>Ga0209129_1000103_pt1 | contig 161305 bp, 156 predicted proteins | sample AraplaMF_Col_mMS_FD_184257 | JGI IMG/M metagenome (GOLD analysis project Ga0209129, IMG submission 184257) | Arabidopsis root microbial communities from the University of North Carolina, USA - plate scrape MF_Col_mMS (SPAdes) (version 3) | ecosystem: Host-associated > Plants > Roots >... | reverse complement strand
CATGTGTTAGGCCTGCCGCCAGCGTTCAATCTGAGCCATGATCAAACTCTTCAATTTAAAGTTTGATGCTCATCGAATTAAACCGTAATGAATTACGTGTTCACCCGTGAGACTTGGTATTCATTTAGTGTCCGAGGACATTAAGAATCCATGTCACCTGAGTGCCCACACAGATTGTCTGATAAATTGTTAAAGAGCAGTGCCGCTTCGCTTTTCGCAGCGGCGCGGGGTGTGCATATTACGCTTCCCCGCTGTGAAGTCAACTGATTATTTTCAGAATTCTTCACCTGACAGGCCGGTGTGTTTGCCGTTGTGCCGTGTCAGTGGAGGCGCATTATAGGGAGTTAATTCCTGCTGACAACCCTTAATTTGAAAAAAGTTACCGTTCGCTCACTTTCCAGGCGAAAACTGTGAAAAGAGTCTATTTATGCTCTTTTATTAAACAAAAACGGGCCCCGAGAGGCCCGTTTTTCAGTTTTTATCTTTTATTGAACGGCAACAATGCGGTCATCTTTCACCACAAGCTGCACTGGCTTGCCCGGAATCAGGGTGCCAGAGAGGATCTGCTGCGCCAGCGGGTTCTCTATCTGTTGCTGGATCGCACGTTTCAACGGCCGCGCACCGTAAACCGGGTCGTATCCATTGGCGCTAAGCAGTTTCAGCGCCTCGTCGGAAAGTGTCACACTGTAGCCACGCTCCTCGAGACGTTTATACAACCGCTGCAGCTGGATCTGCGCAATAGAAGCAATGTGTTTTTCACCTAACGGATGGAACACAACGACTTCATCTATACGGTTGACGAATTCAGGGCGGAAGCTCTGGCTCACCACGCCCATCACCAGCTCTTTCATATGGCCGTAATCGAGATCGCCAAAACGCTCCTGAATCAGGTCGGATCCAAGGTTAGAGGTCATGATGACTACCGTATTACGGAAGTCTACCGTTCTGCCCTGCCCGTCCGTCAATCGACCGTCGTCAAGCACCTGCAACAGAATATTGAAGACATCCGGATGCGCTTTCTCTACTTCATCAAGCAGAATGACGGAATAGGGACGGCGACGAACGGCTTCCGTCAGATAACCGCCCTCTTCATATCCGACATAGCCCGGAGGCGCACCGACCAGCCGCGACACGGAGTGTTTCTCCATAAACTCGGACATGTCGATACGCACCATGGCGTCGTCGCTATCAAACATAAAGTTAGCCAGCGCTTTGCACAGCTCGGTTTTCCCGACCCCGGTCGGACCAAGGAAGAGGAAGGAGCCAATAGGGCGGTTCGGATCGGACAGCCCTGCACGGCTGCGGCGAATGGCGTTAGAGACTGCATCGACAGCCTCATCCTGACCAATCACGCGGTGGTGAAGATCGTGTTCCATGCGCAGCAGTTTCTCACGCTCACCCTCCATCATTCGCGAAACGGGAATACCGGTCCAGCGCGCCAGCACTTCGGCGATCTCAGCATCGGTTACACGGTTACGCAGCAGGCGCATGGTTTTGCCTTCACTCTGTGTCGCCGCCGCCAGCTGTTTCTCCAGCTCGGGGATTTTACCGTACTGCAACTCAGACATTCTGCCCAGGTCGCCATTACGACGAGCCTGTTCCATGGCGATTTTCGCCTGTTCAAGCTCTGCTTTAATCGTCTGCGTACCGGAAAGAGAGGCTTTTTCGGCCTTCCACTCCTCTTCGAGGGAGGAGTATTGACGTTCTTTCTCTTCCAGCTCCTCGTTCAGCATGTCGAGACGTTTTTTACTCGCCTCATCAGACTCTTTCATCAACGCGCGCTGTTCCAGCTTGAGCTGGATAATGCGCCGGTCGAGCCGGTCAAGCTCTTCCGGTTTCGAGTCAATCTGCATACGAATGCTGGATGCCGCTTCATCGATCAGGTCGATGGCTTTATCCGGCAACTGGCGATCGGAGATATAGCGATGCGAGAGCGATGCCGCCGCGACAATCGCCGGGTCGGTGATCTGCACATGGTGGTGCAGCTCATAGCGTTCTTTCAGACCGCGCAGAATAGCAATGGTATCTTCAACAGAGGGTTCAGCCACCAGCACTTTCTGGAAACGTCGTTCCAGCGCGGCATCTTTCTCGATGTACTGGCGATACTCGTCCAGCGTCGTTGCGCCAACGCAGTGCAGCTCACCGCGCGCCAACGCCGGTTTCAGCATGTTCCCCGCATCCATAGCGCCGTCGGCTTTACCGGCACCGACCATGGTATGCAATTCGTCGATAAACAGGATCACGTTACCTTCCTGTTTGGAGAGATCGTTGAGTACCCCTTTCAGGCGCTCCTCAAACTCACCGCGATATTTTGCCCCAGCGACCAGTGCACCCATATCCAGCGCCAGCACGCGGCGGCCTTTCAGCCCTTCCGGCACTTCGCCGTTCACAATGCGCTGCGCCAGCCCTTCAACAATGGCGGTTTTACCGACACCCGGCTCACCAATTAATACCGGGTTGTTTTTGGTACGGCGCTGCAGCACCTGGATGGTGCGGCGGATCTCTTCGTCACGGCCGATGACCGGGTCAAGTTTGCCCTGCTCGGCACGTTCGGTCAGATCGACGGTAAATTTTTTCAAGGCCTGACGTTGGTCTTCAGCCCCCTGATCGTTCACGTTCTCTCCCCCACGCATTTGCTCGATAGCCTGAGTCACGTTCGCAGTCGTTGCGCCAGCGGATTTCAGCAAATCCGTCAGCGTGCCGCGTGACTCCAGCGCAGCCAGAACAAACAGCTCTGACGAAATAAAGTTATCACCTCGTTTTTGCGCCAGCTTGTCGCAAAGGTTAAGCACGCGCATCAAATCTTGCGAAGGCTGCACATCACCGCCGGTACCTTCTACCTGCGGTAAGCGGCTCAGCGCCTGTTCAATGGCAATACGTAACTGGCCAGCATTGACGCCGGCAGAGGTTAATAAAGGTTGAACCGAACCGCCTTCCTGGTTCAGTAAGGCGCTCATTAAATGAAGTGGTTCGATGAATTGGTTGTCGTGCCCCAGTGCGAGCGACTGGGCATCGGCAAGAGCAAGCTGGAATTTATTAGTAAGACGATCCAGACGCATAACTCCTCCCATAACAGGTCAAATTTGCTACTGGAGATTAAATGAGGTCATCCCTCAATTATTCAAGGTGATTGACCTGATTTATGTGAAGAAAACTCACGCGTACTGGATCGTCTTGATTCGTTAGGTTATATCAGCCAAATGAAACTTGCCATACGCCCGGTCGTCTTGTCCCGACGGTATGAGAAAAAATCACTCTGCTGGCTGAAGGTGCAGTGCTCGCCGCCGTAGATATGCTCGACGCCGACGCTTGCCAGCCGCTGACGCGCCAGCTGATAAATATCAGCAAAATATTTCTCACCCTGCGGGCGAAATGCGCGTTCGGCTTCAGCATCGTGAGCCATAAATGCCTCACGCACTTCCGGGCCCACTTCGAAGGCCTCCGGACCAATCGCCGGGCCAAGCCACGCCAGCAGATTTTCAGGTTTGTCGGCAAAACAGGCTACCGTCTCTTCCAGCACGCCGCCGCACAACCCGCGCCAGCCAGCGTGCGCTGCCGCCACTTCACTGCCATCCCGGTTACAAAACAGCACTGGCAGGCAGTCCGCGGTCATCACCGCGCACACCGTGCCCGGCGTATTGCTGTATGAGGCATCCGCGCGTTTTGAGGCATAGGGCTCGCCGTCGAGCTTCAATACCGCCGTGCCGTGCACCTGCTCGAGCCAGACCGGTTTTGAAGGCAAACCCGCCGCCGCAAACAGGCGCGCGCGGTTCTCTTCGACATGCTCGCTGTTGTCACCGCAGTGCGCGCCGAGGTTCATGGCATCATAGGGCGGCAGGCTTACACCGCCGATACGCGTTGAGCTGCAGGCCGCCACGCCTTTCGGCAACGGCCAGTCCGGGACGATCAGTTTGGTCATAACCAGGCGACATCATCCTTATGGGTTTCAAAATCCGCGCGCATCGCGGCAATAAGATCGACCATATCCTGTGGAATTGGCGCATGCCACTCCATTTCAATACCGGTAATGGGATGGTAGAGACGCAGCATGGTCGCGTGCAGTGCCTGGCGGTCAAACTTGCGCAGCGCATCAATGAACTCATCCGATGCGCCTTTCGGCGGGCGAGGACGACCGCCGTAGAGCTGATCGCCCACCAGCGGATGGGTGATATGCGCCATATGCACACGGATCTGGTGCGTACGGCCGGTTTCAAGACGCAGACGCAGACGCGTATGGATACGGAAATGCTCCATAATGCGGTAGTGCGTGACGGCCGGTTTGCCCATCGGGTGAACGGACATATGGGTGCGTTTGGTCGGATGGCGGCTGATAGGCTCCTCCACCGTACCGCCCGCGGTCATATGACCGATAGCAACCGCTTCATATTCACGGGTGATTTCACGCAGTTGCAAGGATTCAACCAGACGGGTTTGCGCCGGAACGGTTTTCGCCACGACCATCAGGCCAGTGGTGTCTTTATCCAGACGATGCACAATACCAGCGCGCGGTACGTCAACAATCGGCGGATAGTAGTGAAGCAGCGCATTCAGCACGGTACCGTCAGGATTACCGGCGCCGGGATGTACGACAAAGTCGCGCGGCTTATTAATGACGAGAATATCGTCATCTTCATAGACGATATTGAGAGGAATATCCTGCGGCTCAAAGCGCGCTTCTTCTTCAATTTCCGCATTGATAGCAATGCGCTCACCGCCCAACACTTTCTCTTTCGGTTTGTCGCTAACGACATCGTTGACCAGCACGCGCTGATCAAGAATCCATTCTTTTATACGCGAACGTGAATAATCAGGGAACAATTCGGCCAAAGCCTGATCTAAGCGTTGACCGAGTTGATTCTCGGATACCGTTGCGGTGAGTTGTACCAGTTGTGCCATATACAGCTTCTTCGTTAACGTTGGGTTTTACGGCTTCGCCGTTTAATATAGTGTGCTATTGTAGCTGGTCTTAGTCGGGAGCAGGAGTAAAGAATCTCCCGCATGAACATTCTGAGGAAAGTCTAAACGTTATGACGCGCTTGAAATATCTGGTGGCAGCCGCCACGTTAAGTCTGGCTTTGGCAGGTTGCTCCGGTTCTAAGGAAGAGGTACCTGATAATCCACCAAACGAAATCTACGCGACCGCCCAGCAAAAGCTGCAAGACGGTAACTGGAAGGCGGCAATAACGCAACTGGAAGCTCTGGATAATCGTTATCCGTTTGGTCCTTACTCCCAGCAAGTGCAGTTAGATCTTATCTACGCCTACTACAAAAACGCCGATCTGCCGCTGGCGCAGGCCGCCATCGATCGCTTTATTCGTCTTAACCCAACGCATCCGAACATCGACTACGTGATGTATATGCGCGGGTTGACCAACATGGCGCTTGATGACAGTGCGCTGCAGGGCTTCTTCGGCGTTGACCGCAGCGATCGCGATCCGGCTCATGCGCGTGATGCGTTCAATGACTTCTCACGTCTGGTGCGCGGTTATCCGCAAAGTCAGTATGCGACTGATGCCAACAAGCGTCTGGTCTACCTGAAAGATCGCCTGGCGAAGTATGAATACTCCGTCGCGCAGTACTACACCGATCGCGGTGCCTGGGTTGCGGTGACCAATCGCGTGGAAGGCATGCTGCGTGATTTCCCGGATACCAAAGCGACGCGCGATGCGCTGCCATTGATGGAGCACGCTTACCGCGAGCTGCAGCTCAATGCGCAGGCTGACAAAGTGGCGAAAATTATCGCCGCCAATAACAGCAACGCATAACGCCTGTAAACGCAAAACGGCAGCCCGCGGGCTGCCGTTTTTTTATCCGTTGAATGCATGGCTGTCGTGCTTTCACGCCAATGCAACCTATCAACTATGACCGCTAACTTCACATCCGACAAGCTATATTTCCCCTCTTCCTGCCCTGCCTCACAAACCCCTCGCCTTTGACAAAAAGTGACAAAATTACGTGATTTTAATCACACATTTTGACATTAGGCGCGCTATGCTGAAGTGACTTAGACGGAAAGACAGAGAGGTAAGATGTATGACAATGAACATTACCAGTAAACAAATGGAAATTACTCCGGCAATCCGCCAGCATGTCACCGACCGTCTCGCCAAACTGGATAAATGGCAAACTCAGCTGATTAATCCCCATATCGTCCTCTCTAAAGAGCCACAGGGTTTTACCGCCGATGCGACCATCAGTACGCCTAACGGGCAGCTTGTCGCCAGCGCTAAACATGATGATATGTATATCGCCATCAACGATTTGATCAACAAGCTGGAACGGCAGCTCAATAAAGTGCAGCACAAAGGCGAAGCGCGTCGCGCCGCAACATCGGTGAAAGATGCCAACTTCGTTGAAGAAGAAGAGTAGTCTCTACATTGAGTTTCCAACGCGCCTACGGGCGCGTTTTTTATTGACAGAGCGAAAAGAGAGCAGTTACTTTAACCCCCTCGCTCAACAGGAAAAATGATGAAAACCACCCCGTTTCTCTTCGCACTCTTTTTTACCTTCCCCAGTTAGGGAGGCGATTCGTTTTGTGAGAAAAAGTGCGAAGACGAACAATAAAGCCTCCCAAGCCGGGAGGCTTTTTTATTGATAACAATGAAAGGCAACAACATGACGGCTGAAAACCCCTTACTGGATTTACGCGTGAAGATCAGCGCGCTCGACGAGCAGTTGCTGACACTGCTGGCCGAGCGCCGCCAGCTCTCCGTTGAAGTTGGCAAAGCGAAACTCGCCTCCCACCGCCCGGTACGCGATATCGACAGAGAGCGGGCCCTGCTGGAACATTTAATCGAGCTTGGCAAAACGCATCATTTAGATGCCCACTACATCACCCGCCTGTTTCAGCTCATCATTGAAGACTCTGTTCTCACCCAGCAAGCCCTGCTCCAGCACCACCTCAATAACATCAACCCACGCTCTGCGCGTATCGCGTTTCTTGGCCCGAAAGGCTCCTATTCGCATCTTGCCGCGCGCCAGTATGCCGCGCGTCATTTCGAGCAGTTTATCGAGAGCGGCTGCGCACGTTTTCAGGATATTTTTAGTCAGGTCGAAACCGGCCAGGCGGATTATGCCGTCGTGCCGCTGGAGAACACCAGCTCGGGCGCGATTAACGATGTCTACGATCTGCTTCAGCACACCAGCCTGTCGATTGTTGGCGAGCTGACGGTGCCGATCGACCACTGCGTGCTGGTATCAGGTACCACAACTCTTGAGCAGATCCAGACGGTCTACAGCCATCCGCAACCGTTCCAGCAGTGCAGCCAGTTCCTGAACCGCTATGCGCACTGGAAGATTGAGTATTGCGAAAGCACCTCGGCGGCGATGGAGAAAGTCGCGCAACTGAACTCACCGCACGTCGCAGCGCTGGGCAATGAACCGGGTGGCGCGCTGTATGGTTTACAGGTGCTGGAGCGCAACCTGGCAAACCAGACGCAGAACATCACCCGTTTTGTGGTGCTGGCGCGTAAAGCGATTGATGTATCCGAGCAGGTACCGGCGAAAACCACGCTACTGATGGCGACCGGGCAACAGGCGGGTGCGCTGGTAGAAGCGCTGCTGGTGCTGCGCAATCACAACCTGATCATGACCAAGCTGGAGTCGCGCCCGATCCACGGCAACCCGTGGGAAGAGATGTTCTACCTGGATATTCAGGCCAACCTGCACGCCGGCGCGATGCAAAAAGCGCTGCGCGAGCTGGGCAGCATCACCCGCTCGCTGAAAGTGCTGGGCTGCTACCCCAGCGAAAACGTCGTGCCGGTCGACCCGGTTTAACGCTCGATAAAGAGCGCTTTCTTCATCCCTGCCACCGACACAGGCAGGGTGAAGATTGCCCCGGAAAGCGGATAATCAGCAATCTCTTGCTCATCCATATTTTCGCGGGTGGTGGTAATAAACAGCGTCTTCATATCCGCCCCGCCAAAGCAGACCATCGTCGGGCAGCGCACCGGCAAACGGTACTCCTCCAGCTGCTCGCCCTGTGGTGAGAAACGGGCAATTCGCCAGCCGTCATACATCGCGCTCCAGTAGCACCCTTCGACATCCATCGCCGCACCGTCCGGAATACCTTCGCCCGGGTTAAAGCGACGGAACAGCTCGCGCCGCCCAGGCTCGCCCTGCTCATCCAGCGGTGTACGGTAAATCACGCCGTGCGGTGTGTCAGAGGTGAACATCCACTGTTTGTCATGGCTGAAGGCCAGGCCGTTTGCGCCGTGAATATCACACTGCACCACTTTCGGCGTCAGATCGTTATCCACGCGCAGCAGCAGCGCGCCGTTATAATCCCCCGGAGCCCAGAAGGTGCCAGCATAAAAGCGGCCATGGTGATCGGTGCCGCCATCGTTAAAACGCGCCAATTGTGGGTTAGAGGGGTTATCGCACACTTTCTGTCGCAGCAGCCCGCGCTCGTCCGTCAGCCAGACGGCCTGCCGCATGGCAACGATAAAACCGCCCTTCTCACGCAGCGCGAAGCAGCCCACCTCTTCCGGGAACGAGAGCACCGTATGCTCGCCCGTCTCCAGCCGGTAGCGGTGGATTTCACCTTCGAGAATATCAGCCCAGTAGAGCGCCTGTTCGGCTTCGCTCCAGGTCGGACACTCAGGTAAATGTCCGGTGTAATCAAACAGTCTCTGCAACTCAGCCATTGCGCATCCCTTAAATAAAAAAAGCCAGCGGGTGACCACTGGCTTTTCAGTATAAACGGCTTTTGAAGTTACGCCCGGCTGTCGTTGGCCTGGCGTAACAGGGTACGGCTCTCGCTCTGGAAACGCTGGGCATAATCGCCGAACCAGTGCTCCACTTTGCGGAAGCTGTCGATAAACGCCTGCTTATCGCCCTGCTCCAGCAGGCCAATTGCTTCGCCGAAGCGCTGATAGTAACGCTTGATCAGCGCCAGGTTATCGGGCGAGGACATAATAATGTCGGCATAGAGCTGCGGATCCTGGGCGAACAGACGCCCCACCATCGCCAGCTCAAGACGATAAATCGGTGATGAGAGCGACAGCAACTGCTCAAGCTGCACATTCTCTTCCGCCAGGTGCAGGCCATAAGCGAAGGTCGCAAAGTGGCGCAGCGCCTGGATAAAGGCCATGTTCTGATCGTGCTCGACGGCACTGATGCGATGCAGCCGCGCGCCCCAGACCTGAATCTGTTCCAGGAACCACTGATACGCTTCCGGTTTGCGGCCATCACACCACACCACCACCTGCTTGGCGAGGCTACCGCTGTCCGGGCCAAACATCGGGTGCAAGCCAAGCACCGGGCCGTTATGCGCCGACAACATCGCTTGTAACGGGCCGCTTTTCACCGACGCCAGATCGACCAGAATGCAGTCCTCCGGCAGCGGTGGCAGCTTCGCAATCACCGCTTCGGTGACGTGGATCGGTACGCTGACAATCACCATGCCCGCATCCGCCAGCAGCGTTTCAGCCTGCGCCCAGTCCTCTTTCTCCAGCGTACGCACCTGGTAGCCAGAGAGCGTCAACATTTTGCTGAACAGTTTCCCCATCTGGCCGCCGCCGCCAACAATGACCACCGGACGCAGCGCAGGACAGAGCTTTTTAAACCCTTTGTCGTTTTCGCTGGAGTAGGATTCGCGCATCACGCGGCGCAGCACATCCTCAATCAGATCGGGCGGCACACCCAGCGCCTCGGCCTCTTTACGCCGCGAGGCCAGCATTGAAGCTTCACGCTCGGGAACATAAATCGGCAGCCCGTAGTGGCTTTTGACTTCGCCCACCTGCGCCACCAGCTCCAGCCGGCGCGCCAGCAGCCCCAGCAGCGCCTTATCCACTTCATCAATTTGATCGCGCAGCGCGGTCAGTTCAGCAACCATAACACCCTCTTATGCAAAACGCGCCGCCAGGCTATTGCGCAGATCGCTGTCGATTTCGCGCAGCAGCGCTTCGGTCGCTTCCCAGCTGATGCAGGCATCGGTAACAGAAACACCGTACTTCATCTCACAGCGCGGCTGCTCGGATGATTGATTGCCTTCGTGAATATTGCTCTCAATCATCAGGCCAGTAATCGAACGGTTGCCATCTTTGATCTGCGCGACAACGGACTCAGCAACGGCAGGCTGGCGACGGTAATCTTTATTGGAATTCCCGTGGCTGCAATCTACCATCAGCGACGGTTTCAGTCCCGCCTGCTGCATCTCTTTTTCACACTGCGCCACATCCGCCGGGCTGTAGTTCGGCGCTTTGCCGCCGCGCAGGATCACGTGACCATCCGGGTTGCCCTGGGTTTGCAGCAGACAGACCTGTCCGGCCTGGTTGATGCCGACAAAGCGGTGCGGCATCGCCGCCGCGCGCATCGCATTGATGGCGGTGGCGAGGCTGCCGTCGGTACCATTTTTGAAGCCGACCGGCATCGACAAACCGGAGGCCATTTCACGGTGAGTTTGTGACTCCGTGGTGCGCGCGCCAATCGCCGACCAGCTAAAGAGATCGCCGAGGAACTGCGGGCTGTTCGGATCGAGCGCTTCGGTCGCCAGCGGCAAGCCCATGCTGACTAATTCCACCAGTAGACGACGCGCAATCTTCAGGCCAGCTTCCACATCAAACGAGCCATCCATGTGCGGATCGTTAATCAGCCCTTTCCAGCCAACGGTGGTACGGGGTTTTTCAAAATAGACGCGCATCACCAGGTAGAGGCTATCGCTGACCTCTGCGGCAAGGGTTTTAAACCGACGGGCATACTCCAGCGCTGCTTCCGGATCGTGAATCGAACAAGGACCGCAGACCACCAGCAGGCGCGGATCGCGCCCGGCAATGATGTTGGAGATGGTCTGGCGGGATTGCGCGATTTGCGCCTCTTGTTCGCCGGTCAGCGGGAAAGCGGTTTTCAGCTGTTCCGGAGTGATCAGAACCTGCTCGTCGGTGATATGTACGTTGTTCAGCGCGTCTTTTTGCATGATCAAATCCTGTATGGCTCGTGTGCGATAGGTTTCCTCAAGCGAGGGAGCTGACACCATATCACATCAGGTAAACATTTCAATCCACAAAACGTACATATATCGTTACACCGCCAACTTTAATAGCGCTTATATGGCTGCTAGCTGTAATTATAAATTTACAGATAGCAACCACTGGCACTTTACGCCGCGCGAACCGGCTGTGTTTTCCGCTGCCAGCGCAGGGCATCGACCAGCATAAACAGCAGTAAGCTGCCGCCCATGACCGGCATTGCCAACCCCAGCAGCAGGGCGATGATTGGCACCACACAGCGGCCCACAATAGGCAGTTGCAGCCAGGCGTGGAGCAGCGTTTCGCTCGCCGCCGGGCGGCGGATCCACCACAAACGATAGCCGACGATAATCATCACGCACAACGCGCTGCCAAAGGCGATCAGCACCAGCTGATTTAAGATGCCGAACAGCACGCCCATATGGAAATCAACGCCCCAGCGTGTCAGCTTCGCCATCAACGGGAAATCGGCGAAATGCACGTGATCTATCACTGCCAGCGAACTCCCCGCGATGGCGACCGCATCTACCTGCGTCGGCCAGCGGCGATCGATCTCCGTAACCGTCCAGGCGTGCTCAGCATCGCGCGGCGGGCGGATCTCAACCTTCGTCGCCGCGATCCCGGCCGCCTGCGCGCGGGCGAGCACCGCGTCAAGTTGTGCCGGGTTAAGCGTCATGTCGGGCATCGCCATCCCTTCGTGATGCAAAGAGTGTTCGGCATGGGGGTTGGCCGGTGCGGCTTCGCCCTTGAGCTGCGTATTAACCTGCGGTGTCATCCAGTTAAATGCAGCGCGCAGTTTATCGACGTTGCCGCCCGCCCACTGCGACCAGGTCAGGCCGGTGGCGGAGAAGAGCAGCATCCCGGCAAGCAGTAGCCAGCCAAGCGTGACGTGCAGGCGGCGATGGTTCTGCACGCGGTTATTGATGCGCCGCTTCGGCCGGGTAAAAAACCACAGCGCAATGCCGCCGAGCGCGGCGATCCACATCCACGATGCCGCCAGTTCACTGTAGAGCCTGCCGGTATCGCCCAGCAGCAGCGAGCGGTGCAGATAATCAATCCACTGGCGCAGCGGCAAAATACCGCTGGTGCCGTAAACCGTCATATCCCCTTTCACCTGTAACGTCACCGGATCGACAAAAATCGCCCGGCTCTCCGAGACGCCAAGCTGCGGGTCAGCAAACATCACCCGTGTCGTCTCGCTATCGCTCAGGCCTGGCCGCACGGCCTGTAAGCGCAGATGGCCGCCCGTCACCTGTTCGGCGACGCGAAGCTGGTCAGCCAGCGGTTGCCGCTCGCCGCTCTCCACGCCATACAGCGCATCGTGATAAAGCCAGCTCTCCAGCTGCGGCGTGGCAACGTAGAGCGTGCCGCTCAGCGCGGCGATAAAGATAAACGGGCCGACAAACAGGCCAATATAGAAATGCAGGCGTCGCAGCAGGTTAAGCCACGCCGCACGAGGGGTGCAGGAAGTCATACTTTTCCTCAAAAAGCGCAAAGGTGTGCCATTCCGCGCAGGCGGAACACTATTTTGGGGTCAGGAAAAGCGTGAAGATGGCGGCGCGCGGGTATCCGGCCAAAGCCAGGGGATAAAGTGCCACAGCCGAGGGCGCGTGCGGGCAGGCGGGCAGGTCACGCGCAGCACGCGTCCCAGCAGCAGCAGAACAAGCAGGAAAATCAGGCCGGGAACATGGGCCAGCAGCACACAGTAACCACACGCTTCGGCGTGATCGAGCGGCATGGCAGGCGGCGGGCTCTCCGGCGGCGACATTTCATGGTGTGAAACATCGTGGTGTGCATGATCGTTCTGCGCGGGCATCGGCATACTCATCTCATGATGCATACCGGGCATCGCGCTCATCGGATCTTTTTGCAGCGCGGTAGAGATAAGAGGAGCGACAAGGATCAGCAGGATCGCAAACAGCGCCAGCCACAGGGCTGAGCGTTGGGCTCTCGTAGGATGAAAAACGTGCTTCACCGCGTCTCCTTCAGGTCGAAGCGGCATTGTAAATTAAACATCACCAGAAGGTTAATCATTTTACCCGAAGAGGCAAAAAGGCGTGGCGTAAAAGGGCCAGATAAGTTAGTTAAGCCGCTTTTGCAGGCCCCACCACGCCATCTGGCCTGCGCCCTGATTTTACAGGCACTCCAGGCAAGTTAAGTGCAGCGAAGTGCAGGGTTATGCATCTTCTGCCGCCACATTGCCGCCATTGAACGCCGCCAGCGGGTTGAGCGTCACCGCCTCTTCGAGGTGATCGGGAGCGAAGTGGGCATAACGCATGGTTTCACGAATATTGGCATGGCCAAGGATGCGTTGCAGCACGAGGATATTGCCGCCATTCATCATAAAGTGCGAGGCGAAGGTGTGGCGCAGAACGTGGGTTTTCTGCCCCTCGGCAAGGGCAAGAGAGGTGGTGGCCAGCATGCGGGTAAAGTCGGGATAACAGGGCTGAAACAGCGCCCCCTCGAGCGGAGCCAACTCGTCGAACAGCCACTGCGGGATCGGCACGGTGCGGTTCCTGCCGCCTTTGGTTTTAACAAAGGTGAGCTTATTGGGTGACAGCTGCGTGCGGGTGAGGGATTCAGCTTCGCGCCAGCGCGCGCCGGTGGCGAGACAAATTTTCACCACCCGCGTTAAATCGACATTGCCGAAACGGGCACAGGCCGCCAGCAGTTCGGCGATCTGCGCCTGCGTCAGCCAGCTCATCTCGCGCTCTTTTTCGCGAAACGGACGCACGCTCTCCAGCGGATTGGGCAGCGACCACTCACCCAGCCGCGTAAGCTCGTTAAACACCGCGCTGAGATAGTGCTGCTCGCGATTGACGGTGATGGGCTTCACTTTCCACTTTGCCGGGTCCGGCGTGTAGCCATTGTCGATCTCACCGCTCAGGCGCTTATCACGGTAGTGCGCCCAGGCTTTCGCCGTCAGCTGCGCGGCGATGGGATCGCCCAGCCCGCGGCAGACAATCTCCAGCTTCGCCAGCCGCGATTTGCTCGCCGCCAGCGACTGACCGTGCAGCTTGTACCACAGCGCAATCAGCTCGCTTAAGCGGCGGCGGTCGGCCTTCTCGCCGAGCCAGGGTTTCTCCTCCGCTTCCCGCTTCGCCCACGTCTCAAAGGCTTCCGCTTCGCCTTTGGTGGCGAACTGTTTGCGGATGCGCCGCCCGTCACGCCCCTGGGGATAGACTTCGCAGAGCCACTTTCCGCTCTTCTGTTTGCTGACCGTCATTGCCGCTTACACATGCTTTTCCAGCGTAAAGAGCACCACGCCGAACGGCGCGATCTCCGCTACGCCACACTCAAAATCGACCGCGTTATTGCTCAGGCGCACTTTGCCACCGGGCAAGCGCACGACATCAAAGACATCCAGCGCGTCATCAATGCCAATCACCCAGCGCCCGTTGCCAATCTTCTGCGCAGCGGTATCCACCAGCCAGCCGGCATGCAGCCCGTCAATAAAGCGCAGGCTATCGGTGGCGGCAGGAGCCAGCGAGGGATCCAATACCCAGACGCCCGCCTCTTTCAGCTCGCCCGACTCATGGCGGAATTTCGGAATGGTAATAACAGCATCGTTCTGCGCAGCAGCCGGTGCCGGGTACATCTCTCCCTGGCCGGTTGCCAGCCACTTCAGCGAGACGCCGGTATCCAGCGCGCAGGTGACGACCACATCACCGGGGAAGAAGTCGCGGCGCACCCAGGTGCTGATGGTGCCTGAAGAGATATCGAGCAAATCGCCCAGATCTTTTTGCATCTGGAAGCCATAGGCATCAAGAATGCGACGCAGCACCGGGCGTCCGCCCGCCGAGAGGATCTCCTCATACAATGCCTTGCCTTTTACCTGCGGCTTCTCAACCAGATTCGCATTTGCAAACTCACCATTCACCAGCCAGTGCAGATCCGCGCCGGTATCGAGCGCGCATTTGACCACCGCTTTATAGGGCACGCTTTCCCGCTGGATCCAGCTGCTGATATTGTTCGCCGGCACATCCAGCGCCTCGGCAAGCGCTTTCTGACTGGATACGGAGTAGGACGCTGCAATGCGATCCACCACATCCTGAACACTCATCTTGTTTTCACTCATGGACACCAACATCGAAAAAGTGATTTACACAATCGCATTTGCGATTTATATTGCTGTTCATCGACCAAAATGCACAGCAGTGCACTACATTTCAAACAACAGGAGATAATGCGATATGTCAGATGCAAAATCAATGCCGTCGCATCCGTTATCCGGCTCTCAAATGCAATTCAGCACCTTTTCACATGGGCAGATGGATGAGCTGATGTCCGCCCTGCTGCCGGCGCTGCAAACCCTGATCCGCTCGGCGATGTCTGATGCGATGACGGTGAAGGATTTCGCCGCAATGCGCGGTATCAGCGAGCGTCTGGTGTGGCAGTGGCTCGATGAAGGGGTGCTGCTCAAAGCGCCAACCCGCGAGCATACCGACGCCGGTAAACGCAGCCGCACGCTGATTAACGTCAAAGCCTGGCGCGATAAATTAACGCAGCAGGCTATCGACTGCCGTTACATCGACCGGCGCTCCGCCACCTCATTCGGTTAATTTTGCATTTGCGAGTTCACGCTCACGCAGGAGGATCTATGGTGATCACCTCACCTGCCGCCAGCGCACCGCTGAGTGCCGGCGAGCGGCTTACCGGGTTAAACCACATCAGCGAGCTACGCGGCCGCCACTGGGGCGACAGCTGGAGCGAGGTGGCGCGCTTTATCGACGATATGCGCGACAGACGCGACGAGCAGTATGAGGCAAATGCCCGGGCGCTGGCGGCGATCTTCTTTCTCGCCCGCGTACCCACTGCCCGCCAGGCGCTCGACCCGCAGCAGCTCACCCTCGAGGAGAAGCGCGCGCTGATCGCTGCCATGAACCACTTTCGCGTCGTTGTCAGCCTGTTTCCGAAACGGCTAACCATGCCGCTTTAACCCCAACTTTCAAACCAAGACGTCAACCCGTCGGGCATCCCTTTGCCCAAATTCAGGAGAATTACCATGAGAAAGACCGCGATTCACTCCCCCGCCCGCAGTGGCGATGAAGTCACGCTGCTGCTGGCTGAAGCCCGCAATAACGAACGCCTGCGCTGCGCCGGTGCCGTTTCTGCCCGCCTTGATACGCTGGCGAGCTTTATTGCCTCCCAGCGCCTCGACTGGAGCGACGCCGCCGAGCTGTTGCGCCAGGAGGCGACCCATATCGATAACCAGGCGCTGGAGCTGCACTGATGGCCGATGAAATGGATGGCGTTCAACAACGCGAAATGGAGGAGCGCGAGCGGCATATCCTGCACGCCCGCCGCCGTTTACTCCTCCCTTCACGCTTAACCTGCGAATGCTGCGACATGCCGATCCCCGAGGCGCGTCGCATGGCGCTGCCGGGCGTGACCTGCTGCGTCAGCTGCCAGCAGATCGCCGAACTGAAAGATAAGCACTTCAGGAGAGGATAAGTGGCTGTCAGCCTGGCTTACCCCTGGAACGCGCCGCGCAGCGCTATCGCCAGCCCCTACCTGACTCACGCCGAACAGCACCGCCGCAATCAGCATATTGCGGCGGTGCTGCAGGCGCGTCATGCACTGGCCCTTCAGCCCGCCTGCGTGCGCCTCTCCATCAGCCGCACAGAGCAAGCGCTGGAAAAGGCGCATGGCGCTGCGCGGACGCACGCCTTTCTGCTGCGCTTCGCCAGGCAAACCCTGCCACGCCTGAAGGCAGTGAATGCCCGCTACCAGATCGATTGTTTGCAATCACGCGTCTCAAAGGCAGTTTTCAATGGCCATTTTGATACCGCTTTCCAGCAGGCGCTGGCTGGCCGGCTAGTCGATTTGGTTAACCGCTACAACCAGCTAGCGGACTGCAACCGGGCCAGCGTCGACCGGCTGGCGGAAGATATCGCCCACTTTATCCGTAGCGAGCTGGCGGATATTGATGCCGATGAGCAGACCGAGCTGAAAACCCTGCACCGCTGGTATCACCACGCTGGTCTTATCGCCCTGCAATTTAACGTCACCCCGCCGCACTGGCAGCGCGTGACGCAACACCGCGTCTGCGCGGAGGATCTCGCCCCGGCGGTGATCCGTCTTTTCAGCGAGCAGTGGTGGCGCGGTCATCTTCGCCGCGCCGCCGCCCAGTGGCGCGAACATCTGCACATCGCACTGGGCGTGGTGAGCCGGAAAACGCAGCCCTACGCCAGCCGGGACTGCATCACCACCTGGCGCGAGCAGAAGCGCCGCCACCGGGCATTTCTCAAAAGCATGGAGCTGGAGGATGAAGAGGGAAACCGCATCAGCCTGCTTGATAAGCATGATGGGTCGATAGCCAACCCGGCGATCCGCCGCTGCGAGCTGATGACGCGCATTCGCGGTTTCGAAACCATCTGCCAGTCCCTTGGCTACGTCGGTGAGTTTTACACGCTGACCGCGCCTGCCACCTTTCATGCCACCTCTCATACCGGGCATCGTAATCTGAAATGGAACGGCGCCAGCCCGGCGCAAACCCAGGGGTACTTCACCCGCCTGTGGGCGCGCATTCGCGCCAGGCTGCACCGCGGCGGCCTGCGCATTTTCGGTATCCGCGTTGCGGAACCGCATCACGATGGCACCCCGCACTGGCATCTGCTGCTGTTTATGCAACCGCAGGACCGAGAGAAGGTGCGCGAGATCCTGCGCGATTTTGCCCACCAGCAAGATAGTGAAGAGTTACGCAACGACAAGGCGCGAAAAGCGCGTTTTCATGCCGAAGCGATCGATGCGCAAAAAGGGAGCGCGACGGGGTATGTGGCGAAGTATATCGCCAAGAATATTGACGGCTACGCGCTGGATAATGAAACCGACCACGAAACGGACGCGCCGCTGAAAGAGAGCGCCTGCGCGGTCTCCGCCTGGGCGGCGCGCTGGCATATCCGCCAGTTTCAGTTTGTCGGCGGCGCACCGGTCACCGTCTACCGGGAGTTACGCAAAATGGCCGACAGCGCCACGGCCAAAGGGCTGAGCGTGGAGTTCGCCGATGTCCACGATGCCGCCGATAACGGCGACTGGGCTGGCTACGTCAATGCTCAGGGCGGCCCGTTTGTCCGCCGTGACGATCTGCAGGTACGCACCCTGTATGAAGCAGAGGGTGAATTTAACCAGTACGGCGAACCGACGGTTCGTATTCGCGGCGTGTATGACACGGTAATCGGTAGCGGTTCGCCGGTGCTGACGCGCCTGAAGAAGTGGACCATCGTGCCGAAGCGCGCGGCGGCGGTTTTTCAGGGCGCGGCTGCGCCCGCTTGGAGTTCTGTCAATAACTGTACGCCCTTCGAGCCGGGTAAACCGCTAACAGATTACCAGCGGCGGCAACTCACCCACCGGCTGCGGGAAGGGATCCTCAGTGAACGAAACGGGAGGTTAAAAACCGATCTCAACATCATTAAGAATAATGACTTTTTGGCAAGCAATAGATGGTCAGAATATTTGTCACTTCACAATACTGTTTTTTTATCAGCGACATAGTGATTAGACAAAATAATCTTCGCTTCCCATAAATATCCAGCCTATGATACTGTATATACATACAGTAAGAGAATTCATGAGAGGAATTCATGGTCTTTGAACGACTAAATAAGACTCAGCACAAATGGGCATGCGTGCAATTCATTGCCGAGGTGTCGCTTATCGCCAACTGCAAGCCTTCCGACCTGAAGCTGGCCTTAAGCCTGATCGCGGATCTGGCAGAGAGCGAGAACACTACTCCCGATGATGAGGATATTTATTACAAAGCCGAATAGCCCGCCGAACGCCATTCCGGCCACTCTCTTTACCGTACTCTTACGCACCGGCTAGCGTTTCCCTCGCCCGGTGCGTCGCTTTTTCCTCCCCGTTGTTGTACCAGCCACGCGCCAGCACCAGGCCATAGCCCTTAGCCTCTCTGTTGCGGAAACTTAACCATGGAAAAAACCTTCCGGATGGTAAGAGACGCAAAACGATGAATGCGATAACACAACAGGGCGACACCCTCGATCTGATCTGTCTGCGCTACTACGGGCGAACGGCGGGCGTCGTCGAACGCGTGCTGGCCGCCAATCCTGGTCTTGCCGGGCTGGGGGTGGTTCTCCCGCACGGCACCGCCATCACCCTGCCCGATGTCGCGGTGCAGACCATGCAGGAGACGGTAAATCTATGGGCGTAAGTATCGAGAGAATCAGCTCGTCGCTGGCCTACTGGATTAGCGTCGCCCTGACCTTTTTTGGCGCCATGACGCCACAAGACTTTGCTGCTTACTTCGGCGCGCTGGGCGTCGCCATGACCGTCGGCGTGAACTGGTATTACCGCCGTAAAAGCTATCTGTTCCTCAAATCCTGTGCGGTGAGCCAAGAGGTAGTCAATGGGCTTACCCGTTAAACGCTGTAGCGCGGCGGCTGTGCTGGCGCTGGCGCTGCTGCTGCCCGATTTTCATCTGCTGCACACCTCACAGGCGGGGCTGGCGCTGATTACCGATCTCGAAGGCTGTCGTCTGCGCCCCTATCAGTGCAGCGCGGGAGTCTGGACCTCGGGGATTGGCCACACGGCGAAAGTGATTCCCACGCGCGATATCAGCGAAAAAGAGGCCGCCGTCAACCTGGTTGCCGACGTGCTGAACGTTGAGCGCCGCCTGGCGCACTGCGTGCCGGTGGAGATGCCGCAACCGGTCTATGACGCGGTAGTCAGTTTCACCTTTAACGTCGGCAGCGGCGCGGCGTGCGCCTCAACGCTTGCCTGGCACCTGCGCCAGAAGGCGTGGAAACAGGCCTGCGATCAGCTGCCGCGCTGGGTCTATGTCGATGGCGTACGCAACCGCGGGCTGGAAAACCGCCGCCAGCGCGAGCGCGACTGGTGCCTCCGGGGGGTGAAATGAGCACCCGCCTGATGATAGTGGCCGCGCTCCTGGCGACGCTGACCGGGCTGTGGTTGTTTGAGCAAAACCACGCTCTGCGTGCGTCTTTAGCCAACGCGCAGCAGCTGGCGCAGGAGCAGAACGCCACGCTGACGCGCCTTAAAACTGCCCTCAATGCCACCGCCGAACTGGCGGCAAAGAACCAGCAGGCGCAGGTCACGCTGCGACAGCAGCTCGATGCCGCCAGCGCGCAGGCGCTGCAACGAGAAAACGCGATCGCGAGGTTATTAAATGAGAACGAGGCTTTTCGCCACTGGTATCGCACTGAGTTACCTGATGCTGTGCGCCGGTTGCACCAGCGCCCCGCCTGCCCCTCCGCCGCTCATTGTCTACAACAGCTGCCCGCAGGTCAGCCTCTGCCCGATGCCGGCAAGCGCGCCGCAAACTAACGGCGATTTGAGCGCCGATATCCGCCAGCTTGAGCACGCGCTGGTGCAGTGCGCGCTGCAAGTTGAAACCCTTAAACATTGCCAGGATGAGATCAATGCTAAAACCCAACTCTCTGCGCAGCGCCCTGATTAACGCCGTCCCGGCGCTGCACGATACCCCCTCGATGCTGCGCCTGTGGGTCGATAAAGGCAGCAATATCGCCACGCTCGCCAGCTCCTTATCGTTTGAAAAACTGTTCAGCCTCAACGTCACCATCACCGGTTTTGGCGGCGATATCGACACGCTGTTTGTGCCGGTAATGGCGTGGCTGCGCGATAACCAGCCCGACATTCTCTCCGTCGAAGCGGGGCAGAAAGGCGGCTTTAGCTGGACGCTGCTGACCAATGCCGACGGTACCCAGGATGTGACGATGGTTCTCCAGCTGACCGAGCGCACCCAGGTGAAAGAGCTCAACGGCGCGCTGATTGCCGAAACGCTGCCGGAGCCGCTGCCGCCGGCCTTCGTCACCCGTCCGAAAGAGCTCTATATCAACGGCGAGCTGGTGAGCCGCTGGCAGGCGTGATCGCCTGCGCCATACGCCACGGGCTGCGTTGTGCCAAAAGCCGGACAGCCTTGTTCAATTTTCAAAACCGGGGACGCATAGCATCATTTCGCTTATGAACAGACAACTTTCGCTTCACGAGCTGGCCCGCCAGCTTCGCAATATGATCCGCACCGGAATTATCGTTGAGGTCGACCTGAAAGCCGGGCGCTGCCGGGTGCAGACCGGCGGTATGGTGACCGACTGGCTACAGTGGTTAACCCACCGCGCCGGGCGTTCGCGCAGCTGGTGGGCACCCTCCGTCGATGAGCAGGTATTACTGCTTGCGGTCGGCGGTGAGCTGGAGACCGCCTTCGTGATGCCGGGGATTTATGCCAACGATCATCCGGCACCCTCCGCCTCGGCAGACGCCTGGCACGTCACTTTTCCCGATGGCGCGGTGTTTGAATATGAACCGCAGACCAGCGCTCTGAAGGTGAGCGGCATTAAAACCGCCGATATCACCGCCTCCGAGTCGATTACCGCCAGCGTGCCGCAAGTGCTGGTGAAAGCTTCGACGCGCATCACCCTCGATACGCCGGAAGTGGTCTGCACCAATAAGCTGATCACCGCCACGCTGGAGGTGCAAAAAGGCGGCACGATGAGCGGCAATGTGACGCACAGCGGCGGCTCGCTCACCTCGAACGGCAAAGTGCTGCATAGCCACCAACACCCCGGCGATAGCGGCGGCACCACAGGAGCACCTTTATGACAGCACGTTATTTCGGCCTCGATCGCACCAGCGGGCGCAGCCTGACCGACGTCGACCATATCCGCCAGAGTATCAGCGATATTCTGCGCACGCCGGTGGGCTCGCGCGTGATGCGCCGCGATTACGGTTCGCTGCTGTTCGATATGCTCGATCAGCCGCAAACCCCGGCGCTGGCGCTGCAAATTCAGGTGGCCTGCTATATGGCGCTGCTGCAATGGGAGCCGCGCATCACCCTCAGCGCGGTGACGGCCGAACGTCAGTTCGACGGCAAGATGGTGGTCAATCTGACCGGCCAGCTTGCCAGCACCGGCGAGTCCCTCTCTTTAACCCTTCCTGTGAGTTGATACCATGCCGATTATCGATCTGAGCCAACTGCCCGCGCCCGATGTCGTCGAGGCGCTGGATTATGAGCGCATCCTGGATGAGCGCAAAACGACCCTTGTTTCACTCTTTCCCGCCGATCAGCAGGAGGCCATCGCCCGTACGCTGGCGCTGGAGTCCGAACCGCTGACCAAGTTTCTCGAAGAGAATGCTTACCGCGAAGTGATCTGGCGCCAGCGCGTCAACGAAGCGGCCCGCGCGGTGATGCTGGCGTATGCTTCCCGCAGCGATCTCGATGCCATCGCGGCGAACAGTAACACCGCGCGGCTGGTGATCGCCCCTGCTGATGAGAGCACCATACCGCCCACGCCGGCAGTAATGGAGTCCGATACCGATTTACGCCTGCGCGCGCAGCAGGCTTTTGAAGGGCTAAGCGTGGCCGGGCCGGTGGGCGCGTATGAGTATCACGGCCGCAGCGCCGATGGTCGCGTGGCGGATATCTCTGCCGTCAGCCCGTCCCCCGCCTGCGTCACCATCTCCGTGCTCTCCCGCGAAGGCGACGGTACCGCCAGCCCTGAACTGCTGGCGATTATCGATAAAGCGCTTAACGCGGAGGATGTGCGTCCGGTCGGCGATCGCGTGACGGTACAGAGCGCTAAAATTGTGCCCTACCAGATTGATGCCACGCTTTTTCTCTACCCCGGGCCTGAATCGGAGCCGATTCGCCAGGCGGCTGAGCAGAAGCTGAAAGCCTATATCACTGCCCAGCGCCGACTGGGGCGCGATATTCGCCTGTCGGCTATTTACGCCGCGCTCCATGTTGAGGGCGTGCAGCGGGTGGTGTTGAACGCACCGCAGCAAGATATTGTGCTCGATCAGAGCCAGGCCTCCTGGTGTACGGCGTGGAAAATTACCACCGGAGGTACCGATGAGTGACGACCGTCTGTTGCCTGTTGGCTCATCGGTTCTTGAGGTGGCGACAGCACACGCGGCGGCGCAGATTGAACGCGTACCGGTGCCGCTGCGCACGCTGTGGGATCCGCTAACCTGCCCGGCCGAGCTGCTGCCCTATCTCGCCTGGGCGCTCTCCGTTGACCGCTGGGATTTTAACTGGCCGGAAGCGACCAAACGTAAGGTGATCGCCTCCTCCTTTTTCGTCCATCAACATAAAGGGACACGCAGCGCCATTCACCGGGTGGTTGAGCCGCTCGGCTTCCTGATTGAGCTGCGTGAGTGGTGGCAGGATAACGCCGAACCCGGCACTTTCCGGCTGGTGATTGGCGTCCAGGAGAACGGCATTACCGAGGAGACGTACCAGGAGCTGGAGCGGCTGATTAACGATGCCAAACCGGCAAGCCGCCATTTGACGGAGCTGAATATCAGCCTCAGCAGCCAGGGCGAGTGCTACGTTGGCGCGGCCTGCTACCTTGGCGAAGAGCTGACGGTCTACCCTTACAGCCCGGAAGAGATTGTTGTCGGCGGCGAAAGCTATGCGGCATCGGCAATCCACCTGATTGATAGCCTCACTATCACGGTTTAATCCTCCCCTTCGGGCTACGGCCCGTTTTTTTTGTCTGGCCTGTTGTGTGTCCCTCAGTCCAACGTCGCCGCGTGGCGTCCGCCAGGTGCTGAACGGAAAATATCGCTACCGTTCACTGCTCAACAAACCTGAGAGAATCCCATGTCTGTAAAATATTTCGCGATTTTAACCAATCAGGGCGCGGCAAAGCTGGCGAACGCCACCGCGCTTGGGACGACGCTTAACCTCACGCAGCTGGCCATCGGCGATGGCAACGGCATGCTACCGGTACCGGACGCGGCGCAAACCCGGCTTATCAATCAGACACGCATCGCGCCGCTCAATGCCCTGTCGGTCGATCCGGAGAACCCAAGCCAGATAGTAGCGGAGCAGATTATCCCGGAGAATGAGGGTGGGTACTGGATCCGCGAGCTGGGTCTGTTCGATGACGAAGGGGTCTTGATTGCGGTGGCGAACTGCCCGGAGACCTACAAACCGCAGCTACAGGAAGGTAGCGGACGCACACAGACCATTCGCATGGTGGTGGTCGTCTCCTCAACGGCAGCCGTGACGTTAAAAATCGATCCGTCGGTGGTGCTGGCGACGCGTAAATACGCCGACGATCTGCTGGCCGGACATCTGAAGGCGGCGAATCCCCATCCACAGTATCTGCAGATTGCCGATATCGCCTCCTTCACCCCGGTCGGCGTGCCGCTGCCCTACCCGTCTGCCACTCCGCCTGACGGCTGGCTTAAATGCAACGGCGCGGCCTTTAATAAAGGGCAGTATCCAAAGCTGGCGGCCCTGTTTCCCTCAGGCAATTTGCCGGATCTGCGCGGTGAGTTTATTCGCGGGTGGGATGATGGACGCGCAGTGGATAGCGGGCGTGCGTTACTCAGTACTCAACTCGGGATGTTAGAAAAACACCGCCATTTTATTGTCGCTAATACACGCTATGAGGAAACCGAAGAGTGGGATATCGGTGTTATCTATAATTCGACCTATACGCAGGGCCGCGGCCTGGATGCATCATCTTCTGTAGGCGATTTAATCCCCTCGCCAACGCTTCATAGTAAAGGACGAGTTGGCAATACCGGTGGCGTGGAAACCCGACCGCGCAACGTCGCCTTTAACTACATCATCAGAGCAGCGTAATCCTCTCTATATCCCAACGGGCATCGCCCGTTTTTTTTCCAGCCCTGTTGTGTGAGTTCACAACCAACGCCCCTTAATGGTGTTTGCCTGCGGCTGAACGGAAAATATCGCCATCGTTCACTTCTCAACAAACAACCTGAGAGCGTATGCATGACCGCAAAATATTTCGCTATTTTGACTAACCTGGGGGCGGCAAAGCTTGCAAATGCCGCCGCGCTGGGCACGCAAATCAGCCTGACGCAGATGGCCGTTGGCGATGCCAATGGCCAGTTGCCTACGCCCGACCCGGCGCAAACCCAACTGATTAACCAGAAGCGTATCGCGCCGCTAAACCGGCTCTCGATTGACCCGAAAAATGGCAACCAGATTGTTGCTGAACAGGTGATTCCGGAAACTGAAGGTGGCTTCTGGATCCGTGAAATTGGCCTCTATGACGATGCTGGCGTGCTGATTGCGGTGGCGAACTGCCCGGAAACCTATAAACCGCAGCTGCAGGAGGGTAGCGGACGCACGCAGACCATCCGTATGGTGGTGGTCGTCTCCTCAACGGCGGCGGTGACGCTGAAAATCGATCCGTCGGTGGTACTGGCCACCCGCCAGTATGCTGATGACCTGCTGAGTAATCATCTCAAGGCCGCCAATCCACATCCGCAATATGCGCCGCTCGCCAGCCCAGCGTTCACGGGGATCCCGACGGTTCCGGACACGCTGGTGAGTAATTACGGTCAGCAGATTGCCAATACCAAATATGTGCGTGATGTGGTGGCAAATGATGCCTACATTCTGCCGGTCGGTGTGCCGGTCGCCTGGCCACAGGTAGAGCCACCATCAGGCTGGTTCGTCTGTAATGGCGCCACGTTCGATAAGTCAAAATATCCACGTCTGGCGAAAGCGTATCCGGCCGGTTTACTGCCGGATCTGCGCGGCGAGTTTATTCGCGGCTGGGATGCAGGGCGTAATGTGGATCCCCTGCGAATTATGCTTTCCGCCCAGGCGGATGAGTTCCGGGCGCACAATCACCGTTTTATTAACGAGTATGACACTCGAACAGATCGAATAATCGCTTATACCGATGAAAACAGTGAAAGTCTGGAGACCACACAACAAGTAGGACTCCGGGCTCAGACCTATATCCTGATGGAAAAAACGGGTGGTGTCGAAACCCGCCCACGCAACGTTGCCTTTAACTTCATCGTGAGAGCCGCATAATGACAACCGCAATTTTTAACGAAAACCATTTAGCCAGCCAGCCAGGCACTGTCACCGTCTATAACTTTGACGGGGGAAGCCGTGAATATCTCGGCAGCACCGTCGAGTATATTGCTGTAGGCGTCGGTATTCCGGCGAACTCGGCGCTTGATGAGCCTTTAGCGGCGAAACCGGGTTTTGCGGTGCGCCGTAACACAGCGCTGGATGGCTGGGAGTATGCCCCCGACTACCGCGGCAGCGACGTGTATGAAAAAACCACTGGCGTGAAAAGGACGCTGACGCAGTTGGGCGACTACCCGGACGATGTCACCCCGCTTGCCCCCGCCACCCCCTATGACGTCTGGAACGGCAGTGCCTGGGTAACTGATGAGGCCGCACAGCAGGCCGCGCAAATCGCGCAGGCAGAGCAGACCAAAACCCGTCTGCTCAACAATGCGAAAAACACCATCAGCCTGTGGCAGACCGAACTGCAACTCGGCATCATCAGCGATGATGATAAAGCGCAGCTTATCGCCTGGATGCGTTATATTCAGGCGCTGCAGAAGGTCGATACGAAGACTGCGCCCGATATCGCATGGCCTGAACAGCCGCAATAAAAGATGACGGGCTGCGGCCCGTTTTGCCGGGTGGCACTGCGCTTACCCGGCCTACAACTTCCTCAGGCCTGATAACGCGACGCCGCATCAGGCTTTCTCCGTTGGGTTGTCCCGCCTGGCAGCCAACCGCATTCGATAGCCTCTTCCCCAGAGCGCCCACGACAATAGCGTTTACTCAATCGCAAACCTGAGAGTGAACGCCTGACTATGAAATATTTTGCCATTCTGACTAACCAGGGTACCGCGAAGCTTGCGAACGCCACCGCGCTCGGCACGCAGCTGAAGCTGACCCATATGGCCACTGGTGACGGTAACGGCAGCCTGCCAACGCCCGATCCCGCACAAACGAAGCTGGTTAACCAGAAACGTATTGCGCCACTGAATATGCTGTTCGTCGACCCTGGTGACGCGAATCAGATTATCGCCGAACAGGTCATCCCGGAGAATGAAGGCGGTTTCTGGATCCGCGAAATCGGCCTTTATGACGCCGATGGCACGCTGATTGCCGTTGCTAACTGCCCGGAGACCTATAAACCGCTTCTGCTGGAGGGCAGCGCCCGCACACAAACCCTGCGTATGGCGCTGGTGGTCTCTGCTACCTCGGCGGTAAGCCTGAAAATCGATCCGGCTGTGGTGCTGGCGACGCGCAAGTATGTCGATGACAAGGTTATTGAGGTGAAAGCCTACACCGATAACCAGATGAAAGAGCATATTGATGCGGCAAACCCACACAAGCAGTATGCCCCCCTTGCCAGCCCGACATTCAGCGGTGCGCCGAAGGCACCTACTCCGACAGCAGGTAACAGCACTACGCAGATCGCTACCACAGCGTTTGTTCAGACAGCTATTACTGCGCTGGTTAATGGTGCTCCTGCCACACTGGATACTCTCAAAGAGATCGCTGCGGCTATTAATAACGATCCCAATTTCAGCGCCACAATAAATAGCGAACTGGCCGGCAAGCAACCTCTCGATGCGGCTTTAACCGCAATTGCCGCTCTCGCAACCAGCGCTAACAAACTTCCCTATTTCTCCGGTGTTGATACCGTCACGCTGACTGACCTCACTGCGGTCGGGCGAGAACTGATTGCAAAGGGAGCCGTAACAGATATTCGTGCGTACCTGGGTCTTGGAAGTCTGGCAATTAAAAACAGCCTCACGGCAGCAGAGGTGGGAGCTGTGTCAAAGGCCGGCGATGTGATGTCAGGAAGATTAGCTATTAACGCTGATGGTGAAGCTGTTGCAATAAAGGGAACCGTCAACGAGGCAGCCAGTTACGTTATTTCACGGGACGCGTCAAATGTGAACCAATGGTATGTCGGCAAGGGCAGCAATGATTCCAACGACGTAGCCCTCTACAACTATAAAGGTGAAAACAGACTATTCCTTTCTGAAAGTGGCGCAGTATTCCTGTCACCGAAAACAGGCCAACAGCTCAATTTAGGTGGAAGTCAGACCAATATTTCAGGCATGGTTATTCCTTCAGACTATGCGAACTTTGATTCGCGCTATCCGTTAAAAAATGCAGCCTCGAAAGCGGTCAATGGCTGGTTTAAAGACGCCAGCACAGGATTGATTTATCAATGGGGAACCACTGATGCTGTCTATGACGACACGCTGAAAACCATCACGTTCCCGATTGCATTTCCTTCTGCATGCGTGGCTTTTTTGCCAACGCTGAAACGAAGCACGACAACGTCGAACACATTGGGAATGCTCTCTGTATGGGGACAGGCGATGAGTAATGCTTCTGCTAACCTGGTCTTCCAGTCAAATGACGGAACCTCTGATGCCCGTACGGGCCTGATTACTTACTGGGCGGTAGGATATTAATATGATCTATTTTTACAGTGCCAAAAATAATGCTTTCTATCCGCAAGAATTAAAAGAGGCGTATCAACGCGCCGGCACATGGCCTGACGACCTGGTTGAAATTCCGGAGGAGGAGTATCAGCCTATTATCCTGGCGCAATCGTTCGGAAAAGTGATCGCCGCAGACAATAACGGCTTCCCCGTACTGAAAGAGCCGGTTATTAACTGGCAGGGAAAAGCGAAGTCAGACCTTAAGAATCGGATTCTGGACGTTAACAGCATTGTTAGTGACTGGAAAGCGGAACTGCAGCTCGGCACCCTCAGTGAAGAGAATAAGGCGAAGCTTATAAGCTGGCTGGAGTATACCAATAAACTGAAAGCGCTTGATGTTAGTGATGTGACGACTGAGGATCATTACAAAAATATCGACTGGCCGGCAAAGCCAGCATAAATCAAACGGGCTGCGGCCCGTTTTTTTAATTTCCGCTGTTGTATCAGCCTCTCTCCAACCCGGACAAATAGCGCGCCGCGACGCCACACTCGAAAATAGCACTCACCCCAACACCACGGAGTTAAACGGATGAGTGATTATCATCATGGCGTTCAGGTCGTCGAAATCAACGATGGCACGCGCGTCATTTCCACAGTCTCAACGGCCATTGTCGGCATGGTTTGTACCGCCAGCGATGCAGACGCAGGGATGTTCCCCCTCAATGAACCGGTTCTGATCACTAACGTGCAGAGCGCAATTGCCAAAGCGGGCAAGCAAGGCACGCTGGCGGCTTCGCTGCAGGCGATTGCCGACCAGGCGAAACCGGTGATTGTTGTTGTTCGTGTTGCCGAAGGCAGCGGTGAGGATGCGCAGGCGCAGACCCTCTCCAACATCATCGGCACCACCGACGAAAACGGTAAATATACCGGCCTGAAAGCGCTGCTGACCGCGGAAGCGGTGACCGGCGTGAAACCGCGCATTCTTGGCGTACCAGGTCTCGATAGCCTCGAAGTCGCTACCGCGCTGGCACCGATCTGCCAGAAGCTGCGCGCCTTTGGTTATGTCAGCGCCTGGGGCTGTAAAACCATTTCTGAAGCGATCAAGTATCGCGAAAACTTCAGCCAGCGCGAACTGATGGTCATTTGGCCGGATTTCCTCGCCTGGGATACCGCCAGCAACAGCTCTTCTGTCGCTTACTCAACGGCTCGCGCGCTGGGCATGCGTGCGGCGATCGACCAGTCCGCCGGCTGGCATAAAACCCTCTCCAATGTCGGCGTCAATGGCGTTACCGGCATCAGCACCCCGGTGTTCTGGGATCTGCAGGAGTCGGGCACCGATGCCGATCTGCTGAACGAAGCGGGCGTCACCACGCTGATTCGCAAAGATGGCTTCCGTTTCTGGGGCAACCGCACCTGCTCCGACGATCCGCTGTTCCTGTTTGAAAACTACACCCGTACCGCGCAGGTGATTGCCGACACCATGGCTGATGCGCATATGTGGGCGGTGGACAAACCGATCACCGCATCGCTGATTCGCGACATCATCGACGGCATCAATGCCAAATTCCGCGAGCTGAAAAGCAATGGCTACATCATCGATGCCACCTGCTGGTTCGATGAAGAGGCTAACGACGCCGCATCGCTGAAGGCGGGCAAGCTCTATATCGATTACGACTATACGCCGGTGCCGCCTCTGGAAAACCTGACCCTGCGCCAGCGCATCACGGATAAGTATCTGGCGAACCTGGTCTCCTCAGTTAACAGCAAGTAAGGAACAGATAGATGGCAATGCCGCGAAAACTTAAATATATGAACGTGTTCCTCAATGGCTTTAGCTATCAGGGGATCGCCAAATCCATCACGCTGCCGAAGCTGACCCGCAAGCTGGAGAACTACCGTGGCGCAGGCATGAACGGCGTAGCACCGATTGATATGGGTCTCGATGACGAAGCCCTGTCGATGGAGTGGTCGCTGGGCGGCTTCCCTGATGCCGCCATCTGGGAACTCTATGGTGCCACCACCGCGGATGCGGTTCCGATTCGCTTTGCCGGCTCCTACCAGCGCGACGACACCGGCGAGACGGTTGCTGTTGAAGTGGTAATGCGTGGTCGTCAGAAAGAGATCGACACCGGCGAGAACAAACCGGGCGAAGATACCGAGTCCAAAATCTCCGTGGTCTGCAGCTACTTCAAGCTGACGATGGATGGCAAGGAGCTGGTGGAAATCGACACCGTCAACATGGTGGAGAAAGTGAACGGCGTCGATCGCCTTGAGCAGCACCGCCGTAACATCGGCCTGTAATAACCGCCCGGTCAGCCTGCTGGCCGGGTACCTTTTCCCGCGAAGAAGAGAGTGAGGATGCCATGAGCAACGAAACTGACAACGTGATTACCCTGGAAACGCCGATTAAGCGCGGTGAGCAGCTGATTAACAGCGTGACGCTGATGAAACCCAACGCCGGTACGCTGCGCGGATTGAGCCTGGCGTCGGTGGCGAATGCCGATGTCGATGCGCTGATCAAAGTGCTGCCGCGCATCACCTCCCCGTCGCTGACGGAGCAGGAAGTGGGCGCCCTCGACCTGGTCGATATGGTCGCGCTGGCGGGCAAGGTGGTCGGTTTTTTGTCACCGGCTTCGGCACAGTAACTTTTCCGGCCTCTCTGTCGGTTGACGATCTGATGGCGGATATCGCGGTGATCTTTCACTGGCCGCCGTCAGAACTCTACCCCCTGAGCCTGACAGAACTCATCACCTGGCGCGAGAAAGCGCTACAGCGAAGCGGAAACAGATATGAGTAACAGCGCAAAATTAGAGGAATTGCTCACGGCTGTTGATCAGGCGACGCGCCCGTTTCAATCGTTGCAGACAGAGAGTCTCTCTCTGTCTGACAGCGTGAAAGGAACGGAGAAAAACCTGCGCGGCTTGTACACCCAACTTGCGCAGGTCGACGACATCATGCGCGCGGAAAAAGCCCTTGCCTCCGTCAATGCGCAGCTGAGCGACATCAAACAGAACAGGCAAAATGCCGCCAACGGCACAGCAGCGCCAGCGATTATCGATCCCTGGAGCGGAAAACCTAAGTCGGAGAAAGCGCTTAAAAAGGAACGACTTACTCTGCGCAGAACGATCAAAGCTAATAAGACCTCCCTGAAGACAGCCGGTATTGAGGCGAGAACGCCATTATCCGCGCGACTCCAGCTCAATAGCCGTATCAGCGATGAGTCGGCACAGTTGATCACCCAGCGCCAGGCGCTCAAACAGGAGCAGCACCAGAAGCGCCAGCTACGTGCGGCAAAAATCCAGGCCGTGCAGCAGCGCATTCTGGGTGCGGGCGAAAAGGTCTCCGCCATTGGCGAGAGAGGCAAGTCGATTGCCACCACCGGCTTTGAACTCGGCAAAAAAATTATGCAGCCGGGCTATGAAGCGTCGCTGAAAAACAGCCCGCTTGCGCCGGCTGCGGCGTCCGATAACGCAGAGCCCGGTGCGCAGAACAGTACCCCCGCCTCCGGAACAGCGGTCGCTACGCTGCAAAACGGCTCGGGAACAGCCGTTGCTACCCTACAAAACAGTGCCGGTGCTCCAGGAACGGCGGTCGCAGCATTGCAGAATAGCGCTGCCAGCCCCGCCGCGGCGATGCAGAGCAGTGTCGGCAACCTGGGTACCGATCTTGAGGCGCTGCAGGCGGCTTATCAGTCCCTGAGCGTTGATATTTTCAGTACCCAGGAGTCATCTCTGCGCTCGCTGGTGCAGACTGCGACCCGCTATGTCGGGAAGCTGCAGGAGTGGGTGCAAAACAACCAGGGGCTGGTGCAGAGCTTTGGGCTTATTGCTACGGTCGTGGTGGGCATTGCAGGCGCTGTCGGCACCGTAGCGGGCGTTATCGCGCCGGTGTTCACCGGCATCAGCACGCTTATCACCATCGCGACGACGCTCGGCAGCGTATTTACCACTATTTTCGGCGGGATAGCGGCAGTGATTGGCTCACTCACGCTACCGATTGTCGCCATTATTGCCGGCATCGCGGCAGCTGCGCTGCTGATATATAAGTACTGGGAGCCGGTTAGCGCCTTCTTTGGCGGCGTGATTGAAGGTATCAAAACGGCGTTTGCCCCCATCGCCGAGTTGTTTGCGCCGTTCCAGCCGCTTTTCGAAGGTATCGGCCAAGTGATAAGTAACATTGCAGGGTGGTTCGGCGATCTGCTCACCCCCGTCAAATCCAGCCAGCAAACCCTTGAGAGCTTCGGTAACGCCGGAAAGATTTTCGGTCAACTGCTGGTTGAGGCACTGACACTGCCTTTCAAACCGCTAAAACTGCTGATCGAGGGCGTCACCTGGTTGCTGGATAAGCTTGGCGTTATTAACAAACAATCCGCTGATGCCAGCCCGGATAAGCAAACCCAACCGACCACTGGCGGTGCAGCGTTTGGCATGGTGCAACCTCCACGCTTAGACAATTATCAGGCGGCGCGCCCTGCGACCGGCGGATCCTATGTCGATCAAAGCAAGAGCGAATACAACATCACTCTGCAGGGAGATATGTCATCCGGCGGCGATGGTACGCGCCAGTTAAGAGATCTGCTGGCGCAGCACGAGCAGGAGAAACGCACTAACTCCCTTTCACAATTCAGCGCGGCAGGAGGATTTGCCTCATGATGCTGGCACTTGGGCTTTTTGTATTTATGCGGCAGACGCTGCCCTATCAAACCATGCAACGCGATAGCACCTTCAGATGGCCCAGCAACGCGCGCATGGGTAAACGCAACGCCTTTCAGTACACCGGGCCGGAAAACGACACCATCACTATCAGTGGCGAACTCTTCCCGGAGATTACCGGCGGCACGCTGTCACTTTCGGCGGTACGTCTGATGGCGGAACAGGGCAAAGCCTGGCCGCTGATTGATGGTACGGGCATGATTTACGGGATGTTTGTGATTAATAGCGTCAGCGAAACCGGCACCCTTTTTTACCCGGACGGATCGCCGCGCAAAATCAACTTCACCTTGAAGCTGACCCGCGTCGATGAGTCGCTGAAAGCGATGTTTGGCGATATTTATGACCAGGGTAAGCAGCTGGCGACCAACATGCTGGAGAGGTTCTGATGCTTAATGCATTCACAAACGGCTTAGCACGGGTAAAAACGCCGGCATTTTCATTAAAGCTCGGGAAGAAGGATATTACGGGCAATATTCAGTCCCGGTTGATTGCCCTGACGGTGACGGATAACCGGGGGTTCGAAGCGGATACGCTTACGCTGACACTTGATGATGCTGACGGGCAAATCGAGATGCCAGAGCGGAGCAATGTCATTACGCTGGCCATCGGCTGGCAGGGTGCTGCGCTGACTGAAATGGGCTCCTTTATTGTCGACCAGGTCAGCCACAAAGGCACACCGGATCAGGTTAGCGTCACCGCTAAAAGCGCAGATTTTCGCGGCAGCCTGAACAGCCCACAGGATAGCTCCTGGCATGATACGACGCTCGGCGCCATCGTTGAGGAGATTGCTAAACGTAATAAGCTGGACACCAGTCTGCCACCCTCGCTGGCGCAGATTAAGATTGCGCATATCGATCAGTCGAATGAGTCCGACGCAAACTTTCTGACGCGCCTGGCGCGGCGTAACGGTGCAGAGATCGCCGTCAAATCGGGCAAACTGTTTTTCATCGTCCCGGGTATGTGTGTAGTAGGCGGCGAAACAATGCCCTCCGCCACGATAGCCCGTAGCGATGGCGACAACCATGATTTCTCGGTTGCCGATCGCATCAACTACTCTGGCGTCACGGCGCATTGGCAAGATACCGCCACGCCAAAAAACCAGAACACGATTCAGCTACAGAGAACATCATCGCAACAGAAGGTCACGCCGATTTCCCATCCGCAGGCGGTCAGTAGCCAGGCAGCCTCAAATGGGAAAAGCGAGCCGACAGACTACACAGCAGGCTCAAAAGAAAACGTTCTGATTCTCTCCACCACGTTCGCGAATAAAGAGGAGGCGAAGCTGGCAGCTGAAGCCCAATGGAGCGAGATCCAGCGCAACGCGGCGAAATTTTCAATTACCCTTGCGCAGGGCAGAGCAGACCTGCGTCCCGAAACGCCGGTGATAGTGACTGGGTTCAAAAATGTGATTAACGCCAGGATGTGGGTCGTCAAAAAAGTGACCCATACCATGAACACGCAGGGTTTTGTCAGCAGCGTGGAGCTGGAGGTTCGCATCAATGATGTTGAGTATGAAGCAAAATAAAAATCACAAATGCATTATTTAATTTGTATTTGCAAGATTGGAGGCTATCATAGCTAGCATAAACACGAAGGAGACCCCATTATGATGCATTGCCCGGTATGCCAGCAGGCGGCGCATGCGCGCTCCAGCCGCTACCTCAGTACCGAAACCAAAGAGCGTTATCACCAGTGCCAGAACGTTGAGTGTGGTTGTACGTTTGTCACCCATGAATCGCTAGCACGCTATATTGTCCGGCCTGTGGCAGCGCCCACCGCTTCGCCTGCCAGCCTGCGCTAACGTCGCACCTCATTAAGCCTGCATCCGCAGGCTTTTTTTATGCCTGTAGATCGCCCGTTTTTCTGCCGCCACTCTGCCGCCACAGACAATAAAAAAGGGGTTAGCATTACGCTAACCCCTTGTTCTATAACACGCTTTGGATGTAGCGCGTGCGCAATCTTAGTTAAGACGCTCTTTAATACGAGCAGACTTACCGGTGCGCTCACGCAGGTAGTACAGTTTAGCTTTACGTACAGCACCACGACGTTTAACAGCAATGCTGTCAACTACCGGAGAGTGAGTCTGGAAGACACGCTCAACGCCTTCGCCGTTGGAAATTTTGCGAACAGTGAATGCAGAGTGCAGACCGCGGTTACGAATAGCGATAACCACGCCCTCGAATGCCTGCAGACGTTTTTTGGAACCTTCAACAACCCATACTTTCACTTCCACGGTGTCACCCGGACGGAAGGAAGGTACGTCCTGCTTCATCTGCTCTTGTTCAATTTGCTTAATGATGTTGCTCATAATTTAATCTCTTATCCTGGGTAAACTGATATTTGGAGGGCTTAAGCCATCCCATCATGTTTCTGTTGCTGCTGTTGTGCGTGTTCGCTTTTGAACTCCGCCAGCAACCTTGCTTGCTCTTCAGTCAGAGCCAGGTTTTCCAGAAGTTCAGGTCTTCTAAGCCAGGTGCGGCCCAGCGACTGCTTCAGACGCCAGCGACGTATCTCGGCATGATTTCCCGACAGCAAAACCGCCGGTACTTCCATCCCTTCTAACACTTCAGGACGAGTATAGTGCGGGCAGTCCAGCAATCCATCAGCAAAGGAATCTTCCGTTGCTGAAGCTTCGTGGCCCAGTACCCCCGGAATAAACCGGGAAACCGAGTCAATCAGCGTCATTGCTGGCAGCTCACCGCCGCTGAGCACGTAATCACCAATAGACCACTCTTCGTCAATCTCGGTCTGGATTACCCGCTCATCTATCCCTTCGTAGCGACCGCACACCAGAATCAGTTTCTGATTGGTAGCCAGTTCGCTCACGCCCGCTTGATCAAGCTTGCGTCCCTGAGGCGAAAGATAAATCACCTTCGCGCCTTCGCCCGCCGCGGCTTTCGCTGCGTGAATGGCGTCCCGTAAAGGATTCACCATCATTAGCATTCCCGGTCCGCCGCCGTAAGGACGTTCGTCCACGGTACGGTGCCGGTCATGAGCGAAGTCACGTGGACTCCAGCTCTCAATGCTCAGCAGGCCTTTTTTTACTGCCCGGCCAGTTACCCCGTAGTCGGTAATCGCGCGGAACATTTCAGGAAACAGGCTAATTATGCCAATCCACATAGCGCCGTCTTTTACCGTATATCCGGAGGTTTAAAAACCAGGATCCCAATCTACTTCAATGGTTTGAGTAGCGAGATCGACTTTCTTGATAACCTGCCCATCGAGGAACGGAACCAACCGCTCCTTGATACCGAACGCATCTTTCAGGTTTGCCTTGATGACGAGAACGTCATTCGACCCGGTTTCCATCATATCGATGACTTTACCGAGGCTGTAACCTTCAGTAGTCACTACCTGGCAACCCATAAGGTCTTTCCAGTAGTAGTCACCCTCTTCCAGTTGCGGCAACTGCGCGGAATCAACGAGAATTTCGCAATTCGTCAGAAGATTCGCGGCATCGCGATCGTCAACGCCTTTCAGCTTGATGACGATATCCTGATTGTGGTAGCGCCAGCTTTCCAGCTCAATGCTCTGCCACTGACCCGCCTTCTGGATAAACCAAGGCTGATAGTCAAAAATGCTTTCGGCGTCTTCGGTGGAGGAAAACACTCTGAGCCAACCACGAATTCCGTAAGAAGATCCCAGTTTGCCAACAATAATTGGCTCAGCAGGGGCCGATGCGGTTTGTTGCTTGCTCATCATGACCACCGTGACAGATTAAGCTGCTTTCTTTGCTTCTTTGATCAGCGCGGAAACGCGATCGGAAACGGTAGCGCCCTGGCCAACCCAATGTGCGATACGATCCAGATCCAGGCGAGTGCCTTCTTCTTTATCAGACGCGATCGGGTTGAAGAAACCAACGCGCTCAATGAAGCGACCGTTGCGTGCATTACGGCTGTCAGTAACAACAACCTGGTAGAACGGACGCTTTTTAGCGCCGTGACGAGCTAAACGAATAGTTACCATAACATCCTCTTGTGTGAATAAAACACCCGGCCCCATCGAGGAACGGAGCCTGGTGTCATATTAAAAGCCCGAAAATTTTACTGATTTTGGGGGGAATTGCAATCAAGATAAAGCAAACAGGGGAAATAAGGCGTATGTCGGTGCAGCCAGTTTGGTTCCGGTGTGCGCGCAGAAAGCGGAGCGTACACGTAGTACGTGAGCATTTCGGGCACACCCCGGGGCCAAAATGGCAAACAAGATAGCCTTATACCCTTGTTTTAGCGGCCAGGGAAACCGGGGGGCATCATCCCTTTCATGCCACGCATCATCTTCGCCATCCCGCCCTTCTTCATCTTCTTCATCATGCGTTGCATGTCGTCGAACTGTTTGAGCAGACGGTTTACATCCTGCACCTGCATACCGCAGCCTGCAGCGATGCGGCGTTTGCGCGAACCTTTGATGATGTCCGGGTTGGCGCGCTCTTTGAAAGTCATCGAGTTGATGATCGCTTCCATACGCACCAGCACTTTGTCATCCATCTGCGCTTTAACGTTATCGGGGATCTGGCCCATGCCCGGCAGCTTGCCCATCAGGCTCGCCATACCGCCCATATTTTTCATCTGGCGCAGCTGCTCAAGGAAGTCGGTCAGATCGAAGCCGTCGCCTTTTTTCAGCTTGTTCGCCAGCTTCTCAGCCTGCGCGCGGTCAACTTTGCTTTCGATATCTTCGATCAGCGACAGCACGTCGCCCATGCCGAGAATACGCGACGCGATACGATCCGGGTGGAACGGTTCCAGCGCTTCGGTTTTCTCACCGACGCCGAGGAATTTGATCGGCTTACCGGTGATATGGCGGATAGAGAGCGCCGCACCGCCGCGGGCATCGCCGTCCACTTTGGTCAGCACGACACCGGTCAGCGGCAGCGCTTCATTAAAGGCTTTTGCCGTGTTGGCGGCATCCTGACCGGTCATGGCGTCGACAACAAACAGCGTCTCAACGGGCTTAATCGCCGCGTGAACCTGTTTGATCTCCTCCATCATCGCTTCATCAACGTGCAGACGACCGGCGGTATCCACCAGCAGCACGTCATAAAACTTCAGCTTCGCCTCTTTCAGCGCCGCGTTAACGATGTCGACCGGCTTTTGCGCGACGTCAGAGGGGAAGAAATCGACCTCGACCTGCTGCGCCAGCGTCTCCAGCTGTTTGATCGCCGCCGGGCGGTAAACGTCCGCGGAGACCACCATCACTTTCTTCTTGTGCTTCTCGCGCAGGAACTTACCGAGCTTACCAACGCTGGTGGTTTTACCCGCACCCTGCAGGCCCGCCATCAGCACCACTGCCGGTGGCTGCGCCGCCAGGTTGAGGCTCTGATTCTCTTCGCCCATCGCGGCAACCAGTTCGTTGCGCACGATTTTGACGAACTCCTGGCCCGGGGTCAGACTCTTGTTGACTTCGTGACCAACCGCTTTCTCTTTCACGCGGTTGATAAAGTCACGCACTACCGGCAGCGCAACGTCAGCTTCCAGCAGCGCCATGCGCACTTCGCGCAGGGTCTCTTTGATGTTGTCTTCAGTGAGGCGTCCACGGCCACTGATATTGCGCAGTGAGCGCGACAAACGATCGGTTAAATTATCAAACATTGTCTCTCGCCTGAGGTGATACGATTGGCCGCCAGCGCGACGCATAACAGAAATTCGCCGCAGTATAGCATGAAGACATCGCGGCTGTATGTGATGGAACTGTTGGAGGCTGGGTCACGTAACGTTATACTGCTTCTCTTTCTCTCTTAGTCAACTGTCGACACGCCTATGCCCGTTTTTGCCCTGATCGCTCTTGTTGCCTACTCAACCAGCATTGCGCTGATTGTTCCCAGCTTGTTACAAAAAAATAGCGGCTGGCGCAAAATGGCCATCTTTTCAGCGGTGCTTGCGCTTATATTCCACGGCTTCGCGCTGAAAGAGCGCATCTTCCCTGATGATGGCGGTCAAAATCTCAGCCTGCTGAACGTCGGTTCCCTGGTCAGCCTGATGATCTGTACGGTGATGACCATTGTTGCCTCGAAAAACCGCGGCTGGCTGCTGCTGCCGATTGTTTATACGTTCGCGTTAATCAATCTCGCTTTCGCCATTTTCATGCCGAATGAGTTCATCACGCATCTGGAAACCACGCCCGGCATGATGGTGCATATCGGCCTGTCGCTGTTCGCCTACGCCACCTTAATTATCGCGGCCATGTATGCGCTCCAGCTGGCGTGGATCGATTATCAGCTGAAGAATAAAAAACTGGCTTTCAGCAATGAAATGCCGCCGCTGCTGGTGATTGAACGCAAGATGTTTCATATCACCCAGGTCGGCGTGGTGCTGCTGACGCTGACGCTCTGCACCGGCCTGTTCTACATGCAAAACCTGTTCAGCATGGAAAATATCGATAAAGCGGTGCTCTCGATCATCGCCTGGTTTGTCTATATTGTCCTGCTGTGGGGCCACTATCATGAAGGCTGGCGCGGTCGCCGCGTCGTCTGGTTCAACGTCGCAGGAGCCGGTATTTTAACGCTCGCCTATTTCGGCAGCCGCGTCCTGCAACATTTCGTAAGTTAAAGCAAAGGAGTTCCCCCTGGAACACATCTCCACCACGACGCTGATTATTACGCTTATCATCATGGTCGTGGTTTCAGCCTATTTCTCCGGTTCAGAAACCGGCATGATGACCCTCAACCGCTATCGCCTGCGCCATATGGCCAAACAGGGCAACCGTGCGGCCAAACGCGTCGAAAAGCTGCTGCGTAAGCCCGATCGCCTGATTAGCCTGGTGCTGATCGGCAACAACCTGGTCAATATTCTCGCCTCGTCGCTGGCGACTATTGTCGGTATGCGCCTGTACGGCAACGCCGGGGTTGCCATCGCTACCGGTGTGCTGACCTTCGTAGTGCTGGTCTTTTCTGAAGTGCTGCCAAAAACCATCGCTGCCCTTTATCCAGAAAAGGTCGCCTTTCCCAGCAGCCTGCTGCTCGGCCCGCTGCAAATCATCATGCTACCGCTGGTGTGGCTGCTGAACGGCGTGACGCGTATTTTGATGCGTATGATTGGCATTAAAGCCGATGTGGTGGTCAGCGGCGCACTCAGTAAAGAGGAGCTGCGTACCATCGTTCACGAGTCGCGCTCGAAAATTTCCCGCCGCAATCAGGATATGCTGCTGTCGATTCTCGATCTGGAGAAGGTCAACGTTGATGACATCATGGTGCCGCGCAATGAGATCGTCGGTATCGATATCAATGATGACTGGAAATCGATTGTGCGCCAGCTGACACACTCGCCGCACGGCCGCATTGTGCTCTATCGCGACTCACTGGATGACACCATCAGCATGCTCCGCGTGCGTGAAGCCTATCGCCTGATGACCGAGAAAAAGGAGTTCACCAAAGAGGTGATGCTGCGTGCCGCCGATGAAATTTACTATGTACCGGAAGGCACACCGCTCAGCGTTCAGCTGGTGAAGTTTCAGCGTAATAAGAAGAAAGTCGGCCTGGTGGTAGATGAGTATGGCGATATTCAGGGGCTGGTGACGGTCGAAGATATTCTTGAAGAGATTGTCGGGGATTTCACCACGTCTATGTCGCCTGCGCTGGCAGATGAAGCGACGCCGCAGAACGACGGTTCGGTAATTATTGAAGGCAGCGCCAGCGTTCGCGAGCTGAACAAAGCCTTTAACTGGCGATTACCGGAAGATGAAGCGCGGACCATCAACGGCATGGTGCTTGAAGAGTTAGAAGAGATCCCGGCGGCAGGCACGCGCGTGCGCATTGAGCAGTATGATATCGATATTCTCGATGTGCAGGAGAACATGATTAAGCAGGTAAAAGTGATCCCGGTTAAAGCGCTGCGGGAGAGCGTTACAGAGTAAAAAAAACCCTCTCATCATGAGAGGGTTTTCGTTTTATGCTTTCGCTTTGGCGACGGTAACCATCGCGGCGCGAATAGTGCGACCATTCAGGGTGAACCCTTTCTGCATCACACCCAGCACGTTGCCGGCGCTGACCTCTTCAGACTCGACCATCGCAATCGCCTGATGCACATTTGGATCCAGCGGAACGTTGGTGTCGGCAATCACCTCAACACCAAATTTCTTCACCACATCCAGCATGTTTTTCAGAGTCAGTTCGATACCTTCGACCATCGGCGCCATCTCGGCGTTCTCTTTGTCAGCCACTTCCAGCGCGCGATCCAGACTATCGATTACCGGCAGCAGTTCATTGATGAACTTCTCCAGCGCAAATTTGTGCGCTTTCTCGATATCCAGTTCGGTACGGCGACGCAGGTTTTCCATCTCCGCTTTGATACGCAGCACCGTCTCGCGCTCGCGGGTTTCCGCTGCTGCTAACTGCGCTTCCAGATTCGCAATTTTCTCATCGCGCGGATCCACCTGCTCAGCCGCTTCGTCAGGCTCAACTACCGCCTCAACGTCGTCGTGCTGTTCCTTGATAATTTCTTCCGGGGACTGCCCGTCAGGCGTTTTCTGTTCTTCACTACTCATGAATTTCTCCGCGTTTTTTTGCAATCATCTCGCTAACCTGCATTATTATGGGGATCCGTTTCCTGGATTCAAGGGAACAAGTCAGATTGTCATCATTCATTCGCCACAAGGACCCGCAGAAAATGACCCAACATTTCAAGTGTATTGGTATTGTCGGGCACCCGCGCCACCCTACCGCGCTCACCACACATGAAATGCTCTACCGCTGGCTGCATGCCAAAGGCTATGACGTGATGGTTGAACAGCGCATTGCTCATGAACTGAAACTCGCGAATGTGAGAACCGGTACGCTGGCGGACATTGGTCAACAAGCGGATCTGGCGGTGGTGGTCGGCGGCGATGGCAATATGCTTGGCGCAGCGCGCACGCTGGCGCGTTACGACATCAAAGTGATTGGCATTAACCGCGGCAATCTGGGCTTTCTGACCGATCTTGATCCCGATAATGCGCAGCAGCAGTTGGCCGATGTGCTTGAGGGTCACTACATCTCTGAGAAACGGTTTTTGCTGGAAGTGCAGGTGTGCCAGCAGGATTGCCAGAAGCGCATCAGCACTGCCATTAATGAAGTGGTGCTGCACCCTGGCAAAGTGGCGCACATGATTGAGTTTGAAGTCTATATAGATGAAGTTTTTGCCTTCTCCCAGCGCTCGGATGGCCTGATTATCTCCACGCCAACTGGCTCCACGGCCTACTCGCTCTCAGCGGGCGGCCCGATCCTCACCCCTTCGCTGGATGCCATTACGCTGGTGCCGATGTTTCCGCATACCCTCTCTGCGCGTCCGCTGGTGATTAACAGCAGCAGCACCATTCGCCTGCGTTTTTCCCATCGCCGTAGCGACCTTGAAGTGAGCTGCGACAGCCAGATCGCGCTGCCGATTCAGGAAGGCGAAGATGTGCTTATCCGCCGCTGTGACTATCATCTGAATCTCATCCACCCTAAAGATTACAGCTATTTCAACACGTTAAGCTCCAAGCTTGGCTGGTCAAAAAAATTGTTCTGAAAAGAGGCTGCAGGGCTTTACTGTATATAATTCCAGTTTATACTGTACGAAAACACAGTTATGGTTTTTCATACAGGAAAGCAACCATGTTGGCACAACTCACCATCAGTAATTTTGCTATCGTTCGTGAGCTTGAGATCGATTTTAATAGCGGGATGACGGCTATTACCGGCGAAACCGGCGCAGGTAAATCCATCGCGATTGACGCGCTCGGGCTCTGCCTTGGCGGTCGCGCTGAAGCTGACATGGTACGCGCCGGTGCACAGCGCGCCGATCTCTGCGCCCGCTTTGCTCTGAAAGATACCCCTGCCGCGCAGCGCTGGCTCGAAGAGAATCAGCTTGAAGATGGACGTGAGTGTTTACTTCGCCGCGTCATCAGCAGCGATGGCCGCTCCCGTGGCTTTATCAACGGCACTGCTGTTCCCCTTTCCCAGCTGCGCGAACTGGGTCAACTGCTTATCCAGATCCACGGTCAGCATGCGCATCAGCTGCTGATTAAATCCGAACACCAGAAAACCCTGCTCGATGGCTATGCCGGTGAGTATGCGCTCACTCAGCAAATGGCGGAGCGCTACCGCGCCTGGCATCAAAGCTGTCGTGAGCTGGCACAGCACCAGCAGCAGAGCCAGGAGCGCGCCGCGCGCGCTGAGCTGCTGCACTATCAGTTAAAAGAGCTTAACGAGTTCAGCCCGCAGCCGGGCGAATTTGAACAGATCGATGAAGAGTACAAGCGTCTCGCTAACAGCGGACAGCTGCTCTCCACCAGCCAGCATGCGCTGAACGTGCTTGCCGATGGCGAAGACGTTAACCTGCAGAGCCAGCTCTACAGCGCCCGCCAGCTGCTTACAGAGCTCATCGGGATGGATACGCGTCTCTCCAGCGTGCTGGAGATGCTGGAAGAGGCGGCAATCCAGATCAGCGAAGCCAGCGATGAGCTGCGCCACTACTGCGACCGTTTAGATCTCGATCCCAACCGCCTTTACGAACTGGAGCAGCGTATCTCCCGCCAGATCTCGCTGGCGCGCAAGCACCATATCGCGCCGGAAGAGCTGCCGCAGTTCCACCAGTCTCTGCTGGATGAGCAGCAGCTGCTTGAAGATCAGGCAGATTCGCAGGAGACGCTGGCGCTGGCTGTTAGCCATCATCACCAGCTGGCGCTGGAGAGCGCACAGCAGCTTCATGCGCAGCGCGTGAAGTATGCGCAGGAGCTCAGCCAGCTGATCACCGAAAGTATGCACTTACTCTCCATGCCGCACGGCGTGTTTGAGATTGATGTGGCGTTCAATGAACATACCCTGACTGCAGATGGTGCAGATCGAATCGAGTTTCGTGTCACCACCAACCCAGGGCAGCCGCTGCAGGCGATCGCCAAAGTCGCCTCCGGCGGTGAGCTGTCGCGTATTGCGCTGGCGATTCAGGTGATTACCGCCCGTAAGATGGAAACCCCAGCACTGATCTTCGATGAAGTGGACGTGGGTATCAGCGGCCCGACTGCCGCCGTTGTCGGTAAAATGCTGCGCCAGCTGGGCGAATCAACGCAGGTTATGTGCGTGACGCACCTGCCGCAGGTGGCCGGCTGTGGGCATCACCACTTCTATGTCAGCAAAGAGACCGATGGCGCCATGACAGAAACCCATATGCAGCCGCTGGATAAACGTGCGCGTCTGCAGGAGCTGGCCCGTCTGCTGGGCGGTAGCGAAGTGACGCGTAACGCGCTGGCGAATGCCAAAGAGCTGCTGGCAGCGTAAACTTTTCGGTAATATGACGGTCTGACTTCTCGACAAAACGACAACAGACCCGGCCACAAAGGTTTTAAACTGGCGAAAGGTCTATTATTATCGGCATATTACATATGAGCCACGTACTGTTCGGGCCCGAAAAGGAATCAAATCACTATGCGCTGTAAAATGCTGACTGCTGCCGCAGCGGTTCTTCTGATGTTGACCGCTGGTTGCTCCACTCTGGAACGCGTGGTTTACCGTCCGGATATCAACCAGGGGAACTACCTGACGCCTACCGACGTTGCCAAAATCCGTGTGGGTATGACGCAACAGCAGGTTGCGTATGCACTGGGAACCCCGATGATGAGCGATCCGTTTGGCACCAATACCTGGTTCTATATCTTCCGTCAGCAGCCAGGCCATGAAGATGTGACTCAGCAGACGTTGACTCTGACCTTCAACAGCAACGGCGTGTTAACCAATATCGACAACAAACCGGCACTGACCAACCAGCGCTAAGTTTGTAAAAAGCGGTTAAACACCAGCTGGTTTAACCGCCTGTAAAAGAAAAAGGTGCTCAGTGAGCACCTTTTTTGTATGTCGCGCCAGGCTAAGCAGTTATGACTTGTTTGCCGCTTTCTCGTTCGCCGCTTTTTCAGCACGCTGGCGACGCAGCTCTTTCGGATCGGCAATCAGCGGGCGGTAGATCTCCACGCGATCGCCGTCATTGACGTTGTCGTTCAGCTTCACCGTCCGGCTGTAAATACCGACCTTGTTCACCTTTAAGTCGATATCTTCGCGCAGCTCCAGCAGCCCGGACGCGCGAATCGCCTCTTCGACGGTCGCGCCCACCTCCAGCTTCACCCGCAGCAGATACTGCTTCTCCGGCAATGCATAGGCCACTTCAACGGCGATTTTACCCGGCACGGTAAACCTCTTTCGCGCGATGGGTAAACGCCTGCACCATGTTCGCCGCCAGCTCTTTAAAGATGCGGCCGAAAGCCAGCTCAATCAGCTTATTGGTAAACTCGAAATTGAGCTGAAATTCCACACGGCAGGCATTCGAGCTGAGCGGGGAAAAGGTCCAGCCGCCGCTCAGCGACTTAAACGGACCATCCACCAGGTGCATCAAAATGCTTTTGTTAGCTTCCAGCGTGTTGCGCGTGGTAAAGGTCTTACTGATCCCCGCTTTCGACACGTCCACGGCCGCCGTCATCTCCGTCGGGCCGGAGTCGAGAATTCGGCTGCCGGTACACCCCGGCAGAAACTGCGGGTAGGAGTCCACATCGTTCACTAACTGATACATCTGCTCAGCGCTATAGGGCACCAGCGCAGTACGGCTAATCTGAGGCATAAGGTTTTCCGCATTCACACAATCGTTAAATAATAACATCTCCCCCGGTTGAAAGGAAAACGCGTTGCCCTAACTCATGCTAAGATAACCCGTTCAGCCTCACAGGACGCAATGAGGTCAGTTTCAGATATCAGATTACCGGATGGCTCCACGATACTATGACGAAGAAAAAAGCATATAAACCAGGTTCAGCCACCATTGCGCTGAACAAGCGCGCCCGCCATGAATACTTCATTGAAGAGGAGTTTGAGGCCGGGCTTTCACTGCAGGGCTGGGAAGTAAAATCCTTACGTGCCGGTAAAGCCAATATTGGTGATAGCTACGTGATCCTTAAAGATGGCGAAGCCTATCTCTTCGGCGCTAACTTCACGCCGCTGACCGTCGCCTCCAGCCACTATGTTTGTGACCCGACGCGCACGCGCAAACTGCTGCTGAACCAGCGCGAGCTGGATTCACTCTACGGCCGCATCAACCGCGAAGGTTACACCGTGGTTGCGCTCTCCCTCTACTGGAAGAACGCCTGGTGTAAAGTGAAGATCGGCGTGGCGAAAGGTAAGAAACAGCACGACAAACGTACCGATGTGAAAGAGCGCGAATGGCAGCTCGATAAAGCACGCATCATGAAAAACGCGGGCCGCTAAGTGCTCGCCCGCGCTGCCCTCTCACCCCGGGAGAGGGCACCAACTCCCCGCCCTACCGCTCCCGCAGCGCCTCATTAAGTTTATTCAACGGTTTGATCAGATAATCCATCACCGATTTTTGCCCGGTTTTAATCTCCACGTTGGCGATCATCCCCGGCAGGATAGGGAAACTTTTGCCGCTGCGGTTCTTCAGCTCCGCGCTCTGCGTGCGAACATAAACGCGGTAGTAAAACTGATCGCGCCGCACCTCATCCTGCAAGGTATCCGGCGAGACAACTTCGACAGTGCCTTTCAAATCGCCATAGATGGAAGAGTCATAGGCCGTCACCTTCACCGTCGCCGGTAAACCGGGACGAATATAGGCGATATCACGCGGGTTGATGCGCGTCTCCACCAGCAGTTGATCCTCCAGCGGTACAATCTCCATCAGCTTACCGCCCGGCTGCACCACCCCGCCAACGGTGTTGATCTGCACATCTTTAACGATCCCGCGTACCGGTGAGTTAAGCACCGCACGATCCAGCTGATCCGCTTTGCCTGCCATCACCTGTAGCTGCGCATCGAGATCGGCATTATTTTTCACCTGCTCTTCGCGGGCGCGCACCGCAAACTGGTTACGCGCCTCGTCGATTTTTCCCTTCAGCTCCGTCGCCTGGCGTTGCAGGCGGATCACCTCGACATCGCTCGCCGCGCCCTTTGCCACCAGCGGCTGCGTCATGCGCAGCTCCGACATCACCAGCTGATGCGTTTTTTGCAGATTCGCCACCGTCTCGTTGAGGTTGCGCCGCCGCGACTCATACAGCTGCCGTTCGCGGGCGACCAGATCCGGCTCGCGCATCGACTCAGCGCTAAAACGCAGCGGCTCGCCGGTCAGCTCTGAGCGCAGACGTTCGCTGGAGGCACGCAGTGCCCGCACCCGCGCCGCCGCTTCGCCATAGTTAGACTGGAAACGGGTCGGATCGAGCCGCGCCAGCATCTGCCCGCGCTCAACAATATCCCCCTCTTTTACCATCAGGGCGCTGACAATCCCGCCATCAAGGCTTTCAATCACCTGCGCATGAGTTGAGGGGGTGATTTTGCCGGTGCCGACCGTTACCTCATCAAGAATGGCAAACGTCGCCCAGGCAATAAACACCACCAGGCCAAGCAGCGTCAGCCAGATCACCGACGAGTAGAAGCGCCCCTGCCGCGCCAGCTCATCCTGCATTGAGAGTTGACTCATTTCCCGCTCCTCAGACGATGGACGCCACGTTACTGTTGCGCGCCGCCTGTTTCAGCAGCGTATCGCGCGGCCCATCGGCCACCACTTTGCCGTTCTCCATCACCACAATCCGATCCACTAAGTTGAGCAGCGCCGGGCGATGAGTCACCAGCACCAGCGTGCGCCCGGTGAGCCACTGTTGTAGCTGGCGGATCACCCACGCTTCCAGTTGCTCATCCATGGAGGCCGTCGGTTCATCCAGCAGCACTATTTGCGGATTGCGCACAATCAAACGGCTCAGCAGCACCATCTGCCGCTGCCCGCCGGAAAGCCCGCGTCCGCCCTCATTAATCAGCCGATCGAGGCTGGCGGCATCCTGCTGGACAAGGTTGATCGCCCCGCTGATGCGCAGCGCCTGAATAAGCTCCGCCTCGGTAGCATGTGGATGCCCAAGCATCAGGTTCTGGCGCAGCGTACCGAAGAAGAGGCGCGAATCCTGCGACAGATAACCCACCTGACGGCGCACGTCGGTCGGATCGATATGCGCCATATCGACGCCATCAATAATCACTTTCCCTTTGCTGGCCTGCGCCTGGCCGGAGAGCAGTTTTAACAGCGTTGATTTCCCGGCACCGGTCTTGCCGAGGATCGCCACCCGCTCACCCGGTTTGATCTCCAGTTCGTTAATATTGATCGCCACATCGCCCTTCTCTTCGTCATAGCTGTACTGCATCTGCTGCAACTGAAAGTGGCCTGCCAGCACCGGGCAGTGCGCCATCTTCTTATCTGCCTCTTTATCGAGCGGCTTTTTCAGCAGATCGTTAAGGCCGCTCATCGCCGATTTGGCATGCTGCCAGCGCGAGAAGACCATGGTGAGCTGCATCAGCGGCGCAATGGTGCGTGACGAGAGCAAACTACAGGCCACCAGCGTCCCGGTAGTAATGTCACCATCGATCACCAGAAAACAGCCAAACACCAGCATCCCGGCATAGGTGATCTGCTGCACCGTCGAGGCCCAGCCGCTCAGCCGTGCGCCCCACACGCGCTGCTTCATGCCAACATTGGCCCCAACGGCGTGAGTGTTTTCCCACTGCCGCTGGAAGTAGGGCTCCGCCTGTAACGCTTTAATGTCCTCCACCCCTTCGATGGACTCCACCAGCACCGCGTTGCGGATCGCACTCTCACGCATCCCGGCTTTCGCCAGCTTGGCCATCGGCCACTGCACCAGCAGCCCGGGGATGATAATCAGCGGAATGGCAACCAGCGGGATGATCACCAGCGGACCGCCGACCAGCGCCATAATGCCGAGAAACAGCAGTACAAACGGGATATCCATCGCCGCGCCGACGGTGGTGGAGGTAAGCAGTTCGCGCACCTGATCAAGCTCGCGCAGCTGGGAGATAAACGATCCGGTCGATTTGGGCCGCGCATCGTTTTTGATCGCCATCGCGCGGGCGAAAAAGAGCGACGAGACATTAAGGTCGATATGTTTGCCCATAATGTCAGAGACATGGGTACGCGCGAGGCGGATAAAGAACTCCAGCGCCGCCGCCAGCAGGACGCCGAAAAAGAGCACCCACAGCGTCGGCAGTGACTGCGCCGGGATCACCCGGTCGTAAACCTGCATCGAGAAGAGAATACCGGCCAGCGCCAGCACGTTGCCGACCACCGAGGCCAGGGCGATCTCCGTAAGCTTGCGCCCGCTGTGACGAAAGTGCTTCCAGAACCAGTGCGCCTCCCACGGGCGGGTAAAATCATCGATACGCGAATCGCGCCCACGCGCGGCGATGCCCAGCATCACCACCTCAGGCTTCACACGGGTGAGCAGCGTTTCCAGCGGCTCTTCGCGCACCAGATCGCCGCCGTTATCGAGCCAGTAGGTCGCCAGCCCGTCGGCATCCAGCGACTCAAGCAGCAGCAGCTCACCGCTCTCCAGTTGCACAATCACCGGCAGGTTTTGCCCATTCCAGCGCATGCGGGCGAGCGGCACACTGCGCACCTGCAACCCCATTAATCCGCTCAGGCGTTCCAGCTTTGCGCTGAGCGGCAGCGCTTCAAACCAGCGCATCTGTTGGCGCACCGCGGGCGCATCGGCGGGCAGGCCAAAGCGTCCTGCCGCGCGCACCATCACATTAATCCAGCTTTCGGTATCCGGCTCTTGCATTACCACTCCTGTGTTGTGCGCTTACAGCGCGGGCAGGTCATCGCCCACGGTACGACTACGTTCAACCCCCAGCATATCGAGCAGGTTGTCTGCCGCGGCGGCATAGCGCACGGCGGCATCCCAGGCGTCATAGCGCGCGGTAATCGACGCGGTATCTGCCTGGAAGACATCCTGTTCAATACTGAGCAGGTCGTTCAGGCTGCGCTTGCTCAGCCGGTACTCATCGCGGTAGACGCCGCGCGCGCGCCCGGCGCTGTTGGCCTGCGCCTCGCCCGCCTGCTGGCGCAGCTGCGCGCCGGTCAAATCGGCCCACGCCGTGGCCGCCCGCTGGTTAACATCCAGCTTGCTGGCCTCTACCGCCGCCTGCGCATTGGCGCGATCGCCCTGCGCGGCATCGACGCGGGCGCTCACCGCCCCGCCCTGATAGAGCGGCGCATCGACCACCAGCTGTACCTGGTCATCCCAGTAACTGCTTTGATCGTTCTGGTAACGCGTGCGCCCCGCCTGCACCGAGAGCGTCGGCCAGTGCTGTGCCTGCGCCTGGCGAATACGCTGCTCTGCCGCCTGCTGTTTCGCCTGCGCGCTGCGCACGCTGTTGTTGCGCTCATAGGGCAGCGCATCGAGGGTGATATTTTGTTTGAGGAGATCTTCAGGCAGGTCGGGCAGGTTATCGGCAACCACGCCGGTCAGCACGCTGAGCGCCGCCTGGGCGGAGCGCATCTGCGCCTCATATTGCGCCAACGTAGCGTTCATCCCGGCGATGCGCGACTGCGCCTGCAGGCCATCGGAAGCCGAGCTTAATCCTGCTTCGGAGCGCAGCGTCGCCATCTCCAGCACGCTCTCCAGCGAGTGGATATTGTTGCGTGCCGCGTCAGCCAGCGCCTGGTAGCGCTTGACCTGCAAATAGGCTTGCAGGGTCTGCATCCCTACCTCATTGAGCGTGCTGTAGAGATCGTAGCGCCAGGCATCAGAGAGATTGTGCTGCTCATCGATGCTGCCGCCAGTTTTGCCAAAATCGTAGAGCAACTGGCGTAAGGTGACGCCGCCGGAACCGTTGTTATTTAATGACCCCGACGAGTCGGTGCGGTGCGAGCGCCCCAGGTTGCCCTGCAAAGAGAGCTGCGGGAACCAGGCGCTCTCCGCTTCGGTTAAATTGGCTTTGCCCACGCGGATCTGTGCGGCCGCCTGGGCAATTTTTGGATTACGGGCAAAGGCGCGCAAAATCGCGTCTTTGATCGTAAGCTGCGCCGCGCGCTGTTCGCTCGGCGCGCTCTGCCAGCGAAAATCCTGCTCTTCGCCGGGTGCTGCTAATAAACTCGTAACGGGCATAACCAACAACAACAACCCTACCGCTCTTTTCATTCATCCACCCCTGGTGCGCCCGTAATGACCTCTTCCTTAATGCGCCTCATCCCTGAGGCGGCAGACCGTCAGACCATATTGACGTGCAGGCCATGCTGGATCAGCACATCGCTGAGGGTATTGGCCTGCGAACTGTTGTGATAAACGTCGAACTGAATGCCATCCACGTCGCGCTGCCCGCTGATAGCCCAGGTATCGCTGACGCCATGTTTGAGGTTGATCTCATCCCCGATGCTGCCTTTGATCAGCAGATCATCTTCCGGTTTATCGGTAATGCTCAGCGCCTCGTTGACATCCAGCGTGACGCTATTGCTGCCCGATTTACCGAGATCAATTATCTCGATATTGCTGACTTTGCTCCCCAGTTCGATCAGGTTCAGCAGCAGGTTGGCACCGTCAAGCACCAGCGTATCCGTCCCCGCGCCGCCGTCGATCTGCACAAAGCCGAGCGAAGAGAGGTGAATGGTGTCGTTGCCGCTGCTCCCCTCGACGCTTGCACCGCTTTCACTGGTGCCATCGGCAAGATCGATACTCAGCCCGCCAATGGTATAACTCTCGTCGCTTGCCGTGGCGGCAGCCGCCGTCTCCTTCTCTGGCTGACGCGCCGTTTCCACCGTGGCCGTATGCTGCGCATTCAGGCTGTCACTGCTGGTGGTGGAGTTCGACTCTTCGCTCGCGCTCGCTGCCAGCAGTGAGAAGGTGTTGGCCTCGGCCATCAGCGATGCGCTGGTGCCCGCCGGTGGAGTGGTGGTCGGGTTGCTGCCATTAAGGCCGACGTTGAGATAGGCCAGGTTACCCGCCATATCCGCGGTGTAGAGGTTCACCACCGTATTGAGCGAGAGGATTTTCGCCAGATCGAGGCCGACATCAAGCTGCGTCGACCACTTGCCGTCCGCGCCAACAATCGCCGTCGCCATAGCGAGGTTGAGTAAATTAACGTGAACAATCGCCCCTTGATTGAGATTAGTTGACGCACCGCTGATCGTCAGTTTTGCTGAGCCTACCAACCCTAGCAGGACGTTGCCGAGGACACTGGTCAGGTTGGTAATCGGGTTAGTGCTGAGCGTCGGCTGGGTCAGTTTCACCTGCACATCAGCTTCCGTCGCGGTGGTGTTGCCCACCCGGTCGGTCACCGAAATGCCCACTTTCGCCGCGCCGCTGCTCAGCCCCTGCAGCAAGGTTTTATTCACCGTCGCCGTCCAGTTGCCGTTCGCATCGACGGTGGCGTTGATTGCCGTGCCGCCAACGGTCACTACCACTTTCGAGCCGCTGACCACCCCGCCAATTTTGCCGCCAATGACCTGACCGTTCGCCGCTTCACTGATGTTCAGATAGCCATCGTTACCGAAGAGCGAAGAGAGGGTGATAGTCGGCAGATTATGGGTAATCACATCCAGCGGGCTGGTGATGTTCGCCACTTTCCCGGCGGCGTTGGTCACCGCGACGCTCACCGCCTGGGTACCGTCAGCCAGTGCGCTGAGATCGACTTTTGGTACCGTCACGCTCCAGCTGCCGTTCGATGCCACGGTGGTGAGGTAGTTTTTACCGCCAACCGTGACCGTCAGCTGCGAACCGACGGCGTTCTGGCTGGTGCCGGAAATTACCTGCGCGGTGGTGATATCCGCGAGGCTCAGGGCGCCATCACCAAACAGCGAGGTGATCGCCACCGTCGGCAGGGCCTGGATCGCCACGCTGGCGCTCTGTACCACATTGGCGATATTGCCCGCTGCATCCGTCGCGCTGGCAGAGACTTGCAGCGCATTGTTGCCATCCTGCAGGTTTTGCAGCGACACCGCCGGGATCGCCAACTGCCACTGGCCGTTAGCACCGACGGTGGTGGTGTAGGAGAGCAGACCGACCTTCACGGTGATCTGGGTGCCCGCTGCCAGGTTGCTGCTGGTGCCGGAGAGGATCGGGTTGGAGAGCAGATCGTTAAGATCCAGCGTCCCGTTGCCAAACAGCGTGTTGATACCGATCGAAGGCACCGCCTGCACAATGGCGTTCACCAGCTGGCTGCCGGTCGCGGTGTTACCCACCGCATCGGTTACCGTTGCCGTCACGCTCAGGGTGCCATCGGCGATTGAAGCCAGCGCACCGGCAGAGAGTGCCAGCGACCAGCGCCCGTCGGTGACCGGTACCTGATACGCCGTGCCGCCGACATTCACCGTTACCTGCCCGGAGGTCAGCCCGGTAACAGTACCGGAGATAGTCTGCGCCGCCAGCGCTTCGCTCTGGCTGAGGAAACCATCGTTGCCAAACAGGGAGGTGATTGCCACCGTCGGCACATTTTTCACGCCGATAATCACCTGGCTACCGGCCGTGGTTGAACTGTTACCGTCCGGCGTGAGCAGCGTAATGGACGGCGTAAAGGTGCCATCCGCCAGCCCGGCAAGATCCGTCGGCGTCAGGGCAATAGCGAAGGTGCCGTCGGCATTCACGACGCCATTAAAGACTTTCGCGCCAATCGCCACCTGCACGGTGCTGCCAATCGGCGCACCGCTGGCGGCCCCGCTGATGGTCTGATTGACCAGCGAATCGGCCACGTTCAGCAAACCATCGCCAAACAGCGTCACAGTGTTGAGTACCGGCGCCACCAGGTTGACCTTCAGCCCCGCACTCTGCGACGCCTGGTTACCATACTGATCGGTGGCGGTAATGGTGACGGTTTGCGTACCGCTGCCCAGCCCTTGCAGCGCGGCTTTCACCGCATCCGGCAGGTTCACCGACCAGCGCCCGCTATTATCGACATTGGTGGTGAAGGCGGTGGCATCGCCAATCTTGATGGTCAGTGCGCGCCCGGCAAGGTTGGTCGCCGTACCGCTCAGCAGGCCGCTGGCGAGTTCAGGAATGCTCAGCACGCCATCGCCAAACAGCGGATCGAGAGAGATAGCCGGCAGGTTATGGCTGACGACGTTAAAGCTGGCATCGCTCTTGATGACGTTGCCAAACTTATCGGTCACCGTCACGTTGGCAGTCGCCGTGCCGTCCGGCAGTGTGCTCAGCAGTTCAGCGGGAAGCGCGGCGCTCCAGTTACCCAGCGCATCCACGGTGGCGTTAATCGCCCGGCCGCCGAAGTTCACTACCACGCTTGTGACATTGGCGACATTGCTCACCGTGCCGGAAAGGGTCTGTGCCACTGTGCTTTCGACGAGGTTAATCACGTTATCGCCCGCGATCACCACATCGTTAACCACCGGCAGGTCGGTCAGCGCCAGCCCGACATCCACCGTTTCATACCGGGTATTGCCATTGGCATCAACGACACTAACTTGCAGTTGCAAGGTATCGGTAATCAATCCCTGCCAGAGAGAAGGCGGCAGTGAGAAGCTGTAGGAGCCATCCGGCGCTACCGCCAGATCGTTAATGGTGAAGTCCGTGCCGATTACCGTGAGCGATACCTTCGCGCCGCGATAATCGCCACTCACCTTACCGGTAAGCAGCTGTGTGACCAATGATTCAGCAACGTTGAGGATCCCGTCGTTAAACACCTGGTCAATGGCCACGCCGAGGCCTTTGTTCAGCGCAACGTTGAGGGAGAGAGTGTTGCTTGAGGTGTTGCCCGCTGCATCCGTTGAGGAGATGGTCACCACCTGCGGCCCGTCGGTCAGGGTAGTGAGGTCGAGCTGCGGGAAGGTGTGGCTCCAGTTACCCTGCTGATCGACCGTGCCGGTCCAGCTCAATGGCCCAAGCTGAATCGTCACGCTGTTGCCCGGCTCGCCCTGCCCCTGTAACACCACGCCAGAAGCAGCGTTAACGCTATTGAGCACCGCCGGGACACCGAGGGCATCCACCGCCAGCAACGGCGAGGAGGCATCAACGGTGAACGCCTGTGTGGCGTTCGTCGCGTTGCCCGCCGCATCGCTCAGGGTGGCAGTAATGGTGTAGCTGCCGTCGCCGAGCGCCGCCATATCTGACTGTGGCACGTCGACCGACCATGTGCCGTTAGCCACCAGCGCAGTGTAGGTTTTGCCATTCAGCGTAACGGTGACCTGGCTGCCGTTGGCATCCGAGGTGCCGCTGATAGTCTGTGCCACCGCTTTTTCACTGCTGTTTATCACGTCATCGCTGGTAAATTGCGTCATCACCAGCGTCGGCGCGACGGTATCAACGATCACCGTCTGCGAGGCCGTGGCACTGGCCTGCGCATCGCTCTGCACCGTCAAGGTGTAGTTACCGTCCGGCAGCGCGGCGCGCGGCACATCCAGCGTCCAACTGCCGTCGGGGTTGACCGTCGCCGTGCCGAGCGTCGTTTTCCCATTCAGGATGGTCAACGTGGTGCCGTTGAGGTTAAAAGCCTGACCGGAGAGTCGCAGCGTTCCGCTGCTGAACTCGGTGGCGTTGACATAGTTATCGCCAGCGACCAGATCCATATTCACCGAATATTGCGGCGGCGTGAGATCGATAGTCAGTGTGCCGCCGTTATTCGCCGTGCCGACGTTGCCCGCCTTATCAATCCCTTCAACCGTAATGGCGCCAGCCTGCAGCTGTGCAAGATCGCCTGGCGTTAATACCAGCTCCCAGCTGCCATCGGCCAGAACGGTGGTCTCGAAGACTTTTCCTCCCGCAAAGGTGACACGCACCGTATCGCCGGTGGCTAAGCCGGTTGAGGTGCCGCCGATCGCCTGGCTGGTCTGGCTTTCTGCAAAATCGAGCAGGTTATCGCCTGCAAACGGCGCAGTCACGCTGACCGTCGGTGGGTCGAGCAGCAGCGTAGTGGTGATGCTGGCAGTACCGACGTTTTGCGCGCCATCAGTCACGCTGACAGTGATGCTTTGCTGACCGCGCGCGGTAATGCTGCTCCAGTCATCAGCATCCATTGCCAGCGTCCACTGGTTGCCGTTCACCGTGGCGTTAAAGGTTTGATCGCCGATGGTCACTTTGACCTGCGCGTTAGCAGGGTAAGAGGTTGAGAAGGTTCCGCTCAGCGTTGTCCCGGCCGCCGCTTCAGCTGCGCTGACATAGCCATCCGCGAAGACCGGCGCGGTGATGGTGACCGACGGCGGCGTCAGCGCGACCTGGTACTCAACGGTGCTGGTGTTGCTGTTGCCATACTGATCTTCGGCATAGATCGAAATCTCATGCTCGCCCGGGGCGAGAGATTGCAGCGTGCCGGCCGGGAGCACCACCGACCAGTTGCCGTTGGCATCGACGTTAGCGGTATAGGTAACGCCATCGACGTCAATCTTCACCGTCACATACTGGTTCGGCCCGGTGGCACCGGTGAGACCCGCCAGCGTGACCTCACCTGCCGCTTCGCTAATATTGACAATGCTATCGCCAAACGGATTGGTGACTGTCGGTGCAGGCAGCGCAGTGTGTACCGTGACGTCCGGAGTTTGCTGCGCATCGGTGGTAGCCGTGTTGCCCGCGCGATCGGATACCGTGACGCTAAACGGCAGCGAGTCGTTATCGCTCAGCGCCGCTAAATCTGCCTGCGGAACCGTCACCGTCCAGTCGCCATTCTCATTGACCGTTCCCGTGTAGGTTTTCGTCCCCAGCACTACCGACACAGTTTGCCCGGTGCCAATCACCCCGGTGTTACCGGTGATCAGCTGATCGCTCTTGGTTTCAGCGCTGTTAATGGTGAAATCGCCAAAAGGCGTCACATAGTTGGCCTGCGGTAGCGCATTGATAATCGCTTCAAAACTGCCCTGCCCGGTCGACTGGTTATCCGCCGTATCAGTCACCGTGACGGTGACAGGCAGCACGCCATCCGGCAGTGCCTGCAACGTGGCGCTGTCGACATTCAGTGACCAGGTGCCATCCGCATTGATGGTCGCCGCCAGCGGCGCGCCGTTATTAATGCTGACGGTAACCGAGGCAACGCGCGACGGATCAAGGTTAAGCTGCCCGCTCAGGGTTTGTGTGCCCGCGGCCTCGGTGGCGCTGAGAATGCCGTCGGTAAAGAGCGGCGCTAATTGCGGCTCAGGCAGCGGATCGGTGCGGATTTCAACGCTTACCGGGTCAGAAACCGCCGTGTTACCCGCGCGATCGGTGACCGATATCTGCACATCGTGCGTCCCGTCGGTGATGGCAATCAACTGCGCCGGTGTCAGGGAGACGATCCAGTTGCCGTTGTTATCAACGGCGCCGGTAAACTGCTGACCGTTATCAAGGATGATGCTTACTGACTGCCCAGGGCCGGACTGACCGGTGGAGCCAGTCAGTTGCACACCGGCGTTGGCTTCCGCCTGGCCGAGAATATTGTCATCGCCAAACAGCGGTTCGGTGACCGTGGCCGTTGGCCGTGTCAGCACCACATCGAGGTTGCCATTAACCGTCGCCGGGTTACCAAACGCATCCACCCCGCTGACCGTCACGGTGTATTGACCGCTGGTGTCCAGCGAATCGCGCGGGATCACCGCCGACCAGGCACCATCGTTGACCTCACCGATATAATCTTTTCCATTGATGGTCACCACAACCGGCGTGCCGTTGGCAAGGCCGCTGGCACTGCCGCTGAGCGTGCTGTCGCTGGCAGCTTCACTAATGCTGACAATGTTATTGCCGAACATAGGGTCAAGCGTCATCGTCGGACCATCGACGGTTTTGACATTGATGTTGACCGGCTGCGGGTTGCTATTGCCTGCGGCATCGGTGGTGACGAAGGTGATTTGCGACGTGCCCTGCGGCAACGCCTGCAAACTCCCCGCCGGGATCACCATGCTCCACGCGCCCTGCTCATTGACCAGCGCCGAGAGCGTAGTGCCGTTGAGAATAAGCGTCACCGTCTCGCCAGGGGTACCTGTGCCACTCACCGTCTGATCGACGGCCGCTTCGGCGATGCTGATATTGCCATCACTGAGGAACGAATTCGCAACATCCACCGCCAGCGTCGGCGCACTGAGATCGACCGTTACACTGCTGCTGGCGCTCGCCGGGTTCAGCGCGGCATCGACCGCCGACGCCGAGACGACATATGGCGTGCCGTTGGCCGTCTCTTGCAGCGCCTGCATATCGGCCTGCGGCACGGTAATGGTCCAGTTACCGCTGCTGTTGACGCTGCCGGTGTAGGTTTTATCGTTAAACAGAACGGTGATTACCGTTCCTGCAGCCAGCGACGTTGATGACCCGCTGATGTTCAGCGGCTGACCACGCTCGAGGGCGTTAATCACATCATCCTGCGCGACCGGGTTAATGGTGATGGTCGGCTGCGCCGCGGGCTGCGCGGCGAAGGTGACGTTATGGCTGGAGATGGTGCTGTTGCCTGCCACATCGTTCACCGTAACCGAGATGGCCTGACGACCATCCGGCACCTGCGCCAGATCGGCCGGCGGTACCGTTACCGACCAGCGCCCCTCGGCGTTAACCGTCGCCGTATAATTTTTGCCGTTTAAGGTTACCGTCAGCGTCTGGCCTGCTTCGACATTCTGTGAAGAGCCGGAGATGGTCACTCCGCTCTGCCCGTTCGCTTCCGCGCGGTTAACAAAATCATCTCCGGCGACTTTATCGATCTGCACCTGTGGCGCGTTAGCAGGAGAGGCGTCGAGCGTAAAGGTTTCGGTTTGCGTACTGCTGTTACCCGCAGCATCGGTAACGGTAACGCGCACCGCAACCGGACCATCCGGCACGCCTGCCAGCGCACCGGCAGGGAGCACCACGCTCCAGGTGCCGTCCGGCTGGATAATGGCATCATAATTCTGCCCGTTGACCAGCACGATAACGGTTTGCGCCGACTGCGCATCGTAAACGCCGGTACCGGTGATGGTGACAGCGCCAGCGGCTTCTGCGCTGTTAATAATGTTATCGGCGGTGACGTCATTGATAGCGAAGGTCGGTAAAACCGTATCGACGGTCATCGGCGCCGAACTGCTGACGGTGTTACCTGCCGCATCGGTGGCGGTTACCGTCACAGTATGGGGGCCCTGGGAGAGAGCACCGAGTTGTGCAGGCGTTAGCGGCAGCGTCCAGTTGCCGTTCGCATCCACCTGGGCGGTGAGCGGCGTGCCGTTATCAAGGGTGATGGTCACGCTCTGACCTGCGCCGACGATACCGGTATTGCCCGCCAGGTTACCGCCTGCGGCCGCTTCCTGAGCGTTAACCACGCCATCACCGAACGGTGCATTGACGGCAGGCTGCGGCAGCACGTGGGTGATGATAGTAAATGGCAGTTCGTTGGAGATAATCGCATTGTTGGCATCCACACCGGTGACCGTCAGCGTCGCGGTACCATCGGCAATGGCGGCGGCATCCGCATTCGGCACCGTCACCTGCCAGCTGCCGCCCGCCGTTACGGTGGCGGTGTACTGCACACCGTTCAGGGTTACGGTAATGGTGTTCCCTTCCGGGATACGCACCGACGTGCCGCTGATGGTCAGGCCATCAGCAATGTCTGCGGCGCTGATACGGTTATCGCCATCAACCGGGTTAATGGCAATTGCGCTGGCAGTGGTATCGACTTTGAAGGTGCTGGAGACCGGCGGCGAGGTGTTGCCCGCGCTGTCCTTTACCGTCACTGAAATGGTGTAGCTACCGTTGGTCAGGCTGCTGAGCACTGACGGAGCGACAGGAATGGACCAGAGGCCATCGCCGCCCACCACGCCGGTGAGTGTTTGCCCGTTGAGTATGACGGAGACCGTCGCGCCCGGCTCGGCCGGAACCGTGCGTCCGGTCAGGCTAAAGCCAGTGTTCTGCTCCGCCAGATCGATAATGTTGTCGCGGGCCACCGGATCCATCACCACGTTAGGCGCGGAGGTATCGACAGTCACCGTGCGGATGGTTGTCGTTACGTTACCTGCGCTGTCGGTGGCCGTGACGGTCCATGAACTGGCACCGTCAGGCAGAGCGCCAAGCGCGCCGCTGCCGAGGTTAACGCTCCAGCTGCCATTGGTGATGGTTGCCGGGTAGCTTTTGCCGTTAAGGGTGATGACCACCGAAGCCGCATCGCCAGAGGTGGTGCCAGAAAGCGTGATACCGGCGGCGATATTGCTGCCGTTCAGCACATCGGTACCGTTAATCGGCGTAACGCTTAATGCTGGCGGGGTTTTATCCACCGTAAAGTTGACGGTGCTGTTAGCACTGTTACCTGCCACATCGGTCGCCACTACGGTCAGATTACCAGGCCCTTCGGCTAACAGCTCCATTGCACCCTGCGGCAAGGTCAGTGACCAGCTGCCGTCAGCATTCACCACGCCGCTGTATTGCTGGCCGTTCAGGATGGCGACCACTTTTTGCCCGGCGCCGACAACATTGGTGTTGCCGGTCAGCGTCTGGCTCTGGCCCGATTCCGCCAGGCTCACAATGTTATCCACAAAGGCCGGATCGACCGACACGCTCGGCAAAGTATTGATCGCTACCGTGAAGTTGTGGCTATCAAGCACCGTACCGCCGCTGGTGGTGACCGTGGCAGTTACCGTCTGGGTGCCATCTGCAAGCGCCTTCAATGCGGCCGGATCGACCACCGTTTGCCAGGAGCCATCCGCCTGAATCGTCGCCGCATAGTTCACACCGTTCAGCGTGACGGTAACGACCGTGCCCGCAGGCAGGCCTGCGCTGTTACCCCGGATGGTTAAACCATCAGCCGCTTCACTGGCGTTGAGGTAGTCATCGCTGGCGATAATATTGATCGCCACCGCATCGCTGGTGGTGTCGACATTAAAGCCCGACTCAATAGTGGTGCTCTGCCCAAAGCCATCCGTCACGCTGACGGTGAGCGTTTGCCCGCCATCGGCCAGCTTTTGCAGCTCAGCGGCAGGAAGGGTCACCTGCCAGTTGCCCTGAATGTCCGTGACCCCTTCGTAACGCACGCCATTTAAAATCACGGTGACGATACTGCCCGCCTCCGCGTTGGATGTGCCATGCAGGATCTGGTCAACTTTGATTTCCGCCGCATCAAGCGTGTTGCCGTCGGTAAGCGCCTGTAGGCCAATTTCCACACCGCTGGTTTTCACCGCGATCGGCTGCGTAACGGTGGTGCGGTTACCGGCCGCATCGGTCAGCGTAACCGTCAGCGGGTAACTGCCGCTTTGAAGCGCGCCCAGATCTGCCGACGGCAACGCGAGTTGCCAGTTACCGTCGCTGCCCACAACCGTGGTGTAGGTTTTGCCATTCAGGGTGACGACGACGGTTTGTCCCTGCTCACTGACCCCGCTTACGCCCCTTAAAACCTGATCCTGGCCCAGTTCTGCGCCGTTTAGTTTGCCGTCGTTGGTGAGCGGCAGCACGCTCAGCGCCGGGAATTGCGTATCCACAATTGCCGTCTGAGTGAGCGGGGCAGTGTTACCCGCCGCATCGCTGGCGTTCACCGTCACGGTGACGAGGCCATCCGGGATATTTTGCAGATCGCCGGCGGGAATGGTCACTTTCCAGGTACCGTCGTTATCGACCGTCGCCTGGTAGGTTTTACCCGCCACTTGGACGGTGACGCGCTGTCCGATGCTGGTCACGCCGGTGTTGCCGCTTAGGACCTGATCCACCCCTTTCTCGGCCGCATTGAGATAACCATCGCCAAATGGCGCGTCCATGACCGGATCAGGCAAGCGGTGAACTTGCACATTGAGCGTGCGCGAGTCTTGCGCGCTCTGATCGTCAAGTACCACCGTGGCGGTGATGACATTTGCCCCATCTTCAAGGCGCAGTAAGTCTTCCGACGGAATGGTCACGCTCCAGCGCCCGGAGGCATCAATGCTGGTCACCGGGTAGTTGATGCCGTTGACGGTGACATAAATCGTCACCCCTTCGCCAAAGACGGTAGTTACGCCGCGCACTTCAAGCGGGTTTTCCGCTTCGCTGGCGTTGAGATAGTCATCGGTGGAGAGGATGGCGATGGCGACACCGGTCAGTGTGGTATCGACGTTAACCGGAACTGTCCTGACGATCGCATTGCCATCCGCATCGTTAACGCTGACGGTCAGTGCACTGTCGCCCTGCGGCAATAAGCCGAGATCGCCCGCAGGGATTGAGGTTTTCCAGCTGCCATCACCCATCACTTCGGCATAGTAGGTTTTGCCATTAAGGGTAATGGTCACCACCTGCCCTGGCGGGATGTTGTAGGTCTGACCAGAGAGCACCTGCGTGATGAGGATTTCGGCGCTGTTAATGATGTTGTCGGTGGCAACCGGATTGATGGTGATATCCGGGGTGTTGAAGTTGGTACTGAAGTCGCGCGTCTCTTCGGAGACGTTACCGGCAATATCGACCGCGCGATAAAGCAGGGTGTAACTCTGACGGTCTACCAGCAGCGCCATGTCTGCTGCGGGAATAACCAGCTGCCACTGACCGTCAGCATCGGCAATTGCGCTGTAGGTGCGGCCATTAAGCGTGACGTAAATCGTGCTGCCGGCATCCTCTGCACCGACATAGCCGCGGACGATTTTATCCGCCACATGCTGATCCTGATCGAGGACGTCGCCCGGCGTGAACTGAGTAAGCTCAAGCACCGGCGGCGTGGTACTGATCATGATTTGCGTATCCGCCGCCGCGGTCGCGCCCGCAGGGGTCACCAGCGCAAAGCGTAAGAGATGGAAGCCCTGTGAGAAGGTGTTCAGATCGGCTGGCGAGAGCCAGACGCCCCAACTGCCATCATCTGCAACGGTGGTGGTCCACTTTTTGCCGTTGGCGCTGATGGTGACAGTACTCCCGGCATGAATCGCTTCTGTCATGCCGCTCAGGAGCTGCGGCTCGGTTGATTCGGCAAGGTTGATGATGTTATCGGAGGCAATAGTGTTAATTCTGAGCGTCGGAACCACCGGGGTTTCGCCGCCGCCATTATCTCCTCCCCCGTTGTCGCCACCGCCGTTATTACCGCCGCCGTTGTTGCCACCGCCATTATCACCGCCGCCGTTGTCACCGCCGCCGTTATTGTTATTGCCGCCTCCACCTCCGCTATTATTTGCTGCAGCGGCTACGCCCACAATACCGCCAACGGCAGCCAGGCCGCCGAGTACCGCGAGGGCCGACAGGCCGCTGGTACCGACCAGCGATCCCAGCGCTACGTCGCTAAACGCCGGAACGATGGTCTCTGCAGTGGCCGGCCCCGCAGCTGCCGCATAGGGGAAGGCGGCCTGATGTGTGCCCAGCTCATCTTCAAAAATCATCTCGCTGTGGAGACCCTCGCCATCCACGGCAAAGAAGCTGGTGTAGCGCACCGTGGAGCCATCTTTCATATGGACGATCAGGTCGTTTCCTTCACGCTCGAAGAAATTCACTGACTCCTGCGAAGCATTAACGCGGACGATACTGGTTTCAGTCAGATTTACTACTCTGTCGCTGCCTTTTGCATATTGCGCAACTACATCGCCAGTTTTTTGGTTTATTACATCGACGGAACCAGGAAGACTATTTTGCGGGGCCATATTTTCACCTCGGAAGCGAAAGCAATATTAGAGCGCCTGCGAGCATCTGTTTTTGCGCAGGATTACGGTTTACCAATTCACCAGGATTGACAGGAAGCGGATGTGGGACATACGAGATGAAAAATAGCTAAGTCGTTGTTTTTCATTTATTATGTTAATCCATCATCATTTAATAAATTTTTACATTAAGAAAGATATAAACAAGCTTCTCTATTTAGGCAACGTTTTAAATCACAAATTGATAACAATTACCTTCGATACAGAATATATTTTAAGGGATATATCTCAAATTAAGTGCCGCTTAATTTTGCGCATAAATTGATTAATAGAAATTGAATTAATGACGCGAGAAATGTAAAGAAATTTACAATGTATAATATATTAGAGAACGCTAATTAATATTACCCTTAGTCTCTCTTCATATTTATTTACGCCTGAAATAATTGCTTTTCTATATAACTATCCTGCTTAAGCAGTTGGTTAGAAAACAGGCAGATGGATGAAAGTAAAAACGTTGCGGATATGGACTGGCATGTCACGGTGAAAGTTTGCTATACTCCTTTTCACACTTTTGGGGCTGATTCTGGATTCGACGGGATTCGCGAAACCCAAGGTGCATGCCGAGGGGCGGTTGGCCTCGTAAAAAGCCGCAAAAAAATAGTCGCAAACGACGAAAACTACGCTTTAGCAGCTTAATAACCTGCTTAGAGCCCTCTCTCCCTAGCCTCCGCTCTTAGGACGGGGATCAAGAGAGGTCAAACCCAAAAGAGATCGCGCGGATGCCCTGCCTGGGGTTGAAGTGCTAAAACTAATCAGGCTAGTCTGTCAGTGGCGTGTCCTTCCGCAGCTGGCCGGCGAATGTAAAGACGGACTAAGCATGTAGTACCGAGGATGTAGGAATTTCGGACGCGGGTTCAACTCCCGCCAGCTCCACCAAAATTCTTGGTTGATGGTCACCAGAGCCAGTCAACGAAGTCCTGAAAGCCCGCACGGCGAAAGCCCTGCGGGTTTTTTTGTTTCCCATAGACATTTCCCCCTAACGGTCAAATATTGTTTATTAATGCTTGCGTTACATGCAGCATGCTCAACAGGGAACCAAAGCGCCCTAACCCAGGATTAATCCTGTTCTGTAAAGCCTTGGTAAAATTTTTACAAAGTGTGTAGTAAAGCAGCTTCCTGTTGCAGTTTAATAAGCGCCATTATGCCTATCAGGAGATACCAGGAAGGGCCCTCCCATCCAGTAGTTCTTTCATGCCAAACCGTATAACAATTCAAACGCCCATAGATGGGCTTCTTTTCTGGAAAATGTCAGGCCATGAGGCCATTTCGCAACCATTCTCACTCAATGTCGTGCTGCTTGGTACAGATGCACGGATCGATCGCAGCGCGTTACTAGGGCAGCCACTCACTGTAACAATCCCAACGCAAAACGCCTTAAGCCCAAGATACTTTAATGGAAAAGTTACCGGCGTTGCGGTAAGCGCGGTTGAATTATCTGGAAGCCGTTATGCAGCCTATACGCTCACCGTTGAGTCTGATCTATGGCCGATGCAACGCGATCGTAATATGCGTATTTTCCAGGAACAAACGGTACCGCAAATTGTTAAAACCCTGCTTGCTGAATATCAGGTCAATGTTGAAGATGCATTGATTGAAAACCATCGGGTCTGGGATTACAGCGTCCAGTATCAGGAAAGTAGCTTTGACTTCATCAGTCGCTTAATGGAACTGGAGGGGATTGCATACTACTTCCGGCATGATAAGGACAAGCATACCCTTGTGCTGGTTGATTCCGCCGAACAATATCAGCCTGCGAAAGGTTACGAAATAATCCCTTACCAACATACTCCGTCCGGTGGTAGCACGACGACCGAAGGCATCGCTCAGTGGGCTATCGCAGACTTCGTGACGCCGGGCCTTTACAGCCTGGACGACTATGACTTCCGTAAACCAAATGCATGGCTGCATCAGGCTCGCCAGAATCCCTCCTCTCCGCAACCCGGAAAAATAGATGTTTATGACTGGCCGGGGAGATTTGTTGAGCATGGACACGGCGAAACGTATGCGCGGATCCGCCAGCAGAGATGGCAAGTAGAACATCATCGTATTAATGGAACTGCGACGGCGCTCGGCATTGCGCCAGGCACGACTTTTGTATTAAGCAATGCCCCCTTCTTTAGTGATAACGGTGAATATCTCACAACTGAAGCCCATTATCAGTTTGAGGAAAACCGCTATGCCAGTGGCGCGGACAATAATACGCATCACCAAATCGATTTCTCCGTCATTCCATCAACGGTGGTATTCCGACCTGCTCAAGCCACATCCTGGCCGAGAACATATGGACCGCAAACAGCGAAAGTCGTTGGCCCGCAAGGTGAAAGTATTTGGACTGACAGGTATGGCCGGGTAAAAGTTAAATTCCATTGGGATCGTCAAGGTAAAGGTGATGATACCTGCTCTTGCTGGGTACGGGTTTCAAGTGCCTGGGCAGGGCAAGGGTTTGGTGGGGTACAAATTCCTCGTGTTAATGATGAGGTGGTCATCGATTTCATTAACGGAGACCCGGATCGTCCCATCGTAACAGGCCGTGTTTACAATGAAGCCAGTATGCCACCCTGGGAGTTGCCAGGCGATGCCACCCGTATGGGCTTTATGACACGTAGCAAAGATGGGAATAAAGACAATGCCAGTTATCTGTTCTTTGAAGATCGGATTGGGGGTGAGACGGTAGACCTGCATTCAGAACGAAATATGAATATTTCCGTTGAAAATGATAAGTCAGTAAATATCGATGGTCATCGTACAACTAAAATAGGCAAAACCCAAAATGACGAGGTCGTCGGAGATGCCTCTTTCTATTACCAGGCGAAACGGACGACGACTGTTGATAAGGAAGAAACGGCGACGTTTAATCAGGGCACAACAACAACCATCTCGAAGGGACGTAAACTGACAATCACCGATAGTGGTGATATTTCTGATATTAAAGGAAATGTTACAACAACAATTGATGGCTCGGTTGATACGAAAATAAAGAATGGTTGGCAATACCTCACCCTCGAAGATGGCAGTATGTGGGTCAAGATCTCCACGGGTGGGCGCGGTGTTGAAATTCAAAATGGTGATGAACTACTTGTTCACAGTGGTGGACAAAAAAATACGATTACCGGTGGTGTAAATACAACGATCACAGGAAACTGGGAACAGAAAATAACTAACGGTGACATTACTATTTCAACGCCAGGCACCATAACAATTAAAGGTGGCACCAAGGTTGATATACAATCCCCTGACTGGTATGAATTCAAAGCCATTGCTCTGGCATTGAAATTGAATGAGACCTCTTTTGGTTTAACTGAGATAGCCTCCAGGGGAGTCAAATATGAAACCAATCCGGTTCAATTCAAAACAAGAGGCGGTGGTGGTGCGCGTTTTGAAATGCTTGGCAATTCAATCGCTTTTAACACGCTGTCTTTAAAGACCGCTATGCTAAATATCATTACATGAGGTTTTCAATGTCCAAGTACTCTGGAATCATCGCAATGATAGGGCCTTGCGTTATACTCGGCTTTATTATTTTATTTATATTTAAAGGTTATTTCCTGCACAGGATAATCAAAAAAGATCCGGTCTATGCCAAGGCGAAAATTGTCACTTACTTCCCGAAAACGCCAAATGAAAAAGGTCGCCTTGATATCGTCATGACTTACAACTTCGTCGCGGACAATAAAACCTATACCAAAGAGCAGCAGATATTAAATATCAACACCCTCGACCTGAATGAATATCATGTGGGTAAAGAAGTGCCGATCGTCTATTACCGCAAAGATCCTAATTACAGCAAAATCGATGTGTATGATGAGAGCCTGCGCAATTAATCTCATACCAAAAATTAGCGTATAAATCAGAATCTACTGAGGGGCGCTTACCGCCCCTTTTGAATGGTTCGAATCACCAGGCTACCGTCAATTAAACCTTCAAAACCATTAAACAAAATAACCCCCAGCTCTAAACCCCCCTCACCCCTTCCCTTACGTTATCAATCACCGCCCTGGCCTGTTCCAGTTGCACACGCAGTTCATGCACGGTGTCATTATCGGGAATCAGCACAATGCAGCCTTTCGATATCTGCACCGTGACATGCACGCCGGTTTCAAAGCCTGCTTCGCGCAGCCATTTGCCTTTCAGTTGCAGGGCGGGTGTGCTGGTGTCGCCGCGGTTCGGGCGGTAGCCGACAATACAGTGGCGCTGGGTTTTCGTAAGGGTTTTCGTCATAAGACATTCTCCAATGGCAGTCATAATCTCCGCCACCAGAGAGGTCAAACTCATGGGAGGCGGGCTGAACGGGGTTGACCTTACCGGCCCATCGGATACCGGCGCGTCTCGCGACGCCCCCGCCCGGCCCACCATTGAGATGTAACCGAACGCACAACAGAACAGCTCTGTTGCCGATGAGGGTTTTCAGGAGGTCAATCCCGACGCCTGCTGTGGCAGGCGCTGCCAAACAATAAAAAGAAAACCCTACAATCAGCAATGAAAAACCGCTCTATAGTAACGCGTCGTTTCGAAACTGGAACCCTTCCCGCAAAACTTCAGAGCAATGGCTGCACACTTACTCTTTACGCTACATCAAAATGCACTCAGGAGAGACTCACCGTTGATAAGAACAGAAACCGCCTGAAGACCTCTTAGCCCCAAAACTAACCAGGCTCATTTTCCGCATGGCCTAAATCGCCTTCAGCAAATTCATCGTAAAGAAGTGTTCATTTTGTGATCTGCATCCAGGTTTCCTTGCATTGCTTACCTGTCGGAGTGCCTTCTCTGTACTCCTGTTCCAATAAAAACAGGTATGCTTATCACAATTACGTTATTTTGACCGTCTATCAGGTGACACAATGAGCAACGCTGTTATTTTCCTAAAAGAAGTTCATGTCCTGGCACAAAAACTCAGCTGGATTAATAGTGATGCTGTCGTTGATGAATTAAAAGAGTTAATTATCAAAAATAGTAGCCTGCTAAATGATGATGAGATAACAGCGTCGTTTATTAACACGCTTATTTATTGTGCGGAAAAAAACGTTACCCCTGAAGACGTTGATAATCTGATATCGAGCTTAGACAACTTCTTTGTCAATTTCCTCTTAATGCAATCCTGTCATGTATATTTTGTAGGAAAAAGCTGGGACACCTATCGGCTTAATGTACTGTTCCTTCCACCCAATATGGGAAAAATTACGCTTTTTGAAATTGATGCAGATACTGATCCGGCAAGCATAAAAATAAACCCGGAGGACGACTCACTCATTCCAGTGGTTATCACGGATCATATAGGCTTCAACTTTATTAAAAATAACAATATCAAGCTCCCCGAGGCGCTTACCACGTTACTGCTGCCCGAAAAGAAAAGCACGCATCTGGATATGGATGTTGGATTTATCCCTCTTCTCAACGCGCGTTATCAGAAACTTAACGGCGAGGCTGAAGTAAAGAGCGTAATAATAGGATCATCCTACGCATACCAGGGGTTCCCGGATGCTTTATTAGATAAAGCAGTCAATCTTTCTATGTTCTCTGGGGATTTTACGTGGACATACAGCCTGATAAAACACATAACCGACACCACCAGCATTAGAAACTTCATCCTCTGCGTGGGGCTGTATGACGCTTTTTATGAGCTATCGATGGGGGCGTCGCCGATGTTCCCTGTGGCGCGCTATTTCTGCAAAAGCCAGGATATCGAATACAATTACAGAAACAAAAACGAAGCGTTAAATCAGACACCCGTCACGCAGCACATATTAGGCCCTCTGGATCTGCTTGTTCAGCAAACCTATAAAAACCATATTTATCCGCAATTCTCCAATGATGAGGAGTTAGCCACGCTGGACAGATTGCTGCAGGATGAGTCGGCAGTAAAAAAATCCCTGGATTTCATCAATGGCAGAAGTTCCCGCACGGATTTCACATACTCCTCCTCAGAAATTCTCAATCGGGTATCGGAGCTATCAAGAAATTATCAACGAAAGCACAGCTTTGAGAACAATAAGCGTGTCATGTCATCGCTCACTACGTTAATAAAAGAAAAAAACGCAACGCTTAATATTATCGTAATGCCGTTCACTGAATTCTATATCGAAAATTACGACAAAAACCTGAAAGATGAAACGCTGGCATATTTGAAAAGCGTTACCGATGACAACAATATCTTTATAACGGATCTTAATAAGCTTAAGACATTCGCGCCTGAAGATTTTTACGATGCCGACCATTTAAATTTCAACGGTGCAATAAAAGTCTGTGAGATGGTCAAAGCGTTAGGGTTCGACATTTAACTGGCCCTGCCAACCGCGTCACACTTGAAGCCGTGTCGCGCACCGCCATTTGCCTCTCAGTTGCCATCATCTGAGAAGCTAACCTGGCACGCGAGGGTCAGCCTTACCGGCGCGTCTAACGACGCCCGGCAAGGAAAACCGCTTTACGGCTGCGAATACGTTCGAAACTGGAACCCTTCTCGCAAAACTTCAGGGAACCTGCCCGGCGTTACACTTCGTTCTCTTCGCTCCCCAGCAGCCGCTTAATGTGCTCCAGCTTCGCCGTCATCCTGCGGATCTCCAACAGATGCAGCGCCTCATAGGCCTCAATCCCCACCAGCTGGCTCTCCCCCAGCTTATCGAGGTCCGCTTTCAGTAACGTGATTTCGTCATCGGTCATCGGTGGTCTCATCGTTCCTCCTGATTTTCACTAACGTTGCACGGTCTGTTCAGGTACAACCTCATTATTAATAGTGTAGAGGTGGCATCCCGCCTTGCCAGCTTCCTGCTGCTTTGCGCAGTAGCTGAGCGCGCTTTCCGCCGCCTCGTCGCGCGTTCTCGCCCAGTAAGAAACACCCCAGTCTCCCTGCGCATCGATGGCGAACGCCTTTTCATAACGTTGTGATGCAGCATATTCCTGAAACGCCTTACGTCCTTCGTCATTCAGTACCGAAGGCACAGGAAGATGCGTCTGCGGAAGCGCGACGACGGGCTGATAGGGGAGCGCCTGCTGCTGTAAGAAGTTTGCGACCGGCTTCCACCAGAACGCCTCAGGGGCGGAGTCCATAAAGGTATGGCCATTCTCCCCAAATGCTGGCATCGCGACGAACGTCGCGGGCGCCCCGTCTTTCTGGTAAGCGCTGAACATCGCTTTCACCGCCGCCGGGGAAAAGGCGCGGTCGTTGGCGGCGTAGAGCCACAGCGACGAAATCGTGGTTCTCTTACCGTAATCAGTAAGCGCCTTCAGCAAACCGGGCTGGTCGCAGAAGGATTTGCCATCCAGCGCGCCGCGCCCGCCGTCGAAGTTAATCACCGCCTGCACGCCGGGCGGGTTGGCCGCGCCGGTCGCCAGCATGGCGAAACCGCCGGAGGACATCCCCACCAGCACCGCCTGCTTTGGCGACGCCCACGGCTGCTGACGGATCGCCTTCAGCGCCGCCAGCAAAGTGTCGCGATCGCGCTCACCTGCCAGTTGATGATGCGGCTGCGCGCACGATCCGCCCGCATACTCCGCCGCCCCGCTCGACTGCCCATACCCCTGGCGCAGCACCACCACCGCCGCATAGCCGTGGCGGGCAAACGCTATCGCCGTCGAAGCATAGCGGTTAGGGTTCATCACAAAGCGGTCAAAGTCGGCAGTGTCCGCCGTGCCGTTGGTAATAAGTGCAACTGGCGCAGGGTCGTTGTTCACCGGGCGGGTAACAAACGCCTCCAGCAGCGCAGGCTGGCCGTTCGCAAGCGTCACCGGCAGCATCAGCGGCGTGCGGATCAGGCCCGCAATCTGTTGGTTTTCCGGCGCGGGGGAATTATCCGCCCAGGCGGGCAAAGCGCCTGACAACATCATGGCTAACGCAATCACTGCACGCATCGCTGAAGCTCCTGGTTAACAAAGGTGAAATTACCATTAACGCCGGGTGCGGGAGTATCCTCGCTTTACCGGGAAAAACGTTGTTCGCCACGGTAAAAACCACAACAAAGGTGTTTATTTAATGCGTTACCACCATACTTTTTCGCTCTTCGTGAATGACGGTGCCGTTACATAATATATTTTCTGTGTATCAGATAATTCAATAAGATAACAACTTTCTGGAAAAGAGAATCTTTTTCATTTCAACGGCTTCGATTATGTAATTAAAGTAAACGCACAGGCAATGTTAATGCAACATATTGAAAACAAAGGCATCAACCAGAAACAATAAAAGCGGAACTGCAATGATCCGCTTTTTTCCGCATTTAGGCGATTGTTTGAATTAAGTCAAATGTGTAATCTTATTTCCGTCTTAGGGAACAACGTAAAGACAAACAGATGCAGGAATAAAAAACATCGCCTGCACAATAAGAGTGTCAAGTTTCATTTATTAGTTAGTTTATTCTTATCGAAATAAAGTGGTTGCTCGCATATTTATTGTTAAATAATAGTAATTCCGCATCCGGTGTGGTGTTACGGGAGCAACTTATGAACGAACACAATTTTGAAGAACAAATGCAGTCTATTCAGGATCTGAACCTTTCCTATTTATTACTGGCTCAGCGTTTGATCCGTGAAGATAAGATTGCCGCCGGTTTCCGCCTTGGCCTGAACGATGCCACGCTGGAGACGCTAAGCCACTTATCGCTGCCGCAACTGATCAAACTCGCCTCTACCGGGCAGCTGATCAGCCGCCTGCGTATCGATGATGATGTGGTGATTAACTGCCTGACAAAAGAGTCCCGTATCGATGCACTGCAACGTCTGCACACCGGGATTATTCTGTCGAGCAACCTGCTCAACACGGTTGATAATAACGGCGACGAGGCAGCGTAATGAGCGAGATAATGCTGCACGAAAAAAGCATCATGTCTGAAATTAAAGACGCGCAAATCGCGATGGAGTTAATTAATTTCGGTGCGAGGATGCAGGTTCTGGAGAGTGAAACTAATTTAAGCCGCCGTCGTCTGTTAAAACTCTATAAAGAGTTGAAAGGCGATTCGCCGCCGAAAGGTATGCTGCCGTTCTCCGCTGACTGGTATATGTCGTGGGAGCAGAATATTCACTCATCAATTTTCTACAATATTTACCGCTATTTGCAGAGAGCGGAAAAGGGTCGCTCTGTAGAGCTGATGATAAAAGCCTACCGTATCTATCTGGAACACGGTCTGGCGCAGGCGGACGAGGAGCCGGTACTGGGGCTGACCCGCGCATGGACGCTACTGCGTTTTATGGAGGGCGGCATGCTGAAGCAGACCCAGTGCGACTGCTGCGGCGGCAATTTTGTCAGCACGCCAGAGCATATGTTTAAGGGTTTTACCTGTAGTCTCTGTGTACCGCCTTCACGGGCGATGAAAAGAAGCCCGCAGCTCGATTTCGCTGCCGGCACCATGACAACCCTGCAATAACAAGCGTTACAGCGGGTTATCAATGAAAGCCCCGACGGGTCAGCTATAGTGCGGCCCGCCGGGGCTTTCCTGTTTCTGAACCGACGAGATTACGCCAGGCGGCCGGTAAAGACGCCGCGGTAGTAGCTCGGGCCGATATTAAGACGCGTGAGAATATCGCGCCGGTGAACGTAGGCGGTTTTCAGGCTGATGCCGAGCGTAGAGGAGACCTCCTGCGCGCTGGAGCCGGACGCCAGCAGGCATAACACTTCGCGCTGGCGGTGAGTCAGCAGCGGCAGCACCGAAAGTTCCTGCGGTTTCGCGCGCTTTTTCGACATCAGGCCGGTAATCGACTCAAATACCGTGCGGATCGGCGCGTTGAGGCTGAGCCGCAGCATATCCGGCAGCAGCGCGGGCAGCACGGGATCGAAATCCTCGCACAGCAGCAGGCAGGGCAACCCCTCTTTCAGCTCACGCAAATAGTGGGTGGTCTGCATCAACGACATCAGATTAGTGGCCTGAGTGGCCACCGCCACCAGAATACGCAGCTTACTCCCCGTCGCCCGGCTCGCCTCCTCAAGGCTGCTGATATAGCTGACGCGTAAATTGGGGCGATAGAGCTTTATCAGCGTGATCAGCCCCATCGCCGAAAAGTGATCTTCGCTGTAAATCAAAACATTAGCGTTACTGACGGAGGATTTCAGGCTCATAACCCCTTCCCTGGCAAACGTCACCTCCGGTGACGAAAAGTGAATAACAGCACGGTAAATAGCAGCATCCCTTCATGGCTATCTGAACCCCGTAAGGATCACGAACAGGCGGTCAAAAATGCCGCCCATCATATTTTCGAAGAAGGGAGCCAGCGTGAACATCACCAGCGACATGGCGACCATGCCGACGGTTAACGAAATCGGAAAACCAATGACGAAGATGGAGAGCTGCGGCGAGAGGCGGTTGAGCAGCCCCATGGTCAGGTTGAGGCACAGCAGCAGTGTGATAACCGGCAGGCCGAGCATCATGCCGTAACGGAAGATCATCTCCCCGGCGCTGACCATCGCCATAAAGCCGTTTGCACCCAGCGGTGCGGCGTTGATCGGAAACGCGGTGAAACTGCTGGCCAGCACTTCCAGCATATAGAGATGGCCGTCAAAGGTGAGAAACAGCAGCGTGACAAAGAGGTTTAACAGGCGCGCGACCACCGGCATACTCGGGCCGCCGGCAGGATCGTAAACCATGGCAAAGGAGAGCCCCATCTGCATGCCGATAATCTCGCCCGCGTGGCGCACGGCGACAAAAATCAGCTGCACGGAAAGGCCAATGGCGATGCCGATAATCAGCTGCTGGCAGCAGGCCCAGAAGCCATCCAGCGAGGCGATGGCAATGTTGCTGGCGGGCAGTTGCGGCGCAATAAGAAAAGCGGTTAACAGCGCCAGCGCTACTTTAAAACGGGCACTGAGCGGCTTCTCGCTGAAAATCGGCGCGGCGCCAAACAGCGCCAGCATGCGCAGGCAGGGCCAGAAGTACTGGTTTACGTTGTCATAGAGGTGAACCAGCGAGAGCGTAAACATAGTTAGCGAATAAGGTACGGCAAGCTGGTAAAGAGCCCGCGCATGTAGTCAACCAGCGTGGTTAACATCCACGGGCCGCAGGCGATAAGCACCACCACCAGCGTCAGGATCTTGGGAATAAACGACAGGGTCATTTCGTTGATCTGCGTTGAAGCCTGCAGAATGCTGACCAGCAGGCCAGCTGCCAGTGCGGCTAACAGCAGCGGGGTGGCGATCATCAGCCCCACTTTGGTGGCCTGGAACCCCAGCGACATTACACTTTCAGGTGTCATTTTTTACTCTCTTGCTAAAAGAAGCTCTGCGCGAGGGAACCAATAATCAGCTGCCAGCCATCGACCAGCACAAACAGCATCAGCTTAAAGGGCAGCGAAATCGTCGCCGGCGGCACCATCATCATCCCCAGCGCCATCAGAATGCTGGCGACCACCAGGTCAATGATGAGAAACGGGATAAACAGCGTGAAGCCAATCTGGAAGCCGGTTTTTAGCTCGCTGGTGACAAACGCAGGCACCAGGATGCTCATCGGCACCGCGTCGGCGTTAGCAAAGTCGCCAGCGTTGGCGATGCGGGAGAATAGCGCCAGATCGCCTTCACGGGTCTGCTTCAGCATGAAGGCGCGCAGCGGCTGCGACCCCTTCTCTATGGCGACTTCCATAGAGATCTTGTCCTGCGACAGCGGCACCCAGGCGTCGTCATAGACCCGGTTCAGCACCGGCGACATCACGAAGAAGGTCAAAAAGAGCGCCAGCCCGAGCAGCACCTGGTTGGGCGGCGTGCTTGCCGTACCGAGCGCGCTGCGCAGCAGCCCCAGCACAATCACAATGCGGGTAAAGCCGGTCATCATCAGCAGGATGGCGGGCAAAAAGGTGAGCGATGTCAGCAGCACCAGGGTCTGCACCGGCAGCGACCAGCTTTCGCCGTTTGCGGAGTGCGAGAGCAGAATGTCATTGTTGGCCGCCAACGCCATCTGGGCCGGGAGCAGCCATCCGGCCAGCGCCAGGCCAGGGCCGCAGAGGGGCATCAGCAGGCGTGCGTTACGTTTCATCTTATTTGCTCTCACCTTTGCGCCGGGCAATGCAGTTCACTAACGCGCTCTGGAAAGTCGGCAGGAACGACGCTGCTTTAACGTCTTCAACGTCTGCCCGTTTCTCCATGGTCATCAGGTTAGTGATATTGTCCTGCGTCACGCCCAGCAGCAGCCATTTGTCGTCCACTTCGACCACCACCAGGCGCTCGCGCGCACCGATTGACTGGGTGTGTTTCACACAAAGAATGTTATGTCCCTTTACCATTCGCGTAGCGACGCCACTGCGGCGGGCGATCCAGGCGATAGCCGCCATTAACAGGATCACCAGCGCCAGTGCGCCGATAATATTGCCGGTGCCAACAGGCGCCATTGCTGGCGCTGCGGAGACGGGCTGAACAGCATTAAGCGACGGCGTATTCATTATCTGCTCAAACGATGCATGCGCTCAGACGGGGTAATAATGTCGGTAATACGGATGCCGAATTTATCGGAAACCACCACGACCTCGCCCTGAGCGATTAAATAACCATTGATCAAAATATCAAGCGGCTCGCCCGCGAGGCCATCCAGAGAAACAATGGAGCCTGGGCTTAATCGCAATAACTCTTTGATCGTCATTTTGGTGCGGCCTAATTCCACGGTCATTTTCACCGGGATATCGAGCACCAGATTTAAATCTTCAGATAAATTCACCATTACATCTTCCGCCTGGGAAAGCACCTCGGCACTATTTTCACTGGACAACTGTTCACTCATTGCGTCGCCCCAAATGTCGCCGAGCGAAGACTTATTTGAGCCTGAATCATGTTCCATATCGCTCATACGACAATTACTCCTTCTTGAAACCTAATAATGTTGAATTCTGTAATGCATCAACCTGGATGGCGTATTGATTATTTGCGCTGCCGTATTTACCGGTCATTACCGGCACATCATTAACAAACCCGCCAAGCTGCTCGGGCTTATCCAGCGGAATAATGTCATCCGGTTTCAGCTTCATAATTCTTGAGAGACGGGTGGAGATCTCAGCAAATTTCACCACCAACTCCAGTTCGGTATCGCGCATTTGCGATGCTAATGAATTGCGCCACTGATTATTTTCATGCTGCGAGTTTTCCAGCGGCGGATTGGTCAACAATTCGCGAATCGGCTCAATAATGCTAAACGGAATACAGATCTGTAACTCACCGCTGTGCGAGCCGATATCTACCTGAAAAGGCGTCGTCACCACAATATCGTTCGGCGATGAGGTGATATTGGTAAATTTCACCTGTAATTCAGAACGCACAAACTCGGTTTTAATTTTGAAAATTGAGGTCCAGGCATAGTCATAGGCCTCGCGCGCCATCGCTAACATGCGCTGAATAATGCGCTGTTCCGTTGGGGTAAATTCGCGTCCGTCCGCCTTCGTCGGGAAGCGACCGTCACCGCCAAACAGGTTATCCACCGCCGTAAAGACCAGATTCGGCGAGAAGACGAAGAGCGCCGTGCCGCGTAGCGGGTTCATGTTCATCAGGTTCAGGCTGGTCATCACCGGCAGATTACGCGCAAACTCATGGTACGGCTGAATCTTAATGTTTCCTGCGGTGACATCCGGGCTACGACGCAAAATATTAAATAAGCCGATGCGAAACTGGCGCGCAAAACGTTCGTTGATAATCTCTAACGAATATAAACGTTCACGGACAACACGACGCTGCGTATTCGGATCGTAAGGCTTAATATTATCTTCTGGCGATGCGGGGGTGGCCGGCGCACTATTTTGACTGCTGCTGGGACCGCCATTCAGAAGATTGTCGATCTCATCCTGGGATAAAATACTGTCCGACATTATGATTACCGTAAGATAAATGCATTAAACAGGACGTTTGTTACCATCGGTTTATGCTGGCCTGGGAGTGAGGCATTAACCGCATCTTTGGTTTTCGCCGCGAGTAAAGCTTTTGCCTGATCGCCGGTTAATTCAGCCGCAGTTTGTTGAGAAAAGAGCACCAGTAAATGGCTACGAATTTCCGGCAGATGTTTTTCCAGCGCGACTTTCGCTTCAGCACTCACAACCTTGAAGGTCAGGCCGATATAAAGAATACGATCGCTGTCATGGGCATCGGGTTTCAGGCTGACGGTAAAGGTGTCGAGATCCATATAAACCGGCGTCGCTTCCACTACCGGTGCAGCGGGCGGCTTGCCACTATTAATATGGGTGACCTGATTTTTTAATTTACTGATTTCCACATAGGCATACGCGCCAATTGCGCAGACACCCAGGATAACTAACAGGATGAGTAAAATTAATAGCGGACTTTTTTTCCCGCCTTGCGCTGCATGTTTTTTCTTCGGCATTTGATGGATAACTCTGTAGTAAAAATTAAATCAGCAATCACGCGACTGGCGAATGACCTGATGGAATGCCGTTATTTTAATACAGCACCCATCCAGGACAATTCATTGAAAAACTGAAATTAGTGACGGCACCTTGCCAGTTCACGCCTGGCAATTACGCAAAGGTGTTGATTCCGCGCGAATAATGCATAACGCGCGTGACGACCGGGCTCTCTTCCTCGGAGGAAACACTCAGATCGCCCTGCCCGCTCTCAGACTTTCCTTGTCCGGATGTATGACCGGAGTGGGCATCCCCTGCCGAAGAGGAGGTGTCTGCGCCCACGCTGCTCTGCCCGAGGGAAATACCGGACTCCTCAAGCATGGTGCGCAGGTTCGGCATTGCCGACTCCAGCGCCGCGCGAACGTGATGGCTCTCGGAGACAAAATGCACCTGCGCCTGATCGTTATTCACCCGCAGGCTCACCTGCAACGCGCCCAGCTCTTCCGGATGGAGGCGCAGCTCGGCGTGATGCACGCCGTTACGGCTAAAGACGGCAATCTGCTGGCCTAAAGATTGCTGCCAGGCCGGGGTGCCGACTTCCGCCTGTAACGTAGCGGTTGCAACGGTTGAGGTGGCGATCGCGGTTGCGGGAGCGGTCGCCGTCACTGGTGCGGCCTGAGCGACGATATGCGGCGTGGCAACCGGCTCGGCACTTTTTAAGTTATGCAGCGCCTGCGTCAGGCTCTCGCTGACGGGGGCCGCCACAGGCGTAGTCGGCTGGGTGCTGCTGTCAGCAGGGGTTAACGATTGCGCTTTACCCTCAACGGCACTCTCCGTTACTGGCATGGCGGGTTGTGCCTCGGGCCGTGTCGGCTGCGGCTTAACGCCAGCAGGCAGATCCTGGGTCGGCTTTTCCTTATCCAGCACGGCGGTGAAATTGACCTGAGTCAGCGGATCGCCAGCCTGCGGCTCAACCGGCAGCGCCGCGCCGAGAAGTGGGCTTGCCGGCACGGCGGCAGCCAGCGTCGGATCGGCACTCACCTGCGGCAGTGCCGCCAGATCGGCCTGCGCCGTCTGCACGCCCTGCGCCAGCAGCGCGTCCGCCGTGGTGGCAGAGGCATCAAGCGGCATCGCCAGGGTAGTCGCCGCCTGGGTAAGCAGGTCGGCAGGTAAAGCCTGAGTCGCAGGCATGGCGTCAGCGAGCTGCGCTTTTTTATCAGCAGGTTTTTTCACCTTATCCTGCGGCGCACCGTGCTGCCGGGTTTCCTGAGCCTCTCCTGATGAGAGCTGCTTTTTCAGTTCGCCAGCGAAGTGCCCCTCTTCCTGCGCGGAGGAGGCGGAAGCGGTCTGACGTCCCGCGTCAACGGGCGAGGCCGGGAGTGAATGTCGGATAATCATCTTATTTATTCCTTTGACTGGCGCGACGGGCGAACTCATCCATCATCTTCTGTTCCAGTCGGTTCTCTTTTAACAATCGCTGTGCGTCGGCACGGTTTTTCAGTGCTTCGAAAGCATTCAGCCGCTGCTTATCTTTTCTCCATGCTTCCTGCACGTTATCCACCGTGTACTGACTGGCAGATACTCTCCTGACTTGTTGCGCCACGACGCCATCCAGCGAGGTCAAAAAGTGCTGGTGCGCCTGTAGGGCCATAATCGATACGCCCTGATCGACAATCGTCGACTGCATCTGCTCGCGATACTCTTGCGCATAGGTCTTGAGCTGATCGAGCCGTGCGGTTTCGTTAAGGTGGGTCTGGCGCGCCGAACCGAGGCGGGTCGTGGTGTCGTTCAGTTTCTTCTCTGCCAACTCGCGCAGGACATCCATCGGGTTTTGGCTCGCCATCATTTCACCTTCACATTACGCGTTATTGCCCTGTGGAAAGAGCGCCGACAGCCCGCGATAGGAGTCGTCATATTCACAGGACTCATGAATGCCCTGGTGCAGATAGGCCTCCATTTTTGGATAGAGGGTAATCGCCTGATCCAGCAGCGGATCGCTGCCAGCGGCATAGGCCCCTACGCTCACCAGATCGCGGTTGCGCTGGTAAGAGGAGAGCATCTGCTTAAAGCGCTGTACCTTTTTGTAGTGCGCCGGGTCAATCAGTTCGGTCATCGCACGGCTGATCGAAGCTTCGATATCGATCGCCGGATAGTGGCCCGACTCGGCCAGACGACGGGAGAGCACCACGTGACCATCGAGGATCGCGCGCGCCGAGTCGGCGATCGGATCCTGCTGATCGTCCCCTTCCGTCAATACGGTATAGAACGCGGTGATCGAACCGCCGCCTTTAATGCCGTTCCCGGCGCGCTCCACCAGCGCGGGCAGTTTGGCAAACACCGAGGGCGGATAGCCTTTGGTGGCGGGCGGCTCGCCAATCGCCAGCGCGATCTCACGCTGTGCCATCGCGTAACGGGTCAGGGAATCCATAATCAGCAGAACGTTGAGGCCGCGATCGCGGAAATCTTCCGCCAGGCGCGTGGCGTAAACCGCGCCCTGCATACGCAAAATAGGCGAAACATCGGCCGGGGCAGCAATTACCACTGAGCGTTTAAGCCCGTCTTTGCCAAGAATGTTTTCGATAAAATCTTTCACTTCGCGGCCACGTTCGCCAATCAGACCGACGACAATCACATCCGCTTTGGTAAAGCGCGCCATCATGCCCAGCAGTACGCTTTTGCCGACGCCGGAACCGGCAAACAGGCCCATGCGCTGCCCGCGCCCGACGGTAAGCAGGCCGTTAATGGCACGCACGCCGACATCAAGCACGTTTTTAATCGGATCGCGCTGTAACGGGTTAAACGGCGGCGTAAAGAGCGGCCCGCGATCGCTGGTGTTCGGCGGCGGCAGGCCGTCGAGCGGGCGGGCACTGGCATCGAGCACACGCCCCAGCAGTTCCGGCCCCAACGGTAACTGTTTGCCTTTGGTGTTGCTGCCCAGCGCGTAAACGCGCGCACCCGGCAACACGCCCTCGACGTTCTCAAGGGGCATCAGATAGAGGATCTCGCCATTAAAGCCGACCACTTCGCTCTCGACGCGCTGGATCCCCTCTTCACTTTCACGCTCGACAATGCAGAGCGTGCCGATGGGCAGCTTCAGGCCGACGGCTTCCATCACCAGACCGGTGGCGCGGGTCAGGCGGCCGTAGCGGCGAAACAGCGGCAGCGCCGCGATGCGCTTCTCGCGCAGATCCACGCCATCAAGCCATGTCTTCAGCCGCGCGGTCATAAGGAGAAGTCCTCCCGGCTCAGGATGCAGAGTTCGTTCCAGCGGGTTTCGGTGGTGGCATCAAGCTCACCGCCGTCGGTGGTCAGGCGGCAGCCGCCCGGCAGCATCTGCGCATCGGTGCACAGCTCCCAGCCACGGGCATGCAGCACTTCGCCCAGTTGCTCCTGAACCGACGCCGACGCCTCCGGGCTGATCCACAGCTTCACCTGCCCCAGCTGTTTAGTATCTTCCTGCAACAGCTGTTGAATGCGGGTCAGCAGCCAGGCGTTAGTCGTGGTTGAGACCACGCTTTCGCCGAGCAGGCTGCGCGCCGCCATCAGCGCCACCTGCACCAGCCGCGCGGGCATCACGCTGTCGAGGCTATCAAGGGTAATTTTGACGTTATCAACCAGTTGCGCGAACTCCTGCGCCTGCGCTTGCTGTAACTGACGGTACTCGGCCTTCCCTTTCTCGATGCCCTCTTCACGCCCCTCTTCAAAGCCCTTCGCGTAGCCGAGCTTTGTCCCCTCTTCCACGCCACGCGTCTGGCCCTGGGCAAACCCTTTCTGCTCGGCCTGCTTGCGCAGGCGGGAGAGCTCCATTTGCAGCGCCGCTTCACTCGCCGGATCGCTGGCCGGCACGGCGGTGCGCAGCTCGGGCTCGCTGCTTAACGCGTCGTCGAGCAGGTTTTCAGGCCGCCAGGCGTGCCACTGGGTCTTAGACGTAGGCATCGTCGCCTCCACCAATCACAATCTCGCCGGTCTCCGCCAGACGACGTACCACCAGCAGGATCGCTTTCTGTTCGTTTTCGACCTGCGACATACGCACAGGGCCACGGGAGTTCAGATCGTCACGCATAATGTCGGCCTGACGTTTGGACATATTGCGGAAGAACTTGTCGCGCAGCGCGTCGTCCACGCCTTTCAGCGCGACGATCAGCGATTCGTTGTCGATATCCTGCAGGATGCGCTGGATGCTGCGATCTTCCATCTCGACCAGGTTCTCGAAGAGGAACATCTCGTCGATAATTTTCTGCGCCAGCTCCTGGTCGTATTCGCGTACCGCTTCGATAGCCGCATCTTCCTGGTGAGATTTCATCAGGTTGAGGATCTCCGCCGCCGGACGCACGCCGCCCATCTTGTTGCGCTTGATGTTCTGACCATGCAGCAGGTTGTTGAGCACTTCCGTCAGCTCCTGCAGCGCCACCGGCTGCACGCCGCCGAAGGTGGCGATACGCAGCAGAATGTCGTTGCGTTCGCGCTCGTCGAATTTCGCCAGCAGATCGGCTGCCTGGCTGCGTTTCAGGTGGACAAGGATGGTGGCGATAATCTGCGGATGCTCATCACGGATGAGATCGAAGACCATCTGCGGTTCCATAAAGTTGAGCGTTTCGATGCCGTTACGATCATCGTTAGCCTCAAGCAGATCTTCGAGCAGGGTGTTAGCGCGCTCTTCGCCCAGCGCTTTCACCAGCACGCTGCGCAGGTATTCATTGGTGTTGACATCGAGCACCGCAAATTCACCGGAATCGCGGCGGAACTCCTTCATCACCACCGCCAGCTGGTCGTGGGTGTAGGTGCCCATGGAGACCATGGCGCTACTGATCATCGTCACTTCGTGGGTATTCAGGTGCTTAAAGACTTCGGCTGCACGCTCGTCACCGAGCGTCAGCATGACTATGGCGCATTTCTCGGCGGCGTTCATGACGACTTCTGCTCCTTATTTAACCATTGGCGAATCACCAGGGCGATGACCTGCGGCTCCTGGTCAGCCATTTCACGCAGGTGCTGCGCCTGTTGTTCGGTTTCGACGCGCTGCTGCGCTTTGGCGGTTTCCGCGCTCTGGCGTTTACGCACCTGCTCATCCAGCTCCGCCTGGCGCACCTCTTTCTCCATCTCCAGACGCTGGATCAGCATCTCCTGATGGCGGATCCAGAAGGGTTGCACCGCCTTGCGCCACAGGATCCAGGCGATCAGTGCCACAAACAGATAGCGTGCGCCGGAGAGCATCAGCTTGATAAATTCCGGCTGTTTCCACAGCGGAACAGGCGCTTCCTCTTCCTGGTCGGTGAAGATGGTGTTGACGACGTTCAGCGTATCGCCGCGTTTGTCGGAGAAGCCCATCACCTCTTTAACCAGCGCATTGATCTGATCCAGCTGCGCTTTGTTTAGTGCCACCGGCTTGCCATCTTTGCCCTGCTTATAGTTCACCACCACCGCAACGGAGAGGCGCTCAAGCACGCCGGTGTTGCGCTTAATGTGGGTCAGCGTTTTATCCACCTCGTAGTTGGTGGTCTCATCGCTCTGCTTGTTGTACGGCGTCAGCGTCGGTGCCGGTGCCGCAGCGGGTGCCGCGTTATTACCGTTCGCGCCGCCCTGCCTGTTGGCCTGCTGCGCTGCGGGATCTTCAATCGGTGTGGAGACCGGGGCCGGTGGCTGGTTGCTTAACGCGCCCGGCACGCCGCCGACCGCGTTCTTGCCGCCCTGCTCGTTGTTGCTGCTCTGACGGCTGCGAATCGCCATATTTTCCGGGCGGCTGTTCGGCTGATACTGCTCCGCCGTCTGCTCATGCTGGGTGAAGTCAACCTGCGCGGTCACCTGGGTTCTGACGTTCTGCGTGCCGACAATCGGCGCGAGGATCGCCTGAATACGGCGCTGATAATCGGACTCCATCTTGCGCACATATTGCAGCTGCGTGGTCTGGGTGGCCTGCGCGCCGCTCTGCGACATCATGTGGCCGCTCTGATCGACAATCGTTACCCGATCGGCGCTCAGTCCCGGCACAGCGCTGGAGATCATGAAAGTAATGGCGCTCACCTGCCCCGAATCGAGCGTTCTGCCGTTAATCAGGTTCAGCGTCACCGAAGCGGAAGGCTCTTTGCGATCCTGCAAAAAGAGCGACGGCTTCGGCATCGCCAGGTGGACGCGCGCCGAGCGCACCGGCCCCAGGGTTTCGATAGTGCGAGACAGTTCGCCCTCCAGCGCGCGCTGGAAATTGACCTGCTCGTTGAACTGGCTGATACCAAACTTCTCCTGGTCCAGCAGTTCAAAACCGACTGAGCCGCCCTTCGGCAACCCTTGCTGCGCCAGCTTGAGACGCACTTCGTAGATCTGCTCTGAGGGGATCTCGATGGAGCCGTCATGCTCGGCAAAACGGTACGGCACCTGCATCTGTTTCAGTTGAGTGACAACCGCGCCGCCATCCTCCTCGCTGATATTGCTATAGAGCACGCGGTAGTCTGGTTCTTTCGCCCAGAACATCAGCGCAATAACAATAGAAATAGCGGCCGCAGCCGCGACAAAAAAGAGGATGCGGGGGTTAGCCCGAATATTTTCGAGCACTGCCTTTACATCGACAATGCCTTTCTTTTTACTACCGGTGATTGTGGCAGTCATGCCAATGTCCTGTAAAAGTGAATGCCGGAATTAAAAGTAAAAATAATTACGGCTCGGCTCATCTGGTATGCAATTAATAAAAGCAAATGTATTTCTCAGGAAAATTCCCGGATGCGTATTATCTACAGAAAGCCCGTTTTTCTAAGTGGTAATAAGGTGAAATTTGTGTCAGCTATTCACGTTATGTCGTTTTTCAGACCACATGGTAAGCTTGCGGCCAATAACTAATAAGGTCATTTTCATGTCGATGAATACATTAGGCGGCGTATTGGATCAGATTCAGTCGCAGGCCAGACAAGTCTCAGATATCAGTGCGTTAAACCCCTTTAACGCGACGCGTAAAACAGAAAGCAGTTCACAATTTTCTAATATTTTGCTTAACAGCATTAACAATATTAGCGGAATGCAGACATTTGCTAAGCAACAGTCACAGGCTTATCTCACCGGTGCCGAGGGGATCGGCCTGAATGATGTGATGGTCTCCATTCAAAAATCGTCGGTGGCGTTAAACCTGGGCGTGCAGGTGCGAAATAAACTCGTCAGCGCCTACCAGGAAATAATGAGCATGCCGGTATAACGCCTAAGCAATATCTTATTCTCGATTAACGCGAAAATAGTGCTGCTATTTTTCACGGCTGAATAAGTCCGGCTGTTTTATAACTGTTAATAAAATAGCCGGCATATCGCCGGTGATTCATTTTAGCGTCACCAGCAATGTGCGTTTAAAAAACCCATGGGTTTAAGCCAACACTTATGACAAAGAGCCAGAAAAATAGATTTTCATCTGCCGATAGCGCAGCGCCCACTCCGGGCACGTTGACCGGCCATGAATTAGAAAAGATCAGCGCGCTGATTTACCAGCGCGCGGGCATTGTGTTGACGCCGCAAAAAAAAGACATGGTGTTCAACCGCCTCTCCCGCCGCCTGCGCGAGCTGAATCTGCGCAGATTCGACGACTACATTGCGCTGCTGGTGAACAACCCGACCAGCCGCGAGTGGCAGGAGTTTATTAACGCCCTGACCACCAATTTGACCTCCTTTTTTCGCGAGGCGTACCACTTTCCGACGCTGGCGAAACATGCCCAGTCGCGACCGGGGATGTACAGCGTCTGGTGCGCGGCGGCCTCAACCGGCGAAGAGCCGTGGTCGATCGCCATGACGCTGGAGGCGGCGCTGGGCCGCAGTATTACCGGCCCGCGCGTGCTGGCGACCGATATCGACACCGACGTGCTGGAACGAGCGGTACAGGGCGTTTATCGCCTGGCGGATATCGACAACCTGAGCGAGCAGCAGAAAAAAAGCTGGTTTTTACGCGGGACCGGCGAGCAGGCAAATATGGTGAAAATCAAAAGCGAACTGCGCAACAGCGTGCAGTTTCGCCAGCTCAACCTGATTGAAAGCCAGTGGGATATTCCCGCCCCGTTCGATGCGATTTTTTGCCGCAACGTGATGATCTATTTCGATCACAACACCCAGGGGAAGCTGCTTCAGCGCTTCGCGAAAATGCTCAAGCCTGGCGGGCTGCTGTTCGTGGGTCACTCTGAACATTTTCAAAACATGAACAGTCCATTTCGTTTGCTCGGACAGTCCGTCTATCGCCTCGCGGAGTGAGAAGGATGAAAAAGATTAAGGTGCTCTGCATTGATGACTCGTCGCTGATTCGCAAAATCATGACGCGCATCGTCAATGAACAACCGGATATGGAAATGGTAGCGACCGCCCTCGATCCCATCATCGCCCGCGATCTGATTAAGCAGCACAACCCGGATGTGCTGACGCTGGATGTCGAAATGCCGCGCATGGATGGCCTCGATTTTCTTGAGCGCCTGATGCGTCTGCGGCCGATGCCGGTGGTGATGCTCTCATCGCTGACCAACAAAGGCTCGGACATTACCCTCAGCGCGCTGGAGCTGGGGGCAGTTGATTTTATTACCAAACCGGAAACCGGTTTGCAGGACGGCATGGCGCACTACAGCGAGATGATTGTCGACAAAATCCGTATGGCGGCGAAAGCGCGCGTCGCCCGCCGCGACGGCAAACCGCTGCCGCGACGGATTGTGCATGGCCCGCTGATTGGCAGCGAAAAGATTATTGCCATTGGTTCATCGACCGGTGGCACCGAGGCGCTGCGCCAGCTGCTGGTGCCGATGCCGGCCACCAGCCCCGGCATCGTGATTGCACAGCATATGCCGGGCGGTTTTACCCGCTCGTTCGCCAACCGACTCGACCATCTCTGTCAGATGTCGGTACAGGAGGCTGAAGAGGGCGACCGCGTACTGCCCGGTCATGTTTACATCGCGCCGGGCGGCTTCCATATGGAGTTGACGCGCAGCGGGGCGAACTATCACATCAAATTGAGTGATGACTCGCCGATCAACCGCCATCGCCCGTCGGTGGATGCGCTCTTTCACTCCGTCGCGCGCTGCGCGGGGAAAAACGCCGTCGGGGCCATTTTAACCGGCATGGGCAGCGACGGTGCCGCCGGCCTGCTGGCGATGCGTGAAGCCGGCGCATGGACCATCGCCCAGAGCGAACGCAGCTGCGTGGTCTTTGGTATGCCGCGCGAAGCGATTGCCCTTGGCGCCGCCTGTGAAACGGTCGATCTGGACCATATTGGCCAGCACATTTTGAACCACTCAGCCGATCAGGCTCGCAGAATTTAACCACCACCCCACTACCCGTTCCACTTACTGAGTTTAGGAAATAGAGATGGCCGACAAGAACTTACGTTTTTTAGTTGTCGATGACTTCGCCACCATGCGACGCATTGTGCGCAACCTTTTGAAAGATTTGGGCTTCAACCGCGTTGAAGAGGCGGAAGATGGCCTGGATGCGCTGAACAAGCTGCGCGAAGACGCCTTCGACTTTGTGATCAGCGACTGGAACATGCCCAACATGGACGGCTTACAGCTGCTGACGGAAATTCGCAACGATGTGAACTTGAAAACCATGCCGGTGCTGATGGTCACTGCCGAAGCGAAGAAAGAGAACATCATCGCCGCCGCGCAGGCCGGTGCCAGCGGCTACGTGGTGAAACCGTTCACTGCGGCGACGCTTGAAGAGAAGCTGAACAAAATTTTTGAAAAGATCGGCTGGTAACCCATGACGGCGGAACATACGCAACCTGAAGAGGATTTCAAAGGCATCTTCTCCCGCGTCGGGCAACTGGCGCGACTGCTGCGCGACAGCCTGGTCGACCTCGGGCTGGATCGCACCATTATCGAAGCGGCCGACGCCATCCCGGATACCCGTGAGCGGTTGAACTATGTGGTAGGCAAAACCGCGCAGGCCGCCGAGCGCGTGCTGACCTGCGTCGAAGAGGCACGCCCGCTGCAGGAGAGGATCGTTAATGACGGCGAGCAGCTGGCGACACGTTGGGATGCCTGGTTTGCCGCGCCCGTGGAACTCGCCGATGCCCGGGAATTAGTCACCGCAACCCGTGACTACCTGACGCAGGCACCGCAGGCGGCACGCAAAAGCGATGAGCACCTGATGGAGATCATGATGGCGCAGGACTTCCAGGATCTTACCGGCCAGGTGATTCGCCGCATGATGTCGCTGATCGAAACGGTCGAGACCGAGCTTATCCAGGTGCTGCTGGAGTACGTGCCAGATGCGCCGCAGGAGAAGAGAGTGAAAGAGGATGAAGTGACGCTGGTCAACGGTCCGCAGGTCGACAGCAACAAAGCCGGAGTGATGGCGACGCAAGATCAGGTCGATGACCTGCTTGATTCGCTGGGCTTCTAAAGCAGCGGGCGCGGCCCGTGCACTGAGCAGATCATGTCAGAAGAGAGCGACGTAGAAAAAACCGAAGAACCCACGCCCCACCGAAAACAGAAGGCGCGTGAAGAGGGGCAGATCCCACGCTCGAAAGAGCTGAGTTCGTTACTGATGCTGCTGGCCGGCTGGGCGCTGATGCTCTCCGGCGGCAATCAGTTTGCCCACAGCATGATGCAACTGCTGCGCAGCGGGCTGGTGCTCAACCGCTTACCGGTGATGGATCCGCAGTCGATGTTCCATCAGGCGCGCTTTTTACTAGAGATGATGGGCAGTGCGCTGCTGCCCATCTTATTCGGTCTCTTCGTCACCGGGATTGCCGCGCCGATGCTGCTGGGCGGGGTCAATTTAAGCGGCAAATCGCTGAAGGTCGATCTCAAGCGGTTGTCGCTGTTGCAGGGGTTGAAACGGCTCTTCTCCGCGCAGGTGATGTCGGAAATGCTCAAAGGCAGCCTGAGGGTGGCGCTGGTGGCGTGCGCCTTCGCGCTCTACCTCTACAACAACAAAGCGCATTTCATCCAGCTGGTTAACGAAGCGTTACCGATGGCCGTCGCCCACGCCATGAGCATGGTACTTAACTGCCTGCTGATGGTGATCTTCTTCCTGCTGCCGGTGGTGGGCTACGACGTCTTTTACCAAATCACGAGTCACCTGAAGAAGCTGCGCATGAGCCGCCAGGAGATCCGCGATGAGTTTAAACAACAAGAGGGCGATCCGCATATCAAGAGCCGCATCAAGCAGATGCAGCGCGCAGCGGCTCGCAGCCGGATGATGGCCGACATCCCACAAGCGGATGTCATCGTCAATAACCCGACGCACTACTCGGTGGCGCTCTCCTACAAAGAGGGCGGCATGAGTGCGCCGACGGTGGTGGCGAAAGGTGCCGGTGATATCGCCTTAAAAATACGTGAGCTGGGCGCGCAACACCGCGTGCCGATGCTCGAAGCGCCCCCGCTTGCCCGCGCGCTCTACCGCCACTGTGACATTGGCGAGCAGATCCCGGGTGAGCTTTATAGCGCCGTCGCGGAAGTTCTGGCCTGGGTTTACGGCCTGCGACGCTGGCGCAGTAGCGGCGGCATTCCGCCGAAAAAACCCGGGAACCTTGCGGTTCCTGCGTCGATGGATTTCGCAACTGAGAGTAAAGACTGATGGCTAATCTCGCCAGCAAACTACGCTTACCGGCGTTTAAAGAAACCGAATGGCAAATTATGGCCGGCCCGGTGCTGATCATGCTGATTCTGGCAATGATGGTGCTGCCGCTGCCCGCCTTTTTGCTCGATACGCTCTTCACCTTCAATATCGTCCTGTCGTTGATGATCTTGCTGGTGGCGATGTTTACGCAGAAAACCCTCGAGTTTTCCGCCTTCCCGACCGTGCTGCTCTTCTCAACCCTGTTGCGACTGGCACTTAACATCGCCTCAACGCGTATTATTTTGATGGAGGGCCACACCGGTGCCGCCGCCGCGGGCCGGGTGGTTGAGGCCTTCGGCCACTTCCTGGTGGGCGGCAACTTCGCGATTGGTATCGTGGTGTTCGCCATCCTCATCATCATCAACTTTATGGTCATCACCAAAGGTGCCGGGCGTATCGCCGAAGTGGGTGCGCGCTTTGTGCTCGACGGCATGCCCGGCAAACAGATGGCGATCGACGCCGATCTCAACGCCGGACTTATCGGCGAAGCCGAGGCCAAACGTCGCCGCAGCGAAGTGACCCAGGAGTCCGACTTTTACGGCTCGATGGATGGTGCGAGTAAGTTCGTGCGCGGGGATGCGATCGCCGGGCTGCTGATCATGGCGATTAACGTCATCGGCGGTCTGACTATCGGCGTGCTTCAGCATGGCCTGAGCGTCGCCGAAGCGGGCGAGACTTACACCCTGCTGACCATCGGTGACGGCCTGGTGGCGCAGATCCCGGCGCTGATTATCTCGACCGCCGCCGGTGTGATTGTCACCCGCGTCTCCAACGATGAAGATATCGGCGAGCAGATGGTCAGCCAGCTGTTCAATAACCCGCGGGTGATGGTGCTTTCTGCTGGCGTTATCGGCCTGCTGGGGCTGATCCCCGGCATGCCAAACTTTGTCTTCCTGATGTTTACCGCCATTCTGCTGGGGCTTGCCTGGTGGATGCGTGGACGCCAAATGAAACAGCCCGCCGCCGCCAGGCGCGGTGTTGCTGATGATAAAGATAGCGCCAGCGCGCAGGCCGCCAACGATCACGCGTCTGCCGAAGCCTCGTGGGAAGATGTCGAGATGGAAGATGTGCTCGGCCTCGAAGTGGGTTACCGCCTGATCCCGCTGGTTGACAGCACCCAGGATGGCCAGTTGCTGGTGCGCGTACGCGGTATCCGTAAGAAGTTCGCGCAGGAGATGGGCTTTCTGCCGCCGCCGATCCATATTCGCGATAACCTCGATCTGGCACCCGGCCATTACCGCATTCTGCTGAAGGGCGTGGAGATTGGCAGCGGCGATATTGAGTCCGATCGCTGGATGGCGATCAACCCCGGCTATGCCGAAGGGACGCTGCCCGGTACGCCGTGCGTCGATCCGGCGTTCGGCCTGCCCGCCTGCTGGATCGATGAGGTGTTGCGTGAACAGGCGCAGATCCAGGGCTTTACGGTGGTCGATCCCAGCTCGGTGATCGCCACCCACCTGAACCATCTCATCACGCTACATACCGAAGAGCTGTTCAGCCGCCAGGAGACGCAGCAGCTGCTCGATCGCATCACCAAAGAGATGCCGAAGCTGGTGGAAGATCTGATCCCGGGCGTTATCTCCGTAACGCTGTTCCACAAAGTGTTGCAGAACCTGCTGGCCGAGCGCGTGTCGATCCGCGATATGCGCACCATTATCGATACGCTGGCGGAGTATGCGCCGGTGCAGAGCGATCCGGATGAACTCACCTCGCAGGTGCGCGTACGTCTGGGCCGCGCGATCACCGCCCAGTGGTTCCGCAATGATGACGATATCAAAGTGATTGGCCTCGACAGCGCGCTGGAGAGATTGCTGATTCAGTCATTGCAAAGCGGCAGCGCCATTGAGCCAGGTATCGCGGAAAACCTGATGCGTCAGGCCGATCGCGCCATTACCGAACAGCAATCCCTCGGCGTCTCGCCGGTGGTGCTGGTCAATCCGGCGCTGCGCACGATGGTGTCGCGCTTCCTGCGCCGCGCCTTCCCGCAGCTTGGCGTGCTGTCGACCATGGAGATCAGCAACAATAAAACGGTGCAGATGACCGCCGTGATTGGCACCAGTGCATGAAACGCGCCCTGCTGATAAGCCTGCTGCTGGCATTGCCGGCAGCGGCTCAACCGCCACAAGGCGCCTGGAGCGCCACAAGCATGGGCGGCAGCGTCAGCCTCGGTAAAGCGATCCTGCGCGGCCGCCCGCTGCATGCCCCTGACCATCTCTCCCCTTCTGCGCGCGTGACGCACTTCTCCTGGCGCATTACTCTGCTCGCCCCTCCCCCACCGGGATTAGAGATTAAGCTCTGCCGCATCGAGCGCTGCGTCATATTACCCGCGCTTGCGGGAACGCAACGCGTGGCGATACCCTTCCCGGCCAGCGGAGAGTTTCGTTTTATCTATTCTGTGAACCGTGCCGGTCAACTGCAGCCGCCGCTTACTGTGCTGCGCAATCAATTAACCGTGAATTATCGTTAAGGTAATTAAAAAGGCTCCAGGTTTAGAATCAACCTACAGCCTTTTTTATAAACTCAATGTAACGAAGGGGCTTGATGAAGGGTATAAAGTTGGCTGCACCGGGCACCACGATGTATAGAGGATAAGTTCTGCTTTAACGTATCAAGACGCGCCCGTAAATTGCGGGTGATTTCAGCTTCATTATCGAGCAACTGTTGTAGCAGACCTTTCAGCGCCTCTTTTTCACTGGCCGAAAGGGCATCCGTACTGTTATTTAAAATATCCTGCTTCTTGATGACATAACGCGAAGCAACCTCAATAAAATCATCCCAGCGCGCTTCTCTCGCCATTGCGAGGATCGCCAGGTTCATCTCATACAGCTCGCGATAGTAATGAGGAATTATTTCAGCCATAGCGCACCCTTTTCTGTGCCGGTTCAATCTCTTTCCAGGTCGCCGCCAGCTTCATTAATAAACCATCAATATGTTTTAACGGCTCGGGATTATTATGCAGATTGGCCTCAAGCAGCGTGCGCGACATATATTCATACATCTGTTCGAGGTCGGCGGCGATACCTTTTCCGGTTTCATGATCGAGCGCGGCGCGCAGGCCGTTATCAATAATATTGATCGCTTTCGAAATCATTTTGCCGCGCTGGGCGACATTACCGTTCTCAAAATGGATGACGGCCTGCAGGATGGCGCTGTGCGCGCCGTCAAACAGCATGGTGATCAGTTGGTGCGGCGTCGCGCCAGCGAGTTTGCTTTGCAGCGAAATCCGGGCGTAGGCGTTGGCGCCTTGTGATGCATACATAAAAAGCTCCTCAAAGCAGGCCGATAACGGCCTGCTATAAATAAAAATTAGAGTGTGGAGAGCAGCGAGGTGAGCTGCGAGCTCATGCTGTTGAGGTTCGACATCAGGGAGTCCAGGTTCTGGAACTGCACGCGGTAAACCTCCACCTGCGCATCAATCAGCTTCTGGGTTTTATCGATCTGCGCCTGTACGATTTCAGTCTGATCTTCCAGGCTGTCAGTCGCCCCTTCGATGATGCCGTCGGTGTCGGTTTTCGAATCACCCAGGTAATCGGTCATGATTTTGCCGAGCGACGTGGCCATACCTTCGCTATCGCTGCGTCCGGTGAACATGGTGGCGATCTCTTCCGGGTTATCGGCAATCGCTTCGTCCAGCGTATCTTCATCCAGCGTCATCTGGCCGGTAGCGGCATCGATAGTAATGCCTAAATCTGCCAGTGAACCGTAAGTTGCGCCCGCATCGCCATACACACCGTTGACGGTCGAACGCAGCTCGCTCACCAGCCCACGCAGCGTGGAGTCGCCCATCAGCGAACCGTTGTCGGAGTTTTCGGTCGCCACTTCTTCATCGCCCAGATCGGAGGTATCTGCCGCGACATACTTGCTGGAAGAGGTGGTTTGCTTGAGCAACGCGTTGTATTTACTGACAAAGTCTTGCAGGCTGGTTTTGATCGCCGAGGTATCGTTGGTCAGCGTTAACTGCTCAGCGTCACCATTTTCCGACACGGTTTTCAGGTTCAGCGTGACGCCATCAATGATGTCGGTGATGTTGTTGCTGGAGCGGGTGTAGTCCGAGCCGTCGACGCGCAGCTTGGCATCTTTCGCATCAGAGACCGAAATCATATTGTCACTCTGGCCCGGGTCATTAATCACCTGGCCCTGATCGTCAATATGCTGACCACCGTTAGCGGTATCAAGCACTCCCGCCAGCGCGCTGTCGCCATCCACTTTTACCGACATTTCGCCATCGGAACCGGTAGTTTTCGAGCTCAGCACTAACTGGTAACCATCATCGGTACGCTGTACCGAGGCGGTGACGTTGCCCTTCTCTTTATTGATCGCTTTCGCAATCTGGTTCAGCGACGTTTCATCATCTTCCAGTTCAACTTCCATGGTTTTGCCATCGTTCTGGGTGATGGTGATGGTGCGCGTACCGCCGGTGTTACTGGTGCCAAGCGCGGTATCAGCACTGGCTTGCGCCTGGGTTTTAAGCTTGTGCGCGGCAGCTAACTGAGAGATGGTCACCGAATGGCTGTCGGCTTGCGCGCTGCTGGTTGCCGTGGCGGTGAACGCTTCGTTGCTGCTGACGTTTAATTTATTAAAGGCATCACCGCTCATGGTGGTGATGCTTTTTTGCAGCGTCGACATCAGGCTGGAGATTTTGCCCCAGTCGGAAATCTGCGACTCATATTTGCTCTTAAGGTTTGTGTAAGGCGTCAGTCGCGTTTGCTCGGCCGCCTGAATTTGATCAAGCATCGAGGCTGTATCAATCCCGCCGGTACCGACGCCTAGTGATGAAATACCCATTTTTTCTCCTGTCGGAAATCTCGTTTTGCGGTGGTTCTCTATTAAGCTATCGGCGCAGGAAAATAAAAGATGAATTTTTTACCGTTATCTAAAAAACAACAAATATATAGCCAGCAGCCTTCCCTTGCGTATTAGCAGCCCATCAAACGGCTTTTCAAAAAGCATTAATTTATTGCCTTTAAATGGCAGCAAAAATGACTTTAATTTGGCCTATCGCCCTCTCCTCATCTTTTCTTCTTTATATAGGAAGAGTCACCAAAGAAATCACCAACTACTAACCCACAACTAAATACTCGATATAATGCCACTCCTGGCGCCAATCCTTAAAATAAAAACAAAAAACGTATAAATAAGAGACAGAATTGCATCAAAACGGCGTGTTTAATCAAAAAACGGCCGACTCAATAAAAAGTTTTTACCCTGAAAAACTTTAGTCATTTTTTAAAAGGCCGATTTATTTAGTATGCGAACGAAATGACGCATAACCATACTCTGTATAGTAAATTGTGTATAAGGAACTATCATGTCCCAGGTTATTAATACTAACGCCCTTAGCCTCGTCGCTCAGAACAACCTGAACAAATCTCAGGACTCTCTGGGTACTGCAATTGAACGTCTCTCTTCTGGTCTGCGTATTAATAGCGCGAAAGACGATGCAGCAGGTCAGGCGATCTCTAACCGTTTCACCGCCAACATCAACGGTCTGACTCAGGCTTCCCGTAACGCCAACGATGGTATCTCCATCGCGCAGACCACTGAAGGCGCGCTGAACGAAATCAACGACAACCTGCAGAACATCCGTCGTCTGTCCGTACAGGCACAGAACGGCACCAACTCCGATTCTGACCGTCAGTCCATCCAGGACGAAATCGATGCGCGTCTGGACGAGATCAACCGTATCTCTGAACAGACCGAGTTCAACGGCGTGAAAGTACTGAGCAAAGACCAGAAGCTCTCTATCCAGGTTGGTTCTAACGATGGCCAGACTATCGATATCGAACTGAACCAGATGGACTCTTCTACTCTGGGTATGGACGGCTTCAGCGTAGCTAACGGCATTGACACTACTACTCTGACTGCAAGCACCGGTACAGTGAAAGTTGACAGTGGTTTCGACTACGATGCAGCTAAATTCACCGACAGTGGCGCGACCGCAGCAACCAGCATCGACGATATCGTGGTTGATGATAACGGCGACGTGTTTGCAGTGAAAGGCGCTGAAATGTACGCCGTAACCGAAGATCCGACTACTGGTGAAATCTCCTTCAACTCCGATAACGACGTTGCCAGCTCTGTTGTGGGCACACCGACCAGCGTTGTTGGTGAAGATATGATGAAAGACCAGGCTATTAACATGACCGGTATCACCGGTACGTTAATGGAAGATGGTAAAGGTAACTACTACGTTGACGACGGTGCCGGCAACCTGACTGAAGCGACTATTGATACCACTACCTGGACTGCAACGGATACCGGTAAAGCTGTTTCTACTACTCCGGCAACTTCCGATCCGCTGACCAAAATCGACGAAGCGCTGGCGCAGGTTGATGAAATGCGTTCCGGTCTGGGTGCGGTACAGAACCGTTTCGCGTCTGTTATCAGCAACCTGAACAACACCGTTAACAACCTGTCTGAATCCCGCTCTCGTATTCTGGATGCTGACTTCGCGTCTGAAGTATCTGAAATGAGCCGCGCGAACATTCTGCAGTCTGCAGGCACCACCGTGCTGGCACAGGCTAACCAGGTTCCGCAGAACGTGCTGTCCCTGCTGGGCTAATCTCTGCCGCTTAAGGCAGGTGTTCCTGCCTTATCCTTCAACCGCCCCTCACCGGGCGGTTTTTTTATGCCTGCGTTTTGTTAGACCTAGTTGGTCGGCATTCACTGCCGGATGGCGGCTGCGCCTTATCCGGCCTACAAAACCACTCCGACCCCGTAGGCCGGATAAGCGGTACGCGCCATCCGGCAATGAATCTGGCATGTGGCTTTGGTGGAAGGGTTCCGTTCACCAGCATTATCCCCGAGGCACCTTTACCGGATGGCGGCTACGCCTTATCCGGCCTACAAAACCGCTCCACCCCGTAGGCCGGATAAGCGGTACGCGCCATCCGGCAATATATCAGCGACACAGACTTTACTTTTATCTGCAATATGACAGCGATGGGGTTGTGTCCCCGCTGAAATCGGCGAACCGAAGCGGGAATGACAAGGTCTGGACGCCATGGATGGCGGACAGAGGCGAACCGAGACATGACAAAATTGCCGAACAGCGCTTGCGCTGGCCCCGAAGGGGCGAGTCCCATGGATGGGACGAGTAAACCGAGTTCCAGAATGGAACGAGTAAGTCGAGTCGAGCCGGCCGCGGTCAGGCACGCGGGAGGTGAGCGCAGTGCGCAGCACCGATTTCCTCGCGGGGCCGCGGGGATTGACAAGGGGAGCGCGGCCGCTTCCCTTGTCCCGTTCACCGACTAAGAGATTAATGAAACTCCCCAGCGCCTGGTGAACGGAACCATTCCACCAATTCAACATGCCATCCGGCAATGTTGCCGCGGGGATAATGCCGGATGGCGTTGGCGCTTATCCGGCCTACGGTAAACAGCCAACAAAAAAGCCCCTCCCGTTGCCGGGAGGGGCTTTGTGCCAATGCCTGAGCGAGGAGCGTTAAAACGCGTTCTCGGTCACGCGCTCAATCAGCTCCATCTCTTCGCTGTTCAGAAGCTTCTCAATATCCACCAGAATCAGCATCCGCTCATCCAGCGAGCCGAGACCGAGCAGATACTGCGTGGAAAGCGTAACGGTATACTCCGGCGCGGGCTTAATCTGCGCCGCGTTCAGCGCCAGCACGTCAGAAACGCCGTCTACCACAATCCCCACTACACGACCGCTGTCGAGGCTTAGCACGATCACCACGGTATTTTGATCAAACTCTGCCGATCCGAGGGTAAACTTCACGCGCAGATCGACGATCGGCACGATCACGCCGCGCAGGTTGGTGACGCCAGCAATAAAATCAGGCGTGTTGGCGATCCGCGTCACGCGATCGTAGCCGCGGATCTCCTGCACCTTCAGGATCTCAATCCCGTACTCTTCATTGCCCAGGGTAAACACTAGGAACTCATTCCCGGCGTTGTCGCCCGATAACTGTTTGTCTGAGTCAGATACGTTCATCTTTTAACCTTTTCAAAAACGCCCTTCAGGCTTGCTGTCAGTGAGGTTTCGCGTTTTTCGCCAATGTTGTTAACACGGCCACATCCAGAATGAGCGCCACGCTGCCGTCGCCAAGGATTGTCGCCGCCGAAATACCGGGGATTTTGCGATAATTCTGTTCGAGGTTTTTCACCACCACCTGGTGTTGGCCAATCAGCTGATCGACCAGCAACGCGTAGCGGCTGCCGGCGCTCTGCACAATCACGGCGATCCCTTCGCTGAAGTCATAATCGTCATCGTGAATGCCAAACAGTTTGCCCAGCTCAACCAGCGGCAGATACTCTTCGCGTACCTGCAACATGCGCTCGCCACCGGTCATCCGGTGCAGAGTGTTTTCGGAGAGCATCAGGGATTCCATCATGCTGCCGAGCGGCAGGACGTAGATCTCAGAGCCGACGCGCACCGACATGCCGTCGAGGATCGCCAGCGTCAGCGGCAAAATGATGCGGATCTTGGAGCCGCGCCCCTGCTCGGAGTGGATCGTCACATGGCCGCCCATCTCCTGGATGTTACGCCGCACCACGTCCATACCGACGCCGCGCCCGGAGACATCGGTCACCTTTTCGGCGGTGGAGAAGCCCGGCGCAAAAATCAGCATCCAGACATCTTCATCGCTCATGTTGTCGCTGATCGCCATCCCCTGCTGCTGCGCGCGGGCAAGGATCTTCTCGCGATTCAGCCCGGCACCGTCGTCGGTCACTTCAATAATAATGTTGCCGCCGTGATGTTCAGCCGACAGCACCAGGTTACCCTTCTCCGCTTTACCGTTGGCGCGACGCACCTCAACCGGCTCAATGCCGTGATCGAGGCTGTTGCGCACCAGGTGCGTTAAGGGGTCGACGATCTGTTCGATCAGCCGCTTATCCAGCTCGGCGGATCCGCCAACCAGCGTCAGCTCTACCTCTTTATTCAGCTTGCCGGCGAGATCGTGTACCAGTCGCGGGAAGCGGCTGAAGACATAATCCATCGGCATCATGCGAATCGACATCACCGACTCCTGCAGATCGCGGGCGTTGCGCTCCAGCTGAGCGATGGTGGTAATCAGGATGTCGTGGGTGGAGGAGTCGAGCATGCCAGAGAGCTGCGAGAGCATCGCCTGGGTGATGATCAGCTCGCCGACCTGGTTGATTATCTGATCCACCTTCTCTACCGCCACGCGAATGCTGCTCGCCTCCGCCTGATGCGGTTTCGCGCGCGCGGTTTCCGGGCGCGCGGCGCGCACCGCCGGGGCTGCGCTGCTTTGTGCAGGCGCGGTGGTCTCAGTAGCGGGAACGGAGGGCTCTTCCACGGGGGCGGGAGAGATCGCAATCTGCTCGGGCTCGAGGATAAAACAGAGCACCGCCAGGATATCGTCCGGCGTGGCGGTGGTCGCCAGCGTCAGTTGCAAACCCGTTTGGTCCGTCTGCAAGTCGCTGACCTTACCCAGGTTGCCCAGCTCGTCAATCAGCGGCTGCTGATCCTCCTCTTTAATAGCGCTGAGGATAATACGTAAACGCTCGCCCTCCGGCTTCGCCGCAGCGACGGGCGGTGCAACCGGTTCGACGGCCACAGGCGCGGCGACTTCAGCAGGCAGCATAGTCGGTTCGGCACTGTCGAGGGCAATCTGGCGCAGCGCTTCACAAATGTAGCGGAACGCCTCCTGATCGGGCTCAGCGGAAGCTTTATAGGCGTCCAGTTGGTCCTGCATAATATCTTTGCTCTCCAGAAACAGATCGCGGATCGGGTCGTTGATCTGCAATTTACCGCTCCGTACATCGTCCAGCAGGTTTTCAAGAATATGCATGGTCTGTTGTAAGACGGTAAAACCAAAAGTACCCGCCCCACCCTTGATGGAGTGGGCGGCACGAAAAATGGCGTTAAGTACTTCCCTGTCCGGAGCCTCGAGATCCAACTCAAGCAGATACTTCTCCATATCCGCCATCAGCTCATCCGCCTCGTCGAAAAAGGCCTGATAAAAATCGCTTATATCCATTATTTGATCTCCTCAGGAGCGCGCTTAGCGGCGGGCTCTGGCGTGCCTTTGCCGCTGGCTGCCTGCGGCGCGGGGCTGACCAGCGTGTCGCGTAAAAGCACATCTTCTTGCATGATCTGTTTCTCTTTCTGCTGGCTTAATACCAGGATGCTGATGCGGCGGTTAATGGGATCGGCGGCATCAGAACCGGCCTGCATCATGGTGTCCGCCGTACCGACCACCCGGATGAATTTTTTACTGGCAAGGCCCGCGCCAGAGAGAATGCGGCGCGAGGCGTTGGCGCGATCGGAAGAGAGCTCCCAGTTGCTGTAGCCCTGTTCGCCGTTGGCGTAAGGGAGTGAATCCGTATGACCGGTCAAAATGATGCGGTTGGGCATATCGTTAAGCACCGGCACCAGCGCCTGCAGAATATTGACCATATAGTTTTCCGGCGTCGGGCGTCCGACCTTAAACATCGGCCGGTCGGCGCTGTCGGTGATCTGCAACAGCAGCCCGTCATCGGTCAGGGAGAGCCGCAGGTTCGAGGTGAAGTTATTCAGCCTTGGATCGACCTCAATCAGGTTCTCCAGCTTCTCGCGCGCCCGCTTGAGGTTGGCTTCGCTCTTCTTCTGATCGAGTTTTTGCAGCGTTCGCTTAAACACCTCACCATCCTGCTTCATCGCATCATCACCGCCGCCGGGGACAATACTGTCGCTCAGACTTGCCTTGGTGCCGTGCGCCAGCGTGTTCTTCAGCGGCACCTTAAAGTAGTCAGCAATCTGCTGGCGCTGTTCGGGGCTTGAGGAGGAGAGCAGCCACATCACGAGGAAGAAGGCCATCATTGCGGTCATAAAGTCCGCATAGGCAATCTTCCACGAGCCGCCGTGCGAACCATGCCCTTTTTTGATGGTTTTACGAACGACGATGGTCTCTACGGGCTTCCTTCTCATGCTGCGTCACTCGCAGACGAGGAGGCGCCTGAGGAGGAGGAAGAGGAGCGGACTTCCCGCACGTGATCTTCCAGCTCGGCAAAGCTTGGGCGCTCGGTCGAGAAGAGCGTTTTACGACCAAACTCGACGGCGATTTGCGGCGCATAACCGTTAATGCTGGAGAGCAGCGTGGTTTTGATGCACTCCATCATCTTCAGATGTTCAGCGCTACGCTGACGCAGCAGGGTCGCCAGCGGCAGAACCATGCCGTAGGCGAGCAGAATACCAAGGAAGGTGCCGACCATGGCGTGCGCGATCAGCGCGCCAAGCTCTGCCGCCGGGCGATCCGCCGCCGCCAGCGCGTTCACCACACCCATTACCGCCGCGACGATACCAAACGCCGGCAGGCCATCGCCGACGGCGTTCAGGCTGTGTGCCGGCACTTCATGCTCGTGCTCGCAGGTCTCAATCTCTTCATCCATCAACGCCTCAATTTCAAAGGCGTTCATGTTGCCGCTGACCATCAGGCGCAGGTAATCGACGATAAAGTTCATGATGTCGGCATCGGCCAGCAGGCGCGGATAGGCAGAGAAGATCGGGCTGTTTTGCGGATCTTCAATATCGTTTTCCAGCGCGACCAACCCGCTCTGGCGGCTTTTTGCCAGCAGCAGATAGAGCATGCCCAGCAGATCCAGATAGAGTGATTTGCTGAAATGCGAGCCTTTAAACAGCGAGGGAAGGGCTTTAAGGGTAGCGCGGATCGCTTTGCCATTATTACCGACAATAAAAGCCCCGGCTCCGGCTCCGCCGATAATTAAAAGCTCGGTCGGCTGAAATAGTGACGCGAGATTACCGCCGCTCAGCACAAACCCGCCAAATACGGTAGCGAAGACGACGACATAGCCAATAATGACTAACACTGCAACTCCTTAATCATTGAATAAAACAACCTGCCACGCTGAATAGTGCGCGCAGCGCATGCCCAACCCGGTTATAGCCGGGGGGTGATGAGCGTTCGCTCGGGGCCTGCGCGTTTAATTGCCCTGGAGGGCGGAAAACATAAACTGCAGGTAAAGACGCCCTGGGTACTTTCTGGCGCGGTAATAAAACGCCCGCCGCAGGTGCAACACTCGATATGTTTGATCATGCCGCAGTCAATAAAACGCAGCAGCGTCCAGGCGCGGGTTAAACCTAACACCGGCTTTTGTGTGGCACCGTTCAGGATATTTTCTAAATAGAGGCGGTAGCCTTTAAGCATAATTTCAACAGGGCGGCCCGATTCGGTCTTTTGCAAATAACAGTAGATGTTATAAAACATTGACGAATGGATATTCTGCTCCCACGCCATATACCAGTCTGTGGAAAACGGCAACATGCCTTTCGGCGGTGAACAGCCTTTAAGCTCTTTATAAAGCTTTAATAAACGCCTGCGGCTTAAGCTCGTTTCGCTTTCCAGAACCTGCATCCTTGCGCCAAAGGAGATCAATTCCATGGCAATCTGCGCATCCCTGATTTCCGACATTATGCTTTTTTCACACATCATAAACTCCGCTTTCAGGTTGTCGACGGCTCTTCCCCGGAAAGAGAATTAAGCAAATCAGTGGATAGGATGATTCCGGTATGGATACTCTGCAAAGCATCAATACGGGAATCCCTGGTTAAACACTCAATAACCGTTTCATTATCAATTCGCAGCTGGCAAATGAGTTGCCCGGTGGATGCAAGCTTGATTAATTGGGGAAAGGTTAACCCTTTGATAATATCGATTGTGGCTTCACTCAATCCAAGCCGAAACTTAGCGGCAAGGCGGTCTTCCAGAATCAAACGCTGCGCCAAAAGCAGGTAAGAAAGATTCATATCCCGAATACACTGCATCGGCTCATCAAAATTCGTTACGTTCACTTCAACTGCCCCTTGTATTTTGTAACCAATAACGCAGTTACCGTCCTGCAATTCGTAACCAATGAGTAACAATAAAAATAAATAAAATTAAAAATAATCAGGCAGCGTCATTCATCGAGGATTAATTTATTATCGGCATGAGATATTACTTATAACCTTATGATTCCCAGCCCCGACCTTCCAGCCGCGCACGCAAACGTTTAATCGTCTGGCTATGTAATTGGCTGACGCGAGTTTCGGTAATGCCCAGTAGCGATCCCACCTCCTTCATATTCAGCTCTTGTTGATAATAGAGATTGAGCAACATCTGTTCGCGCTCCGGCAGCTCGCGGATCTCATTACTGACCTGCCGGGTTAAATCGCCCAGCACGGCGTCATTGAGGGGATCTAGGTGATCCTGCTCAAGCTCCGCCAGCTCGACACCATCGGCCAGCAACTCCTGCAACTCGTCCAGCGAACAGAGCATGCTGGTGTTAGTGTCGGCGAGGATCTGCTGATACTCCTGCAGCGTCATGCCAAGCTCAGCGGCCACATCGGATTCCGAGGCCGCGCCGCCGGAACGTTGTTCAACGCGCATAATGGCGGAGGAGACTTCGCGGGTTTTACGGCGCACGCGTCGCGGAACCCAATCATGTTCACGCAGTTCATCCATAAATGCCCAACGCAGACGCTGGGCAATATAGACGCTAAGTTTGACCCCTTTTTTCGGGTCAAACTGATCGATTGCATCAAGAAGAGCAATAGCACCGGCCTGAATAAGATCGTCAATTTCAACGCTGGCTGATAATCTTGATTGCATTTTCAGTGCTTCATAGCGGACTAAATAACCATATTTAGCCCACAGTTGCTCTTTTTGAATTGTCCCTTCGGGACTGTATAAGCCATTCACTATTACAATTTCCGGGATGATAATAATAGAATTAAATTATTATTGATTATCGCCAAATCAAATAGCCTGATAAGAAACCGTAAAGTTGAACATATTGCGACTTTATTTCCCGCCCGAACTTCGCGAAATTAAAACGTTTCCCAATCACCTTCGGATTTTTTAACAGGAACGAAATCTTTTCGTGTGGTGGAAATAACAGGACGCACTGTTTCTATACCATGCTGTTCACGCGCACTTACGGAAACGTGATGTTCATTAACCACAAACTGCGCCACGATTTGATCAAGATTGCTGGCATGCTGCTCAACGCTGGTGGCGGTTTTCGCCGCGTTCTCTACCATCTGGGCATTCTGTTGGGTAACCAGATCCATCTCATTTACCGCCTGAGCAATCTGGTTAATACCGGTGCTCTGCTCATCGGACGCCGAGGTGATTTCCGCCATAATGTCGGTCACCTGCACCACGGATTTCACAATCTCCTGCATTGACGCCCCGGCCAGTTCAACTTCCTGGGAGCCGGTATTCATATTGGTAACACAGGTGTTGATCAGCTGGCGGATCTCTTTCGCCGCGTCGGCGCTGCGTTTCGCCAGGTTACGCACTTCACCCGCGACCACCGCAAAACCGCGACCCTGTTCGCCCGCACGAGCCGCTTCAACGGCGGCGTTCAGCGCGAGGATATTGGTCTGGTTCGCAATACTGTCAATAACGCTGTTGATGTCAGCAATCTGACGGGAGTTGGCGGTGATTTCCACCATGATCTTGTCAAGATTGCTCATCACTTCGCCGCCTTTCTGCGCGCTGACGCTGGCGCTTTCCGCCAGTTGCTGTGCGCTATGGGCGTTGTCGGCATTCTGACGAACGGTGATTTTCAGCTCTTCCATGCTGGCGGCGGTTTCCTGCAGCGCAGAGGCTTGCTGCTCGGTACGAGAGGAGAGATCGTTGTTGCTGGTCGCAATCTCCTGCGCGTTGCTGTAGATGTGCTTCACGCCGTTACGAATGCCGTAGACGGTGTCGGTCAGCGACTGGCGCATACCTTCTACTTCCGTCAGCATTTTGCCGATCTCATTCTGCGCGCCAGCCTCAATGCGGGTGCTCAGGTTACCGGAAGCGATGGACTGGAAGGCGGCAATCGCCTGATCCAGGCGGGTGAAAATAGTACGTTTTAACCAGATGCGGGAAATCACTGCGCAGATGACCGCAAGAACCAGCGCAAACATGGCGAACATCGTCATACGCTGCGCATCGCTTTGGGCTGTCTCGCCAAACCCTGTCACCAGCTCTTCGGCAAAAGTGAGGTACTCATCCGCCAGCTCTTTTAAAGCAATACGCTGTTTCGCTTCATCAACAACATCATTGGTGTAACTGGTTGGGTTGTTAATGTAGTTAATTTTTTTCAGCGAAAACTCCAGAACGCTTTCAAAACGCTTATGAATATCCTTGGCAATAAGCTCCTCTTTTTCCGTTTTGAAAGGCGTGGACAAAAATTCGCTCATGTCCTTTTCGGCCTGGGCGAACATCTTTTTCGCATTATCAATATCGCCCTGATTAACCGGCTGGTTAATCATTGTCGCCAGCATCCCGGCATTGACCTGCGCCATGGCGTTAGTGAGGCCAAGAATAGCGCTATTTAACGTATCGATATTATTGTTGGTCATTACCGCATCATCAAAGTTATCTGATGATGATTTGGCACTGGTCAAGGCATAACTTGACACCGCAATAATACAAACAATTAACAGACCAAGCAGGAGGTTTATTCCTGTGGATATTTTCAAATCTTTAAACATAGCTGAACCTGAATAATAGGGAATAAAATGCACCCTCCGCGCAGGGAGAATGCATTGAAGAATAAGCGTCTAATAACCATTCCATTAAAGCTTATGGCATTAACAATCAGCGGCAAGCATCAACCCATTACTTTGAAAATAGAGAGCTGCTGCATCGACTGAAATACCGTCATGGAAGAATTAAGCGCGAATTCCGACATCTTTGACTGGGATAACAGGGTAATCATCGAGTCCCAGTCCGAACCTAAGGTTTCCTGCAGGCGGCTCTGCACATTGATGCTTTGAGCCTCAGCGCTGAATCCCAGCGATTCAATCTGCTGCATATTGGTACCGACGGTGGCGCGCACCTTGCCGAGGTTATCAATATTCTTCTTGATGCTGACATTGGAGTCATCCAGCACAGCCTGCAGCGCGTCCCTGTCAGCATCGCTGGTGACAGGCTGTTTCAACTGCGCAATCGCGTTGTCGAGGGCTTCAAACAGATCGTCCGGCGTGCCGCTCATAAACACCTCTGAGCCGGTATGACCGACCTGCATTTCGGTGCTGTCAGAGACCACCTGCGTCATGGCGGTATCGCCGCCGACATAGGTGCCATCGGCCTGGAACGGCGCGCTGCCGGTTTTATAGCCGGCAAAAATATAGCGACCGTCACTGTTTTTGGTGTTCGCCAGATCCAGCAGGTTATCGCGGATGCCCTGTAACTCTTCCGCCAGCGCGGCGCGATCTTCGTCAGAGTAAGCACCGTTACCACCGGCAATCACTTTCTGCGTCAGGTTCTCTGTCAGCAAGTTGCCGATAGAGTCCAGGGTGTTATCTTCCTGGCCTAATGCATCCTGCGCGTAGGTGCGCGCGGTGTCGAACTGGCTCATGCGCGACAGCGCCGTTTGTAAAGTGACAGACTGCGACGCGCCGGTCGGATCGTCAGAGGGCTTCAGCAGCGTCTGGCCAGCAGAGAGGCGGGTCGCCAGGTCGTTGTAACCCGTCATCGCGTCGCCCAGGCTGTCTATGCGGTTTTGAAAAATATAACTTGTGCTAAGACGCATCGTTATTTCCCGATCAAAGGTTAAGCAACCCGGTTACCCGGGCGCGATTAACGGATATTTAAAATGGTGTCGAACAGCGTATTCGCGGTTTGCAGCACCTGCGCGTTCGCCTGGTAGTACTGAGAGAACATCTGCAAGTTGACGTACTCTTCCGTGATATCCACCCCGGAAACCGACTGCTGCTGCAAGGCCCACTCGTCATAAACGTTCGCGGCAGTCGACATGTCCGCTTTCAGCGCACTGACCGAGGAGCCAACGGAGCTGACCAGGCTGGCGTAGGCGCCGGAGAGCGTCTTACCATCGACCACCTCTTCATCTTTAATCGCAATCAGATCGAGGATGTTTTCGTTATCGCTCTGATCGTCCGGATCGGCAGATTTCGCCGCCGCGATCTGATCGCCGTCGGTGATCGCCACGGACAGGTTATCCGCCGCGCCGTCGGTCGGGTTGAGGGTGAAGCTGTCGCCCGGCTGCGGAGTGCCGCCTGGCGTTACGGAGATGCCTTCAAACTCCAGTTCGCCATTTGTGCCAATCGTCGGCGTGATGCTGCGGCCATCGCTGGTGGTGATACTCCAGTCGGTGCTGCCCGGGCCGTTATAGACCAGTTCGTAATCTTCAGATTTCACCGACGGAATGTCCGTGAAGTTGACATCCAGCGAACCGGTACCGGTGTTGTTGATGTTGCCCACCGCCAGCGGATCGGCAATGTTGAAGAGATCGCCGCCGGGATTGCCGTCGAGATCGTAACCCTGGGCATTCACTTCGTTGAATTTGTTCGCCATCTGCAACGCCAGCTGGTTAAGCTGATCGCGCGCCGAGACCAGATCTTCGTTGCGGAACTTGAACAGCCCGCCCAGCTCGCCGGTGGTTTTCTCTTCATCCAGCGGTAAGGCGTTGCCGGAGGCGTCAACGTAGGCCACCACGGTGGTGTTCGGATCGCTTTCCGAGGCGCTGGCCTGTAATTCGTAGGATTTCCCGCCGCTCACCAGCGCCATGCCGTTTTGCATCGAGATGTTAACCGCGCCGGTATCGCTGTTTTCAGTCACTTTAATGCCGATCTTTTCGCTCAGTTGGCTGAGTAACTGGTCGCGCTGATCCAGCAGGTCGGCAGGCATACCGCCGGTCTGGCCGTGAACCTTCTCAATCTGTTTATTGAGGGTTGCCAGCTGTTTGGTGTAGGAGTTGATGTCGTCAACGCTCTGGCTAATCTGCGTGTTGGTGCTCTGCTCAAGGCCGTTTAACGTTTTGCTGTTGCTGCGATACTGGTTCGCCAGCGCGTTAAACTCGGCAAGCACACTTTGACGCGCGGCCGGATCGACGGGGTCTTTACTGACCGATTCCATGGCTTCAAATAAGCTATCCATGGTGACGGAGATATTGTTGGTGTTGTCGCCGAGCATGTCATCGATTTGGCTGACCTGCTGATAGCGGCTATTAAGGGAGTAAAATTCGGTGGTCGCGCCACGTACCTGGTTGGTCATAAAACCGTCGTAAGCGCGCTGTACATCGCCCACTTTTACGCCATAGCCGAAGAAGCCATAGCTTGTGGATTTCCCACCCGCCTCGCCGAGAATAATATTCTGGCGGCTGTAGCCTGTTGTTGTGGCATTTGACAAGTTATTACCCACCACATTTAACGCGTTCTGCGCGGCGTTAAGCCCGGACTGGGCCAGATTGATTAAATTCATTGGTATCGATCCTTACCAGAGGAGGAGGAGATAAGAAGCCCCCGATAAAAGTAGTGCTCTCTATATTTATCGGCCCTGTAAAATTTCGCTAAAGCCCGCAGCCTAAAATAATGAGGAAAAATCCGAGGAATATGCCTCAGTCGCTTCACTCACCTTATTTCGCACCTGCTGAATGATATTGATCAATTTTTTCGCATAGGCCGGATCCGTTGCATATCCCGCGGTCTGCAACGCTTTTGCCGCTATTTCCGGCGTTTCCGATTTCACAACATTTTTATAACGAGGATTACGACTAATTAACGACGTATAATCTTCCAGCGCTTCGGCATAAGAGGAATAGACTTTAAATTTATCCTTTATTTTTTGCGCCACGCCATTTTCATATTCGGTAGTGGTTATTTCGGTCGTTTCACCGTGCCACTCTGCGGTAGCTTTTACGCCAAATAAGTTATGGCTCGGTTTACCCTCCTCGGTAAGTATTTCCCGTTTACCCCAGCCGGACTCCAGCGCCGCCTGGGCAATAATTAATTGATGGGGAATGCCGCTTAAACGGGCCACCGCCATTGCTGGCGCCATCATGCGGGAAATAAAACCGCCGCCGGGGATCGAAGGCACCTCGGGCTGCGCTGCCCGTTCATTGTTGGCCTGTGCCTGTTGCGGAACCTCTGTTTGCAGACGCAGCGGCACGCCAATAAAGCGTGCCGGGCTGATATTAAGGGGAACTTCACGCGTCGCGGTGGCCGTTTCCGCCACCGCATCGCTTTTGCCGCTCAGCTGTTTAACCATCAGATCGGCGAAGCCCATCTTGCCTTTGTCGGCGATGTTCTGCGAAATCTGCTGGTCATACAGCGAGGTGAACATCTCTGACTGCTGAGTGTTGAACAGCCCATCCTTAAAGCTGGCCTGCCGCATGCTTTTCAGCATCATCTGCACGAACAGGCCCTCCATCTGTTTCGCGACGGCTTTGAGCGCCTGCGGCGAATCATTGCGCGCCGCCAGCTTTAACTTATCGAGACTGTGGGCATCAAACGCCGCATCTTGCGGCACGGATGGGCCAATCATCAGTTGATCTCCAGACGGGCATGCAGACAGCCTGCGCTTTTCATCGATTGCAGGATTGCCATCAAATCGTTCGGCGTTGCGCCAAGGCCATTAAGGGCGCGGACGACATTGTTGAGATCGGTGCTGGTCTGCACACGTTGCAGGGAGCCGTTCTGTTCACGCACTGAGAGCTGCGTATTTTGCGTCACCACCGTCTGCCCGCCTGCCAGCGGCGCATTAGGCTGGTTAACCTGCTGGTTTTGCGCCACTTCCACCGTCAAATCCCCCTGCGCCACGGCGCAGGTATCGAGGGAGACATGGCCATTCATCACCACCGAACCGGTACGGGAGTTAATAATGATGCGCGCATCACCCGCGTCGACCCGCAGCGGCAGATCCTGCACCGCCGAGAGGAAGCGTACGCGAGCCGCGCTGTCGGCCGGAGCACGCAGGCTCACGGTACGGGCATCTTCCGCTACCGCTGCACCGCCATAGCGACGGTTAATGGCATCGCTGATCTGCTGGGCAACGGTGAAGTCATCCTGGTTCAGCACCAGTTTCAGCGTGCTCTGCCCGGCGAAGTTAGAGGGCACCTCGCGCTCAACCGTTGCGCCGCCGCTGATGCGTGCGCCGTTCAGCTGGTTAACCTGCACGCGGTTGCCGCCCGCCTGCGCGCCTGCGCCGGAAACCAGCAGGTTCCCCTGCGCCAGGGCGTAGATCTGGCTGTCCGCGCCTTTCAGCGGCGTCATCAGCAGCGTACCGCCGCGTAAACTTTTGGCGTTGCCCATGGAGGAGACCACGACATCGATCTTCTCCCCTGCGCGGGCAAAGGGCGGCAGCTCCGCCGTCACCATCACTGCTGCGACGTTTTTCAGCTGCATATTGACCCCCGCAGGCACGGTAATACCGAGCTGCGAGAGCATATTGTTGAGGCTCTGGGTGGTAAACGGCGTCTGCATGGTCTGATCGCCGGTGCCATCCAGACCTACCACCAGGCCGTAGCCCATCAGGGAGTTGCCGCGAACGCCCTGAATCGAGGTGAGATCCCGGATCCGCTCAGCGCTGGCCTGGCCGGCAATGAGTGCCGACAGACAGCAGAAGAGCGCCAGGTAACGCGTAAAGGAAAACATTTTCATCATCAATCAAAAAGGAGAAAGGTTAAGGAACAGGCGTTGCAACCAGCCCATCTGCTGCGCTTCGTTGATATAGCCGTTACCGACATATTCAATGCGCGCATCTGCCACCTGGGTGGATACAACGGTGTTGCTGGCGCTGATGGTGCGCGGGTTCACGATGCCGGAGAAGCGGATGAACTCCGTTCCCTGATTAATGGCGATCTGTTTTTCCCCGACCACGGCCAGGTTGCCGTTTTCCAGCACCTGTTTCACCGTCACGGTGATGGTGCCGTTAAAGGTATTTTTCGCTGCCGCTCCGCCTTTACCGGCGAAGTCGTTGGTGCCGCTCAGTGAGGCATCGGCTTTGCCGCCGCCCACCAGCCCGGAGAGGAAGCCCGGTACGGTGCTCATGCCCACATCCGTTGAGCCATCGCGCGAGGCGGTGGCGGAGGAGCTTTTGCTGGCGCTGACGTTCTCCTGCAACGCAATGGTCAGCGTGTCACCGACATTGCGCGGACGGCGGTCCTCAAACATCGGTTGATAACCATAATTCATCGCCTGCCCTGACTGAAAAATTGCGCCGTTAACCGATGCGGCAGCAACCGGCGTAGGCGCGGCAGAGGTTTCCCCCCCTACCAGTGGTTTTTGTGGAATGTAGGCGCAGCCGGTTAACAGACTCATTAACAGGAGCGTTGAGGCCATACGGCCCAGCGTGGTTTCAGAGCAAGGGAGATTAGTCATCATATTCACTACAGGTAATGCAGCCGCGAGCGTGCCCGCGGCCAGGGTTCAAAGTTGTGACAATCGTTGCAGCATCTGGTCAGAGGCCGAGACCGCCTTACTGTTAATTTCATAGGCGCGCTGGGTCTGGATCATGTTGACCAGCTCTTCCGCCACGTTAACGTTGGAGGTTTCGACATAGCCCTGCTTCAGGGTGCCCGCGCCGTTGAGACCCGGCGTCGATTCATTCGGTGCACCCGACGATTGCGTTTCGCGATAGAGGTTTTCACCAATACTTTCAAGGCCGGAGTCGTTGATAAACGAACTCAGCGTCAGCTGTCCCACCTGCTGCGGCGCGGTCTGGCCAGGCACCGTGACGCTTACCGTACCGTCGTTGCCGATGGTCAGGCTCTGCGCATCCTGCGGGATGGTGATAGCCGGTTGAACCTGATAACCGCTGGAGGTCACCAGTTGACCGTTCTGGTCAAACTGGAAAGAGCCATCGCGGGTATAGGCGGTGGTGCCGTCCGGCAGCAGCACCTGGAAGAAGCCGCCGCCTTCAATGGCGACATCCTTGCTGTTGTTGGTCTGCGTCAGGCTGCCCTGGCTGTGAATGCGCTCGGTCGCCACCGGACGCACACCGGTCCCCAGCTGTAAACCGGACGGGATGGTGGTCTGCTCGGACGACTGGGCGCCCGGCTGGCGCAGGGTCTGATAGATCAGATCCTCAAACACCGCCCGCTGGCGTTTAAAGCCGTTGGTGCTGACGTTCGCCAGGTTGTTGGAAATCACATCCATATTGGTTTGCTGGGCTTCGAGGCCGGTTTTCGCAATCCATAAAGAGCGGATCATGCTGTATTTCTCCTTACCGCGGCCTAACTGGCGCTCAGTAACTGGTTGGCTTTCTGTTCGTTGTCATCGACGGTGGTGATGACTTTCATGTTCATGTCAAAGCCGCGTGAGGTGGCGATCATCTCCACCATCGACTTCACCGGGCTGACGTTGCTCCCCTCCAGCATGCCGGGCATCAGACGCAGATCGGCATCGGCGGGCAGCACGGCGGCAGCGGCCGGATCGGCGACGTGAAACAGACCGTCGTCGCCATGTTTCAGTACGCCAGGCGTGGCATTGACCATTTTCAGGCGGCCAACCTGTGCCAGCGCAGAAGGCTCATCGCCGGCGCCCAGCGCGGTAATGGTGCCGTCGGCGGCGAGCGTCAGTTCTGCCTGCGGCGGGACGGCAATCGGGCCGCCATCGCCAATCAGCGGCATGCCGTGCACCCGCAGCTGGCCGTCGGCGTCCACTTCGATGTTGCCATCTTTGGTGTACCCTTCACTGCCGTCGGGTAGTTGCACTGCCAGCCAGCCGTTCTGCGGCATTGCCACATCGAGGTTGCGCCCGGTGGCCTGCATTGCGCCCATGGTGTTATCGCTCCATGGCGTTGACTCCGTCACCATGGTGCGGGTCTCCAGCGACGGGCCGTGCACCGGGATCGCACGATACGCGGCGATCTGCGCCCGAAACCCGTTGGTCGACGCGTTTGCCAGGTTGTTTGAGGTCACCGCCTGGCGGTTAAGGGCCGCGTTAGCGGCACCCATTGCGGTATATATCGCGCGATCCATCAGCCATTAACCCAGGTTAACCAGCGTCTGCAGCAGCTCAGACTGGGTTTTGATGGTTTGCGAGTTGGACTGGTAGTTACGCTGGTAAACGATCATGTTCACCATCTCTTTACTCAGATCCACGTTGGAGGCTTCCAGCATGTTGCCGCGCAGCGAACCGAGGTTACCGGTGTCGGCAATACCGATTACCGGCTGCCCGGATTCCGGCGTCTCGGTCCAGCAGTTGTTGCCCGCAGACTGGAGGCCGCCCGGGTTGGTGAAGTTGCTCAGCACCACCTGGCCCAGTAGCTGGCTTTCGCCGTTGCTGTAGGAGGCGATGATCTGGCCGTTATCACCGACGGTGTAGCCGTTCATCAATCCCGGCGGATAACCGGTGGTGCTCGGGCTGTCCATGGTGTTTTCCGATGCCTGCTGGCTGAGGCCAGAGAGATCGAGGTTGAAGTTGAGCGCCGCGCCGCCCTGGTAAGCCGCGCCGTCGACGGCCAGTTCAGCCGGGTTGGTGGTCAGCTTGCCGGAGGTATCAAACGTCAGATTCACGGAGCTGGTGGTGCCCGGTGATGTAGAGTCCACCGAGTAAGCCGTCCACTGGTTATCCGCAGTTTTCACGTAGTAGACGTTAATCGCGTGCTCGTTACCGAGGCTGTCGTAGGCGTTCACCTGCGTGGAGTAGGTATAGGAGTCGCCATCCGTCGGATCGAACGGGGTCACGGAGACAACGTCGTTACCGGAGTCGAGGTTACCGGAGATAGAACCCGCGTCAGAGGCGCGCGCCGGCATCTGCCCGGTCGGGATCTGGATCGCGCCTACCGGTGCGCCCTGCTGGATCGCCGGCGGTGTGCCGGTGGCCATATAACCGGTCAGGCGCATGCCCTGGTTGTTGACCACATAACCGCTTTCATCGGTCTGGAACTGACCATTGCGGCTATAAAATACGCGCCCCGCTTCTGTCACCATGCGGAAGAAGCCGTTGCCCTGGATACCCATATCCAGCGCGCTACTGCCCGCGCCGAGTACGCCATCGCTGAAGTTCTGGTTTACACCGGCAACCTGTACGCCCATCCCGACCTGAGAGCCGGCGAAGACGTCGGCGAATGCCACGGAGCCAGATTTAAAACCTACCGTCTGCGAGTTGGCGATGTTGTTACCAACCACATCTAACGCCTGCGATGAGGCGTTTAATCCACTAAGACCTTGAGAGAAACCCATTTGTTAAACGTCCTGTGCGCGTAGCGCGCAACTCTGAATGAAAAATTATTCAATAAGGTAAACATCGCTGAGCGACGCGGTGCCATCGACGCCCAGTTGCAGCACAGCGCCTGAACTGGTGAAGGAGACGCTCTGCACTTTCGCCGGCTTCAGCGCGGTAATCGCGGGCGCGCTGCCGTCGGCATTGGTGGCGGTAAACGACACCGTAAAGCTGGTGTCCGCCTGGGTACGCGGGTCGCTCGGCTGGAAATCTTCAAAATCATCCAGCGTGTACTCATGCACGCCCGCTTCCACATTCTTCAACTTCGCGTTGTAGGCGTTACCGGCCGCATCGGTGAGCGTGACGGTGACTTCATCGGCGGCGCTGTCCAGCGAAAGCCCCACTTTCTGGTTGCCATTGGTGGCGGTGGAGACCTTCGGATCGCCCTGAATCATGATGTCGCGGCCGACCCAGTCAGCGGAGTTCATCTGCTGCATACTGGCCACCAGCGTGCCCATGCTGTTCATGGTGGTGTTAAGTTGTTCCACGCCCGCCGCCGTGTTGAACTGCGCCAGCTGAGCGGTCAGGTCGTTGTTATCCATCGGATCGGTCGGGTCCTGGTTCTGCATCTGCGCCACCAGCAGCGTCATAAAACTATCCAGCAGCTCATCCGCGGTGGAACCGGTGCCGACACTCCCGGAGCTGGAGCTCGACGACGACGTGGAAGAAGTGGTGTTCGTCGTGGTTGACGTACTTTTTGTCGTCACGGCGCTTTGCGTCATGAGCGGTGAAACTGCCATCGTTTTCTCCTTACTGACCCAGCGTCAGGGTTTTCAGCATCAGACTCTTCGCCGAGTTCATCACTTCGACGTTGGCCTGGTAGCTGCGGGATGCCGAAATGGTGTTGACCATTTCGCCCACCACATCGACGTTCGGCATATGCACATAGCCTTGCTCATCCGCCAGCGGATTAGCCGGTTCATACACCAGATGATCGGGCGCTTCGGATTCCGTCACGCCGCTGACTTTCACGCCGCCAATCTCCTGACCGGCAGCGTTATCGACATTGAAAATAACCTGACGGGCGCGATAGGGTTTGCCATCCGGCCCGGCAACACTGTCGGCATTTGCCATATTACTGGCGCTGACGTTAAGTCGTTTTGACTGGGCGGTCATCGCCGACCCGGAAATATCGAAAATACTAAACAGCGACATGAAAATTATTAACCCTGGTTAATGACGCTCATTAAACCTTTAATTTGAGCGCCGAGGATGGTTAAGCTCGACTGATACTTAACATTGTTATCTGCAAAATTAACGCGCTCACGGTCCATATCGACAGTATTACCATCCGCACTTGGCTGATCCGGAATTCGGTAAAGTAATTGTTGATCGTTGGCTTTTGGCACAACGCCGGGAATATGTTTCCCGGATGTTAGAGCTAATGTTAATGGATGATTATTTCGCGTCTCCTGCGTCATCGCATTTTTCAACTCTTTTGAAAAATCAATGTCTCGCGCCTTGTAGCCCGGCGTGTCGGCATTCGCGATATTGGAGGCTAAAATATCCTGCCGCCGTGACATCAGGCTTAATGCCTGCTGCTGGAAACGCAATTCATTATCAAGTTTATCAAACATGAAATGACTCGCCTGCTTCGCTAATTGATTACGGAGCATAGTCTAAGAGACAACCTAATAAATCTATACCTTAAACATCCGACAGAAATAAGCGCATTTGAATACTTCGTTACGCGCATCGATTTCTAAACAGTGTTTTTATACATACTCTGAAACAGCAAATCGGCAATATACAAACAGAACTGCGCGCATTTACGCGATAAACAAATTACCGACCTCGATTACAATTAAAGTAATCGTGATATCCGCCTTCCTCTATTTATATATAAGGTTGTTCTACATGCTGCACATGCTATTAAGGCCGCTTTGCCTGCTGCTGCTCTGCTGCGCCGTCACGCTTCCTGTCCGGGCAGCGAGTGTACCCGACGGCGAGCTTGCGTCGCGCATTGCCGGACTGCTGGCCGCTAATCATCACGGTTCGGAGGAAAACGCGCCGCAGCTGCGCATTCGCATTCTTACCCCGGTCACAAAACTTGCCGCCCTGTGTGAAAAGCCTGATTTACGTCTTTCCGGTCATCCGGTGCGTTTGACCGGTAACCGTAGCGTGATCGCTAAATGCGGCAGGAAACAGCACTTTATTCAGGTTAATGTGAGCGCCAGCGGGCGCTACTGGATCGCCGCCCGCCTGCTTAAACCGGGGAAAACCATTGGCCCGCGTGATATTCAGCCCCTTCGCGGCGAGCTGGATAAGCTGCCCGCCGGGCTGCTGTTAGATGCCAGTAAGATCGTGGGGCGCACGCCGACACGCACCCTGCACCCCGGTCAGCCACTGGCGGAAAATCAGCTGCGTCAGCGCTGGCTTGTGGTGGCCAATCAGGAGGTGGAGGTTGTCGCTCCCGGTGATGGTTTTTTGATCCACGCCAAAGGCAAGGCGTTGAACAATGCGGCGCGAAACGAACGGGTACGGCTACAGACGCGCAGTGGCCGCGTAGTGGCGGCAACCGCGGTTTCAGAAGGGACAGTAAGCATCAACATCGATAACTGATTTCAGTTTTATTTTGCCTGGGCCGATATCTTTATTACGGGCCACACATAAAAGATATCACCAGGACACTTATGAACATTGAACGCACCAGTCAAGCACGCGCAATCCAGGCGACCACCGCACAACAGCAGGGCGAACCGCGCGCAAAGTATGACGATATGGGCACAGCAGCGACTTCTGACGATCGTGCAAACGGTACTCAGGTCAAGCTGAGCCAATTGATGCAGCACGTTAAAGCTGACAGTAGCCGTGATATCGACACCGCACGTGTTGCTGAAGTTAAGGCGAAGATGGAGGCGGGCGAGTTAACGCTGGACAGCGACAAGATTGCCAGCGCACTGGTCCGCGACATCTTTCAGTTCTCATAAACCTGACGAATAGTAGAGATGGAAAATTTATCCGTAATATTGAAAAAACTCACCGGCCTGCTGGAGGAGCTGGAGAGCACGCTGGTGGAAGAGAATGGGCAGCTAAGCCGGGCGCAGATCAACCCGATTTCGCTGCAAATTATCTCTGACAATAAAAGCCGCCTGCTTGCCGCCATCAACTTTTATGATGAGCAGCGCAAGCAGGAGGAGAACCAGCAGAGTGTCGCTTCACCCTATCCCCATAAACCGCAACTGGCGGCGCTGTGGAGAGGCATTACTTTAGTGGTGAAAAAATCGAGCGAGCTGAACCAGAAGAACTATCAGCTGCTGGAGATGCATATGAAGAAGGTTAACGATGTTAAGCAGATCGTCAGCCGGGCGACGTCAACGACGCAACTCTATGGGCAGAGCGGCAATCACAGCAATGATGGTTCCGGCAATGTCTATCGCATCTCGGTATAGCGCGCATATCACCCTTACCACGGCTTTCAGGCGCTTGCCCCACTACCTGCACCGGGAATAAACACCGCGCGGTTTCATTTCCGGTGCTCTCAAGCCAGCATTTTCCACTGCACGCTATTTACTCATCCTCTGCTGCCGCAAATTGCAACCCCTTTTTTACGCCACCCCGCACCACTCAATGCTTCGCGCTGGTTTACAAAGCAAGATGTTTCTAAATGTTTCTTAAAAATCCCCCTCTGAATTGCCCCTCTGCGCAGGAAAAAACAAAAGCGCTGATTTTGATCCCTTTTTTCCGGTTAAAAAAACTGTACGGCTGCGCGGTTGCAGTAGATTAATTGCCACACTTTCTCCATTGAAAAGGGTCGAAAAACTCCTTCTATAAATTTGACGAAACAAAACAAAAAAAGCCTGTTTACGCCATAGCGTGAAATCGTGAAAATACATCCACGCACTGCATCATGACGTTTTACCGGTAATACGAAATGATGGCTCTGTGAAAATTCCCTCTCGAAAAGGCCCATTTTTCCAGTTGCCTTATGCCGGGAAGGTCGGTGACCAAACTCTATTACTGACTTTTATTACCAGTAGTGAGCTGTCATATGTGATGTATAACCACTCTTTTCGATAGCCACCTTCGGGTGGCTTTTTTTTGCTTATTTTTCATGTGATTAAAATTAAATACAGAAAAAACGCTATTAACAATAGCGTTAACCAAGTGTGGGTCCGGCTAAAAAAACGCTGCCAAATCGCTATCACCGTAAATAGAGGTAAGCGTAGCGCTTCGCTAAATTACCGTTTCGTTTTACCGTCCGGCTTATTTCTCCTGTGTATTATCCGTTAATGGGTATACTGCGAATTTACTCGCCATCAACCTCTTTATTAAGCGTTGTTCCCCCCTCCTCTTCCCGTTCATCGGTCCAGATACGGCTGTAGTCGGGCCAGGCCTGCGAATAACAGGCAATATTTTTGATGCACACGGGGGTGGTCAGGCGATAACGCTGGGCACAGAGCGGCACCACAAAATAGTGGGTTTTGAGAAAGCGCATCAGCCGCCGGATGCGCGCGCCGTGACGCGCCGCCGGCCCGGCATTGATGCGATCGAGCAGTTGCACGCCGCGCAGCCACTGGGCATGCCCCCAGAACCAGGTCCACATCTCGCTGTGGCGATAGCGCTCCTCCAGGCTGAAGGTTTCATGCTGGTCAAAGCGCAGAAAGCCGAGACAGAGATCCTCCTCTTCCCAGCGCTGGTTGGGCAGTAACCAGTGCGAAACGCTGATCGGGTTGGTGTTAACCGTACAGCCGCGGTAGCGCAGGCTTTTGATCAACTCATCCACCAGCTTTTTCATCTCAGTAGATCGAAAGTAGGTGATATTGAGCGTGGCGGGCAGCAGCGCCTGGGCCACTGGCTCGGTTGGCGGCAGTAACCACGCCGGCAAGGGTGCCAGCGTCTCTTCCCGCTCCATCATCGCGCGGGCGAGCGACTGCGCAATCTGGCGGATCACCGCCTGCTGGGCGAGGCTCAGGCGGCCGCGCCGTTGGTTAAAGGTGACATAGTAAAACGCATCGCTACTTTCGCGGACGATCATCGGCTCGGGGGATAAGTGTGAGCGGGGTGTATCGAGGCGCACCAGCGCCGGAGAGGGTGTCGCGGTCAGCGGCGTGTTGTAGACGATCTCGCTCGCCTGCGGCATTTCACCATGCCAGCCGGGTGCGCGGGTGAGAGTCATCTGCGCATCGGAATGGCTGCCAAGCTGAAACGGCCCGAGGCCGACCACGCCATTTTCCGGGTGCGCCAGCGCATAGACCGGGCTTGCCAGCCGATAGAGCAGCATCGCATCCGGTTGGCTGAGGTGCATGATCAACACATAATCCTGCACAATCACATCCGTCACGTGGGGCAAACCAGGCCCGCCCGCGTAACGCTGAAGCGTGGTCTGCAACTGCGTGGGATCTAACGGCTCGCCGTTGTGCCACACCAGCCCGCGGCGCAGCATAAAGTGCCAGCTCAGCCCATCATCACTGACCCGAATGGTGTGTGCGAGACAGGGAACCGGCTCGGCCTGCTCCGGCAGATGGCGCGTCAGCCCGGCATGCACCATTTGTAGAATATGCCGCCCGGCGCGATCGGTATGAATAGAGGGCACGGGCGCCTGTAGCGGGCGATAGAAAGAGATGTGATAGTGAAAGCCGTCGCGGGAGTAACAGGTTCCGTGGTTTTCCGGCACGCTTTTCACCTCTGCCGCAGGGGTATTGCTGCCAAGCATATTCTCCAGCGCTGCCACGCTCATCTGGCACTGCAACACGCCGAGCGCGCCGCGCCCCGGTCTGGAGCGCCAGATGAGCCACCCCTCCTCCTGCATCTCTTGCAGCAGGGATCGTGCATAGCGCGCCGTGCAGGCTAAGGTGTCGGCGATGTGCGCCAGGGATAACTCATGTCGGTGCGTACTGTATTTCGCCAGCAACCGGTTATAACGGCGCAGCAGGCTACCCTTCTCAATAGCGGAGTAATAAACCATTGGTTATTTACCATGATAAACAGCTGACGACAGGGGATTCGATACGATGGAGAGTGCAGTAGTGAATATAGCATATTAGATAAATCTTATGATTCTGCCCGCCCGCCGCGCGGCCATATGAGATTTTTCACTTTTTTTTCGCTGCCCGCGAAACCTTTTCCTCTGCGCCAGCGAACTGTAGATGAACGCACACTTAACGTTGACCTGGAGCCCATGATGACCCCGATGAAAAAACTCTTTTTGAGCCTCTCTGCCGCAGCCCTGCTGAATGTTGCCAGCGCACAGGCGGCGCTGCCCACCGGTTCGCAGGCACCCGATTTCCAGTTGCAGGGCGCGCTGGCGGGAAAACCGCTCACCTTCTCCCTTAAGCAAGCGCTGCAAAAAGGGCCGGTGGTGCTCTACTTCTTCCCGGCGGCATTCAGTAAAGGGTGCACCATTGAAGCCCACGCCTTTGCCGAAGCGACGGATGATTTTAAAAAGCTTGGCGCGACGGTGATTGGTGTTACCGCCGGTAATACCGATCAGGTGGATGCCTTCTCCAAAGAGGAGTGCCGCGATAAATTTACCGTTGCCGCCGATCCGGGCGCAAAAGTGGCGGCGCAGTACGACACGCTGATGGAGATGAAGGGCAAAACCCTCTCCGATCGTACCTCTTACGTTATCGCGCCGGACGGCAAGATCCTGCTGAGCTACACTGACAGAAACCCGGAAACGCATATCCAGAAAACGATGGACGCGGTGAAACAGTATGCGAAATCCCATTCGTAACTAACCCTTTTTCCGGCAGAGAATCATTATGTTAACCGCCATGCTCGCCGCCTTCGCAGGCGGCATTATTCTCAACTTTATGCCCTGCGTGTTTCCGATTATCTCGCTGAAAGCGCTGGGCCTCCTGCGCCATACCGGGGATCCAGCGCAGACGCGCCGCGAAGGGCTGGGGTTTTTACTCGGTACTGTGGCGACCATGCTGATCCTCGCCGGCATCCTGCTTGCGCTGCGCGCCGGCGGCAGTGCCGTTGGCTGGGGCTTTCAGCTGCAATCGCCGCTGGTTATCGCCGCGCTGGCGCTGATTGTGCTGGCGGCAGCGCTTAATCTGCTCGGCGTGTTTGAAGTGGGCCTCTCCGTGCAGCGGGCCGGAGAGATCCGCGCCGAACGCGGGGCGTTTCTCCGCGCGGCGCTGACCGGCGCGCTCTCCATTATTGTTGCTACCCCCTGCGCCGCACCGTTTATGGCGGGGGCCATTGGCTATGCGCTGGTGCAACCGCCCACCGTCGCGCTGGCGATCTTCTTCGCCCTCGCGCTCGGCTTTGCCGCACCGTTTAGCCTGATTTCGCTCTTCCCCGCTCTCGGCAAATGGCTGCCGCGACCCGGCGCGTGGATGAACACCCTGAAACACGGGTTGGCCTTTCCAATGTTTGGCGCCTTCGGCTGGCTGGTGTGGGTGCTGGCGCAGCAGGCGGGCACCACGGCGCTGGCGGCGATCATTGCCGCCTCGGTGGTGGTGAGCTTCGCCGCCTGGCTCTATGGCATGGCGCAGCAACGCCGCTTCGCCGGGCGCGGCCATAAAGGGTTGTTCGCCGCCACCGCACTGCTGATCATCGCCGCCATTGCCCCGCTGCCAACGGTGGTGAACAACGGCGCGGCGCTGGCCTCGTCGCAGGTAGCGGAGACCAGCTGGTCGCCGCAAAAAGTGGCGGAGAATCGCGGCCACGGTAAAGCGATTTTCGTCAACTTCACCGCCTCCTGGTGCATCACCTGCCAGGTGAATGAGAAGACCTCGCTCTCAACCGAGGCGGTCAAAACGGCGCTGGCGAAGAGTGGCACCCTCTACATGGTGGCGGACTCGACGAAATTTAACGCCGATATTGATGACGCGCTCAATGAGCTGGGCCAGGGCAGCCTGCCGCTCTATGTCGTCTACCCGGCGGATGGCGGCGCGCCGACCATCCTGCCGCAGGTGCTAACGCCGACAATTGTGGTCAATGCCCTGAACGCAGCGAGCGGCAAAAAAACCTAAGGCGGATGATGGAAAAAGCGGAGGCAGCGCGGGAAGAGTGGCCGCATCTGATGGCTCAGGCGCAGGTTGGCGACAGCCAGGCCTATACCCGGCTGCTTAAAGCGCTGGTGCCGGTTATCCGCACGCTTGCGCGTAAGCAGGTAGCCGACGACGAGCTGGTCGAGGATGTGATTCAGGATGTGCTGCTGACCCTGCACCGGGTTCGCCATACCTACGATCCCGCTGCGCCCTTTTTACCGTGGCTGATGGCGATTGCCCATGCCCGCACGGTGGATGCGCTGCGAAAACGCGGTCGCCATCAACAGCGGGAAGTGGCGGACGAGCTGCTGCCGGAACCGGTCGCAGATGCTCACCCTACTCTGCATGAAGAGGAGCTGGCGGCGCTGCTCGCCCAGTTACCCGCACGCCAGCGCCAGGTGATTGAGCATTTTCACCTGCGTGAAATGAGCCTTGCTGAAACCGCGACGCGGCACAACCTGACGGTCTCCGCCGTCAAATCGCTGCTGCATCGCGCCCTGAATAATCTTCGTCGGTTAGGAGCCCTTCATGGCCGATCATGAGTGGTTAATTGAGAAACTTGGTCGTTCGGCAGAGCCGGTAAAACGGCCCTGGCGCAGCGGCTGGCGGGTGGCAAGCTGGCTTGCCGTGGCATTGCCATGCGGGGTGATAGTCAGCCTGCTGTTAAACAGAACACAGACTGACTGGTCGCACGCCGGCGCTGCGTGGGCGATGCTGCAACTGCTGCTCACCTTCGCCACCGGCACGCTGGCGATCCGCAACGCCTTTCTGCTCAGTATTGCCGGGCAGCGTCCGCTCGGCTGGGGCTGGTTTACGCCGCTGGTCAGCCTCTGGCTGGCAACAACGTTTTTGAATCTGCATCTGCATCGCGTTCCGGCGAGCGGCATGGTCGAGGGGCCAAACTGCTACCTCTTTATGCTGGCGGTGAGCGTGCCGATGGCGGCAATCGTGGTCGGCTACCTGCGCCGCACCCGCACGCTCTTTCCCGCCCGCAGCCTTGGCGCCGCGGGTGCAGGGGTCGCCTGTATGGCGCTGACCCTGCTCTCGCTCTGCCACCCGACGCACATCAGCGCGGCGGATCTGCTGATGCATATCGCCGCGGTGAGCACCATTGTGCTGCTCACCGTGGTGCTCGGTTACCGCTGGGTTTCCCTGCCGTAAATGTCACTTTTTCGGGAAGATCCACAACTGATCGGCAGGCAGCACCACGCGGTAGTTTTGCGCCGCACGTGACTGCGTGCCGTAGACGCGCACCACATAGTCATCAACCGGCGTGCGGAAGAGGTACTCCCAGCGGTCGCCAAGGTACATGCTGGTGAGCATCGGCAGATCCAGCGAGTTATCCTGCGGCGTCTCGGTTAGCCGCAGGCTCTCCACGCGGATCACCGCCGTCGCCTCTTGCCCCACGCTAACGCCCGGCCCGGCCACGCCCCACAGTGCCCACTGCGCCCCTTCAATGCGCGCGCGGCCATTGGAGACTTCCGTCACTTTGCCATGCAGGCGGTTGTTGCTGCCCATAAACTCGGCGGTAAAGAGTGTTGAAGGCTTGCTGTACATCTCCTGCGGCGTGCCCTGCTGCTCAATCACCCCATTGTTGAGCAGCAAAATGCGGTCGGAAATCGCCATCGCCTCATTCTGATCGTGAGTCACCATCAGCGCCGACAGCCCGAGCTTGACGATCAACTCGCGCAGAAAGACACGTGCCTCTTCGCGCAGCTTGGCATCGAGATTAGAGAGCGGTTCATCAAGCAGGATCACCGGCGGGTTATAGACCAGCGCGCGGCCAATGGCGACGCGCTGCTGCTGACCGCCCGAAAGCTGATGAGGATGGCGCTGGCCGAGTGCGCCGAGGCCAAGTTGATCGAGCACACTCTGCACCCGCTGGCTAATCTCGTGAGCGGCGATTTTGCGCAGCTTCAGCGGGTAGGCGACATTCTCAAACACGGTTTTGTGCGGCCACAGGGCGTAGGACTGGAACACCAGCCCGAGGTTACGCTCCTCCGCCGGCACTTCGCTGCGCGGTGTACCATCGTAAACCACATTTTTGCCAATGGTGATGCGCCCCTGGGTGGGCTTCTCCAGCCCGGCAACGGCGCGCAAAAGCGTGGTTTTCCCGCTGCCGGAGGGGCCAAGCAGGGAGACCACTTCGCCACGTTTGAGATCCATCGACACGCCCTTTAACACCGGGTTGTCGCCGTAGGTCAGGTGTAAGTTCTCTACCGTTAGCTCAATCATGTAATTTCACTCCAAAACGCAGGGCCACACCAAGACCGATGACCACCAGCAAAATATTGATAAACGAGAGGGCCGCGACAATATCGATAGCGCCCGCTGCCCACAGCGACACCAGCATCGAGCCGATGGTTTCCGTGCCGGGCGAGAGCAGATACACCCCGGTGGAGTATTCGCGCTCAAAGATCAAAAACATCAGCAGCCAGGAGCCGATCAGGCCATAGCGCGACAGCGGCACCGTCACATGGCGGGTCACCTGCCCCGGTGTTGCGCCAGTGCTGCGCGCCGCCTCTTCCAGCTCCGGGCCGACTTGCAGCAACGTCGAGGAGATAAGACGCAGGCCATAAGCCATCCACACCACGGTGTAGGCCAGCCAGACGCTGAAGATGGTGTTGCGCAGCGAACGCAACCAGACAATCAGGTTGTCACGCAGCCACTCAGAGACCGGCAGCCCCGACAGCCAGCCGTTTTTCAGGGATTGATCGAGCCACATCGGTAAGAAGAGGAAGACCCACAAAAAGGCGAGACCGGCGAGCAGCCCCGGCACCGCGCGCGGCACCAGCACGCTGTAGTCGAGGAAACGGGTAACATTATCCTGCTTGCGGTGCATCGCGATGCCGACAAACAGATAGCAGATCACCGCCAGCGCGCCGCCGAAGACGCCAATCGCCATCGAGTTGACGATCGCCCGCAGCAAGTTCGGCTGCTGCCAGATATTGCGGAAGGTCTCCAGCGAGACGTTATCCCACAGCGGCACGCCAACCCCCCAGTGGGAGATAAAGGCGCGCAGCACCACGCCCAGCAGCGGCACACCGATAGTGACCGTCAGCCACGCCACCACCACTGCACCTGCCACCCAGCGCCATTTGCCCAGCGGCAACGCGCGCGCCTGCGACGCTTTGCCTTTCATGGTGACAAAGCGGTTCGCGGTGCGCATTAAGCGGCGTTGCAGCATCACCAACGGAATGGTGATGCAGATCAGCACCACCGCCACGGCCGCCATCAGGTGATAAGAAGGGGTGCCGAGCTTGTTGGTCAACTTATAGAGATAGGTCGCCAGCACCATGTTGCCTTCGGGATCGCCGAGCACCAGCATCAGGCCGAACACCTCCAGCCCGAGGAAAAAGAGCAGTACGCAGGCATAAAGGATTGAGGGGCGCACCATCGGCAGGCTGACAGAGGTCATCACCTGTAAAGGCGAGGCCCCCACCGTGCGCGCGGCCTCCTCGACATCTGAGCCAACGCTGCGCAGCGCCGACGAGATATAGAGATAGGCATGCGGCACGTGCGTCAACCCGGCGATCACCACGATGCTGAACATCGAGTAGATATTCCACGGCACAAACCCCAGCAGCTGTTGCGCCCATTGCGACAAGAAGCCCACCGGCCCGGCAGAGACGACATAGCCAAAGCCAAGCACCATCGGCGAGACGAAAATGGGCACCAGGATCAGCGGCTCAATAAAGCGCCGCCCCGGCAGGTCAGTACGCACCATTAAGAAGGCGAGAATGCCGCCGAGCGGAATGGCAATAAACACCAGCCCAAAGGCGAGAATAAAGCCGGACTTTAAGGCGAGGTAAAAATCGGGGTCGGTGAAGATAAAGGCGAAGGATTCGAGGCTCAGCTCCTTACTGCGGGAGAAGAAAGGCGCTGAAAGAAAACTCTGTACGACGATAAATAATAACGGAACGTAGATCACCAGGGCGGTAATCAGGACCGTTACGCCGCGCGGTAACCCTTGCCATTTTCTGCGCACGATATTCATAGAAAATCCCTGTGGTCAGAAGATGAGAGATAAAGGGTTGTGTGCGAACAGCGCCGCACACAACCGGCAACGCCTCTATTTCCCGGCGGCGGTGCGCCACTGTTTAATAAATTCGAGACGCTTTTTCGGCTCCAGATACTCAAGCAGCGACTCATCAACCGGGATCGGTTTCAGCGCATCGCCGAGCAGTTTGGTCATGCCGTCGATATCATTGCTGCCTTCAATATCGTTACGCAGGGAGGGGATATCCGCCTGGCTTGCAAGAATGCTCTGCCCTTTTTCCGACAGTACATAGTCAAACCACAATTTCGCCGCGTTGCTGTGCTCCGCTTCGGCACTGATAAAGGAGACGCGCGACAGCACCAGCACATAATCTTTTGGATAGGAGACGCCTAAGGATTTATCCGCTTTCGCACGCGCTTCGGCATAGGAGCCGAGGATGTTGTAGCCGACCAGGTTTTCACCTGAGGAGACGCGCTCCATCATGGTGCCGGTGGAGGATTGCACCGTCAGGCCGCCTTTGGCGATATCCGCAAGATGGGTGAAATACTCTTTATCGTGTTTGCTGTCTTCAACGGCGAGCATAAAGCCGAGCCCCGATTTTTCGATATCGTAGGTGGTCACTTTGCTCTTGAATTTATCGGTCTGGCTGGCAATCAGCTTCGCCAGCGCAGTGTGGGAATCCGGGACGTCGCCCTGCGGGATCAGGCGTTTGTTATAGATAAAGACCACCGGCTCGTAGGTGGTGCCATAGGCTTTGTTTTTCCAGACCGCCCATTTCGGCAGTTTGCTCTGTTCAGGGGAGGCATACTCATCGGCGTACTCGGTTGCCAGCTTCAGCGCGGTGTCCATCGAAGAACTCCAGACCACGTCGCCGCTGCCACCGCCGGAGGCCTGCTCGCTAAGATAACGGTTATACAGCTCGGTGCTGTTCATATCGTTATATTCAACTTTGATACCGGGATATTGCGCTTCAAACCCTTTGATCAGCGGGCCAGCGGCTTTGGTGTCGGTCGTTGAGTAGACCACCACTTTGCCCTCTTTGGTGCCGGCATCGACGATTTTCTGATAATCCGCCGGGTAGCCCGCAGGGACAGCTGCGAGTGCGGCAGAGGAAAAGAGCGCCGCTACTACGCCCGCCAGTACGCTTTTTTTCATCTCCATGAACAAACCCCTATTTATCATTTTGTAAACACAAATTTAACATATAGCGCCTTAGCCACCCGATGCAACGCGCCAGGGTCTTTTTTGCGGGTTTTGTGACATTGAAGGGATTTAAGCCAATTACGCCGTTATTTTACCGAGAGTTAGCGGCATTTTATTCAGAACGGCGTTTTGCTCAGGATGAAAAATGGCGGGGAAAAGAGGTAAGAGTTGTTTACGCTTTTTAACAAATTAATCGCCGAGGATAAGGGGGCGATCGTACAGCACAATATGTTCGGGTTTGTGCGGGTCATATTTTATCGTGGTGCCAGTCCCGGCGGCCAGGCGCGTCGCATCCCTAAACGCCAGCGGCACAGTGATAGTGGCTTGTACCACACGCCCTTCACGCGTGGTAAACCGGACCACTATTTCGCACCAGACCGAGGCGCGATCCATCCTGTTAGTGCGATTAAACGCAACGATATCGGCGTTGGCAGCAATACCGTGTTTACTTACATGGGCCTCAATAAAAAGCTTTCGAACCCAGACGAACACTTTGTATATCAGCCACAGCACCACTATCACAGCTATGCTGCTCAGCATCTCGTAAAGGGGTTTTAGTGTCATTTTTCGTCCTGATGGCCACAATTTTTCCCGGATAGCGCATTTTTCCACTCTTCAGGACGTATTAAAAGCCCCGGCTTTGTTTGCTTTTTTAACTATCACAGCCTTGTCTCTTTCAATCAGAAGAGGCTCTACCTCCCTAAAACACAATAAACCCGCCAACAGTGTTGAACAGCTAAACCGGTTTAGTTAATGTTTAGCGGTACACATTATCGGGAGAAAATCATGTCAGCTCGAGTCTGGTGTCTGGGTGACGCCGTGGTGGATCTATTGCCGCAGGGCGATGCCTGCCTGATGCAGTGCCCCGGCGGCGCGCCGGCCAACGTCGCGGTCGGCATTGCGCGCTTACAGGGAAATAGCGGTTTTATCGGTCGCGTCGGCGACGATCCCTTCGGCCACTTTATGCGCCAGACGCTGGCGAAAGAGCAGGTCGACACCGCTTTTATGCGTGCCGATGCGCAGCACCGCACCTCAACGGTGGTGGTGGCGCTGGATGAAGAGGGTGAGCGCTCCTTTACCTTTATGGTGCGTCCGAGCGCCGACCTGTTCCTGGCTGAAACAGATCTGCCCCCGTTTGCCCGCGGCGAATGGCTGCACTGCTGCTCGATTGCGCTGGCGGCTGAGCCTTCGCGCTCCACCACCTTCAGCGCCATGGAGCGGGTGCGCGGCGCGGGCGGGTTTGTCAGCTTCGACCCCAATATTCGCCACGATTTGTGGGCCGACAGCGCCCAGCTTCGCCACTGCATCGAGCGCGGACTGGTGCTGGCGGATGTGGTGAAACTCTCGGAAGAGGAGTTGGCGTTTATCGCCGACGCGCCTGCTGAGGAGGTGAGCCTGCCCGAACTGGCGGCGCGTTACGGCATCACCCTGCTGCTGGTCACCCAGGGCAAAGCCGGGGTGAAAGCCTGCCTGAACGGCAAGTGCTACCACTACCCGACGCTGCCGGTGATAAGCGTGGATACCACCGGCGCGGGCGACGCCTTTGTCGCCGGTCTGCTGTGGGGGCTGGCGCAGCACGGCCTGCCCGATAGCGAACCGCAGTTAGCCGCGCGGCTGGCGAGCGCGCAGATCTGCGGTGCGCTGGCAACCACCGCCAAAGGGGCAATGACCGCCCTGCCCTGGCACCACCAACTTGAGGAGCAACTCGCCTGACACCTGCGGGCTTACGTCTCGTTTTGCGAGCCGTCTCACATTCACTAAACCGGTTTAGCTAATTTCATTGCGTCCTGAAATTATGCGCGATTATGATTCGACACCTAAACCGGTTTAGCAAAAATAACTCTGTGATGATGGCTCTTCCTTAGGGATGCAAAATGATGAAAAAAAGCACGCTCGCCATAACCCTTGGTCTTATTCTCAGCGCGGGAGCAGCCCAGGCCGCCGACCCGAGCATGAGCAGCATTGAAGCCCGTCTTGCCGCGCTGGAGCAGCGTTTACAGGCTGCGGAACAGCGCGCCAACGCCGCCGAAAGCCGCGCGCAGGCTGCGGAAAAACAGGCCCAGCAGCTGGCGGCCGCCCAGCAAAAAACCGACACCACCACCACACAAGTGGAGCAGCGCACCGCCAAACTGGAGCAGAAAGCCAGCGACGAAGGCGGCTTTGAGTTTCACGGCTATGCGCGCTCCGGTCTGCTGATGAGCGATTCGGCAAGCAAAACCCAGGGCGGCCCAACCGTGACGCCAGCCGGTGAGACAGGCGGCCATGTGGGTCGTCTGGGTAACGAACCGGATACCTATGTCGAGATGAACCTCGAACATAAACAGACCCTCGCCAACGGTGCGACCACCCGCTTTAAAGTGATGCTTGCCGACGGCCAGCGCACCTATAACGACTGGACCGCCTCCAGCAGCGATCTCAACCTGCGCCAGGCCTTTACGGAAATCGGCCATCTGCCGAGCTTTACCGGCGCGTTTAAAGACTCCACCGTCTGGGCCGGGAAACGCTTCGACCGCGATAACTTTGATATCCACTGGATCGACTCCGATGTGGTATTCCTCGCCGGGACCGGCGCCGGGGTCTACGACATGAAGTGGAGCGACGAGGCGCGCAGCAACCTCTCCCTCTATGGCCGCACCTTTGGCGATATCGAAAACAGCGAAAACACCGCGCAGAACTACATCCTCTCCCTGAACAACTACTACGGCCCGGTGCAGCTGATGGTCAGCGGCATGCGCGCGAAGGATAATGACGACCGCCTCGATCTGGAAGGCAATAAAGTGAAGAGCGACGCGGCGGACAACGGCGTTCACGCCCTGCTCGGCCTGCATAACGACAGCTTCTACGGCCTGCGTGAAGGGTCGGCGAAAACCGCGCTGCTCTACGGTCACGGCCTCGGTGCGGAGGTGAAAGCCATCGGCTCCGACGGCGCGCTGCTGTCGCAGGCCGACACCTGGCGGCTGGCGAGCTACGGCATTACGCCGCTCGGCGGCGGCTGGCACATTGCTCCGGCGGTGCTGGCACAGAGCAGTAAAGATCGTTACGTCAAAGGCGATAGCTACCAGTGGGCGACCGCCAACGTGCGCCTGATTCAGGGGCTGACGGAAAACTTTGAAATGCAGTATGAAGGGACGTATCAGTATATGGACCTGCGCCCGGAAGGGTACAACAGCCGCAATAACGTGAGCGGCAGCTTCTACAAACTGACCGTTGCGCCAACGCTGAAAGCGGGCGATGTCGGTGAGTTCCTGAAACGCCCGGAAATCCGCCTGTTTGCCACCTGGATGGACTGGGATCACCGGCTGGATAACTACGCCGGGGATGACGCCTTCGGCAGCGCTGGCTTCAAGGCCGGCGGCGAGTGGAACTTCGGCGTACAGATGGAAACCTGGTTCTGATAGCGCGGCCCCTGCGGGGGCCGTTTGCGTAGCTTGAAAGCCTAAAAACAAGACAGAGGTTGTTATGGATTTTGCACAAATTTCCCGCTCGCTGCTCCCCTTGCTCGGCGGCAAAGAGAATATCGCCAGCGCCGCGCACTGTGCGACGCGCCTGCGCCTGGTGCTGGTGGACGACGCGAAAGCAGACACCGCCGCGATTGGCAAAATCGACGGTGTGAAAGGCTGTTTTCGTAACGCCGGGCAGTTACAAGTCATCTTCGGCACCGGGGTAGTGAACAAAGTTTACGCCGCGTTTATTACCGAGGCGGGGATCAGCGAGTCGAGCAAATCGGAAGCGGCGGATATCGCTGCGCGCAAGCTGAACCCGTTCCAGCGCATCGCCCGTTTGCTGTCGAACATCTTCGTGCCGATCATTCCGGCGATTGTTGCGTCGGGCCTGCTGATGGGCCTGCTGGGGATGGTGAAGACCTACGGCTGGGTCAACCCGGATAACGCGCTCTATATTATGCTCGACATGTTCAGCTCGGCGGCGTTTATCATTCTGCCGATCCTGATTGGCTTTACCGCCGCGCGCGAGTTTGGCGGTAACCCCTATCTTGGCGCAACGCTTGGCGGCATCCTCACCCACCCGGCGCTGACCAACGCCTGGGGCGTGGCGGCGGGTTTCCACACCATGAACTTCTTCGGCATCGAAGTGGCGATGATCGGCTACCAGGGGACAGTCTTCCCGGTGCTGCTGGCGGTGTGGTTTATGAGCATGCTGGAAAAACAGCTGCGCCGGGTGATCCCGGACGCGCTGGATCTGATCCTCACCCCGTTCCTGACGGTGATTATCTCCGGCTTTATCGCCATGCTGATTATCGGCCCGGCGGGCCGCGCGCTGGGCGACGGTATCTCATTTGTGCTCAGCACGCTGATTGCCCATGCGGGCTGGCTGGCGGGTCTGCTGTTTGGTGGGCTCTACTCGGTGATTGTGATTACCGGTGTGCACCACAGCTTCCACGCTATTGAAGCGGGGCTGCTCGGTAACCCGTCAATTGGCGTTAACTTCCTGCTACCGATCTGGGCGATGGCCAACTTTGCGCAGGGCGGTGCCTGCCTGGCGGTGTGGTTTAAAACCAAGGACGCAAAGATCAAAGCGATTACCCTGCCCTCGGCCTTCTCGGCGATGCTCGGCATTACCGAAGCGGCGATCTTTGGTATCAACCTGCGCTTTATGAAGCCGTTTATCGCCGGGTTAATTGGTGGTGCGGTCGGCGGCGCGTGGGTGGTGTCGATGCATGTTTATATGACGGCGGTGGGCCTCACCGGGCTGCCGGGTCTGGCGATTGTGCAGGCCAGTTCGCTGCTTAACTATATTATCGGTATGGCTATCGCCTTTAGCGTCGCCTTCATTTTCTCCTTCTTGCTGAAATACAAAACGGACGCGGAATAATGGCATCTGACTCTCTGCTGCCCGCCATTTTACAGGCGGTGATGAAAGGCCAGCCGAAAGCGCTGAGCGACCCCTTCTACCCGAGCTGGCACCTGGCGCCGGTCACCGGGCTGCTCAACGATCCCAATGGATTTATCCAGTTGGGCGGGCGTTACCACCTGTTTTATCAATGGAACGCGCTGGGCTGCCAGCACAACCACAAATGCTGGGGGCACTGGAGCTCAGCGGATTTACTCCACTGGCAGCATGAGCCGATTGCGCTGATGCCCGACGAAGAGTATGACCGCAGCGGCTGCTACTCCGGTAGCGCCGTGGATAACGACGGCGTGCTGACGCTCTGCTACACCGGTAACGTCAAGTTTGACGACGGCACGCGCACCGCCTGGCAGTGTCTGGCGGTGCAGAACCGTGACGGCGGCTTCGATAAGCTCGGCCCGGCGATCCCGCTGCCAAACGGCTACACCGGACACGTGCGCGACCCGAAAGTGTGGCGACACGGCGACTTCTGGTACATGGTGCTCGGCGCGCAGGATCTCACCTTGCAGGGCAAAGTGCTGCTGCTGCGCTCGGAAAACCTGTGGAACTGGCAGAACCTCGGTGAGATCGCCGGCAGCGGCCTCAACGGCCTGGGTGATGCGGGCTATATGTGGGAGTGCCCGGATCTCTTCGCGCTCGGCGATAGTACCTATCTTATCTGCTGCCCGCAGGGGATCACGCGTGATGAGAAACGCTGGCTCAATACCCACCCGAGCGCTTATCTCAGCGGCGAGCTGGATTACGACAACGCGCAGTTCCGCCACGGCGAGTTTCACGAGCTGGACGCCGGGTTTGAGTTCTACGCACCGCAAACCACCCAGAGCGAAGATGGCCGCCGTTTACTGGTCGGCTGGATGGGCGTGCCGGATGGGGAAGAGATGCGCCAGCCTACCGTCGCCAACGGCTGGATCCACCAGATGACCTGCCTGCGCCACTTAACCTCGCGCAACGGCAAGCTTTATCAACAGCCGGTCGTTGAGCTTCAGGCGCTGCGCGGCGAGGAGCAGTGCTTCAACGGCCAGGCCGACGCGCTACCGGCGCTGGATGCCGCGTCGCTGGAACTGATCGTAGAGAGTGCAGGCGATCTCACGCTGAACTTTGCTGACACGCTGATCCTTGAGTGGAGACAGAGTGAACTGCGCCTCGCGCGCAGAAGCCTCGAGAGCGGCGAGTGGCACTACCGCTACTGGCAAGGCGCGGCGCACAAGTTGCAGATCCTCTGCGACCACTCAAGCGTCGAGATCTTTATTAATGATGGCGAAGGGGTGATGAGCAGCCGCTACTTCCCGCAGCAGCCTGCGTGCTTAACGTTTGCGGGTGATGCAGAAGTGCGGGCGCGCTACTGGTCGTTACGAGCTTGCATGGTAGAATAAGCGCTTGTTTCCTTAAGCGATGCAAAACCGTGAGAAAACCTAAACGCGTTACCATCAGTGATATTGCCGCGCTGGCGGGGGTGTCAAAAGCCACCGCCAGCCTGGTGCTTAACGGCCGCGGCAAAGAGCTGCGCGTCGCCCAGGAGACGCGCGAGCGCGTGCAGGCGATTGCCCAGCAGCACCACTATCAGCCCAGTATTTACGCGCGCTTACTGCGTGAAAACCGCAGCCATACGCTGGGGCTGGTGGTGCCGGAAATCATTAACTATGGTTTCGCCGTCTTCTCTCACGAACTGGAAAACCTCTGTCGCGAAGCGGGCTTGCAGCTGCTTATCTCCTGCACCGATGAAAACGCCAGCCAGGAGACCGTAGTGGTAAACAACCTGGTGTCGCGCCAGGTCGATGGCCTGATTGTCGCCTCCAGCATGTTAAACGACGCCGACTACGTAAAACTGAGCGAACAGCTGCCGGTGGTGCTGTTTGACCGCCATATCAGTGACACCCAGCTACCGCTGGTGATCACCGATTCACTGACACCCACCGCCGAGCTGGTCGAGCGCCTGGCGCGCGCCAACCCGGACGAGATCTATTTTCTTGGCGGCCAGCCGCGCTTATCACCGACCAAAGATCGCCTGGCGGGCTTTATGCAGGGGCTTGAGCGCGCCGGTGTCACCCCACGCCCGGAGTGGATCATTCACGGCAATTATCACCCAAGCAGTGGGTATGAGATGTTCGCCGCCCTCTGCGCGCGCCTTGGCCGCCCGCCAAAAGCGCTGTTTACCGCCGCCTGCGGGCTGCTGGAAGGGGTGCTGCGCTATATGAGCCAGCATCACCTGCTGGAGAGCGATATCCATATCGCCAGCTTTGACGATCACTACCTCTATGATTCGCTCTCGCTGCCCATCGATACCGTCGAGCAGAATATTCCGCGCCTGGCGCAGGACTGCTTCGAGATCATCACGCAACTGGTGGACGGTAACGAACCGACCACGCCGCAGCGCATTCTCCCCGCCACGCTGCGCTGGCGTCATCCTTAACTCATCCCCCTGGCGCGATATTACCGCGCCAGCCAGATAAGAATCGGCTTAGCATTTAAGCGCAACGGGAGTACGTTGCGCTTGCTTCTTTCCAATTTGTATTTTAGATTTTCCTAAATTTAGAAAAATCTAAAATAAAAATGCCACCATCGAATATTACCCAGTTACAGAATCAGGCAGAGCAGGCCGCTGCGCTGCTGAAAGCGATGAGCCACCCGCGCCGGTTGCTGATTTTGTGCATGCTCTGTGACGCGCCCGGCACTCCTGCGGGCGAACTCTCGGCGTTGACCGGCCTTAGCCCGTCGGCTACCTCGCAGCACCTGACGCGCATGAAAGATGAGGGGCTGATTGAGAGTGTGCGCCAGGCGCAGCGCATCACCTACTTCATCAAAGATCCCGCCGTGAACCATATCGTCAACACACTTAAGGGCATCTACTGCCCGGAGGTCTGAATATGTCCTACACATCCATTTCCCCGCACGATGCGCGCATCCAGCAGCAGCAAGGCGTGCCTTTGATTGATATTCGCCAGCCGGATGAGTTTCGCCGCGAACATCTGCCCGATGCCCTCTCCCTGCCGCTGGACGATCTGCTGGCCGGTAAACGCCTGAGCAGTAACGCTCCCGCACAAACGATGATTTTCCACTGCCAGTCCGGGATGCGTACCCAGAAAAACGTTGAGGCGTTGATGCAGGCCGCAGCGCCTGCGCAGGTGCTGTTGCTTGAAGGTGGGCTGGCGAACTGGAAGCGCGCAGGCTTGCCGACGGTGCAGGATAAGGCTCAGCCGCGCCCGCTGATGCAGCAGGTACAGATCGTTGCGGGCAGCCTGGTGCTACTTGGCGTGGTGCTCGGCTACCTGCTCAATCCGGCCTTCTTTTTGCTCTCAGGCTTTGTCGGCGCAGGCCTGCTGTTTGCCGGATTAAGCGGCTGGTGCGGTATGGCCCTGTTGCTGGCGAAGATGCCGTGGAACCGATCCTGATGTGCGGCATTTCTCCTCTGGGTCAAATGAGTGATATATTTCCCGGCCTATACCCAAGGAGACGCCATGGCGGAATTTGATTCACTCGCGCAGGAAGAGCTGGCGCAGGCAGAGGCTTTGCAGCAACAGGCACGGGATCGTGCCCTGCTCAACCAGGTACTCGACATCTATGGTCAAAAGTATGTGGCGGAGCAGTTAAAGAAAGCGGGCAAATCGGAGTGGAGCCGCGAAGCGCTCAACCGCTGGGTTAATGGCAAAGGCGCGGCGAAAACCCTCACCGCCACCGAAGAGAAGCTGCTGCGCGAGCTGTTGCCCTCCCCGCCCGCGCACCATCCCAATTACCGCTTTCGCTTTATCGATCTCTTTGCCGGTATCGGCGGCATCCGAAACGGCTTTGAGGCGATTGGCGGGCAGTGCGTCTTTACCAGCGAGTGGAACAAAAACGCGGTGCGCACCTATAAAGCCAACTGGTATAACGACAGCGCCACGCACACCTTTAATCAGGATATCCGCGAAGTGACGCTGAGCGGCAATCCTGCTATCTCTGAAGCGCAGGCTTATGCCCATATCGCGCAGCATATTCCTGAACACGATGTCTTATTAGCCGGTTTCCCCTGCCAGCCCTTTAGCCTTGCGGGCGTCAGTAAGAAGAATGCCCTCGGGCGGGCGCACGGCTTTGAGTGCGAAGCGCAGGGAACGCTCTTTTTTGACGTCGCGCGGATTATCAAAGCCCGCCGCCCGGCGATTTTCGTGCTGGAGAACGTGAAAAACCTCAAGAGCCACGACAAAGGCAAAACCTTCAGCGTAATCATGAATACGCTTGATGAGCTGGGTTACGACGTCGCCGACGCGGAAGCCTCGGGCAAGAACGATCCGAAGATTATCGACGGCAAACACTTTCTGCCGCAGCACCGCGAGCGCATTGTGCTGGTTGGTTTTCGCCGCGACCTCGATCTCGCCGACGGCTTTACGCTGCGCGATATCGACCGCCTCTATCCGCAGCAGCGCCCGACCTTTGGCGAACTGCTGGAGCCGACCGTCGACAGCAAATATGTGCTCTCGCCCAAGCTGTGGGATTACCTCTATCGCTATGCGAAGAAGCACGCCGCCAAAGGCAACGGTTTCGGTTTCGGGCTGGTCGACCCAACGAATGCTGGCAGCGTGGCACGCACCCTGTCGGCGCGCTATCACAAAGATGGTTCGGAAATTCTTATCGATCGCGGCTGGGATAAAGCGCTGGGCGAGGCAGACTTTACCCATGCTGAAAACCAGACGCGCCGTCCGCGTCGCCTGACACCGCGCGAATGCGCCCGCCTGATGGGCTTTGAGAAAGTGGGCGAAAAGCCGTTTCGCATCCCGGTTTCCGACACCCAGGCGTACCGCCAGTTCGGCAACTCGGTGGTGGTGCCGGTCTTTGCCGCGGTGGCAAAACTGCTGGCACCGCGCATCGATCTGGCGGTGAAACGGCGCAAAGAGAAGAGCAATCTGTGACGCAGAATACACTTCACTCGGCCTGAGTGAAGTGTTTGATAAGCGATCGTAAAGTTAAGCCTGGCCAGGTCGATAATTCTTGAGCAATCCCGACTCTCTTACGGACTATGGCCATGCTCAAAAACATACGTGTTATCACCGGCATTATTATCGCCCTTTCGGTATTTTGCCTTCTTCAACTGGTCACCGGGGGTCTTTTTTACTCGGCGGTCAATAACGACCGGGTCAATTTCCAGAACACCGGCGTGCTGAATGCGCAGCAAGAAAACCTTGGCGACAGCGTGAATACGCTGATCAAAACCCGCGTTACCGTCACCCGCGTGGCGATTCGCTTCCTGAAAAACCAGCGCGATCCGGCTTCCCTCGCCAGTATCGAAAAGCTGCTCAACACCGCAACCGATTCCCTGCAGAAATCTGAAACCTATTTCAATAACTATAAAAGCACACCGCGCGTCGCCGGGCAGGATAGCGTCCTGGCGGACGACGTCGCGCAAAAGATCACTAAGATGCACGATGTGTTGCAGCAGTCGATCGCCTTCCTGCGCGCCAACAATTATGAAGCCTATGGCAACCTGGATGCGCAGCAGGCGCAGGATGATATGGATGCCAGCTACGCCAAATGGCGTATCGAAAACAACACCTTCTTGCAGGCTGCCGCACAGCAAAACCAGCACAGCTTTACCAGCATGCAGTGGACGCTGGGGGTCATTCTGCTGGTGGTGATTGCGGTGATGGTGATGATCTGGCTCGGCCTGCAGCATCTGCTGCTGCGCCCGTTGCACAGCGTGATGAACCATATTCGCGCCATTGCCGGTGGTGATTTGACACAGTCCATTGCGGCGCAAGGGCGTAATGAGATGAGCCAACTGGCAGCCGGTCTGCATGAGATGCAATCTTCGCTGGTGAAAACCGTCAGCGCGGTGCGCAACAGTTCGGATTCGATCTATACCGGTGCCAGCGAAATCTCGACCGGCAATAACGATCTCTCTTCACGCACCGAGCAGCAGGCGGCGTCGCTGGAAGAGACCGCTGCCAGCATGGAGCAGCTGACCGCAACGGTGAAACAGAACACCGATAACGCCCGTCAGGCCTCGCAGTTGGCGAAAACCGCGTCTGACACCGCTGCACGCGGCGGCCAGGTGGTGAGCAATGTGGTGCGTACGATGAGCGAGATCTCTGACAGTTCCCAGCAGATCGCCCATATTACCAGCGTGATTGACGGGATTGCCTTCCAGACCAATATCCTGGCGCTCAACGCTGCCGTTGAAGCGGCGCGCGCGGGTGAACAGGGCCGTGGCTTCGCCGTGGTGGCGGGCGAAGTGCGTACGCTGGCAAGCCGCAGCGCGCAGGCGGCAAAAGAGATCAAAACGCTGATTGAAAACTCCGTAAACCGCGTCAACTCCGGCACCACGCTGGTGGCGGAAGCGGGCGATACCATGAAAGAGATCGTCAATGCCGTTACCCGCGTGACGGATATTATGGGCGAGATTGCTTCAGCATCCGATGAGCAGAGCAAAGGTATTGAGCAGGTGAGCCTGGCCGTGTCGCAGATGGATAGCGTCACGCAGCAGAACGCCTCGCTGGTGCAGGAGTCCGCCGCTGCGTCCGCTGCCCTTGAAGAGCAGGCCGAGCAGCTGCGTCAGGCCGTTGCCGTGTTTCGCGTCAACGGGCACAGCGCGCTGCTGAATGCCAGACCGGGTAAACCGAGCGTCGCGCCGCTGCGCCCGGTGGCTACCGCCAGCACCGGCAGCGGTGACGGCAACTGGGAAACCTTCTGACAGCCCCCCGCGCGATGGAGCTGTCGCGCGGGTTACGCTGCCACCCACTGCGTAATCTCGTGGTGTAAGTGTTCGATATACCGCGTCAGTTTTGGGAGCGGCCGGCTGTCCTGGCGATAGACCAGGTTCACTGGCCGCGGCCTGGGCGTGAAGGGCTGCATAATGCGCACCAGCGTGCCGTTTGCCAGCTCCTCGCGCACCAGGATTTCAGGCTGCAACAGCAGCCCCGCTCCGGCAATCGCCGCCATTCGCAATCCTTGCCCGTCATTACAGCGCAGCACCGGATCGCGCTGCCAGCTCATCTCTCCCGCTTCGCCCGGCAATTTCCACTCATTACGCCGGTTCCATACTCCGTTCGACAGACAGCGATGATCGCGCAGCGCCTCGGGTGAGGACGGCTCGCCATAACGCGCCAGATAAGCAGGTGCGGCGCAGATCACCATCCGATAGAGGCAGAGTGGTTTTACCACCACATCCTCACTGTTCACCGCGCCGATGCGGATCGCCAGATCAAACCCCTCCTCCAGCAGATCAACGCTGCGATTACTCAAATCGAGATCGACCCGCACCTGCGGCCACGCCGTGAGAAAGGTGGCGGTGATGGGTGCGATAACGCAGCCGCCAAAAGTAGTTGAGGCGCTGACGCGCAGCGTACCGGCAGGTGCCGCGCGCAGCCGCTCGACCGAGGTTTCGGCAATATGCACCTGCTCCAGCACCCGCCGCGCCTCCTCATAGAAGACGCGACCGGCATCCGTCAGGCTCTGACGTCGGGTGTTGCGCGCCAGCAGGCGTGTCGCCAGGCTGTTTTCGAGTTGAGCAATGTATTTCCCGACCATTACCGCCGAGATCTCTAGCCTGGCGGCGGCCTGAGTAAATGACCCCGCCTCTACCACGGCGATAAACACCGCCATACTGCGCAGCTTATCCATAGTACAAACCATTAGTTAGGAATGAATAAACATTCAGAGCATTTATCTTATCAATGATTAGCGAAAAAATGACCACTCCGCACACTGAAGGAGAGTTGCAATGAAGATTATCGTAATAGGTGCTACCGGCACCCTTGGCCGCGCAGTGGTGGCCGAGCTGGGTCAAGATAACGAGGTGATAAGCGTCGGGTTAACGCATGGCGATTTACAGGTCGATTTAATGCGTGATGAGAGTGTCGAGGCGCTGTTTGCGCAGACCGGACGCGTTGACGCGATTATCGCCACCACCGGCTCACTCTTTTTCGGCCCGCTAACGGCGATGCGCGCAGAGGATTTTGCTTCCGGCCTTAACGACAAACTGCTGGGGCAGGTACGGCTGTCGCTTATAGGTCAGCACTATCTCAATGATGGCGGCTCGATCACGTTGACCAGCGGCATTATCGGCAGTGAACCCATTGCGCAGGGGGTGAATGCTACCGCGGTCAATGCGGCACTGGAGGGGTTTGTGCGTGCCGCGGCGTGCGAGTTACCGCGCGGCTTACGCATTAACGTGGTTAGCCCGACGGTGCTCCGCGAATCCGTTGAAAAATATGGCGCCTTCTTCCCGGGGTTTGAAAGTGTGCCTGCCGCGCGCGCTGCACTGGCCTATCGACGCAGTGTTTACGGCGTGCAGACAGGCCGCACCTATACCGTCGGATATTAAGCGTGCTGGCTTTCGTCGCCCGCCGGTTGCTCCGCCGCTTTCAACAGGGTGGTGAACTGCGACCACTGCTGCTGTAACGCGCCGATGTGGTTTTTCTCAAGCGCGGTGACAAATGGCAGCGAACCGCTGTTTTCCACCCGCTGATTCATCTGCGCAAACCAGTTGCTACTGTCGTCAGCGTTGGCGGTGATCGCCAGCATCGCCTTACGGTCCGTCTGTGAGGAGTGTGTTCCGGCATCAAGCTGTTCGATCGCCTGCTGGCTCTGTTTCGCCTGAGCGGTGTCGCCACGGCTTTGCGCCAGCGCCGCCGACTGGGTCAGCGCCGCGCGGTTGGTCTGATCCGCCTGCTCGCCTTTTTTAGCCACAAACCCGGCGACGAAATCGCGCGCCTGCTGCTGGTAATCCGCAGAGACAAACTTATCCACCACATAATTGAGTTTCGCCTGGGTCATCGCCACGTCCATCCCGAGGGTGGTCTCGTCACCGCTGCCTTGCGGCGAGGTCAACGCCTGGTGCAGCGCCGTGGCCATGTCATCAGCATTGATGGTGGAGTGCTGGAAAAAGTCGATAAAGCTTACCGCGTCGTTGGCCGTTGCCGGATCGCCATAGAAGGCGCCGGCAAGGCTCGGCCCGCGTGCATAAGAGGCCATATCGTTATTACGCAGGACGGCCATCTCGCGGGCGACCTTTTCGCTCTGCTCTTTGGTTGGTTTTGGCTGGCTCTCTGCGCCGCGCGCCAGCGCTTCTGCAGAGATAGAGACAGAAATCGAACTCTCGGTGACAATCTCTTTGCCACCAAACGTTATTGTTTTTGACGCACGCACCTCATACTGCGACTGCGCTGCCGCAGAGGCACTGACTTCCTGAATGCTCATTTCGCTTCCTTAAAGTGATTGCTAACGTGATATTTATCGACGTCATCAACAATCCCTTTAAGGTTTTGGCGAAAAAATGTGCACTTGATCGGCGTGGGGCGGAGAACCGCCCCGGAAGGATCAGTCGCGGGATTGCACCCAGAAGGCGTGGATCAGGCCCGGGATGTAACCCAGCAGCGTGAGCAGAATGTTAAGAAGAAACGCCAGGCCTAAGCCTTTCCCGAGCAGCACGCCCAGCGGCGGAAGAAGAATCGTAATGACAATACGCCAAAAGCCCATATAGCCTCCTGTGCAAAGTAAATTCCAGGTGATTGATAATTTACACAATCTGTTTAAGCGTAGCCGCTACAGGCCACAGTGCCAATCAGCCATCAAGAGGTTTACCCTCTTTTACGCTGTACCACTCTCGCTGTTCAGTCTATGTTTACTCTTACAACCTCGTTACAAAGGAGAGACGTATGTTTGCTGTAGGCGATATCGTTCAACCACGCATTGGCGGCCCGAAACTCAAAGTGCTCGAAGTGCATGATGACCAGATTGTTGCGGTGCCCACTCACGACGAACAGGCGGAAAAGCTGACGCTTAAAGCTAATGACGTCGAGTTGTACAAAGAAGAGGGCGACTTTGGTGTCTGCTGAGTGATTGCGGTGGGCTCGCCCGCCGCGTAACGGCATACATATCCACTTCTGACGCGTAAAACCCCAACCCTTCCAGACCGCATCTTATGCTGCTAAAAACGCCTTACTAGCATAAAACATACTGCCTCAACGCTTTTCACTCTTCGCCAAAGCATAGCGCGCTACGCTGACCGCTACGCCCTGCCGTGAATTCATGTAATCATATGAAAATAAAGGCTTTCCAGCGCCAACCCAACAATAATAGGGCAATGCCGAAGATTGCAGCGGATGCAGAGCACTTTATCCAGGCGGTGGTCAAAAATAAAAATTAATCGCTAGTTGAGAGTTTCAAATCAGACAGATACGCTATGCGCGTAAATAAGTCCGTTTTAAAACGCTACATCTCTTCATTGCGCCATCATTTTTTCAAGGAGCTTCATCATGTTCTCTTCGCAGTCTCGCCTGCGCCACGCCGCTGCGGACACTTTCGCGATGGTGGTCTACTGTTCAGTAGTAAACATGGTGATTGAAATATTCCTCTCCGGAATGAGCTTTGAGCAGTCCCTTTCCTCTCGTCTGGTGGCGATCCCGGTTAACATCATTATTGCCTGGCCTTACGGCTTCTATCGCGATCTATTTATGCGCTATGCGCGCCGCATAAGCCCCGCAGGCTGGATGAAAAATCTGGCGGATGTGCTGGCGTATGTCACTTTTCAGTCGCCGGTATATGTAACGATTTTGTGGTCGGTAGGGGCAGACTGGCCGCAGATTATGGCGGCGGTCAGTTCAAATATCGTGATATCGATGTTGATGGGTGCGGTGTACGGCTATTTCCTCGATTACTGCCGCCGTCTCTTCCGGGTGAGTCATTACCACCAGGCGAAAGCCTGATGGCAGCTCTGGGTTAGTGCTGTTCGCCGAACAGGCCGTTCAGGAAGCGCTCGAGCGCCATACGCGAACTGAAACCATGCGGAATGCCGTAATGGTCCTGTTCATGACCGCCCAGGTAGAGCGGGAAATTGTGGTAGTGATCGCACAACTTAATGTCCGATGCGGGATCGGCCAGCGATGAACTGCGCTCTTTCAGGGTTGGATGGATAATCAGCGCCGTGCGGCCCATACGAGCTTCACGGTTAACATATACATAGTTTTCACCACGGCGATAACCGTACGCTTTGTTGGTCGCCACATCCATCGTAAAGCCGACATTCTCCAGCACGCGCGCCACTTCATCGGGTCGTAAATACATAGATTTTCCTCATCATCTCTCAACTGCTTCGCAACCTTACAGTACTGAGCATGGTCAGTGACTCAGAAAATTCCACAAACTGCGCGTAAATGGGCGTTTGCCGTTTGGCCTGTAAAATTATGGTCTACGCTTAAAAGCACACCAAAAAAAGGGAGGCTACTATGTTAAACAAACCCACACGCCGTGAAGTTGATGAAGGTGTTGAAGATATCAATAACGATGTCAACCAGTTAGCTGATAGCCTGGAAGAGTTGCTTAAATCCTGGGGCAGCGACGCGAAAGAGGAAGGCGAATCTGCGCGCCGTAAAGCGCAGGCGCTGCTGAAAGAGACTCGCGCCCGCATGCATGGTCGCAACCGTGTGCAACAAGCTGCACGTGACGCCGTCGGCTGTGCTGATAGCTTTGTGAAAGACCGTCCGTGGTGCAGCGTAGGTGCTGCTGCTGCCGTTGGTATTTTTGTCGGCGCGCTGCTCAGCTTCCGTCGTTAATTTATACAAATAATCTGAAACCTCTGCCCATCCTGCCGGATGGCAGGGGTTTTTCTTTGTCCTTTTCCCGCCCCGCTTTACAATACGCGGCGACATTTCGCCCTTACCCATTCAGCCACTCTCCTGGGCACGGCCTGTGTCTTTTTCCCATATATTGTATGGTTGATAAAATTTATAACTACATCTAGTATCTCTTCTTGTACTCAATACACTAACTGACGCGACATATCGCGCCGCTCTACTACTTTTAACGGAAATACGAATCATGCGCATTACTATTTACACTCGAGATGATTGTGTTCAGTGCCACGCCACCAAACGGGCGATGGAGAGCCGCGGTTTTGAGTTTGAGATGGTGAACATTGATCATGTGCCGGATGCCGCAGACCAGTTGCGCGCGATGGGTTTTCGCCAGTTGCCGGTGGTAGTTGCAGGCGAGACAAAGTGGTCCGGCTTCCGCCCGGATATGATTAATCGTCTCAGCGCAGCCGCATGAGCACGCTCGTCTACTTCTCCAGCAGCTCGGAAAACACCCATCGCTTTATTGCGCGTCTGGGGCTGCCGGCGGTGCGCATTCCGCTTAACGAGCGTGAGCGCATTCAGGTAGACGAACCCTATATTTTGGTGGTTCCCAGCTATGGCGGCGGCGGTACGGCCGGTGCTGTGCCGCGCCAGGTGATCCGCTTTTTGAACGATCCGCATAATCGGGCGTTGATTCGCGGCGTGATCGCCGCCGGCAATCGCAGCTTTGGCGATGCGTTTTGCCGCGCGGGCGACGTGATCGCGCAAAAATGCGCGGTGCCCTATCTCTATCGGTTTGAATTGATGGGTACTGCGCAGGACATCATCAACGTGCGAACAGGAGTAAGCGAATTTTGGCAACGACAACCGCAGCGCGCGTGATGCAGAGCACGCCCGATTTCCATGCTCTGAATGCCATGCTCAATCTTTACGATCGCGATGGCCGCATTCAGTTTGAAAAAGACCACCAGGCGGTGGAGGCGTTTATGGCGCACCACGTTCGCCCCAACAGCGTTCACTTTGCGAGCCAGGATGAGCGCCTTAACTGGCTGGTGGCGGAAAATTATTACGATGAGAGCGTGCTCGCGCGCTATGAGCGGGCGTTTGTCATCGATCTGCTGGCGAAAGCGAAGGCGCGCGGTTTCCGCTTTCAGACCTTCCTCGGCGCCTGGAAGTTCTACACCAGCTACACGCTGAAAACCTTCGATGGCAAACGCTATCTGGAAGATTTTGAAGATCGCGCCTGCATGGTGGCCTTAACGCTGGCGCAGGGCGACACCGCGCTGGCGCAGGAGTTGGTGGAGGAGATCCTCTCTGCCCGCTTCCAGCCCGCGACGCCGACCTTCCTCAACTGCGGCAAGAAACAGCGCGGTGAACTGGTCTCCTGTTTCCTGCTGCGTATTGAAGACAATATGGAGTCGATTGGTCGCGCGGTGAACTCCGCCCTGCAACTCTCCAAGCGCGGCGGCGGCGTGGCCTTTTTGCTCTCGAATCTGCGCGAAGCAGGTGCGCCGATCAAACGCATTGAAAACCAGTCTTCCGGCGTGATCCCGGTGATGAAGATGCTGGAAGATGCCTTCTCCTATGCCAACCAGTTGGGCGCACGCCAGGGCGCGGGTGCGGTCTATCTGCATGCCCATCACCCCGATATTCTGCGTTTTCTTGATACCAAGCGCGAAAACGCCGATGAGAAGATCCGCATCAAAACCCTGTCGCTGGGCGTGGTGATCCCGGATATCACCTTCCAGCTGGCGAAAGAGAATGCGCAGATGGCGCTCTTCTCCCCCTACGATGTGGAACGTCTGTATGGCAAGCCGTTTGGCGATATGGCGATCAGCGAAAACTACGAGCAGCTGGTTGCCGACGAGCGGGTGAGCAAAAGCTGGATCAACGCGCGCGACTTCTTCCAGACGCTGGCAGAGATTCAGTTTGAGTCCGGCTACCCCTACATCATGTTTGAAGATACGGTTAACCGCGCTAACCCGATTGCCGGGCGCATTAATATGAGCAATCTCTGCTCGGAGATTTTGCAGGTTAACAGCGCCTCAACCTTTGATGACAACCTCGATTACGCCAACACCGGGCACGATATCTCCTGTAATCTTGGCTCGCTGAATATTGCCCACACTATGGATTCGCCCGATTTCGGTCGCACCGTTGAGACGGCGATCCGCGGTTTAACCGCCGTCTCCGATATGAGCCATATCCGCTCGGTGCCGTCGGTGGAAGCGGGCAATGCCGCCTCCCATGCGATTGGGCTTGGGCAGATGAACCTGCACGGCTATCTGGCGCGCGAAGGCATTGCCTACGGCAGCCCGGAAGGGCTCGATTTCACCAATTTCTACTTCTACACCATCACCTGGCATGCGCTGCATACCTCGATGATGATCGCCCGCGAGCGCGGCCAGACCTTTGCCGGTTTCCCCGCCTCTCGCTACGCCAGCGGTGAGTACTTTGACCGCTATCTTGAAGGCGACTGGCAGCCGAAAACCGACAAAGTGCGCGCGCTGTTTGCCCGTGCCAATATCACCATCCCGACGCGCGAGATGTGGCAACAGCTGCGCGAAGAGGTGATGCGTTACGGCATCTATAACCAGAATTTGCAGGCGGTGCCGCCGACCGGGTCGATCTCCTATATCAACCATGCGACATCAAGTATTCACCCGATTGTGTCGAAGATTGAGATCCGCAAAGAGGGCAAAACCGGGCGCGTTTATTACCCTGCCCCGTTTATGACCAATGAGAACCTGGCCCTGTATGAAGATGCCTACGAGATTGGGCCAGAGAAGATCATCGATACCTACGCCGAAGCGACGCGCCATGTCGATCAGGGGCTGTCACTGACGCTCTTTTTCAAAGATACCGCCACTACGCGCGACATCAACCGGGCGCAAATTTACGCGTGGAAAAAGGGCATTAAGACGCTCTACTACATCCGCCTGCGCCAGCTTGCGCTGGAAGGCACCGAAATCCAGGGCTGCGTCTCCTGTGCGCTATGAGGAAAGCATGATGAACCCACTCTCCCGCGTCAGCGCGGTGAACTGGAACAAAATCCAGGATGATAAAGATCTCGAAGTGTGGAACCGGCTCACCAGTAACTTCTGGCTGCCGGAAAAAGTACCGCTGTCGAACGATATTCCGGCCTGGCAGAGCTTAAGCCCGGCCGAGCAGCAGCTAACGATCCGCGTCTTTACCGGGCTGACGCTGCTCGACACCATTCAGAACACCGTCGGCGCACCGGCGCTGATGCCCGATGCCGCCACGCCCCATGAAGAGGCGGTGCTTTCCAACATCAGCTTTATGGAGGCGGTGCACGCCCGCTCCTACAGCTCTATCTTCTCGACGCTCTGCCAGACGCGGGATGTTGATGTTGCTTACGCCTGGAGCGAAGAGAACCACGCCCTGCAGCGCAAAGCGCAGATCGTGCTGGCTCATTACCGCGCTGACGATCCGCTGAAGAAGAAGATCGCCAGCGTCTTTCTGGAGTCGTTTCTCTTCTACTCCGGCTTCTGGCTGCCGATGTACTGGTCAAGCCGCGGCAAGCTGACCAACACCGCCGACCTGATTCGTCTCATCATCCGCGATGAAGCGGTGCACGGTTACTATATCGGTTATAAGTATCAGAAAGGGTTAGAGAAAGTGAGCGAGGCCGAGCGCGAGTCGCTGAAAAACTTCGCCCTCGATCTGCTGATGGAGCTGTACGATAACGAGCTTGCCTACACTGACGATCTCTATGCCGACAGCGGCTGGGCCGAAGAGGTGAAAGCGTTTCTCTGCTACAACGCGAACAAGGCGCTGATGAACCTCGGGTATGAGGCGCTCTTCCCGCCGGAGATGGCGGACGTCAACCCGGCGATATTGTCGGCGCTGTCACCCAATGCCGACGAAAACCACGACTTTTTCTCCGGCTCCGGCTCCTCGTATGTGATGGGTAAAGCCGTCGAAACAGAAGACGAAGACTGGAACTTTTAAATATCCTCTCCTCTCGCGCTGCGGGAGGAGAATATCCCCCCGTTTTTTAATTCACTACTATATATTCCGCCTCATCTAAGCTGATTCTTAGCAAAATAACTATGGCGGTCTGCGCTGTCATGGTTTGTTCATATTCCGCAAAATCATGTCCATTCAGGCTAATTTTTCTGTCCAATTCGAAAAAATGATTACCCGCGCCAGCCCTTATATCATGGGAAATAATGCCATTTGACTGCATGGAAATTCTGTAAAGCGCGGCACAGAAGGGTTGTCTCAGATGGAGAGTGTGGTAGGGTATGACCAGTCAAATATATTCATTGGGTAGCGTATCGAAATAATAAATAACAGGAACTCTATTATTGCATGGCAATTAAATTAGAAGTTAAGAATCTCTATAAAGTATTTGGCGAGCATCCGCAGAGAGCTTTCAAATATATAGAAAAAGGACTTTCGAAAGAAGAAATACTGGAAAAAACGGGTCTGTCGCTTGGCGTGAAAGACGCCAGTCTGGCCATTGAAGAAGGCGAGATATTCGTCATCATGGGGTTATCCGGCTCGGGTAAATCCACTATGGTACGCCTTCTCAATCGCCTGATTGAACCCACCCGCGGGCAGGTGCTGATAGATGGCGTCGATATCGCCAAAATATCCGATGCCGAGCTACGCGAGGTGCGTCGAAAAAAGATTGCAATGGTCTTCCAGTCATTCGCACTAATGCCCCATATGACGGTGCTGGATAATACCGCATTTGGTATGGAGTTAGCCGGCACGCCCGCGCAGGAGCGCCAGGAAAAAGCGCTCGATGCACTGCGCCAGGTGGGGCTGGAAAATTACGCCCACGGCTACCCGGATGAACTCTCCGGCGGTATGCGCCAGCGCGTCGGATTAGCCCGCGCATTAGCCATCAATCCCGACATCTTATTAATGGATGAGGCGTTCTCCGCGCTCGATCCTTTAATTCGTACCGAGATGCAGGATGAGCTGGTCAAGCTGCAGGCGAAACATCAGCGCACCGTTGTCTTTATTTCCCACGATCTTGATGAAGCGATGCGCATTGGCGACCGGATTGCGATTATGCAAAACGGCGAAGTGGTGCAGGTCGGCACGCCGGATGAGATTTTGAATAATCCGGCCAATGATTATGTGCGCACCTTCTTCCGCGGCGTTGATATTAGCCAGGTGTTCAGCGCGAAGGATATTGCGCGCCGTACGCCCGTGGGTCTGATCCGTAAAACGCCAGGTTTCGGCCCGCGCTCGGCGCTGAAAATGTTGCAGGATGAGGACCGCGAATATGGCTATGTCATTGAGCGCGGCAATAAGTTTGTCGGCATTGTCTCCATCGACTCCCTGAAAGCGGCGCTGGCCGCCGCGCAAGGGATCGATGCGGCGTTGATTGACTCCCCGCTTGCGGTGGAGGCAGACACGCCGCTCAGCGAACTGCTCTCTCATGTCGGACAGGCGCCCTGCGCGGTGCCGGTGGTGGGTGAAGAGCAACAGTACGTGGGCATCATTTCGAAACGAATGCTGCTGCAGGCTTTAGATCGCGAGGGGGCAAACAATGGCTGATCAAAACAATCCGTGGCAGAGCGCACCGGCAACGGACAGCGCCGCACAATCGGCTGATGCATGGGGCGGCGGTGCAGCAGCACCCGCCGATAGCGGCAGCGCTGACTGGCTTAACAGCGCCCCGGCACCCGCGCCGGAACATTTCAACATTATGGATCCGTTCCATAAAACGCTGATCCCGCTCGACAGCTGGGTGACGCAGGCGATCGACTGGGTGGTGCTCCACTTCCGCCCGCTCTTCCAGGGCATTCGCGTGCCGGTGGATTACATTCTTAGCGGCTTTCAGCAACTGCTGCTCGGCATGCCGTCGCCGGTGGCGATTATTCTCTTCTCGCTGATCGCCTGGCAGATGAGCAGCGCCGGGATGGGTGTTGCAACGCTGGTATCGCTGATTGCTATCGGCGCGATTGGTGCCTGGTCGCAGGCGATGATTACGCTCGCCCTGGTGCTCACCGCGCTGCTGTTCTGCGTGGTAATCGGCTTGCCGATGGGGATCTGGCTGGCACGCAGCCCGCGGGCAGCGAAGATTATTCGCCCGTTGCTGGATGCGATGCAGACCACCCCGGCGTTTGTCTACCTGGTGCCGATTGTGATGCTGTTCGGCATTGGTAACGTACCGGGCGTGGTAGTGACGATTATCTTCGCCCTGCCGCCGGTGGTGCGCCTGACGATCCTCGGCATTAACCAGGTGCCAGCCGATCTGATTGAAGCCTCGCGATCCTTTGGTGCCAGCCCGCGCCAGATGCTGTTCAAAGTTCAGCTCCCGCTGGCGATGCCAACCATTATGGCGGGCATCAACCAGACCCTGATGCTGGCGCTGTCGATGGTGGTGATCGCCTCGATGATCGCCGTTGGCGGGCTGGGGCAGATGGTGCTGCGCGGTATTGGTCGCCTTGATATGGGCCTTGCCAGCGTTGGCGGCGTCGGGATTGTGATCCTCGCGATTATCCTCGACCGCCTGACCCAGGCCGTGGGTCGCGACTCGCGCAGCCGCGGTAACCGCCGCTGGTATCAGACTGGCCCACTTGGCCTGCTGACCCGCCCCTTCGCCAAATAATTTTGCTGCCCGGCGCACCGGCCGGGCAACAACATCACACCTGAAAAATAAGGAATAACGATGCGACATAGCGTACTTTTTGCCACAGCGTTTACCACCCTTCTCTCCACCAGCGCTTTTGCCGCCGATCTGCCGGGCAAAGGCATTACCGTTAAGCCGTTTCAGAGCACCATCGCCGAAGAGGCGTTCCAGACGCTGCTGGTCAGCCGCGGCCTTGAAAAGCTCGGCTATACGGTCGAAAAACCGGATGAAGTGGATTACAACGTCGGCTACACCTCAATGGCCGCAGGCGATGTCACCTTTACCGCCGTCAACTGGCAGCCGCTGCATGATGATATGTATGCCGCCGCCGGGGGCGATAAGAAGTTCTACCGTGAAGGCACCTATGTGACCGGCGCGGCGCAGGGCTACCTGATCGACAAGAAAACCGCCGATAAGTACCACATCACCAATATCGAGCAGTTAAAAGATCCGAAAATCGCCAAACTGTTCGACGGCAACGGCGACGGTAAAGCCGATATGATGGGCTGCTCGCCGGGCTGGGGCTGTGAAACGGTGATTAACCACCAGCACAAAGCCTATGGCCTGGAGAACACTGTCACGGTTAACCACGGTAACTACTCGGCGATGATGGCGGACACTATCACCCGCTTTAAAGAGGGGAAACCGATCCTCTACTACACCTGGACGCCGTACTGGGTGAGCGATGTGCTGAAACCGGGCAAAGATGTGGTCTGGCTGCAGGTGCCGTTCTCCTCCCTGCCGGGTGAACAGAAGAATATCGATACCAAACTGCCGAACGGCATGAACTACGGCTTCCCGGTGAACACCATGCACATTGTTGCCAATAAAGCCTGGGCGGAGAAAAACCCGGCGGCGGCGAAGCTGTTTGCCGTCATGAAACTGCCGCTGGCGGATATCAACGCCCAGAATGCGATGATGCACGCCGGTAAAGCCTCCGAAGCGGATGTGCAGGGCCACGTTGATGGCTGGATCAAAGCCCATCAGCAGCAGTTTGATGGCTGGGTGAAAGAGGCGCTCGCCGCGCAGAAGTAACGCAGTTACTCTTTGACCTTCTCACGCGCCATCGGGTTATCGCCCGGTGGCGCGTTTGTTTATCCAGCCCGGGTGCACAGATAACAACACACGCCGCCGGGCAATTGTCTATGATGGATTTCTGACAAAGAACCTCATTGATAGTTGATACCTATGACAAAAACTCACCACGGACTTAGCCCGGCGCTGATTGCGCTGATGTCGATGGCAACCGGACTCGCTGTTGCCAGCAATTACTACCCGCAGCCGCTGCTGGACACCATCGCTAACGCCTTTTCGATCACCGCAAGCCAGGCCGGGTTTATCGTCACCGCCGCGCAGCTTGGCTACGCTGCCGGGCTGCTGCTGCTGGTGCCGCTTGGCGATATGTTTGAGCGGCGCACATTAATTGTGGTGATGACGCTACTCTCAGCGGGTGGGATGCTGATTACCGCCAGTAGCCCATCGCTCGGCTTGATGATTCTGGGTACCGCACTTACTGGCCTCTTCTCGGTGGTGGCGCAGCTTCTGGTGCCGCTGGCCGCTACGCTTGCGACGCCCGACAGCCGTGGGCGAGTGGTCGGCACGATTATGAGCGGCCTGCTGCTGGGGATCCTGCTTGCGCGCACCGTCGCCGGGCTGCTGGCAAGCCTCGGCGGCTGGCGCACCGTTTACTGGGTTGCCAGCGTCTTAATGGTGCTGATGGCGCTGGCGCTCTGGCGCGGCCTGCCGAAACTCAAGTCGGAAACGCACCTTAACTACCCGCAGCTGCTCGGCTCCGTCTTCACCCTTTTCGCCAGCAATAAACTGCTGCGCACCCGCGCGCTGCTTGGCTGCCTGAGCTTTGCTAACTTCAGCGTCTTGTGGACTTCAATGGCCTTTCTGCTCGCCGCGCCGCCGTTTCACTTCTCTGATGCGATGATTGGCCTGTTTGGCCTGGTGGGTGCCGCCGGTGCATTAGGTGCGCGTCAGGCGGGCGGGCTGGCGGATCGCGGCAAAGGCCATCTCACCACCACAGGTGGTCTGGTGCTGCTTCTGCTCTCCTGGGTGGCAACCTGGTTTGGTCACAGTTCCGTCTTCGCGCTGATTATCGGCATTATCGTGCTCGATCTCACGGTACAGGCGGTGCATATCACCAACCAGACGATTATCTATCGCGTGAACCCGGAGGCGCGTAACCGGCTCACAGCGGGCTATATGACCAGCTACTTTATCGGCGGTGCCGCAGGGTCGCTGATTTCGGCCACGGCGTGGCAGCATGCGGGTTGGGCTGGCGTCTGCGCTGCGGGCGCTATCCTCGCCTTGCTTAACGTGCTGGTGTGGTGGCGAGGATATCGCCATACGGAGGCGCAGAGCTAAGCAACCGCTCACGTTTAGGCAATTCGGTGCCAAACCGGGGTGTTAACACGTCCGTCACTCTGCTAAGGTTATAGGACTTGTTTATCCCGGTTATATTAACGTGGGTGATATATAACAAACTTTATGGATATGGATCGTTCATTGAATTACACCGCCGGGCCTGAAAAGGTGGCATCGCACACGGAAGGCATCACACACCGCCTGTCCCCTATTGTTAGCCACCCCGCCGTGGCATTTTCCTTCGTTTTATACGCCCGCTTCACCGGTCGCCACCTCTGGCATCGTCACCGCCCTGTCTTCTTCACGCTAGTGAGCGCACTGCTGTCCGGTGTCGCCTGGAAATTTCTGCCACATGCATAGATAGAGCAAATTTATTAGCACAAATAATACATTTACTTTATTTGTCACCGTCGTTACTATATCGACTGCAATTAATGAGGTTATACCCAAATGGATAGTTCGTTTACGCCCATTGAACAAATGCTTAAGTTTCGCGCCAGCCGCTATGAAGATTTCCCGTTTCAGGAGATTTTATTGACCCGCCTCTGTATGCACATGCAGGGCAAGCTGCTGGAAAACCGCAATAAGATGCTGAAAGCGCAGGGCATTAACGAGACATTGTTTATGGCGCTGATTACCCTGGAGTCGCAGGAAAATCACAGCATTCAGCCGTCGGAGCTGAGCAGCGCGCTTGGCTCGTCACGCACCAACGCCACCCGCATCGCCGATGAGCTGGAGAAGCGCGGCTGGATCGAGCGCCGCGAAAGCGACAACGATCGCCGCTGTCTGCATCTGCAACTGACCGACAAAGGACACGAATTCCTGCGTCAGGTTCTGCCACCGCAGCACAACTGCCTGCATCAACTCTGGTCAACCCTGACCAACGCTGAGAAAGATCAGCTCGAGCAGATCACCCGTAAGCTTCTGTCGCGTCTCGACCAGATGGATGAAGAGGACGTGGTCCTCGAGGCGCTGCGCTAACGCGATAAGCAGCTTTAGTTTCCAGGATAAGCAATGTGAAGGGCCAGCTAAGCTGGCCTTTCTGACGAAAGGTCGGTACACGCCGACATAACTAAAAATAAGATCGTGGAGAGAATCATGAGCGCAAATGCGGAGAGCCAGACCCCGCAGCAACCGGTCAAAAAGCGCGGCAAACGTAAAGGATTGCTGCTGTTACTGACCTTGCTCTTTGTTGTTATTGCCGTGGCATACGGAATTTATTGGTTTTTAGTCCTGCGTCATTTTGAAGAGACGGACGACGCCTATGTGGCAGGGAACCAGGTACAGATCATGTCGCAGGTCTCCGGCAGCGTGACGAAAGTCTGGGCCGACAACACCGATTTTGTGCAGAAAGGCGATGTGCTGGTCACCCTTGATGAGACCGATGCCCGCCAGGCGTTTGAAAAAGCGCAGACCCAACTGGCAACCAGCGTGCGCCAGACCCGCCAGTCAATTATCAACAGCAAACAACTGCAGGCCAGCGTTGAGCTGAAAAAGACCGCCCTTGCCCAGGCGCAGAGCGATCTTAACCGCCGCGTGCCGCTCGGCAGCGCGAATCTGATTGGTCGCGAAGAGTTGCAGCACGCCCGTGATGCGGTTGCCAGCGCGCAGGCCGCACTGGATGTCGCTGTTCAGCAATATAACGCCAACCAGGCGATCGTGCTGGATACGCCACTCGAAGAGCAGCCCGCGGTGAAGCAGGCTGCAACAGAAGTCCGTAATAGCTGGCTGGCTTTGCAGCGCACCAAAATTGTCAGCCCGCTTACCGGCTATGTCTCCCGCCGCGCGGTGCAGCCTGGCGCGCAGATCGCCACCACTACTCCGTTGATGGCGGTGGTTCCGGCAACCAACCTCTGGGTGGATGCCAACTTTAAAGAGACGCAGCTTGCGCATATGCGCATTGGCCAGACCGCGACCATCATCAGCGATTTTTATGGCGATGAGGTTGAGTACAAAGGCAAAGTGGTCGGTCTCGATATGGGTACCGGCAGCGCCTTCTCACTGCTGCCCGCGCAGAACGCAACCGGGAACTGGATCAAAGTGGTTCAGCGACTGCCGGTGCGTGTTGAGCTTGATGCCCAACAGCTGGCAGATCACCCGCTGCGTATTGGCCTTTCAACGACGGTGAAAGTCGATACCTCCGCGCGCGATGGCGCCGTGCTGGCGAAGCAGGCACGCACCACGCCAGCGTATGAGAGTAACGCGCGGGAGATCAATCTTGAGCCGGTCAACACGCTTATCAATAACATCGTGAAAGCCAACGCCGGGTAATCTTATATGAGTGCCATGCAACAGAAACCGCTGGAAGGCGCGCAGCTGGTCATTATGACCATTGCACTTTCACTCGCGACCTTCATGCAGGTGCTGGATTCCACCATCGCCAACGTGGCTATCCCGACGATCGCCGGTAACCTTGGCTCCTCGCTGAGCCAGGGAACCTGGGTGATCACCTCCTTCGGGGTGGCGAACGCCATCTCAATTCCCATTACCGGCTGGCTGGCAAAACGCTTCGGCGAAGTGCGGCTCTTTCTCTGGTCGACGGTGGCGTTTGCCATCGCCTCGTGGGCGTGCGGCGTCTCCAACAGCCTTGGGATGCTGATCTTCTTCCGCGTTATCCAGGGGATTGTTGCCGGGCCGCTGATCCCGCTTTCGCAGAGCCTGTTGCTGAGTAACTACCCGCCGGCGAAGCGCTCTATCGCGCTGGCGCTCTGGTCAATGACGGTGATTGTCGCGCCGATTTGCGGGCCGATCCTCGGCGGCTATATCAGCGACAACTACCACTGGGGCTGGATCTTCTTTATCAACGTGCCGATTGGCGCGCTGGTGGTGCTGTTGACGCTGCAAAGCCTGCGCGGACGTGAGACGCGTACCGAGCAGCGGCGTATTGATGGCGTAGGCCTCGCATTGCTGGTGGTCGGTATCGGTAGCCTGCAGGTGATGCTCGACCAGGGGAAAGAGCTGGACTGGTTCAACTCGACAGAGATTATTGTGCTGACGATTGTCGCGGTGATCTCCCTCAGTTTCCTCGTGGTGTGGGAGCTTACCGACGATAACCCGATTGTCGATCTCTCGCTGTTTAAGTCGCGGAACTTCACCATCGGCTGCTTGTGTATCAGCCTTGCCTATATGCTCTACTTCGGCGCGATTGTTTTGCTGCCGCAGCTGTTGCAGGAGGTGTATGGCTATACCGCAACCTGGGCCGGGCTGGCGTCTGCGCCGGTCGGCGTGATCCCGGTATTGCTGTCGCCGATTATTGGCCGCTTTGCGCACAAGCTGGATATGCGCCGGCTGGTGACCTTCAGCTTTATTATGTATGCAGTGTGCTTCTACTGGCGCGCCTATACATTTGAGCCGGGAATGGATTTTGGCGCGTCAGCGTGGCCGCAGTTTATTCAGGGCTTCGCCGTGGCCTGCTTCTTTATGCCACTGACGACCATTACTCTCTCCGGCTTGCCGCCGGAGCGGCTGGCTGCGGCCTCCAGTTTGTCGAACTTTACGCGAACGCTGGCAGGCTCGATCGGCACGTCCATCACCACAACGCTGTGGACCAACCGGGAATCGATGCACCACGCGCAGCTGACGGAGTCCGTTAACCCTTATAATCCGAACGCGCAGGAGATGTATAACCAGCTGCAGGGAATGGGGATGTCGCAGCAGCAGTCATCAGGCTGGATAGCCCAGCAGATCACCAACCAGGGGCTGATCATTTCGGCAAACGAAATTTTCTGGGTCTCGGCGGGGGTCTTCCTGATACTGCTTGGCCTGGTCTGGTTTGCCAAACCCCCGTTTGGTGCAGGCAGCGGCGGCGGCGCGCATTAACGCCAAATAAAAACGCCTCCGCAGGGAGGCGTTTTTTTATTTCACGATACCGAGGATCTCAAGCGTCATAATCGACGCCACGCCCGGTGGCACCATGCCCGGGATCCCCTGCTCGCCGTATGCCAGCTCGGCGGGGGTATAGATTCGAATCCGCCCCCCGACCACCACTTTTTCAATCCCTGCACGCATCAGCGGCGGCAGCTCGCTAATTCGCCCGCTGTGTACCGCACCGCGCGACAGCACCTTGCCGGAACTCAGCTTCTCATCAACCGAAAGCGGATCACATCACCAGACAGCAGCGCCACGCCCTGCCCTTTCTTCTCCACCAGATAGATGATGCCATTGGCAGTGCGCTCAGCGCCTTTCAGCTTTGCCGCCTCGGCCAGCACGTTTTGTGCCTGTTTCCGGTTCTGCGCCAGCTCGTTTTTCTGCGCATCGCCCATCTTTTTATTCAGGCTTTGCAGCACCTTTTCGATATCGTCGCTCTTCATCTGCAGGCTGCCGGCGAACTTATCCTGAAAGCCCTGTAAAAACGCCTCTGGCATATATTTTTGCCCGGAGTGGGTCAGCGTGACGCTCTCCTGCTGCGCTTTCGCCGCAAACCAGGCGCCCCAGGCGTAGTTCATTCTGGCGGCGGGCGATCTGTTCTCTGTCAGCAGATAGCGGCTCTGCGCTTTTTGCGGCGCTAACGCCGCTGCACTCTTCTGCTCAGCCTGCGCTTTCTCCTCTGTGCGCTGCTTGAGCTGCGCCTCCAGCGTGGCGATACGCGCGGCCTGGTCGCTGACCTGCTTTGTAGCGAGATCAAGCTTGCTGCTTACCGCCTCTTTGGCCTGGGTGAGTTGCTTCACCTGCTCCGCGTTTTGCAACGGCGCGGCGGTGTGCTGCTGGCCCTGCTTTTCCAGCGCCTCCAGCTGCTGCTGATGGGCTTTCACCTGCTGCTGCAGTTCGCTGTTTGCTGTGCGAAACGCCTGCAGCGCTTGCGTGTCATCGGCGTGCTTCTGGCTCGTCTGCGCCAGCTGCTGCTGGCTGGCCTTGAGCTGCTGTTCGAGCTGGCTTTTCTCATCTCGCAGACGTTTTAGCGCGTCGCTCTCATTGGCAAGCTTCTGCTTCGTTTCGGCAAGTTGCTGAATATGGGTCTGCAACTGCTGTTTTAACGACGCACTCTCTTTTGCCACTGTGTCCTGCTTAGCGGGCAGTACAACCGCGGTGGCGTGCTGCTTTTTCTTCAGCGCGGCGATCTGACGTTGCGCTAACGCAAGCTTACGCTTTAGCTGCGCGACTTCCTCACGCTTCGCCTCACTCTCTTTCGCCTTACTCTGCACCTCAACCGGTGGGGCAGGCGTCGCGTTCGGCTGCGCCGAAAGCCGATCGTTAATAAACGGAGAGTGAGGAGTAACGGCGATAATCTTCTCTTTATTTAACTGCTCAAGTAATGCAGCCGGATCGGCACGAACCCCGGAGGATGAAATAGCTGATAGCAATACAGCTGACGAATATAATAATTTTCTCATAACTGTTTCAGTGCATTTGCGCGCCGGGACATGTTAACGAATACCGCGCTGCGTACGCGCGAGCAAACAACTTCAATTTTGTTATCAATTTCCGTCTTCATTATTTCCGCCGAGTTGTTATCAATAATCGGCTGATTTTTTTTGTAGACTTCATAACTTTGATTGAGGGTGGTGAACTGCTGTTTGTAAGTTTCAAATGCCGTTTTGTCGAGCCCCTGCAGGGCGGTAAGCAGTTCATAGCACTGCTGTGTCTCCTGCTTCTGCGGCGCGTCCTGCACCAGCGCGGGTGCTTTTGATTTAACGCAGCCGGTTAATGTGAGTGAGAGACAAAAAGAGAGACATAAGTAAGAGATGGGTGAGCGCCGCATAATATCCTCGTTATTCAGGCATTCTTTTCACTGAAATAGATGCAAAAAATAAATACAGAAGGTAACACGTTCGCCTAATAGCGACGTGCGGTGCAAACTATCATGGCAAGATTGAAATAACAATAAGAAGGCGTGGCGGCAGCAAGGATATTATTTATATATTAAGCGCAGGTAATAATTAAAAAAATTAAATAGAAATAATGTATAAAAACTTTCTTATAAATATGAGGGCATATAATAGTGCCGCTTCCTGTTAACCAGAAAGCGGCATGGCGAACTAGATATGCAGTTCCTGCAACTTCTCTTTCGGCAGAGCCAGGTCATCATTGCTGTTAACGCGCACATCGCGATCGAGAATGTGACGCGCGATCTCCTGCGCCTCTTCCAACGAGTGCATCTGGTATGTACCGCACTGGTAAACGTTCAGCTCAGGGATCTGGTTCTGCTCTTTGACTTTCAGCACATCTGCCATCGCCGCTTTCCAGGCATCAGCAACACGCTGCTCATCCGGCGTACCGATCAGGCTCATGTAGAAGCCGGTGCGGCAACCCATCGGCGAAATATCGATAATTTCTACGCCATCACCGTTGAGGTGGTTACGCATAAAGCCAGCGAAGAGGTGCTCCAGCGTGTGGATCCCTTTCTCCGGCATAACTTCTTGATTAGGAATGCAAAAACGCAGGTCGAATACGGTGATGGCGTCGCCGTGCGGCGTGTTCATTGTTTTAGCAACACGGACTGCAGGCGCTTCCATACGGGTGTGATCGACAGTGAAGCTATCCAGTAACGGCATTTAGTCACCTCCGACAGTGATTTTTTTTAAAATAAACTGAACTCTTTGTTCGCGTGCGAGTCTGAATATATGAAAGACGCGCATTTGTTATCATCATCCCTGTTCTTCGAGAGATGAAATTTTGGCCACAGAGATGTGGCCTTTTTCTTTTCTGCTATGCGTGACGCGCAAGCAGCGCTTCAAACGATTCATTATCCCCGGCTTCAATCTCTGCCTGGCGCGTCAGTGAAGCGTGGCATTCAGCAATAAAATCCTCTTCATGCAGAATTTCCAGCGGCTCTTCACGCAGCTGCGAACGATACTGCTCGCTCAGCGCTTTACCTGTTCCGCCCATGCCTTCATCAATCATCGAACGCAGAATACGCGCCGAGAAGGTCAGCTCAGGATCGTCAAAGCTGGCGACCAGCTGATCGCATACCGCTTCATACTCGTTGCCACCGTACACGCCATCCAGCGTTTGCGCTACCCGTTTCAAATCGTTAAACAGATCGCGTCCGACATCGGCGAGCGGGTATTGCGCGGTTTCACAGCCTATACCGAGCGTCAGGCCTGGCTTACGGCCTTCGAGGATCACGCGGTTCCAGTTAGTGCGCGTACAGAGCAGTTCATCGCTGCTCATCTCCGGCGCATCGGCCAGCACACACCAGACCATAAAGAGATCGAGGAAACGCACCTGCTGCTCATCAACGCCAATCGCGGTGAACGGGTTGATATCCAGCGAGCGCACTTCGATATATTCAATGCCGCCGCGCAGCAGCGCATCCGACGGCGTTTCGCCGCTACGGGTCACGCGTTTCGGTCGAATTGGCGCGTAGAGCTCATTTTCGATCTGCAGGATGTTGGTGTTGATTTGCAGATACTTGCCCTCTTTCTGCAAACCGATCTTCGCGTACTCTTCCGACGGCGTTTTGATCGCGCGCTTCAGCGCTACCACGTAATCGTGAAGATTGTTGAAGGTAATATTGAGGCTGTTCTGCGACTTATTGGTGTAGCCCAAATCGCTTAAGCGCAGCGACGTGGCATAGGGCAGATAGAGCATGCCGTTATGCATCTTCTCGAAGGGCAGCGACGTCTCTTTGCCCTGCAGGAAGGAGGAGCAAATAGCCGGTGAGGCACCGAAAAGATAAGGGATGACCCAACCGAAGCGATAGTAGTTGCGGATCAGGCGGAAATAGCCCTCCGAGACCGCTTCTTTATCGGTGCTGCCGCTTTTCGCCTGCCAGAACGCCATCGGCAGCGAGAAGTTATAGTGCACGCCGGAGATGGTTTGCATCAGCGCGCCATAGCGGTTTTTCAGCCCTTCGCGGTAGAGGGTTTTCAGGCGACCAATATTTGAGGTGCCGTACTGCGCCAGCTCAATCTCCTGCCCCTCTTTGATGTAGCAGGGCATGCTCAGCGGCCAGAGACGCTCATCGCCAATCTGGCGGGCGGTATAGCGATGGATGTCGCGCATGATAGTGAGCATGCGGTCAATATCACCCTCAACCGGGGTGATAAACTCCAGCAGCGCTTCGGCAAAATCCGTCGTAATCCATTTATGAGTTAATGCAGAGCCAAGCGCTGCCGCGTGACCGGTTGTCGCCAAAGACCCATCCGCGTTAACGCGCAGGGTTTCGCGCTCAAGGCCACGTTGGATGCCTTTGAGCGCCTGAGGATGTTTTTCCAGCCAGGACAACGCCTGTGATACGTCCGGGATCAAATTGACCTCCCGCCTGTAATAATCGTTTTATTAAGCATAATTGTAATGGTTGACGATGAAAGGTCACTCACGCAATCCAATTAGTGCCACCACGTCATACCCTGAAGCGTTACGAGGGCGAGAGCCACATAGCGTAACGCTTTGCCAAGGCATAAAAAAAAGAGCACTGGCCCCCACGAAAGGCGTAGCCATCCCGCAAGTATGCACAGCAGATCGCCTATAACAGGCATCCAGCTCAATAACAGCGCCGCAGCGCCGTAACGTTTGAGCCAGCCGGTCGCCCTCTCCTGCCAGCGCGATGCTTTACGCTGCGGGAAGAAGCGCCCAAGAATAACGTTAGTCAGCCCTCCAAGGCTATTACCCATTGTTGCTATTACAACAAGCCACCAGGGCTGGCTGACTTTCGCCAACAGCATGGCGACCAGCACCACTTCCGAGTTGCCCGGTAAAATCGTGGCGCTGAGGAAGCTGCTGGCAAACAGTGAAAGAAGCGACAGCGCATCGCTCACAATACGCGGACATCCACTGCGTCCATACCGGCCGCACGCGCCGCCTGCAGGCCGAAGTCGGCATCTTCAAATACCACGCACTGCGACGGCTGCACGCCCATACGTTCTGCGCAGAGTAAAAAGGTATCCGGTGCGGGTTTATGGTGCTGAACGTGATCGGCGGCAATTACCGCATCAAAATAGTGTCGCAGACCGAGATGCGCCAGCAGCGCTTCAGCAACGGCGCTTTCACTACCGGTGCCAACCGACATCGGGCGACGCCCGTGCCACGCTTTTACCACGTCGATAAGCGGTAACGGGCGCACGCAATCGAGCAGCATCGCTTTTACGGCTGCGGTTTTCTCTTGGGCAAGTAAGTGGGGATCAAGATCGGCCTGGTTTTCTTTGATAACGGCTTCGGCGATACGCCAGGTTGGCGAGCCGTTCAGCGCGACCATTGCCTGTTCGTCAAAATGCATGCCGTAACGCGCCAGCACCTCGTGCCAGGCTTTGCGGTGGGTTGGTTCAGTATCCAGGATGGTGCCATCCATATCAAAAATCAAACCAGCGTAACGTGCGTACATCATGTTCTCACAAACCGGATAACTAACATTTACTTTAACGTAAACAAGGCTTTTTGTCGCATCCAGCGCGAGATTAGCTTCAGGGAATATGATTTTGGGCAGAATTTCGTCGAAAGTGTGGGAGTTGTGGGGATGATGCTTTGGAAGTATGTAAGGCAGGTGTGAAGAAAGTTCAGGGTATGCGGTGTTGAGGGAGGATAAACCAGAGTTGATGTTATCTCGCAGAAAATGGTGCATCCGGGAGGATTCGAACCTCCGACCGCTCGGTTCGTAGCCGAGTACTCTATCCAGCTGAGCTACGGATGCATCAGGATTACTGCTTTACGATGAAAAGCAACACTGCTTTTTCATTGAGATGGTGCATCCGGGAGGATGACTCGGCTTCGCCTCGCCCTTCGGGTCGTTGCTGAAGCAACGCTATCCTCCCTGGTGCTCGCGGTTAGGCCCGCTACCCCTGAGAAAACAGACTCGCTGTTATCTCGCAGAAGATGGTGCATCCGGGAGGATTCGAACCTCCGACCGCTCGGTTCGTAGCCGAGTACTCTATCCAGCTGAGCTACGGATGCATCAGGATTACTGCTTTACGATGAAAAGCAACACTGCTTTTTCATTGAG
>Ga0209129_1000079_pt1 | contig 187308 bp, 176 predicted proteins | sample AraplaMF_Col_mMS_FD_184257 | JGI IMG/M metagenome (GOLD analysis project Ga0209129, IMG submission 184257) | Arabidopsis root microbial communities from the University of North Carolina, USA - plate scrape MF_Col_mMS (SPAdes) (version 3) | ecosystem: Host-associated > Plants > Roots >... | reverse complement strand
CGAGCACCGTCAGCGACATGCTGCCAGAACTCCTGGACGACCTCGGCGACCAAACGATTCGAGAACTTCACCACGGCAATCGACACCCTTCAATGATCAGGTGTTGCAATCACCGCATGATCCCGGGCTCTCAAAACGGCCATAACTGCGAGTCACTTGGGCTGCAGCCCGGCCAGCTCAGCCGCCCAGGCTGTGCATGACTCCTGCGAGGGCATCGCACACTGTCCGTACGGAGCGCCGCTCCAGGTTCTCCGGCCGGGCAAGCAGGTCGATCCGGCGGCGTGTGTTGATTCCGCGGAGAGGTCGCAGCACGACGCCGGACCCGGCCTGCGGGTCAAAGGCCGGTCCGGAGGTGAACCGGGGCAGCAGGCCCAGGACATCCCCCGCGGCAACGAGGGCGGATACGGTCGTGTAGTCGTTGACCCGGTGCACGATGTTCAGGGGCTTGCTCGCAACCGCGGCGACGGCCTTCAGCACATCATCGGGGGAGTATCCGGGCCGGCTCGTTACCCAGGGTTCGTCGGCGATGTCGGCGACGCTGACTGATTCTTTTCCGGCCAGGGGATGCCCGGGCGGGAGCGCGATGTCGAGCGGTTCGCTGGCGAGGGGAATGACGGCGATCCGCCCCTCCGGCCACGGACTGCTGTGCTCCATCCGATGCGCGAGGACGAGGTCGTAGCGCGCTGTCAGTGCGGGGAAATCCTGCTGGGCCACATCTTCATCGGAGAAGCGGACTGTGGGCAGCCCGGAACCTTTCAGTGAGCGGGCGAGGGGTGCGAACAGGGCCTGGCCGGCGCTGTGGAAGCCGCTCAGGGTCACCGCTGCGTCAGGCTCTTCCTGGTACGAGTCGATGGCGGCCCTGGCCTGCGCCATGGCGAGAATCACGGCGCCGCCGGCATCGGCGAGCACTTGGCCGGCGTCGGTCAGCACCAGGTTCCTGCCCTCCTTGCGGGTGAGCGGCACCCCGGCGCTGCGCTGGAGGAGGGTGAGCTGCTGGGAGACGGCGGAGGGCGTGACCATCATGGCCTCGGCCACGGCCTTCACGCTGCCGAGTTCACCGAGTTCACGCAACACCTGAAGCTGGCGGACATCCATAAGCCAATCCTAAAGCGTTGTGCGGATCGATGTAGCGTCTGCTGAACTGTCCTTTTAAGAGACCGGCGCGAACTGGCAGCTGTTGCCCTTAAATCTGCGCCCAGAGGGCAACAGCTGCCAGTTCGCGCTCCCCGAGGGCGGCTTAGAGGCCGTTGCGCACCACGGTTCCCTGCGCGACGACGGTGCGCACTTTCTCGAGGGCGGTGCCGTCACTCAGCGGGTCGGCGTCGACCACGACGGCGTCGGCGAAGGCGCCCGGCACGAAGCGGCCGGCCTTGCCTTCCCAGTTGAGCAGGCGGGCGGCGTAGGTGGTCGCCGCGCGCAGCGCCTCGAGCGGGGACAACCCGGCTTCGTTGAGCAGCCGGACCTCCTTGCCCAGCGGGGTGACGTCGTTGCCGAAGGAGTCGGTGCCGGCCACCACGGTGACACCGGCCTCGTGGGCGGCCAGGACGGCGGCCTTGTGGATGGGGGTGTACTCCATGCCGCGGGCGGCGAGGATCGGATCGGAGGAGGTGGCCATGCCGGAGATGGCGTCCATGGTGGGCGTGAAGTAGGTGCCGCGGCGGGCCATCTCGGCGATGGTCTGCTCCGAGACGAACACGCCGTGCTCGATGCTGCGGACGCCGGCGCGCACGGCGCCGTCGATGCCTTCGGCGCTGTAGGCGTGGCAGAGCACGCCTGCGCCGCGGGCGGCCTTGACGATCGAGGAGATCTGCTCGTAGCCGTAGACCAGTTCGCGGGGGTCCTGTTCCGGCAGCCCGGCGCGCGGGTTGGCGCGGGTCTTGATGACTTCGGCGCCGCGGGCAAGGTTCACCTGGGCGAGGTAGGCCAGGTCCTGTTCTGCAGTGATGCCGTTCTTGAGGGCCGCGAGCGGGGCGAGGTCCGGATCGGCCAGGATCGAGTCGCCCTGCTCGGGGGAGATGAACAGACCGGCGGGGCGCATGCGGGGGGAGGCGCCCGGAGCCCAGGCCGGGAGGGCGGCGAGGGCGATGTCCTGGTAGAAGCTGCTGGAGCCGCTGCGGACGCTCGTCACGCCGCCCTGCAGCAGGAGCCGGGCGTCGGACAGGGCGTTGGCGTGGACGTGCACGTCTACCAGGCCCGGGACAACCCAGCGGCCGGCGGCGTTCAGAACAGTGGCGCGGTGCGCGACGGCGGCCACGGCCTTGCGGGTGGCGTCGCGGGTCCCGACGGCGGCGACCTTGCCGCCGTCGAGCACCAGGACGCCGTCCTCCAGCGCGCTGCCGGTGAGGGGGTCGACGACGGTGCCGCCTTCGATGATGACGGCCCCCGCGACGGTGGGGCGGCCGGGGTAGTTGGGACCGGCGGGGCGTTCGCCCGCCTGCGCCGCCGGTGCCGAGGCGAGCTGGGCCGTGACGCCGGCGACGGAAATGCCGGCGAGGGCCGCCGCAGTGGAGAGGACTCCGCGGCGAGACGGGGTGGCGGCCGGGACTGCCGCGCTGCTGTGGTCATGCAGGCACATGGTTACTCCTTGGGGGAAACGCACAATCCTTGAGGAAAGCACAATGGTGCTGGTGGTACGCCTCACCATATTTGGTATACCAAAATTGATTCAAGTCGTTCCCGCCGCACGGCGTCCGCAATTCCAGACAGTGTAGCCTTGACTAAACTGTTGAGTGAGATACTTGAGCTTGTTCTAAGCCGTTTGAGGGCATGTAATGGGAGCCATGAAGGCTCTCTACAAGTCCGGCCCGCACGCCGGCTTCGAACTCGTTGACCGGCCCGAACCCGAGGCCGGCCCTGGCGATGTCAAGATCCGCGTGATGACCACCGGTATCTGCGGCACCGACCTGCACATCCAGTCCTGGGATGCCTGGGCGCAAAGCATCATCGAAACCCCGCTCATTGCAGGCCACGAGTTCTACGGCGAAGTGGTGGCCGTTGGCGAGGACGTCCGGGACGTCAAGGTGGGCGACAGGGTGTCCGGCGAAGGCCATGTGGTGTGTGGCATCTGCCGCAACTGCCGCGCCGGCCGCCGCCAGATGTGCATCCACACCGTGTCCGTGGGCGTGCAGCGCGACGGCGCCTTCGCAGAATACGTCGTGATCCCGGAAACCAACGTCTGGGTACACCACGACCCCTCGGTCACGCCGGAGCTCGGCGCCATCTTCGACCCCTTCGGCAACGCCGTCCACACCGCACTGAGCTTCCCCCTCGTGGGCGAAGACGTGCTCATCACCGGCGCCGGTCCCATCGGCCTGATGGCCATCGCCGTCGCCCGCCACGCCGGTGCCCGCAAGATCGCGATCACGGACGTCTCCGAGTCCCGGCTGGCCCTGGCCCGGAGCATGGGCGTGGACCTCGCAGTCGACGTTTCCAAGATGCGCATCAGCGAGGCCCAGAAGGAACTGGGCATGCGCGAAGGCTTCGATATCGGCCTGGAAATGTCGGGACATCCCACGGCCTTGCCTGAGATGATCGACAACATGAACCACGGCGGACGCATTGCCATGCTCGGCCTGCCCAGCCAGCCGATCGACATCGACTGGGGCAAGGTTGTCACCCACATGCTCACGCTCAAGGGCATCTACGGCCGCGAAATGTTCGAGACCTGGTATGCCATGAGCGCCATGCTCTCCTCCAACCCCGAGCTGCACCGCAACATCTCCGCCGTCGTCACGGACAAGCTGTCCGCCGCCGACTGGGAGAAGGGCTTCGAGATCGCCCGCGCCGGCATCGGCGGCAAGGTTGTCCTCGACTGGACCGAACTGTAACCGGCCGCACGGCAACTGAACCGAATCCCCCAGGACTCTAAGGAGACCATTTTGTACACCTCGATCAAGGACCAGCTGCAGGACGAACTGGACGAGATCCGCGCGGCCGGGCTCTTCAAGAGCGAACGCCACATCGATTCCCCGCAGGCCAGCCACATCGCCGCAGGCCCGCTCGGCGAACCGTCCCGGCCGGTGCTGAACTTTTGCGCGAACAACTACCTGGGCCTGGCAGACCACCCGGAGATCATCGCCGCGGCCAAGTCGGCCATGGACGAGCGCGGCTTTGGCATGGCCTCGGTGCGCTTCATCTGCGGCACCCAGGACCTCCACCTGGAGCTGGAGAAAAAGGTGTCCGAGTTCCTCGGCACCGAGGACACCATCCTGTTCTCCAGCTGTTTCGATGCCAACGGCGGCGTGTTCGAGTCCCTCTTCGGCCCGGAAGACGCCATCATCTCCGACTCGCTGAACCACGCCTCGATCATCGACGGCATCCGCCTGAGCAAGGCCAAGCGCTTCCGCTACGCCAACCAGGACATGGCCGACCTCGAAGCCAAGCTCGTGGAGGCCGAAGGTTCCCGCCGCAAGATCATCGTCACCGACGGCGTCTTCTCCATGGACGGCTACCTGGCACCGCTGGCGGCCATCTGCGACCTCGCCGAGAAGCACGATGCCCTGGTGATGGTGGACGACTCCCACGCGGTCGGCTTCATGGGCGCCAGCGGTGCCGGCACCCCGGAACACGCCGGCGTCAGCGGCCGTGTGGACATCTACACCGGCACCTTCGGCAAGGCCCTGGGCGGCGCCTCGGGCGGCTACGTCTCCGGCCGCTCCGAGGTCGTCGCGATGCTGCGCCAGAAAGCCCGCCCGTACCTGTTCTCGAACTCCCTGGCCCCGGCCATCGTCGCCGCCACACTTAAGGCACTCGAACTGGTCCAGGGCTCCGGCGAGCTCCGCACCCGGCTCTTCGACAACGCGGCCCTGTTCCGCCGTCGGATGGCCGAGGAAGGCTTCGAACTGCTCGACGGCGAACACGCGATCGTCCCGGTCATGTTCGGGGACGCAGTGGCCGCCGCGAAGGTGGCCGCCGAAATGCTCGAACACGGTGTGTTCGTCACGGCCTTCAGCTACCCGGTGGTGCCGAAGGGCGCCGCCCGCATCCGCGTGCAGCTGTCCGCGGCACACAGCCCGGCCGACGTCGAATCCTGCGTGCAGGCCTTCGTGGCCAGCCGCGACGCGGTCAACAGCCGGGACGCCGCCACCGCCGGTGAAGCCGCGGGGGCCTGAGCGCGATGATCCTGACCCTGCCATGATCCTCACCCTGCTCGGTGGCGGAGGTTTCCGGGTGCCGCTGGTCCATTCAGCTCTGCTGTTGGACCGGCAGCCCGGCCGCGTCACCGAGCTGCGGCTGTTTGACCACGACGCCGGACGGCTGGCTGTGGTGGCAAGGGTCCTGGAGGAACAGGCGGCCGGCGTGCCCGACGCGCCCCGGGTGCGCCTGTTCACCGAGCTGGCCGAGGCCCTCCCGGGCACGGACTTCATCTTCTCCGCGATCCGGGTGGGCGGCATGGCCGGCCGCGCCGCCGACGAACGGATCGCCCTGGAACACGGAGTCATCGGACAGGAAACCGTCGGCGCCGGCGGGATCTCCTACGCCCTGCGGACCATCCCGGTGGTGGTGGACATCGCGCAGGCTGTCCGGAAGCACGCCCCGCAGGCCTGGTTCATCAACTTCACCAATCCGGCAGGCGTCATCACCGAGGTCCTGAACTCCCTGCTGGACGGGCGCGTGGTGGGCATCTGCGATTCCCCGGCCGGCCTGGCACGGCGGGCGCTGTGGGCGGCGGGCTTCCCCGGTCTGGACGTGTACGGGGCCGGCGTCGGGATCGACTACATCGGCCTGAACCACCTGGGTTGGCTGCGCGGGCTGACCGTCGACGGGGCGGACGTGCTCCCGGAGCTGCTCGCGGACGCGGACGCCGTCGAATCCTTCGAGGAAGGCCGGCTGTTCGGCGCCCCTTGGATCCAGGCGCTCGGCGCGGTTCCGAACGAATACCTGCACTACTACTATTTCCGCCGGGAAAACCTACTGGCCGAACAGGAGGCCGCCGCCAGCCGCGGTAGCTATCTGGCCCGGCAGCAGGCCGCCTTCTACGCCTCCGGCGCAGGGGAGGGCGGGGGCGCTGAATCGGCGCTGCAGCTCTGGGAACAGTGCCGGCTGGACCGTGAGCAGACGTATATGGCCGACAACCGCGATGCCGCCGGGACCTTCGAGCGCGACGCCGCGGACCTGCAGGGCGGTGGCTACGAGGGCGTGGCCCTGGCGATCATGCGGGCGCTGGCAGGCTCGGCCGGAAGTTCCGGCGGCACGGACGAGACCCGCCTCATCCTCAACATGCCCAACGCCGGCACCCTGCCCGGGCTGGATGCGGATGCCGTCATAGAGGCTCCCTGTGTGGTGGGTCCGGGCGGCGTCCGGCTGCTGCCCGCGGATCCCCTTCCGGGCTACGCCGCCGGACTGGTCACCACGGTCAAGGCGGTGGAGCGGGCCACCATCGAAGCGGCACGGGGCGGATCCCGGAGTGCCGCCTACCGCGCCTTGGCCATGCATCCGTTGGTCGATTCCGTGCGGGTGGCGCATGCCCTGCTGGACGGGTACATGGATCACTTCAAGGAGCTGGCCTACCTGCGCTGAGCGCCTGGTGCTCCAATACGGAGGGCCTGCGTGCTGGAGCCGTTCGGGAGCCCGAAGGCCCTGTCGGGAAACCCCGCCCGGGCCTAGGATCGCAGCATGGGCAATGATGCAGCCACAGAAGTCTTGGACCCCCAAGCGTGCTGGGAACTCCTCCGGACCGTGTCGGTGGGTCGCCTGGCCGTCTGGCTCGGCGACCATCCGGACATCTTCCCGGTCAACTACGCTGTGGACCACGGCAGCGTCGTCTTCAGGACCGGCGCCGGCACGAAACTTGAAGCCGCCCTCGGCGACTATCCTGTCGCGATGGAGGCGGACGGTGTCGACCCCGAGACCGGCGTCGCCTGGAGCGTGGTGCTCCGCGGCAAGGCGGTCCCGCTGAAGAACATCGACGACGTCGTCCAGTCCTTCTCGATTCCCCTGTTTCCCTGGGAAGCCGGGCAGAAGGACCACTTCGTGAGGATTCCCGCGGACTCCGTATCCGGCCGGCGCTTCACGGTCACACCGCCGCTCACCTGGTGGACGCCCTACAGCGGCACCAAGGCGGCCCGGGGCGAGTAGCGAGCCCGTGTCGCGCGGCGGTGTCGCGCGGAGTTCCCGGCACTGGCAGGATGGGCTGATGGCCTCGAATTACGACGTAGTGATTGTCGGCGGCGGCATCGCCGGGCTCTCGCTTGCCTCCGCGCTCGCCGGGAAGTGCTCCGTGGCGCTCGTCGAAGCGGAACAGACCCTTGCCTACCACACCTCCTCGCGCTCGGCGCGGCAGCTGATCCCCAGCTACGGTCCCGCCGTCGTGCAGGACCTCACCGTCCGTACGCTGGAACTGATTGCGGAGCACGACGCCGGACTGGACGTTCCGGTGCTGACGCCGCGGGCGTTCATGATGGTGGGGGACGAAGCGGAGCTCTCTGCCGAAGCCAGCGGCCACATGCAGCCCATCACGCACGCCGAGGCGCTGGAACTCTGCCCGGCCCTCCGGCCCGACGGCTTCACCCATGCCGGCCTGGACACCGGCTCCTTCGCCTGCAACGCTCCCGTGCTCCTTGAAGACCACCGCCGCCGCGCGGAGGCGGCCGGCGCGGACGTCATCACCGGGGCCCGGGTGCACTCGGCCCAGCGGATCGGCTCCGCCTGGCAGCTCGGCGCCGGGACCGAGGGGCTCGGCGCCGCCGTCGTGGTCAACGCGGCCGGTGCGTGGGCGGACGAGCTCGCGGTCCTCAGCGGGGTGGAGAAGCTCGGGCTGCAGCCGTACCGGCGCACCGCGGCCGTCGTCGACGTCGAGCGTCCCCTGGCGCCCGGCACTCCGATGGTTGCCGAGGCAGCGCACCGCTGGTACTTCCGCGCCGAAGGAGCGCAGGTACTCATCTCGCCGGCGGAAACCGTGCCTAGCGGGCCCGAGGACGCCAAGCCGCGGCCTGGGGACATCGAGGCCCTCGTGGCCCGGCTGAACTCGCTGACCACCCTGGGCATCCGCTCGGTGGACCGCGCCTGGACCGGGCTGCGCACCGAAGCCGCGGACGGCGTCCCGGTGGTGGGCTTCGACGCCGAGGCGCCCGGCTTCTTCTGGCTCGCCGGGCAGGGCGGCTACGGCTTCCAGACCTCCTCGGCCATCGCGGAACTTGCCGCCGCCGCGATCCTCGACACTTCCGGCAGCAGTCCGGTATCCCGGACACCGTCGGTGCTGGCGGCCACCCGCTGGTCCGTCCGCCGATGAACAATTGATCCATGACTACGGGGTTCACGGGCGGGCACGCAAGCACACTGATCCACAACATCGGCGAACTGATGACCCAGGACGGCGAGCACCGCGTCCTGCGGGATGCCGCCGTCGTGATTGAGGGCGAACGGATTTCCTGGATCGGCCCGGCATCGCAGGCACCCGCCGCGGATGCCGCCGTCGACGCCGAAGGCCGCGCCGTGCTGCCCGGCTGGGTGGACTCGCACTCGCACCTGGTCTTCGCGGGCGACCGCACCGCCGAGTTCGAGGCCCGCATGGCGGGGGAGAGCTACAGCGCCGGCGGCATCGCCGTCACCATGGGCGCCACCCGCGCCGCCGGTGAAGAGGAACTCACCCGGCTCACCGCCGAGCGCGTGGCCGAAGCCGTCTCACAGGGCACCACGTACCTGGAGAGCAAGACCGGCTACGGGCTGGACGTGGAGAACGAAGCCCGCAGCGCCCGGATCGCCGCCGCCACCGTGGACGAAGTCACCTACCTCGGCGCCCACCTGGTCCCGGCCGGCATCGACCCCGAGGAATACACCGATCTCGTCTGCGGTCCCATGCTCGACGCCGTCCTCCCGCACGTACGCTGGGCCGACGTGTTCTGCGAACGCGGCGCCTTCACCGAGGACCAGTCCCGCCGCGTCCTCACCGCCGCCCGCAACGCCGGTCTGGGCCTGCGCGTCCACGGCAACCAGCTCGGCGAGGGCCCGGGCGTGCAGCTCGCCGTGGAGTTCGGCGCCGCCAGCGTGGACCACGTCAACTACCTCTCCGAGGCCGACATCCAGGCGCTCGCCGGCACCTGGTCCGGCTGGGACGCCGCCAGCGGCACCGGCATCCGGGGAACAGTGGCCACCTGCCTGCCCGCCTGCGACCTGTCCACCCGCCAGCCGCTGGCTCCGGGCCGCGAACTGATCGACGCCGGCGTGCAGATCGCACTCGCCGCCAACTGCAACCCGGGCACCTCCTACACCAGCTCCATGGCGTTCTGCGTCACCACTGCGGTGCTGCAGATGCGCCTGAGCGTCCACGAAGCCGTCCGCGCCGCCACTTACGGCGGGGCGCTGGCCCTCGGCCGCGAATCCGGCAAGGACTCCGACGGCGAGCGCGCGGTGGGCTCGATCGCCGTCGGGCACCGCGCGGACCTGCACATGCTCAAGGCGCCGTCCGCAACGCACCTGGCCTACCGGCCCGGCATCCCGATGACGCATGCCGTCTGGCGTGCCGGCGTGCGCGCCGTCTAGCTGCCCGGATCAAACCTTGCGCGGACAGCGGCGCCGGCGCACCGGGCAGGAACATGCTGACGACGCCGAGGTAGGCAAAGGCGGCCCACTGCGCAGGTGTGGCGGTTAATGCTTGCTGCGTGGCCGGCAGGATTGCCAGGGCGAACGCCGCGAGGAACGCTGCCACCCCGAGCAGCCCCCACCACAGCCCGGAAGCTAGGAACAAGCAAACGCGGGGTCACTTACGGCCCGTACCGCTCGCCCGGACAGGCCGTAAGTGACCCCGCGTTTGCTTTAAAGTCCGCAGGTGAACTTGGCGTCCGCCCAGTCGGCGTGGTCGTTGCCGTTGCCGTCACCGGCGTCGTTCGCTACCAGATCGACATAGCGTGCTCCGCTGACATCCACGGTGAGCGGAAGCGGTGCGCTGGCCGCGCCGAGCACCGGCGTGGTGACCTTCGTGGCGCCGTCGGCCACCACGGAGAATTTCACGCTGCCGCGCGTGGCCTGGGCGTCGTCGATGCCGACCACGGCGGTGAAGGCGCTGCAGTAGCCGCCGAGGTAGTAGCGGATGGTGCTGTTGGCGTGGGCGCCCAGGCCCTTGGCAAAGACGGTGCCGTTGAGGGTGAGTGGCCTGCCGTCCCCGCTGCCCTGCTCACCGTTGGACATGTCCTTCTCCACCGGACCCCAGCCGTTGGCGGCGCTGACCCAGGGGTGGTCGCTGGCGTACACCGTGGACTGCGGCGGCTTGGGCAGGGTGCGGACCGTGGTGGTGGTGCTGATGGTGCGTGCGCCTACCGGGTCCATGGTGGTGGTGTAGCGTGCCGTCGCCTTGATGGGGTAGTCGCCGTCGGCCGAGGCCGGGGCGGTCAGTTTCCAGGTGGTGGCCAAGCCGCCGCCAGCAGCCAGGGTTGCGGCCGTGGCAGGCGTCGCGGGAGTGGCGGTCCATCCTTCGGGAAGGGCGAGCTCGACGGCGAGGTCCTTGATGTCCGCGGGCTCGTCGGAGACGAAGGTGGTCACGAAGTCCTGCGCCTTGCCCTGCTCGATCACGTCGCCCTGCAGCTGGGCGCCCAGCTGGGCGCAGGCAGGGACGGCGTCGGAGGCGCCGAGGTCTTCCACGAGGAAGTTGTCCAGGGTGAAATCGGAACCGTTGGCGCTGCCGCTGCGCTGCAGACCCACGAAGTAGTCCCCGCAAAAGCCGGCGTCCACGATCTGCTCGAAGCGCGCCGTCGAGGTCTGCTCGCCGATGGGCTGGATTCCCGTGACGGCGGGGCCGGCCTGGGAGTCGTAGCCGGAGACCCAGGAGTACTGGCCGGACCTGGAGTTCTGGTAGTCGAAGGAGACCCTGTACTTGCGGCCCGCGGTGAACGGCACGGTGGCTTCGGTGGTGCGGTAGACCACGCCCGGTCCGCCGTTCGGGGCGCGGCTTTCGTCGTGCGCGATCAGGGACCAGTTGCCGTCCAGGACTTCGTCGATCGCGTTCTTGTCCCAGCCCTTCTGCGTGAACGGCGCATTGCGTCCGGTGATGTGAGTGCGCGGGTCGGTGCTGCCGCCGGCGTCGCCCTTTACGAAGGGACCCCAGCCCTGGTCGACGTCCTCGAAGTTCTCGGCGAGCATTCCGCTGGTGGTTACCCGGGAAGTCTTGACCGCCCGGAAGTCGTCCAGCCGGACCTTGGCGGATCCCTCTCCTGCGGCCACGCTCACGGTGGGCCGGACTCCGTTCTGCGGGATGTCCACCAGGACCCGGACGCGCTGGAAACGGGTGCCGGTCTTTTCATCCGCTGCCACGTAGTTCTGTGCGGTGGAGCTGTCGATGGTGAGGCTCTGGCTGGTGCCGCCCGGGACGTCCACCTTCAAAGTGACGGGGCGCTTCTTCCCGGCCTCGATCTCCATGTAGGTGCTGATCGAATAGGTGCCTGCCTGGAAGGGCAGCAGTGTCTGGGAAAGCGACGGGGTCCCGGAGCCGAGTTCGGAATAGCGGCGGCCCTTGCTGTCGCGCGTGATCGTGGCGGCGCCCTTCGGGCTCCACTTGCCGAGGTCCGGGGCGTTAAAGCCCGGGTCCTTGAACCGGGTACCTTCGCCGAAGGACGGATCGGACGGCAGGCTCACGACGGCGGCATCCGCGGTCAGCACGTAGGGCTGGCCGGCGTCGGCGGTGAGGGTCACCTGGCCCCCGGTCACCGGAATGTCGGCCACCTTGACCCGGCCGGTGTCGGTGAGCTTGAACTGCTGCAGTTTCGTGGCGCCGGCGAAGGCGCCGGTGAGCTTCCAGGTGCTGCTGCCGCCGGCCGGGCTGTAGTGGTAGAGCTTGTCCTGCGGTCCGCCGGTCTTTGACGCCCAGGGCAGGAGGTAGGTGCCGCCCCGCAGCACGGATGCGCCGTCCACTGTGATGTTGCGTTCGGCCGCGGTGTTCCCGGTCACGGCCACTCCGCCGGCCAGATCAATGCGGTCCTGGGTCCACTTGGTGATCTCGTGGTGCTGCAGGAACTTGGCGGGAAGGTTGGATTCCCAGATGTTCTTGGAGAAGGCGTTGTAGTCGTTCTGGCCCGTCCAGCCTTCGAACTCCACGATGTGGCTGACGCCGAGCTTCGGGTCCGGGTTCCAGACGTCGGACTGGGTGTTGTTGATGAAGCGCAGGATCTGCGAGTTGATGCCCTTGTTGCTGCTGCCGCCGTAGTTTTCGTCGTTGGCCCAGTGCGACCAGGTGTTGTTGCGGGAGAGCTTGTCCGCCCACTCCGAGCCCACGCGGAAGCCGTTCTTGACCAGTTCCTGCTGCAGCCGTTCGGCCAGCCAGCCGTACTCGTAATAGACGTCCACGTAGGCGAAATCGAGGTTGTCGTCCGTGGCGTCGGCCAGTTCCTTGACCCGCTGGGCCAGCTTCCCGGACGTGATGTCCTGCCGCTGGTTGATGTAGTAGGACTGGTCCAGCCAGTTCCAGCCCAGCGATTTGTTGGCCGTCAGCAGGTCTTCGGCGAAGGACTTGGCTTCCGGGTAGATTTCCGTCGCGTTGACGTGCACGCCGAACTTCGCGTTCCAGTCCTTGCCCGCGGAGACCAGCTTGTTCAGGTCCGTCAGCCCGCCGGCGCGGGTGTTGAAGTTGTTGCCGTAATCGGTGTTGGCGGAGTCGTGCCCTTCGGAGGTGTAGCCCTTGAGCATGGCCACCTGGCCGAGGCCGTCGGTGGCCAGCGCGATGCGCTTCACGTCGTCCAGGGTGCGCAGGAACGGATGGGTGGCCTGCGAAGCGAAGTTGAAGGGGATGTGGGTGACTACGTTGTCCGGCGTCTGTTCGCCTTTGTTGGCCTTGACCTCGATCGAACGCATCGCGATCGCGGCGTCCTGCCAGTCCACCGCACCGTCCCCGTTGGCATCCGTGGTGATGGCCACGCGGGTCCAGGGCAGTTCCTCCGCGGTGCTTGAGCCGTCGGCCCGGTACAGCCACTGGCCGCTGGCGACTCCCATGCGGACGGTGCCGCCGTCGTTCACGGCCTGCCGCCAGAACCGGCCCTGGTCCTTGCTGCCCGGCCCGGCGGAGGTGTCGTACAGGGCGTTCGATTCCATGGCGGCCGCGAGGGCGGCGGTGTTGGCCAGGGCGTAGGCGGAACTCTTCGGCGCAGAGTCCAGGGGAGTGGCGGCGGTGACGGGGGTGAACAGGTCGCCGCTCCTGGCCCGGTCCACGGAGAGGTTGGCGGTGGACACCTGGGCGCCCGGCTGCGCCGATGTCACGGAGACCAGGTTGAGTTTGGGCAGCTGCAGGGTGCGGACCTGGAAGTCCGGCGAGTCGCGGATGGCGGTGACGTTGAAGGACACCACGTTGCCGTTCACGGCCAGCCGCGCATCGATAGTGGTGTTGCCGAAGTCCGGCAGGGTGAGGACGTAGCCCATGGTGTTGCCGGCCGATTTCGACGACGTCACGGAGACCCGCTGCTCGGTGCCGTTGACGGTGATGGTGGACAGCCGGCCGGGAGTTCCGTCCATGCGGGCCCGGCTGGCTACCTCGGTGTAGCCCAGGACCTGCGGAAAGGAGGTGGAGACCTCCACGGCCAGGGACCCGGAACTCAGGATCTCCGTTCCGGCGGTGGCCTCCGTTCCGGATGTGGTTTCGGCCGCGGCGGGGACGGCGGCGCTGAAGCCGAGGGAGCCTGCTGCGACGACGCAGGCGAGGCTCAACCCGGCGAGGCGTTTCGGGGATGACAAGCGGGGCATAGTGCTCCTTCTTGATTTTTCCTTGTGAACATCGGTCATGTTCTTGCGGACGGCTCCACTCTGCGTCATACGAACACAAAATGACAAGAGCTGAGCAAAAAGTCTCTTTTTAAAACAAAAAGAAACAAGCTGGCGGCGGATGAACCGTTTGATCACCGCGCGGGCGCGGACGGGGTGGCGCGCGCCACGAACACTCCTTGTGCGATTGAAGTTGATCGATTAGTGTTTTTATAAATCAGAAAACGTCAAACGCGCGTCGTGAAGCGCAGACAGGAACGGTGCGATGAGCAACGCTGCCCTTGGTGCCTACATGGAAGAAGAACTGGTTTCGCAGCCGGACGTCTGGCTCCAGGCCATCACCCAGGCCAAGGCGGAACAGCTCCTGCCCGCGGACGGCGAGCGGGTCGCCGTCGTCGGCTGTGGAACCTCCTGGTTCATGGCGCAGAGCTACGCCGCCGCGCGCGAAGCCGCCGGCAAGGGGGTCACCGACGCGTTCGCCGCGTCCGAAGCCTTCCTGAACCACAACAGCGCCGGCCGCCAGTACGACGCCGTCATCGCCATCACCCGTTCCGGCACTACCACTGAGGTGATTGAGCTGCTGGAGGCCTTGCGCGGCAAGGTCCGCACCATTGCGCTGATCGGCGACGTGGATTCGCCGGTGGCCACGCTGGCGGACGCCGTTGTCGGGTTGCCGTACGCGGATGAAAAGTCCGTGGTCCAGACCCGCTTCGCCACCACCGCCCTGGTCTACCTGCTGAGCAGCCTCGGCATCGACCTCGGCGACGCCGTCGAACAGGCCCGCCCGGCGGTCACCGATCCGGTCTCCCGGGAACTCATCGACGCCGAGCAGTTCACTTTCCTCGGTACCGGCTGGACTATCGGCCTGGCCCACGAGGCCGGCTTGAAGATGCGCGAAGCCGTGCAGGGCTGGACCGAGTCCTACCCGGCCATGGAATACCGGCACGGCCCCATCTCCATCGCCGCGCCCGGCCGCGTCACCTGGCTCTTCGGCGAGCAGCCCGAGGGACTGGACGCCAACATGGAAGCCACCGGCGCTCTGTACGTCAACACCGGCAAGCACCCCCTTGCCGAACTCGCCCGGGTCCACCGCGTCACCTTGGAACGCGCCCGCGCCCGCGGCCTGAATCCGGACCTGCCGCGCAACCTCACCCGCTCGGTCATCCTCGACACCACCGCGTAGGACCCCACGATGGTTCTCGGAGCAGCTGGGGCGGCCGTACTTGCCTTCGACGTCGGCGGCACGGACATGAAGGTGGGACTCGTTGACGCTGAGGGCAACGTCCTGGGCCTGCGCCGGGTCAGTACGCCGCGCGATCCCCACCGGCCTGCCGACGCCATCCTGGACCGCGTGGCTGAGCTGGCGCGCGAACTCGAGGCCGAATTCCCCGCCCATCCGGTCCGGGCCGCAGGGGTGATCGTTCCCGGAATCGTAGATCCGGAATCCGGGGTGGGCCTCTACTCGGCCAACCTCGGCTGGCGGAACTACCCCTTCACCGCAGAGGCCGAGCGCCGGCTCGGAGTGCCCGTGGCCTTCGACCACGACGTCCGGTCCGCCGCGGCGGTGGAGCACCATTACGGCGGATCGCGCGAGTTCGACGACGTCGTGGTGATGGTGGTGGGCACCGGAATCGCCGCCGCCGTCTTCTCCGGCGGCAAGGCCGTGAGCGCCGGCGGCTTCGCCGGTGAACTCGGCCACGCCCAAGTGCCGGATCCGGACGGCAACGGAACCACCATCCTGGAAGCCGTGGGCTCCGCCGGGGCGGTGGCCAAGCGCTACGCCGCCCACTCCGGAACACCGCTGGCCGGCGCCCGCGAAGTCCTCGAACGCGCCCGCGCCGGCGAAGAACTGGCCGCCCGGATCTGGGCCGACGCCGTGGACGCGCTCGCCTTCAGCATCTGCCAGTGCGTCAGCATCATCGGCACCGAAGCCGTCGTGATCGGCGGCGGCCTGGCCGAAGCCCGCGAAGAACTGCTCGAACCCCTCCGCAACCGGGTGGACAGCATGCTCGACTTCCATCGCCGCCCCGTGATCCTGCGCGCCCAGCTCGGCCAGGACGCCGGCCTGCTCGGTGCCGCGATGAACGCCCGGGCCCTCATTTCCGAAACCCCTGCCGGAACGGACGGTGCGGCATGAGGCGCGTCGTCACTGTCACTCCAAACCCGGCCGTGGACATGAGCTACCACGTGGCCGGCATCCACCCCGGTGCCAGCCACCGGGTGCCGGCGCCGCTCAGCCGCGCCGGCGGCAAGGGCCTTAACGTGGCCAGGGTGGCGCACCAGCTGGGCCATCCGGTGCTCGCGCTCGCCCCCTGCGGCGGCAGCACGGGCGCCGAGTTCGCCGCCGAACTGGACGCCAGCGGTGTACCCCACGCCCTGGTGCCCGTCGCCGGCCCGACCCGCCGCAGCATCGCCCTGGTCGACACGGTGGGCGGAGAGACGTCCATCTTCAACGAGGAAGGCAGCCCCCTGCTGGCCGGCGAATGGCAGGCACTGGCCGCCGTCGTCGTCGACGCCCTTTCGGCGCAGGGCGAGGACGCCCCGGGTGTCCTGGCCGCGTCCGGCAGCCTGCCGCCGGGCGCCCCCGCGGACTTCTACCCGGCGCTGGTGCGTTTGGCGCACGACGCCGGGATCCCGGCGATCGTGGACACCTCCGGTTCCGGGATCCTCGCCGCGGCCGAAGCCGGAGCCGACCTGCTCAAACCCAATCACCACGAACTCGAAGAAGCCACGGGGGAGCGCGACCTCGAGGCGGCCGCCTGGCGGCTAATCGGCCTCGGCGCGAAGACCGTGCTGGTCAGCGCCGGTGCGGAGGGCATGCTCGCCTTCAGCCATGCCACCCCGGACGGGCACTGGAAGGCGCGGCTGCCCGAAGCCCTCAGCGGCAACCCGACCGGTGCGGGGGACGCCGCCGTCGCCGCGGCCGCCACTGCGCTGGCCGCCGGGATCACCGACACCAAGGAGATCCTCCGCCGTGCCACCGCGTGGTCGGCAGCAGCCGTGCTGATGCCGGCGGCAGGGGAAATTTCGCCGCGCTACGCGGAACTCGAAGAACAACTCATCATCAGCTGGGAGGACAATCGGTGAGCCTGGTCAACACCCGGGAATTGATGGACGCGGCCGCAACGGCCGGCATCGGCCAGGGCGCGTTCAACATCATCCACCTTGAAACCGCAGAGGGCCTCGTGGCCGGGGCGGAAGCGGCCGGCGTGCCGTTGATCCTGCAGATCTCGGAGAACTGCGCCAAGTTCCACGGCGGTCTGGAGCCGCTCGCCCGCGGCGCCCTGGCCATCGCCCGCGATGCCTCGGTTCCGGTGGCCCTGCATCTTGACCATGCCGAGTCCGAGGAGCTCGCCCTGCAGGCCGTGGACCTCGGCTTCGGTTCGGTGATGTACGACGGAGCACACCTGCCCTACGCGGAAAACGTCGAGGCGACGCGCCGGGTGGCCGCATACGCCCACGAGCGCGGGGTCCACGTCGAGGCCGAACTGGGCAAGGTAGGCGGGAAGGACGGGGCGCACGCACCCGGTGTGCGGACCGATCCCGGCGAAGCCCGCGACTTCGTGGCGGCCACCGGCGTCGATGCCCTGGCGGTCGCCGTCGGCTCCTCGCACGCCATGACCGAACGCAGCGCCCAACTGGACCTCGAACTGATCACCCGGCTCAAGGATGCGGTGCAACGGCCACTGGTGCTTCACGGTTCTTCCGGCGTAGCAGACGAGACGCTAGTGGCGGCGATCCGGGCCGGTATGACTAAGATCAACGTATCCACACACCTGAACGGGTTCTTCACGCGCGCTGTCCGGGACTACCTGGACGCCAATCCCGCGGTGGTGGATTCCCGCAAGTACATCGCGGCGGGCCGTGATGCCCTGGTGGTGGAGACCGCCCGCTTGCTGACGTTGTTCGCGAAAGTGAACTAGAAACCACCTCCGGAAGGTTCGTGATGACCCGTACAGATCGGCTGACTGCCATCCTTGATCTCCTCGCCGAGTCAGGGCATGTCGAAGTCGAGGACATCGTGACCCGCCTGGGGGTTTCCCCGGCCACCGCCCGGCGCGACCTGGACAGCCTGGCCAAGCAGCGGCTGCTCAGCCGTACCCGCGGCGGTGCCACCAAGGGCGCCGTGGCCTACGACCTGCCCGGCAGGTACAACCGCGACGACCACGCCGAGGCCAAGCAGCGGATCGCCCTGGCCGCTTCCGAGCTGATCGCCCCGGGTGCCGTGATCGGCCTGAGCGGCGGCACCACCAGCACGGCCCTGGCCCAGGTCCTCTCCACCCGCGAAGACCTGAACGCGCCGTCGAACCGGCCGATGCTGACCGTCGTCACCAACGCCATCAACATCGCCGCCCAACTCGCGGTCCGCCCCAACATCAAGATCATGGTCACCGGCGGCATCCTGAACCCGCGCTCCTACGAACTCGTGGGGCCCTACACCGACGTGATCATGCAGAAGGTCGCCCTGGACATCGCCTTCATCGGCGTCAACGGGGTGGACCCCAAGATCGGGCCGACCATCACCGATGAAGGCGAAGCCATGGTGAACTCCGCCATGGCGCGGCGCGCCACGGCTTCGTACGTCCTGGCGGACTCCAGCAAGATCGGCAAGCGCTCCTTCGCCACGATGGCCGGATACGAGTTCAAACGGCTCATCACGGACAGCGGCATCAAGGCCGCGGACAAGGCCGCCTTCGAAGCCGCCGGCACCGAAGTAACCATCGCGGAGCTGGACTAGAATCTCACCGGCGGGGCGTCCAGCACGGTCTCGTCCATCCGCCGTCCCACCCACTGGCTGAACGGGGTGTCGAGGTCGTACTTGCCGGCGTCGTTCCTCACCAGGGTGCGCAGCTCCGCATTTCCCGGGTTGTTGAGCGACTCGAAATATTCGACGGACCAGTGGAACCAGCGCATGCAGAACAAGCGCATGGTCAGGCCGTGCGTCACCAGCAGGGTGTTCGGCGCGTAGTCCGGCTTCTCCCAGTGCCGGTACAGGGTTTCCATGAAGGACGAGACACGGTCGTACACATCGGAGCCGGACTCGCCTTCCCGGAAGCGGTAGAAGAAGTGCCCGTACAGGTTCCGCAGTTCCTTCTGGTCCTCGATCTCGCCGGCGATCTGGAAATTGGCCCAGTCCTGTTCGCGCAGGCGGGGCTCCTCGATCACCCGCTCCGTCAGGCCGTCCAACTGCAGGGCCTCAAGGGTCTGGTACGCCCGCAGGTAGGGCGAGACGTACACGCACAGCTGCTCGCCATCGAGCTTCCTGCGCAGTTCTTCCCCGGTGCGCCTGGCCTGCTCCAGCCCGAGTTCGGTCAGCGGGATCCGGTAGTCCGGCACGCGGTTGTAGATCGAGGTGTCCACATTGGCGGCCGACTGGCCGTGCCGGACCATGAAGATACGTGCTGGCGCGCTCATCCCACCAAGCATAGGCAAACACCCAGGGAAATGAAGGCAAGATAGGACCATGCTCGTTGCCTCCACGCGCCGCCTGCGCGCCGAAGTCCTCATCGTCCTGGGACTGTCCCTGGGCCAGTCCGCGGTGTACTCGGTGGTGCAGCTGCTGGACAAGATGAGCAGGGCCCCGCTGGCGCAGGGAACGTCCACCCTGAACGCCTCACGGAACAGCCGCGAATACTTCGACCTCACGTACCAGGTGCTGGACATTGCCTTCGCCCTGGTACCCGTGGTGCTGGTGTTCTACTTCCTGTCCCAGCAGCGCGCACCTTCGGAACAGGAATCGCCCTTCGAGCGCCTCGGCTTCACCCTCGCCCGGCCGGGCCGGGACCTGTTGCAGGGCCTGGGCCTGGCGGCACTTATCGGAATTCCCTCGCTGGGGCTTTACGCCGCGGGCCGGGCCATGGGGATCACGACGGCGATCATCCCCAGCGCGCTCGACTCCTATTGGTGGACGGTTCCGGTGCTGATCCTCTCCGCAATCCGGCACGCCATCGTCGAAGAGGTGATCGTGGTGGGCTACCTGTTGGACCGCTTCGGCAAGTTCGGCTGGAGCACCCCGCTGGCCATCGGTTTGAGCGCCCTCCTGCGTGGCAGCTACCACCTCTACCAAGGCTTCGGTCCGTTCATCGGGAACGCCGTGATGGGGCTGGTCTTCGGCTGGATCTACAGCCGCACGAAGCGGGTCATGCCGCTGGTGGTGGCCCACGCCCTGCTGGACATCGTGGCCTTCGTCGGCTTCAGCCTCTTCGGCAAGGCGGTCGGGCTGGGCTGAGCAGCCCGGAGCCGGCTGGGCTGAGCGGGCAGAAGCCGAGGAGCCCCTTAAAGGGGTTCGGCCGCCGTCGCTGGGTGACGTCATTGGCACCCGCCGATGGCGGCCGAAACTTCGGGCCGGGGCACCGCCGGGCGGCGGCACCCCGGAAGGGGTCAGATGGTGACGGCCCCGTTGGCTGTTTCAAAGGTGACGGACATGATGCCCGGAACACCGTGCGGAGCAACCCACTGGACAGCGACGTCCTCGAGCGGCTTCTCCACGGGTTCGCCCAGCCACTCGGTCACGCGGGCAGCCGACCCGGCGATGGTGAGGCTGGACATCTTGACGTCGCTCGCGTAAACGAGGGACGGGTGCAAAGCGGGATCGCCTTCCCAGCGGAGCAGGTACGGGACCTGCGGATCCGCAATCAGGCCGAGGATGCCGATCTGCTGCCAGACAAGTTCCCGGCCGTCAGGGAACTTGCGGTTGCCGGGAACCGCGGAGCGGCCCAGCCGTTCTTCAAAAGGGGACAGGTCGTCGACGGCGACGCACCATCCCATCCATCCACCGCCGGTGGCGGAGCGTGCCCGGACAGCTTGTCCGAACGGCGCTTTGTCCGACGCCGGGTGGTCCAGGACCTCCACAACTTCCAGGTATTTGTGGTCTGCGAGCGGAATGATCATGTTCCGCGTACCGAAGCGCGGGTGCACTCCGCCGCGGACCGCATCCACTCCCAAAGCTGCGGAAATCCGCTCTGTGGTGGCCATCAGGCCATCCTGTTCACAAGCGTAAGAGACGTGATCCATGCGCATGCCACTCATCTTGGCACTTTGTGATTGACCTCTCAGCTTAGCCATGCCTAAGTAAGGTAGGACCTCTGTGAAAACGTGTCCGGGCGGGTAACGGAAAGACTCGTCACGACCGAAAAAGACCGTCTTCTTCACAATGCTTCAGCGCGGCCGTGCGCCTTCCTAGACTGGCCGCACGGCACGCTGGAGGGGGAACCGCCCCCCTTGGCCGGCCGGTCCAGTACACGCATCAGAGGAGGCGCAATGTCGCACGGTTGGTCATTCGAAACACGCCAGATACACGCCGGCCAGGAACCGGACGCCGCCGCAGGCGCCCGCGCCCTGCCGATCTACCAGACCACGTCCTTCGTGTTCCCGAGCGCCGAGAGCGCGGCCAACCGCTTCGCCCTTGCGGAGCTGGCGCCGATCTACACACGGATCGGAAACCCCACGCAGGACGCGGTGGAACAGCGGATCGCCAGCCTGGAGGGCGGACTCGGAGCTCTCCTGCTCAGCTCGGGGCAGGCCGCCGAAACCTTCGCCATCCTCACCGTGGCCGAGGCCGGGGACCACATCGTGGCCAGCCCCAGCCTGTACGGCGGAACGTACAACCTGCTGGCCCACACCCTGAAGAAGTTCGGCATCTCCGTGACGTTCGTCGAGGACCCGGACAACCTTGAGCAGTGGCGCGATGCGGTCAGGGAAAACACCAAGCTCTTCTTCGGCGAAGTGGTGTCCAACCCGCGCCAGGACGTCCTGGACATCGAGGGCGTCGCAGGGGTGGCCCACGAGGCGGGGGTCCCGCTGATCGTGGACAACACCCTCTCCACCCCGTACCTGATCCGGCCCATCGAATGGGGTGCCGACATCGTGGTGCATTCGGCCACCAAGTACCTCGGAGGGCACGGCGCAGCGATCGCAGGCGTGATCGTGGACTCCGGCAACTTCGACTTCGGCGCCCACCCGGAACGCTTCCCCAACTTCAACACCCCGGACCCGAGCTACAACGGCCTGGTCTACGCGCGCGACCTCGGCAAGGACGGCGCCCTGGGCGCTAACCTGTCCTACATCCTCAAGGCCCGTGTCCAGCTGCTGCGCGACCTCGGATCGGCCGTCTCGCCGTTCAACGCCTTCCTCATCGCCCAGGGCCTGGAAACGCTCAGCCTGCGGGTGGAACGCCATGTGGAGAACGCCGCCAAAGTGGCGCAATGGCTGGAAGGACGGGACGACGTCGAATCCGTCGCCTATGCGGGCCTGCCGTCCAGCCCCTGGTTCGAACGCGGCCGCAAGTACGGGCCGAAGGGGACCGGCGCAGTGGTCGCCTTCACCATCAAGGGCGGCCTTGACGCCGGCACGCGCTTCGTTGACGCCCTGGAGCTGCACTCGCACGTGGCCAACATCGGCGACGTCCGCTCCCTGGTGATCCATCCGGCCTCCACCACCCACAGCCAGCTGACCGTGGAGCAGCAGGCCGTGGCCGGCGTGACCCCCGGTCTGGTTCGTTTGGCGGTGGGCATCGAGCACATCGACGACATCCTGGCCGACCTTGAGGCCGGCTTCCGGGCCGCCAAGGGGGACTGAAGCGGGACTTAACATCCGCGTGTGACGGTCCGGGCCCGTGCCATGGCGGGCCCGGACCGTCACAAAGCTGTCACATTGTTCGCGTTGGCGGCGCGGTTCTTCCTACACTCGAAGCCAAAGGTCACGAGTGCCAGCGCTAAACCCCGGTTTGCTGGCCGGCAACCCTCCTTCCGTGGCGGGGTGCCCCGGGTGAAGACCTGGCCTGCCGGACAGCTGCCGGCAGGCAAGCACGAGGCTCAGGGGTTCTCCATGACGATTGCCGCACCGTCGGTCACCAGCACGAACAACGACGACGCACGCACCGAAGACGGCGCGCTCAAGTACGTTTCCATCGGCGCGCTGGAACTCGAAGCGGGAGGCTTCCTGCCGGACGTCCTCCTCGCCTACGAAAGCTGGGGCACCCTCAACGCCGATGCATCCAACGCCGTCCTCATCGAGCACGCCCTCACCGGAAGCACCCACGTGGCCCGCGGCGGCAGCGACGAAGAAGGCTGGTGGGAACAGCTCGTCGGCCCCGGCGCCACCATCGACACCGACCGCTGGTTCGTGGTCTCCGTCAACATCGTCGGCGGCTGCTACGGCAGCACCGGGCCGTCGTCGGACGCGCCCGACGGCAAGCCCTGGGGTTCGCGCTTCCCGCTGGTGACCCTGCGCGACTCCACCACTGCGGAGGCCCGGCTCGCCGACGCCCTCGGGATCGGCAGCTGGCACGCCGTGATCGGCGGCTCCATGGGCGGTGCGCGCGCCCTGGAATGGGCAGTCAGCTACCCCGACCGCGTGAAGAACTGTGCGGTCATCTCGGTGGGCGCCTACAGCACCGCCGAACAGATCGCTTTCGCCCAGGCCCAGACCCTGGCGATCCGACAGGACCCCGCCTTCAACGGCGGCGACTACTACGACGGACCTGCTCCCGAGGCGGGCCTGGCCCTCGCCCGGCGGATCGCCCACATCACCTACCGCTCGGCAGCCGAGCTGGACTTCCGCTTCGGCCGGAACGCCCAGGACGACGAATCGCCCCTGCAGGCCCCGGCGTTGGGAGAGCGCGGCCGCTACCAGGTGGAAAGCTACCTCGACCACCAAGGCCACAAGCTGGTGCGGCGCTTCGACGCCAACAGCTACGTCGCCCTCACTGAGGCCCTGATGAGCCATGACGTGTCGCGCGGCCGTGGCACCCTCAAGGAAGCACTCTCCATCGCCCAGGCGAACTTCTTCGTCGCCGCCGTGAACTCGGATCGCCTTTACTTCCCGGAACAGTCCCGCGAACTCGCCGAGGCCCTGCCCGGCGGCGTGGAAGTCCACACGATCGAAGCCCCGATCGGGCACGACGGTTTCCTCACCGAAATCGGCCAGCTCGGCCCGCAGCTCGGCGCGGCGTTCTTCGCCTAGCCCGGCTCCCGTCCCGGCTCCGCGATGTCCAGCTCCACATCCACGCTGTCCCCGGCTTCGATTCGCGCGGCCGCCCGGACGGATTGCTTGACCGGCAGGAGGCAGGACCCGCTTTTGCTGTCCGGGAAGATGGACATAATGCGCTCCCACGTCAGCCGTTCATGATCTCCTGGCGGAGCTTCATGTACTCCTCCATGGCGATTTTGCCGTCACTGAACTTCCGGTCCAGCTCCTCCAGCTTGCGTTCCCGGTAGCCTTGCGGCTCCGAGGGGGCCGGGCTCGGGACGGGCGGCGGCCCGGCGGGTGCCCGGTGCTGCTCCGGTGCTTGGTACGGCTGCCGGTATGGGTTCGACGGCGGAACCTGCGACGGCGGATACGGAGCCGGCGGCGGGTACTGGCCCGAGATGTAGTCGGGGAGTTTGCCCGGGTAACCGCCCTGCTGGAAACGCCCGTCCGGGTAGCCGCTGTTGCGGACCCGCCGTTGCTGGGAACGCCTGTACATGCGGACCCCGTACGGGATCAGCCACGAGCAGACGATAATCCAAAAGAACAGGTTGTTCATGGGGGCCACCTCATTCCACCCCCAATCTTAGTCCCGGGAAATCCCGACAACCCGGGCCCTGTCAGATGAGCCGTGCGGGCATCCCCAGGAAGGCGCCGTACCGCTCAGCCTCGGCCTCGAGCGCGGCCTGACCGGCGGCGCCCAGCGGCCGGTCCATCCTGGCATCGAGCCGGCATTCGCCGCCGGAAAGGTCGTGCCGCCACCACCCGGCAAGCCGCCCGTCCAGCAGGACCACATGCATGGGTGCTCCCGCCGAAGCGAAGTAGGGAGCGGTCCCGCCGAGGTGGTTCCGCGTCTGCGAGTAGCCCATCACGTATTCGTCGTAGCACTGGATCAGGTCGATCCTCGGCGGTTCTCCGCGGGAACCGGCGGACCGGGAGGCGCCGGAACCGGCGCGCGACGCGGCGGAGGCCACGGCGTCGAGCTCCTCGGCGGCAAGATGGAAATCCATCCCGTCCCGGCTGAACGAGGCGAGAGCGCCGGGCGAGACGTCCGCGGCCAGCCGCAGGCCCTCCCGCACCTCGCCCATCGTCAGCCCGGACCAGGCAGCGCAGTCTTTGACCGTCGCCGGGCCGCGGCTCCTGAAGTACCGCAGGGCGAGCTGGCCCAGGGACGCCTTCCGCCGCGCCGGCCCCGAGTCGCCGTTCCTCGCGGACGCGTCCTGCCGGGCCCGTTCGGGGAACGCGGCGTACGTCTGCTTCAGGGCTCCTCCGGCAGACCGCACCGGTGCTCCGCTGACGAGGACCCGGTTGATTTCCGCGTGCATCAGCAGGTAAATGAAGCCCAGACCCTTGGACGGGAAACCCGCCTCCCCGAGCACTGCGGCCAGCTCCTCGCGCGTCTTGTGGGCGCCACCGGCAACCGCCGCCGCCAGGATGTCGGCGCTGCGTGCTGCGGCCTTCGCGTCCACGCCCGTCTGCCGGTACATGCCTTTGTTCCCCTGGTGCAGGCGCGGCGCGGACAGCTCCATAAGCCAGTCCAGGTCGTCCCGGTGCACGAAATGCCAGGTGGGCCGCAGGACGTGCGTCCGGAGGACCGTGCCGTCCGCGACGGCATCCTCCACCCGGGCGGCGAGCCCGCCTGCGTCGTCGGCCGCACCGCTTCCACAGCGCTGGGCGAGGGACCAGCGGGCATAGGCAAACTCCTGCGACTGGACGGCGAGCAGGTTCTTCAAGGCCTCATCGACGCTCACCGCGCCGGGCGGCCGCAGCTGCTGGCGCCGCAGCCTGCTGCCGACAAGCCAGCCTGTGCCGTCTGAATCCACGCCGCCGTCAGCGCCCACGTCGTCGTCCATGTCCACAGGGCCGTCAGGTCCGGGGCAGGGCCGCGTCCGCTGGGCCGAAGACGGGACCCGGCGTCGGGCGCTTGGGGGAGATGCCGTCGCCGGAGGACTGGTGGCGGATCCGCCGGATCACCCACGGCACCAGGTACTCGCGGGCCCAGACCAAGTCCCCGGTGCGGGCTTCCCGCCAGCTGCGCAGCGGCAGCGGCTTCGGGACGTACGGCTCCAGCTGGTGCTCCACGTTGAGCGCATCGAGCACCATGGCTGCGATCGTGTGGTGGCCCAACGGCGAAAAGTGCAGGCGGTCCTCGTCCCACATCCGCGGATCGGCAAGTTCGCGCAGGGACCACATGTCGGCCACCACGGCGTCGTGGCGGGCGGCCACGGTGCGGAGGTTCTCGTTGTAGATGGCCACCTTGCCGCGGATGCGGCCGAGGACGGTGGACCCTGTGTCCGGGCCGTTGAAGAGCACCACCGTGGCGCCGTCCGCGCTCAACCGCCCGACGGCGTCGTCCAGCTTCTCGGCGAGGGCGTCCGGGTCCCCGCCCGGCCGGATGAGGTCGTTGCCGCCGGCGCTGATCGAGATAAGGTCGGGCTTGAGGGCCAGGCACGGTGCGAGCTGCTCGTCGAGGATCTGCTGCAGCAGCCGGCCACGGATCGCCAGGTTCGCGTAGGCGAAATCGCGCTGCCCGCGGGCCAGTTCCTCGGCCACCCTGTCCGCCCAGCCGCGATGGCCGCCGGGGCTGCCGGGCTCGGGGTCGCCGATGCCCTCCGTGAAGGAGTCGCCCAAGGCCACATAGCGGCTCCAGGGATGGTTCTGTTCGTCCACGGCGGGCTGGGCCATGGGATCAGTGGCACTCACGTTCTTGTCCTGCCTCTTGATGCATAGCTACGCGACGGTAACTTGTTACTCGTGGGTAACTGTAAGAATAGACCCATGAGTCAAGCAGCCGCCTTCCCCGCCCCTGTTGTCCTGTGGTCCCACGAGGAAGGGGAGCGGGCCGGCAAACCGCTGCTGGTGCTGCTGCACGGCTACGGCTCCAACGAAGCGGACCTGTTCAGCCTCGCGGGGATGCTCCCCGGCGAGTTCGTGGTCGCCTCCCTGCGTGCCCCGATCCCGATGGGCCCGGGCTTCACCTGGTTCCCGCTCACAGCCTCCATCGACTACTCGCTCGACGCCGTGAAGGTCGCCGCCGATTACGCCCTCGGCTGGCTCGACACCGTCAAGGACGGCCACCCGTCAGTGACCCTCCTCGGCTTCTCGATGGGAATGGCCATGGCCACCTCGATGCTGCGACGGCGTCCCGCGGACTTTGCCGCCGTCGTCGGGCTGTCCGGTTTCGCCGTCGACGCCGGTGCTGACGCAGACTTCCGGGACGCCGAACTGGACGGCTCGGTGCCGCTGTTCTGGGGCCGCGACCAGCAGGACCCGGTGATCACGCCGGACAAGATTGAATTCACCATGGGATGGGTGCGCAAGCACACCGACCTCACCAAGGTGCTCTACACGGGCATGTGGCACGGCATCAACCAGCAGGAGATCGGGCACGTGGGCGAATTCCTCACCCACAAGGTGCTCAGCTAGGAGTTGCCGGCGATCCGCACGGTCTGGCCGTTCACGGTCACGGTGTCGCCGGCGTGCAGCTGGCGGCCGCGGCGTTCCTCGATGTCCCCGTTGACCTTCACCAGGCCGTTCTTGATGAGCTCGGTGGCCTCGACGCCGTCTTCCACGAGGTTTGCGAGCTTCAGCAGCTGGCCCAGGCGGATCATGTCGTCGCGGATGGGTACTTCGTCGATTTCGGGGTTGCTCATATAGCAATGATGCCTGACGTAAGGAAAGTGAAAATGCCGCAATCTTCCCACCGCACGCCCCTTGCCGGCATCGCCGGCCTGCTTCTCGCCCTCGCCGCAGGCGTATTCCTCCCTCTGCAGGGCCGGATCAATGGTGCCCTGGGCGCACGGCTTGGGGACGGGATCGCGGCCGCCGTGGTGAGCTTCACCACGGGACTCATCGTCATCGCCGCCGTCGGACTTGTCCTGCCGAAAGGCCGGGCGGCGCTCGGACAGATCATTCCGGCGCTGCGGGAGCGCCGCTTCCCCCGCCCCTATGCCTTGGCCGGCGCCATTGGCGCTCTGTTCGTGATCGCCCAGGTGTTCACGGTGGGCCTGCTCGGCGTGGCCCTTTTCACCGTGGCCGTGGTGACCGGGCAGACCGTCAGCGGCCTGATGGTCGACCGCATGGGGATCGCTCCGGGCGGGAAGCGGTCCGTCACCGCCATGCGCATCCTGGGCAGCGTGCTCACGGTCGTCGCGGTGGCGTGGGCCGTGTCGCCGCGCTTTTCGGCCGCGAGCGAACCCGCTGCGCTCGTGGGGCCCGTGCTGCTGCCGGTGCTGGCCGGTTTCCTCATGAGCTTCCAGCAGGCCATGAACGGTACGGCCACCGTGCACTACGGCAGCCCTGTTGCGGCCACCTTCGTGAACTTCGCGGCCGGCTCCGTGGTCCTGTGGGTCCTGTTGCTGCTCAAACTGGCGGTCGCCGGCCCGGGGAAGGGGTTTCCGGCCGAATGGTGGTACTACGTCGGTGGGCCCATGGGCTGCGTGTCCATCGGTCTCGCGGCACTGCTGGTGCGCAGCCTGGGCGTCCTGATGACAGGACTCGGAATGATCGCCGGGCAGTTGCTCGGCTCCCTGGCGCTCGACGCCGTCCTGCCCGCCCCGGGCGCAGTGGTCGCCTTGCCGACGGTGCTCGGCACCCTGCTGACCCTCGGCGCCATCATCCTCGCTACCCTGCCCTGGCCCAAGGGTGCCCTGGATGGCCGGGCGGGGAAGCCGCCCGCGGAAACCGTCCGCGGAAACCGACCGGGGCCGGGGCCGGTAGGCTAGGACCGGCAGCATTCCTGCCCAGCTTTCCTTCGCGCAGCCTCCCCGCTGTGCACCCGCGCGGACCGCACCCAGCGGCCCTGTAGATCATTGGAGTACCCATGGCAGCAAAATCCGTCCTCGACCAGATCATTTCCCTCGCCAAGCGGCGCGGGTTCGTGTTCCAGGCCGGTGAGATCTACGGCGGTTCGCGCTCTGCCTGGGACTACGGACCCCTCGGTGCGGAACTGAAGGAAAACATCAAGCGCCAGTGGTGGCAGTCCATGGTCCGCGGCCGTGAAGACGTGGTGGGCCTGGACTCCTCCGTTATTCTGCCCCGCCAGGTCTGGGAAGCGTCCGGCCACGTGGAGGTCTTCTCCGACCCACTGGTCGAATGCCTCTCCTGCCACAAGCGCTACCGCGCGGACCACCTCGAGGAAGAGTACGAGGAAAAGAAGGGCCGCCCCGCCGAAAACGGCCTGGCCGACATCGCCTGCGCCAACTGCGGCACCCGCGGCCAGTGGACCGAACCGCAGGAATTCTCCGGCCTGCTCAAGACCTTCCTGGGCCCCGTGGCCAGTGAAGAAGGCCTGCACTACCTGCGCCCGGAAACCGCGCAGGGCATCTTCGTGAACTTCAGCAATGTGCTCACCACCTCGCGGAAGAAGCCGCCGTTCGGCATCGGCCAGATCGGCAAGTCCTTCCGCAACGAAATCACCCCGGGCAACTTCATCTTCCGCACCCGTGAATTCGAGCAGATGGAGATGGAATTCTTCGTCGAGCCCGGCACGGACGAAGAGTGGTACCAGTACTGGATGAAGGAGCGCATGGCCTGGTACACGGGCCTGGGCATCCGCGAGGAGAACCTGCGCTTCTTCGAACACCCCCAAGAGAAGCTCAGCCACTACTCCAAGGGCACCACGGACATCGAATACCGTTTCGGCTTCCAGGGCTCCGAGTGGGGCGAGCTCGAAGGCATCGCCAACCGCACCGACTTCGACCTCTCCACGCATTCCAAGGCCTCCGGCCAGGACCTGAGCTACTTCAACCAGGCCACCAACGAGCGCTACACGCCGTACGTGATCGAGCCCGCGGCGGGCCTCACCCGCTCCTTCATGGCGTTCCTGATCGACGCATACACCGAGGACGAGGCCCCCAACGCCAAGGGCGGCGTGGACGTGCGCACCGTGCTGAAGCTGGATCCGCGCCTGGCCCCGGTGAAGGCCGCCGTGCTCCCGCTGAGCCGCAACGAGGACCTCTCGCCCAAGGCGAAGGACCTGGGCACCCAGCTGCGCAAGAACTGGAACATCGACTTCGACGACGCCGGCGCCATCGGCCGCCGCTACCGCCGCCAGGACGAGATCGGCACCCCGTTCTGCATCACTGTGGATTTCGACACCCTTGAGGACCAGGCCGTGACCATCCGCGAACGCGACACCATGAGCCAGGAACGCGTGTCCCTGGACAAGGTGGAGGGCTACCTGGCAGCACGGCTGATCGGCGCCTGAGCATGGCGGTCGAATACAGGGAATGGCGCGAGGGCGACGACCTTGCGCTGCTGGAAATCTGGGGCGGACCCGAGACCCTTCCGGCCCAGCAGTTCCGCGCGGCGCTGGCACCGTCCAGCAACACTCCGTGGCGCCGCTGCATCGTGGCCGAGGACGTCGTGGACGGCGTCGCCATCCCGGTGGCGGCCGCCGTCGTCCACGAAGCCTCCCTCCATCCGGAGCGGCTGTGGGCCTACATCGAGGTCGCCAAGGACCACCGGCGCAACGGCATCGGTGCCACGCTGCTGACCATGCTGCGCCGCGAAGCCGAGCTGGCGCCGTCGGGCGTTTCGAAACTGCGCAGCAAGGTGGAGCCCGGCACCGCCGGTGCCGCCTTCGCCGAGTGGGCCGGACTCGCCCCGATCCAGCGTTCACAGCTGGTAGTGGTCCACCCTGAGGCGCTGAAGCTGCCGGTGTTCGGCGACGGCTCGGAAGAGGCCGCCTCCGAACAGCTCGAAGACCTTGCCACCGGTTCGGTGGAACTGAGCGACGTCGTAGGCCGCTACTACACGGCCGTGCACCACTGGGACAACCCGGGCGAACTGGGGATTCCCACGGTGCAGCGCATGTTCCTGGATGAACTCAGCGGCGCCCACGGTGCCGTGGTGCTGCGCGCGCCCAAGGCCAGCGCGTTCGGCTCCGGGGTGCCCGCCACCCGCAAGGGCAAGATCCGGGCCTTCGCCGTCAGCTACGCCACGGGCAACGCCGACGACACGTCCGAGGTCTTCCTGGGCCACGAGCCGGCGCTGGACGCCGGCGACGCCGCCCAAGCGGTGGCGGAGCTGCTGGCCCTGATCGCCTACCAGCACCCCGTGCTGCTCGAAGTCGACGATGCCATGGTTGCCTTGCGTGAGGTCCTGGACCCCCTGCTGGCGCAAGGAAAAGCCCACGTGGAGGGCGCGGACACCCAGGTCGTCAGCGACTAGCTGCGCCTTTCTTCCCGCACCCAGTCCCGCCGGTTCCGGCCACACCGGAGCCGGCGGGACTGCTTGCTGACGGCGCTCCCCGAAATGCTGCTCAGCCGGCCCTGGCGGACATCTTGACGCGGCGTCAGCCTGGTGTCACCCTGACGGCATAAGCCCCGCGCCTTGGGGTCTCAAGGGGTGGCTGCAGGGGAACAAACCCGGTCTCAGGAAGAGAATCGGCGGCGGAACCAATGAACGGAACAGCGCTCGACGGGCTGCGGGAACAACTCCGCGGACAACTCATCACACCGGCGGACCCGGACTACGACGCAGCCCGCGCCGTCTACAACGGCATGATCGACAGGCGCCCGGCTGGTGTCATCCGGGTGGCGCAGGTGGCCGACGTCATCGCGGCAGTGAACTTCGCCCGTGACCATTCCATCGCCCTCGCGATCCGGGGCGGCGGACACAGCGCGCCCGGTTTCGGCACGTGGGACGATGCGCTGGTCCTCGACTTCGTGAACCGCACGGGCGTCCGGGTCGACCCCGAGGCGGGCACTGCCCGCGCCGAAGCGGGGACCACCTGGGCGGACTTCAACCACGCAACACACGCCTTCGGCCTCGCGACGACCGGCGGCATCGTGGGTTCCACCGGCATCGCCGGCCTCACTCTTGGCGGCGGCATCGGCTACTTGGCCCGCAAGTACGGCTTGTCCTGCGACAACCTCGTCTCGGCGGACGTTGTCACGGCCGACGGGAGTTTCCTGACGGCAAGCGAGGACCGCAACGAGGACCTCTTCTGGGCCCTGCGCGGCGGGGGCGGCAACTTCGGCGTGGTCACCTCCCTCGAATACAAGCTGCACCCCGTGGACTTGGTCCACGTCGGGATCGTCATCTACGGCGCAGAACACGCCGGGACCGTCGCGCGTTTCTACCGGGACTACATCGCCTCCGCTCCCGAGGAATTCGGGGCCTTCCTGGGCTTCCACCAGGGACCGCCCGTGCCGTTCCTGCCGGAAGAATGGCACTTCAAGCCGGTGTGCGTCGTGGTCGGCATGTGGACCGGGGACCTTGCCGAGGGCGAGGCGCGCTGGCAGCCGTTCCTCGACGCCGCGCCAGTGGCAGGCTCCCTGATCACCCCGATGCCGTACCCAGCCCTGAACGTGGCCTTCGATGGGCTCAACCCCAAGGGCCTGCAGGGGTACTGGAAAGCCAACTTCCTCAGCGAACTCAACGACGGCGCCATCAGCGCGCATGAGAATTTCGGTGCCACGGTGACGAGCGTCAACACCTCGGTCCACGTGTACCCGATCGACGGCGCTGCCGCCCGTGTCGGTCCCGGTGATACGGCCTTCGCGAACCGCGGCATGAAGTTCGCCCCGGTGATCGCGGCGCAGTGGCCTGACCCGGCGGACAACGAGGCGAACATTGCCTGGGTCCGTGGTTACGCCGAGGCGCTGCGGCCGTATTCGGCCGCCAGCGGTTACATCAACTTCATGGACGCCGAGGACCAAAGCCGCGTGGCCGAGAACTACGGCGCCAATTACTCCAAGCTGGCGGCGATCAAGGGAAAATACGATCCGGGGAACCTCTTCCACGTCAACCAGAACATCAAGCCGGCTTGACCGCGCTTGCCGGGTGACCGCCTGATCGCGGTGCGCGGTCAGGCGGGGCCGCCTTCCGGCGGGGCCGGCGTGGGCGGCGTGGCTCCGGGCGGTGCCGGCGTGGCCTCGGGCGCTGCCGGCCGCCCGTAGGCTTAAGCCCATGAGGTTTCGTTCTTAATGGGTCACGGACATTCGCATACTCCCGCCGAAGTCACGGCTGACTCACTCGTGGCACGCAAGCGGGCCAACTGGCTGCTCGCAGCGGTCCTCGTGCCGCTTGGCGTGCTCACGGTGGTTGCCATGCTGCTGATGTGGCCTTCCGGCAGCAAAGAGGGGCTCACCCTCGCCAGTCCGTACCAGGCCGCGCCGGGCGTCACCTTCGACACCGGGAAGATCCAGTCCGTCCTCCAGGAAAGCTGCAGCCAGGCCAACACCGGCGCGGACATCCCGCCGAACGGCCAAAACAATGCCGGCTCGCAATGCACCTTCGCCATGACCCAGCCCGACGCCGGCGGCAGCCCGGTGAAAGTGGTCATCAACCCCGACGTCGCCAAGAGCCACGGGGTCAAGGCCGGCGACGATATCCGTTACCTGAACCTCTCCAAGGTGCAGGCCGCCGGGACCGGTTCGCCTGCCTACGTTTTCGTGGACTTCGTCCGGACCCTGCCCATCGCGCTGCTGGCCATTCTGTATGCCGTGGTGGTGATCGCCGTCGCTCGCTGGCGGGGTTTCCGGGCCCTGCTCGGCCTGGTAGGCGCCTACGTGGTGTTGGTCAGCTTCATGCTGCCCGGCTTGGTGGACGGCAAGCCGCCGCTGCTCGTGGCTTTGGTGGGGTCCACGGCCATCATGATCGGCGTGCTGTATTTCGCCCACGGCTTCTCGGCCCGGACTTCCACTGCGCTGTTGGGCACAATCTTCGGCCTGGGCATCACGGCGCTGCTCGCGGCCTGGGCCACCGACGCCGCGAATCTGGCCGGCGTGGGCAACCACGACGCCGCCACGCTCGTGAACATGTCGGACCGGATCTCGATCTCGGGGATCATCTTGTGCGGCCTCATCATTTCGGGCCTCGGCGTCCTCAACGACGTCACCATCACACAGTCCTCGGCGGTGTGGGAATTGTACGAACTGGCCCCGGAAACAACGGCCCGCAAGCTCTTCAGCTCGGCCATGCGGATCGGCCGGGACCACATCGCCTCCACCGTGTACACCATCGCGTTCGCCTACGCCGGGGCCGCCCTGCCGATCCTGATCATTGTGATGCTCTACGACCGGCCCTTGCTGGACACCCTCACAAGCGCGGAGCTGTCCGAGGAAGTGGTGCGGACCCTCGTCGGTTCCATCGGCCTGGTCCTCGCCATCCCGGTCACCACGCTGATCGCGGTGCTGGTGGTCAAGGCCACCGGCCTCCGCCGCGCGCCGTCGGGCGCCGACTCACTCAGCGGCAACGCCGCGGAGGACGACGACGCCGGCCGGGTCCGCGAGCTGGAAGGCTCCCCGACGGCGGCGGAGGACTATGCCTCGCTCGACACCGGGGAACTGGCCGCCGTCGTCGAAACGCGCCGCGCCCGCCGGGAAGCCGAGCGCCGGGCGGCAGATTCCCGGTGAGTGCCCGCTTGTTGCGGGTATTTCCCGGAGCTTCCCGCAACAAGCGAGCACTCAACCCCGGGGCCGGCGTTCCTGATTTGCCCGGCTTTGACACAATGGATGGGTGACTGTTGTAGCAACCCCTCCTTCGCCGAAGCTCGAGCTGCCGCCCCTGCAGCTGGGCAACATCACCGTGGACACCCCCGTGATCCTGGCCCCCATGGCCGGCATCACCAACTCCGCATTCCGCCGGCTCTGCCGAGAATACGGCGGCGGACTCTACGTTGCGGAGATGGTCACTTCCCGCGCGCTCGTTGAGCGGACGCCTGAGTCGCTGCGGATCATCTCGCACGACGACGACGAAAAGGTCCGCTCCGTCCAGCTCTACGGTGTGGACCCCGTGACAGTCGGGGCCGCCGTGCGCATGCTGGTCGAGGAAGACCGTGCAGACCACATCGACCTCAACTTCGGCTGCCCGGTCCCGAAGGTCACCCGCCGTGGCGGCGGCTCCGCCCTGCCCTGGAAGATCGACCTCTTCACCGCGATCGTGCAGACCGCGGTGAAGGAAGCCTCCAAGGAGGACATCCCGCTGACCATCAAGATGCGCAAGGGCATCGACGAGGACCACCTGACCTACCTCGAGGCCGGCCGGATCGCCCGCGATTCCGGTGTTGCCGCCGTCGCGCTCCACGGCCGCACCGCCGCGCAGTTCTACTCCGGCCAGGCCGACTGGTCTGCGATCGCCCGGCTGCGCGAGGCCCTGCCGGACATTCCGGTGCTCGGCAACGGCGACATCTGGTCCGCCGAGGACGCCGTCCGCATGGTCCGCGAAACCGGCATCGACGGCGTCGTGGTGGGCCGCGGCTGCCAGGGCCGGCCGTGGCTGTTCGGCGACCTCCAGGCGGCCTTCGAAGGCAGCGAGACGCGCCACCGCCCCGGGCTGCGCCAGGTGGCCGAAGGCGTCTACCGGCACGCCGAGCTGATGGTCGAGACCTTCGGCGGCGACGAGTACAAGGCCCTGCGCGAGATCCGCAAGCACATGGCCTGGTACTTCAAGGGTTACGTCGTGGGCGGGGAACTGCGCGCCAAGCTGGCCACTGTGCCCACCCTCGAGGTGCTGCGCGGCCTGCTGGCCGAACTGGACCTTGAACTGCCGTACCCCGGCGTGGATTCCGAAGGGCCCCGCGGCCGTGCCGGATCGCCCAAGAGGCCGGCCCTGCCCAAGGACTGGCTGCTCAGCCGAGCCCTGAACGACGAACAAAGCCGCGACATCGCCGCGGCGGAACTCGACGTTTCCGGCGGCTAACCGTCATTCACGCAGGCCCGGTCATGGAAGACTAGGCCACATGGGAACCGAAGCATTGTCCGCCACCAGCCGGAGAGATTCAGCGCCGGTCATTCCGGGCTATAGCGAGGCCGACTCCGCCCGCTGGGTCCAGGAACCCCGGAAGAGCAACTACCGTTCGGACTTCGAGCGGGACCGTGCCAGGGTGCTGCATTCCTCGGCGTTGCGCAGGCTGGGCGCCAAGACCCAGGTGGTGGCCCCGGACACCGACGACTTCGTGCGGACCCGGCTGACCCACAGCCTCGAGGTCGCCCAGGTGGGACGCGAGCTCGGCCGTGCCCTGGGCTGCGATCCGGACGTCGTGGACACTGCTTGCCTCAGCCATGACCTCGGCCACCCGCCCTTCGGCCACAATGGCGAATCCGCCCTGAACGAGCTCGCCCACGCCATCGGCGGCTTCGAGGGCAACGCCCAGACGCTGCGCCTGCTGACCCGGCTCGAGCCGAAGGTACTCACCCCCGGCGGGGAACCGGCGGGCTTGAACCTGACCCGCGCCAGCCTGGACGCGGCGTCGAAATACCCCTGGTCCGCCGCCGACGCGCCCGTCATCCACGGGCACCGCACCAGCAAGTTCGGCGCCTACGAGGACGATCTTCCCATCTTCGCCTGGCTGCGCGAGGGCGCCCCCGGCAACCGTTCCTGCATCGAAGCGCAGGTCATGGACCTGGCCGACGACATCTCCTACTCGGTGCACGACGTCGAGGACGCCATTGTCGCCGGCCACTTCCAGCTGAAATGGCTGGACAACCCGGACCACCGCGCCCGCGTGGTGGGCTACACCCGCCAGTGGTACCTGCCGCACAACGAACCCGCCGAGATCGACGCCGCGCTGGCCCGTCTCGAGGCCACCATTGTCTGGGTGCGCGAGGCGGACGGCAGCCGCAAATCGATGGCCGCGCTGAAGAACATGACCAGCCAGTTGATCGGCCGCTTCTGCCAGAGCGCCCTGGAAACCACCCGGCTGCACTTCGGCCCGGACCGGCTCACCCGCTTCAGCGCCGAGCTCATGGTGCCGGAAGAGACCGTCACCGAGATCGCCGTGATGAAGGGCCTGGCCACCACCTTCGTGATCTCCACCGACCACCGCCAGCCCGTCTACGAGCGGCAGCGGGAGGTCCTGCACGCCCTGGTCGGCGTGCTGAACGCCAGCGGAGACCGGCACCTGGAGCCCATGTTCGCCGCGGACTGGCGTGACGCCGTCGACGACGCCGCCCGGCTGCGCGTCGTCGTCGACCAGGTGGCGTCCCTCACGGACGCCTCCGCGCTGGCGATGTACGAACGCCTGGTGGGCAGCCTCCCGTCGCTGTGGTGAGCCGGACCCGGAGAGTTGCATAGACTTATCCGGTGGCCGGGCTGATCAAACGTGAGGATATCGACGAGGTACGCCAGCGCACGGACATCAAGGAAGTCGTCGACGGCTACGTGACCCTCAAGGGCGCCGGACTCGGAACGTACAAGGGCCTGTGCCCCTTCCACGACGAGCGCTCGCCCTCCTTCACCGTCCGCCCCCAGGTGGGCCGCTACCACTGCTTCGGCTGCGGCGAGGACGGGGACGTCATCTCCTTCGTCCAGAAAATGGACCACAGCTCCTTCCACGAGGCCGTGGAGAAGCTTGCCGCCCGCATCGGCTACGAACTGCGCTACGAGGACGGCGGCTCCGGGCCCAGCCGCGAGGAGGTCGGCAAGCGGCAGCGGCTGCTGGACGCCCACAAAATCGCCGACGAGTTCTTCCGCGCCCAGCTCCTGACACCCGGCGCGGCGGAAGGCCGGAATTTCCTGCACGGCCGCGGCTTCGACCGTGCGGCCGCGGAACAGTTCGGCGTCGGCTATGCCCCCCAGGGCTGGGATTCGCTGCTCAAGCACCTGCGCGGCCGCGGCTTCACCGACGCCGAACTCAAGCTCACGGGCATGTTCTCCGAAGGCAACCGGGGCATTTATGACCGCTTCCGGGGCCGGCTCATCTGGCCCATCCGCGACATCGCCGGCGACACCATCGGCTTCGGCGCGCGCAAGCTCTACGAGGAGGACCAGGGCCCTAAATACCTGAACACCCCGGAGACCACGCTCTACAGGAAATCCCAGGTGCTCTACGGCATCGACCTCGCCAAGCGGAACATCGCCAAGGACCGCCAGTTGGTGGTCGTCGAGGGCTACACGGACGTGATGGCCTGCCACCTCTCCGGCGTGGGCACCGCCGTGGCCACCTGCGGTACCGCTTTCGGTGCCGACCACATCAAGATCGCCCGCCGCCTGCTGTCCGACGACGGCAGCGGGGGAGAGGTCATCTTCACCTTCGACGGCGACGCCGCGGGCCAGAAGGCGGCGTTGCGCGCCTTTGAGGAGGACCAGCGCTTCGTCGCCCAGACCTATGTGGCCGTGGAGCCCACGGGTGCGGACCCCTGCGACCTTCGCCAGCAGCGCGGCGACGCGGCCGTGCGGGACCTCATCGGCAGCCGGCGTCCGCTGTTCGAGTTCGCCATCCGGGTGTCGCTGAAGCGGCACGACCTGGAGACCGTGGAAGGCCGGGTCGCCGCCTTGCGTGAAGCCGCGCCTGTCGTGGCCCAGATCCGTGACTCCGGCCTGCGCCCGGCGTACGTCCGGGAACTGGCCGGGTGGCTGGGCATGCCCATCGAGGAGGTCAGCCGCGCCGTCGGCGGCGCGCAGAAGCGGGCCTCCGCACAGGCCGCCCAGGGCGGCGCCGGCGGCCCTGGAGCCTCGCAGGGGAGGGGCGTCCCGCATCAGGCGGAGGGGCCCGCGGGAGCCGGCCTGCCGGCGTCGGACGCCGGGGCGGCCTTCCACCGCCCGGACCCGCGCGACCCGGTGGCGGCCATGGAGCGGCAGGCGCTCGAAGTGGTGCTGCAGGACCCCTCCGTGCTGGCCGGTCCGGCCTGGGACCGCTTCGAGATGTCCCGCTTTGCCACGCCCGCGTATGCCGCGGTGCACGACGCCATCCGGGCCGCGGGGCTGGCGCGTGCCGCCGACCCGGTGGCCTGGGTGGAAGCCGTGCGGCAGGAGATGCCCGAGCCCCTGCGCGGCCTCGTCTCCGAGCTCGCCGTGGTGCCCCTGCCCGCCAGCACCCCCGAAGCCATGCAGCGCTACTGCCGCGACATCCTGGCGCGGCTCTTCGAGCTGCAGATCACCCGCATCAAGGCGGACAAGATGGGCCGCCTGCAACGCCTTGACGCCGCCGCCAACCCGGAGGAGTTCCAGCAGCTTAACCGCGAACTCATGGAGCTCGAGATGCAGCGCAGGGCGCTCCGGGCCGAGCAATGAGCGTGTTCACGGGCGGCGTCCGGGCCTCGATTTCGTTTCCCGGCGGGCCTTTGCTAAAGTCATAACCGCTTCATTCCTCCGTAGCTCAATTGGCAGAGCATTCGACTGTTAATCGAAGGGTTACTGGTTCAAGTCCAGTCGGAGGAGCTCCCGATGCCCCCGTTCCGGATCCCCGGAACGGGGGCATTTTTTATACCCCGGGAGGGTATTTTCCCGGTGTGGGGCTGCTGCCCGCCGCCGATTTCGCGAAGTGGCCCGACCTTTGCTAAAGTCATAACCGCTTCATTCCTCCGTAGCTCAATTGGCAGAGCATTCGACTGTTAATCGAAGGGTTACTGGTTCAAGTCCAGTCGGAGGAGCGCACAGGGCCCGTACCGCGGAAATGCGGTACGGGCCCTTCTTTTTTGCGGCCTGGACGAAAGCGTTTTGCGTCTTAGACGAAGTCCATTTCCACCTGCAGGAACCTGGCGGCCTCGTCGACGGCGGCGCGGAACGCTTCGTCTTCCGTCGGGGGGGTGCGGGGTTCGCGCGGATGCCACTCGTGCGGCGAGGAGTGCACGCGGGTAAAGCCGCTGCCCGGAGGCGCATAAAAGATTCCGAAGCGCTGCACGGGCCATTCAGGGGACGTTTCGGGGGCCACCAGGAGGGCCGCTCCGGTGTCCGGATTGAACCATTGGGCGATCGGCCGCCGCCGGTCTTCCGTGAAGAGTCCCGCCGCATACAGGGCCGCCGACTGCGGACTTGTCACTGAACACAGGCGGTCCCACCACAGGGGCAGGATTCCGTTGTCCTGCCGCTGCCAGGGCGCCGGAACCGGGTGTGTTTCCTGCCAACGGGGCACAACTCAACTTTATCGCCGGGCCCCGGAGCACAACAGGGCAAGCCTGCGCCGTTTACGTGCCGGGCCGGCTCAGTCCCGTTTCCAGGGCCCCGGGTTGATCCGGTACATCAGCGCACCCACGATCACGGCCCCCAGCAGGGCGCCGAACAGCGGGTTTCCGTTCCGTCCCAGGAAAAAGCCGGCGACGGCGCCGATCACCGCGCCCACGAAGAGGCCGCGGCCGTTGCGGTGCGGACGCTTGCGGTCCGGCCGGTTGCGGTCCGGCCGGTTGCGGTCCGGCCGGTTGCCGGAAGGATTGCGGGACATGGTTCCAGCCTAGGCGTTGATGGATCGGGGGCTCATCGGATCAGCGCTCGTGGATCGACGGACGCTAATGAATTGAGGGCACCGTGCGCGGGCGGACAATCAGCCACAGCGCAAGGCCCGAGCAGCACACGCACACGGCCTGGACGGCGCCCATCGGAGTGGCCGAGGCCACGCCAAGGACACCCACCACCGGCGGGATGATTCCGGCCATCATGAAGTTCGAGGCGCCCAGAAGCGAGGCGGCGGTGCCGGCCTGCGCGCCGTGGTTGGCCAGCGCCACCACCTGGACGCAGGGGAACATGAATCCGGTGGCCAGGATGTAGAACCACAACGGGATGATCACGCCCCACAGACCGAGGTGGAGCATGTCGAACACGACGATCAGGAGGGACATGAGCAGCAGCCATGCTGTCGCGCATGCCATGATCCACTGCGGTGCCACGTGCTTGATGACGCGGGAGCTGATCTGGACGCCGGCCACGATGCCCAGCGAGTTGACGCCGAACAGCAGGCCGTATTCCTGGGGTGAAAAGGAGTAGACCTGCTGGAACAGGAAGGTCGAGGCCGAGAGGTAGGCGAAGAGGCCGCCGAAGTTGAAGCCGCCCACCAGGAGCATGCCCACGAAAATCCGGTCGCCGAAGACCGCCCGGTAGCGTTGGGCCGCCGTCGTGCTGCCATGGCTGCGGAGTTCGGGCGGGTAGGTTTCCCGGATCAGGAAGATCGCGGCGATGATCACCAGGGAGCCGTAACCGGCCAGGAAGTAGAAGATGCCGGGCCACGGCATCACCAGCAGCAGCTGGGAACCGATGATCGGGGCCAGGATGGGCGCCAGACCGTTCACCAGCGACATGCGGGAGAACATGCGCACCATGGCGTATCCGTGGAAGAGGTCCCGGACCATCGCCATGGCCACCACGCCGCCGCCGGCCGCGCCGATGCCCATGAGGACGCGGAACAGGGACAAAGCGCCGATGTCTGTGGACAGGGCGGCGCCGAGGGACGACGCGATGTGAAGCGCTGTTGCGAGGATCAGCGGCATGCGCCTGCCGAACTTGTCGCTGAAGGGTCCGACGACGAGCTGGCCGATGGCGAAACCCACCGTTGTGCCTGCCAAGGTCAGCTGGATGGCGGCCGCGGATACCCCGAAATGCTGTTCCAAGGCCGGGAACGCAGGCAGGTACAGGTCCACTGTGAACGGGCCAAGCGCAGTGAGGGCGCCCAGGAGCAGGATGTACAGGAGTTTTTCGCGTCGGCTGAGGGCATCGCCGGGGGCGGGGGGAGTCGTCACGAACACCAATCTTATGTGCCAAAGGTCATATCTCTGTTAGCCCTTGCCGCAGATTCCTAGGGGCGCAGCGGCACACCGGGAAACAGACGGAAAACCGGAAGAACGCTGAATGGTAGTTTTGTGGGCAGGTGCTGAGTATGGGTTCGGGTTCGGCGCCGCCGACGGATACGTAGAGAAGCAGTAAGGCGGGGAACTGATGAGCGGACGTCACAGGGGCAAGCCCGGGGTGGGCCCAGGAATTGGGGCCCTGCCGAGGACCCTCAAGCTTGCCGGCCGGCTCGTGCCCCGGCAGCTCAACGACGAAATCCGGCTTGCGAAACTTGAAATCAAGGACAAGGGAGTCAAGCTCGGCGTGGCCGGCGCCTTCGTGGGCGTCGCCCTCGTTTTCGCCCTCCTGCTGGTCATTGCCCTCGTGGTGGCGGCGATCCTTGGACTCGCCACCGTCATGCCGGGGTGGCTCGCCGCGCTCGTGGTCTCCGCCGCCTTCCTGCTGGTCATCGCGATCGGAGGGCTCGTGGCCTTCACCGAATTCAAGAAGGCGCAGCCGCTGCTGCCGGCCGAAACCATCCGCGGACTCAAGCACGATCTTGGCGTCCTCACCGAGGGCTCCGACTTCGACGCGAGCATCCTCGACCCGGACTCCGAGGCCTACAAGGCCGCGAAGGCCGCCAAGGAAGAAGCTGCGCGCAAGGCCAAGGAAGAAGCCGCGGCCAAGGAGGAGGCCCGCCACCGGGACGAACCTCCCGCCCCGGACAAGGACGAACTGCTGCGCCGCCTGCAGCAGCGCCGCGAACACTTGGCCGGTGTCCGCGACCAGCTCGGTTCCGAACTGGACTTCAAGACCCAGGGCAAATTCTTCAAGGACCTCGCCCAGGAGAAGCTCGACGACGGCCGCAAGCTGGCAGGAGATCTCGGGAACCGGATCCCGGACGGTCTGCCCGAGCGCGTCGCTGGACGCTGGAAGGAAATCCTGGCCTTCTGCGCCTCGGCTGCAGTGCTCGTCGTCGGACTCCGGAGACTCTTCAGGAAGTAAGCAAAAGCATCAACACGCCAGGTAACAGGATTCAAGGGGACAGATGAAGTTCATCGGCGCCGGTGCCCGTCCGGGCCAGCCGCAGATCGACCACGATCTGGTCTTCACCATTCCCAACTTCCTGACCGTCCTCCGTTTCATGGGCGTTCCGGTGTTTGTCTGGCTGGTCCTCGGCGCCCGCGAATACGGTTACGCCGTGCTTGTCCTTGCCATCATGGGCAGCACCGACTGGATCGACGGCTACATTGCCCGCCGCTTCAACCAGACCTCCCGCCTCGGCCGGGTCCTCGACCCCGCCGCCGACCGCCTGGCCCTTATCGCCGTCGCCGTCACGCTGGTGATCGCCGGCGTCGTCCAGTGGTGGTACCTCGCCGCTTTGGTGGTCCCGGACGTCATCCTCGGCTCCGTCTCGCTGTTCTATTTCCGCAGCCACCCGGATCTCCCGGTGAGCCGGATCGGCAAGGTCCGCACGGCATTCCTGCTCCTGGGCACGCCCCTGCTGTTGCTGTCCAAGCTGTCCTTTCCGCTCGCCGGCGCCAGCTTCGTAATGGCGTGGATCTGCCTGGGCCTGGGCTTGGCCGGTCATTGGATCGCGGCCTGGAACTACTTCTGGGCGATCCGCCGCAAGGGCCGGGAGTTGCGGGACCAGGACCCCACGAACGACGGCGGTCGCAGCTGATGGTCTGGTTCGCCGTACTTCTCGCCGTGCTCAGCGCGTTCTGCATGGCCTTCGGGGCGCAGCGCCAGGGCAGTGCCGTCAAAGCCGATACCGGCGGGCTCGCTCTGAGCTCCAACGGTTTCCTGCGACTGCTGCGCAACCCGCGCTGGGTGCTCGGACTCCTGCTGCTGTGTGCCGGAATGGGCTTGAACGCGGTCGCCCTGGTCACGGCGCCTCTGACGGTGGTCCAGCCGATCGGCGCGATCGCCCTGGTGATCACCACCGTGGTCAACGCCAAGGACCAGGGGCTGAGCATCAACCGCGCCACGGTGGTGGCGATCAGCGCCTGCGTCACGGGCTCTGCCCTGTTCGTACTCCTGGCGGTCAACGTCACCCAGGAGAACCACCACGTCAGCGGCGAGGACGAACTGACCATCGTGCTGCTGCTGGCACTGGCCGTAGGGCTGTTCGGCACGCTGGCCGCGCTGTTCAAGCACCGCATGAGCGCTTTCGTCTACATCCTCGGCGCCGGCGTGCTGTTCGGCTTCGTGGCGGTGCTGACCCGGATCATCGGCAAGCACCTGCTGGACCCCAACGGCATGTTCCTGCTGAACGTCTCGCCGTACTCGGTGGTGGCGATCGCCGCCGCGGGCGGCCTGGGTTCCTGGTTCGTCCAGAGTGCCTATTCGAGCGGCCCTCCGGACCTCGTCATCGCCGGACTGACGGTCATCGACCCGATCGTGGGGATCGCCATCGGCATCACGATTCTTGGTGAGCTTCGTCCCGATGTCCACGCCGTGATGGCAATCGCCATGGCTGCGGCTGCTCTCCTTGCTATCGTGGGGGTTATTGCCTTGAGCCGGCACCATCCGGAAGTCACCAAGCGGAAACGGGACGCCAAAGCACCCTCCGCGCGGAAGGCCTAGGGCAAGCTTCGCGATTGCTCCGCCACATGCGGGCAGGCGGCGAAGGCACCGCGAGGCACAGCTTCCCGTGGTGTTCACACCGTGACAAACAGGAGTTCTCCACGTGACCATTTCCGGCAACACCAAACCCCTCACCATCCTGATTGCGGCGGACACGTACCCGCCGCACGTCAACGGTGCAGCACAGTTCGGGTACCGGCTGGCCAAGGGCATGAACGAGCGCGGCCACAACGTCCATGTCCTGGCCTGCCGCCAGGACAAGGGCAAGAGCTTTACGGAATTCCGTGACGAAGCCACCGTGCACCGCCTCCGCTCGCACAGTGTCCCCACCCACGAATACTTCCGGATCTGCTTCCCCTGGGAGATCAAGAAGGAAATCAGCCTCCTGTTCGACAAGGTGCAGCCCGACGTCGTCCACATCCAGAGCCACTACATGATCGGCGAGCACGTCCTGTACGAGGCCGTGAAGCGCGGCGTCCGGATCGTGGCCACCAACCACTTCATGCCGGAGAACCTGAACCCCTTCCTGCCCTTCCCGCAGTGGTTCAAGAACATCATCGGCCGCATCTCGTGGAAGGACATGGGCAAGGTCATGGGCCAGGCCGACGTCGTCACCACGCCCACCCCGCTTGCCGCCAAGGCAATGCACCAGCACGCCTTCCTCCGCAAGGTCCTGCCGCTGTCCAACGGCATCGACGCCGCGGCCTACGAACTGCAGCCGGGCGAAGTCATCGAGCCGAACGAGCACCCCACGGTGCTGTTCGCCGGACGCCTCGCCGAAGAGAAGCACGTCGACGTCCTGATCGACGCCGTCGCCAAGACCCCGTCCGAGCTCAAGGTGCACCTGGAGATCGTGGGCGGGGGAGAGGTGCGCCCGGCCCTCGAAGCCCAGGTGGCCCGCCTCGGCCTGCAGGACCGCGTGAAGTTCCTGGGCCTGGCCAGCGACGAGGACCTCCGCAAGGCCTACATCAAGGCCGATATCTTCTGCATGCCCGGCACGGCCGAACTCCAGTCGCTCGTCACCCTCGAGGCAATGTCCGCCTCCACCCCGGTGCTGCTGGCCAACGCCATGGCGCTCCCGCACCTGGTCCGCGACGGCGAGAACGGCTATCTGTTCACGCCCGGCGACAGCAGCGAACTGTCTGCCCGCATCACCGAACTGGTGCGCATGTCCAAGGACGAGCTGCAGGTGATGGGCAAGGCCAGCCGTGAAATGGTGGAGCCCCACAGCATCCAGGGCACCCTGCAGACCTTCGAGGACCTCTACCGCGGAGCGTCATACGAGGACAAGGCACTCTAGGACAAGGCACTCCAGGACCCGCGCCCCGTCCCGCGCCCGCAGCTGCCGTGTGCGGCGTGCACGCAATGCGGGCCCGCCTGCCACTAGTATTGCTAGAGTGCTTTCGGCCGAAGGAGCGCTGAACCCAGCGGATTCCCGGCCGTCACGGGGCTATAGCTCAGCTGGTTAGAGCGCGGGACTCATAATCCTAAGGTCCTCGGTTCAAGTCCGAGTAGCCCTACGAACGAACCCCGGAGATCCACTCGGATCTCCGGGGTTCTTTGTCTTAAGGGCGCAGACCGAGGCATGCCGGGTCAAGCCGGTGGCGGGGCGGACCGTTGAAGCCTGCCCTCCAATGCGGTATGTTACCCATCAGTAACTTACCGTCAAGTAGCTCCGGCTTCCGAAAGCGCCGGGAACTTGTGCCGCACCAATGGAGGAGCCGCATGTCCACCACGATTGCCATCGACCCGGAAGACCTTCCCTACGCCGACGGTGACTTCTACGGCTTTGAGCAGCTGCTCACCGACAAAGAGCGGGACCGCCTCGCCGAAATCCGGGAGTTCCTGGCCCGCGAGGTCAAGCCGATCGCCGTCGACTGCTGGAACCGCGGGGAATTCCCCATGGAGCTGATCCCCAAGCTCGCAGAGATCGACCTGGTCAGCCCGGTCCGCCGCCAAGGCTTCTCGAACCTCTTCGCCGGGCTGGTGCATGCCGAAGTCACCCGCGCCGACACGTCCATCGCCACCTTCATGGGGGTCCACGACGGATTGTTCACCGGCTCGATCGAAGCGCTGGCCTCCAAGGAGCAGCAGGATGCTTGGCTGCCGGACATCTACTCCCTGAAGAAGATCGGTGCCTTCGGACTCACCGAACCCCTGGGCGGCTCCGACGTGGCCGGCGGGACCCGCACCACCGCCCGGCGCGACGGCGACACCTGGATCCTCAACGGCGCCAAGCGCTGGATCGGCAACGCCACCTTCTCTGACTGGGTGGTCATCTACGCCCGCGACGTGGCCGACAACCAGGTGAAGGCGTTCCTCGTGGACACCTGCCTCCCGGGCTACTCGGCCAGCAAGATCGAAAACAAGATCTCCCTGCGCACGGTCCAGAACGCCGACATCGTCCTCGACAACGTGGTGGTGCCGGACTTCTTCAAGCTCGCCAACGGCAACAGCTTCCGTGACACCAACAAGGTCCTCAAAGTCACCCGCCTCGCCGTCGCCTGGCAGGCCGTGGGCCAGCAACTGGCGGCCTTCGACGTCGCACGCCGCTACGCCGTCGAACGGAACCAGTTCGGCCGTCCCCTCGCCTCCTTCCAGCTGGTCCAGCAGCAGCTGGTACAGATCCTCGGCAACGCCGTCAGCTCCATGGGGATGATGGTGCGCCTGGCCCAGCTCGAAGACGCCGGCCTTGCCAAGGACGAACAGTCCGCCCTGGCAAAGGCCTTCACCACAGAACGCATGCGCGAAAGCGTGGCGCTCGGCCGCAGCCTCCTCGGCGGCAACGGCATCGTCACCGACTACGAAATGGCCAAGATCTTCGCCGACGCCGAAGCCATCTACTCCTACGAGGGCACCCACGAGATCAACACCCTCGTGACAGGGCGTGCCATCACGGGAATCTCCGCGATCGTCTAGCTCGCCCGGAGCGTCTAGGGCGGTCCTTCGAGCGGCAGCAGGACCGACGGCCGCAGGTCCATGACGAAGGCCAGCGGATCGACGTACTCCTCGCCGCGCCGCACACCCCAGTGCACACACGGCAGCTGCCCGCAGTGGCCGGGCTCAAGGACGCCGATCTCCTGCCCTTTCGTCACCGGATCGCCTTGGCGGAGTGTGCTGCGCACCGGCTCGAAGCTGCTGCGCAGCCCGCCGCCGTGGTCCACCGTAATCACCGGCCGGTCCACCACCACGCCCACGAAAGCCACCACGCCGTCTGCAGGCGACGTGACAGGAACGCCGTCGGCCGCTGCCTGCAGGTCCACACCTCGGTGCCCGCTCAGCCACGGTTCCGGCGGCGGATCGAAGGGCCGCACAACGGCGGGTTTGGGCGAGAGCGGCCAGCTCCAGGACGGGCGGGCGGTGCTTTCCGAAGGTTGCGCCGCCGGGGCGGCGCCCGCAGGTCCGGCGAGGGCTGTGGCGAGCAGCAGGGCGGTCAGGAAGGAGCCGGGTTTCATGCAGTCCAGCCTCCGGTTCGGGCTCGTTCCGGGGAAGCTCCGCACCCGGCTATGTGGAAAACCGGGCCACCTCCGTGGTGCCCCGCCGGCGCGCAGAACAAGGCGGCCGCTGTAGTACACTTGTGACTGCAGTTTGTCGTGCCCTCACGCTGTTTCAGAAGCGTGGCTCATTCAGCCGCGCGGGGGCCTCAAATTGACTACGCGCATCCAGCCCTCCACATCCAGATCCTGGTGGATCCATGCTGTGGAGGATTGTGCCTCTTGCGGTCCGTTCTTCGAGCGGATGAGGGGTGCAAGGGATGCCAGGAGCAGGACCCGTCCGGGTCCACTAACAACCGTCAACTATTGGCAGGGTAAGAGCAGCCCGCGAGGCTCTCTCATGAATGACCTGCCGGAAGGAGCGTCGGCATGCCCGTCGTAACCATGCGCCAGCTGCTTGACAGCGGCGTCCACTTTGGACACCAGACCCGTCGTTGGAACCCGAAGATGAAGCGCTTCATCTTCACCGAGCGCAACGGCATCTACATCATCGACCTGCAGCAGTCGCTGTCCTACATCGACCGCGCCTTCGAGTTCGTCAAGGCCACCGTGGCCCACGGCGGCACCGTGCTGTTCGTCGGCACCAAGAAGCAGGCCCAGGAAGCAATCGCCGAGCAGGCTACCCGCGTTGGCCAGCCCTACGTCAACCAGCGTTGGCTGGGCGGTATGCTCACCAACTTCTCCACGGTTGCCAAGCGTATCCAGCGCATGAAGGAACTCGAAGAGATCAACTTCGAGGACGTCGCCGGCTCCGGTTACACCAAGAAGGAGCTCCTGCTCCTCCGTCGTGAACTGACCAAGCTCGAGGCCAACCTCGGTGGTATCCGCAATCTGACCAAGGCTCCCTCGGTCCTGTGGGTTGTCGACACCAAGAAGGAACACCTCGCGGTTGACGAAGCCAAGAAGCTGAACATCCCGGTTGTTGCCATCCTGGACACCAACTGCGACCCGGACGAAGTCGACTTCCCGATCCCGGGCAACGACGACGCCATCCGCTCCGTGAACCTGCTGACCCGCGTTGTTGCGGACGCTGTTGCCGAGGGTTTGATCGCCCGCAACCAGCGCGCAACCGGCACCACGGAAGCTCCGGAAGAGCCGCTGGCTGAGTGGGAGCGCGAGCTCCTCGAAGGCAGCAAGGCTGAAGCCGCAGCTGCCGAGGAAGCACCGGCTGCCGACGCTGCCGCAGGCGAAGAAGCAAAGTAAATCCGGACTTTCCCGCAGCCCCCATCGGCGGCGGGAGCTACTGACAGGATGGCGGCCCGCCAGGCGGGCTGCCGTCCTGTCAGTCCGTAAACTCATAAATTTCTAGACAGAGGGGTTCACATGGCGAACTACACTGCTGCAGACATCAAGGCCCTGCGCGAGCGCACCGGCGCCGGCATGATGGATGTCAAGAAGGCTCTTGACGAGGCCAACGGCGACGCCGAGAAGGCCATTGAGATCATCCGCATCAAGGGCCTCAAGGGCGCTACCAAGCGGGAAGGCCGCGCCACCGCCGAAGGCCTGGTTGCCGCCAAGGTCACCGGCAACGTCGGCGTGATGGTCGAAGTCAACTGCGAGACCGACTTCGTTGCCAAGGCCGACAAGTTCATCCAGCTGGCCGACAAGGTCCTGGCCGTGGCCGTCGAGTCCGGCGCTGCCGACCTCGAGACCCTCCTGGCAGTCGACGTCGACGGCAAGCCGCTGTCCGAGGTCGTCATCGAAGAGGGCGCCGTTCTCGGCGAGAAGGTTGCGGTCCGCCGCATCGCCCGCATCGAAGGCGCCACGGTTGACGCTTACCTGCACAAGACCTCCAAGGACCTCCCGGCCCAGGTTGGCGTGCTGTTCGCTGTGGACGGTGAAGGCGAAGCCGCTGCCACCGCCGCACACGACGTCGCCGTCCACGTTGCCGCCATGGCTCCGAACTACCTCAGCCGCGAAGATGTTCCGGCTGAGCTGGTCGAGTCCGAGCGCCGCATCGCCGAAGAGACCGCCAAGGCCGAAGGCAAGCCGGAAGCTGCCCTGCCGAAGATCGTGGAAGGCCGCGTGACCGGCTTCTACAAGGGTGAAGTCCTCCTGGACCAGGCATTCGCCAAGGACTCCAAGAAGACCGTTGCCCAGGTCCTCGAAGAGGCCGGCGTCAAGGCAACCGCCGTCGCACGTTTCCGCGTCGGCAACTAGTCGCACGCTACAAAGGGGTGGTCACTTCGGTGGCCGCCCCTTTTGCATGCGGCCGTTAGCCCCCGCATGCGCCCGCCGGGCGTCTTTCTGCCCCGGCACCCAGCAAGATAATCTAGCCAGAGTCCACCAACGGGAAGGCACCATGGAATCCGAGAACACAGCAATCCAGCCCGAAAAGACCAAACGCCGCGTGCTCCTGAAGCTTTCCGGCGAGGTCTTCGGCGGCGGCAAGCTCGGTGTGGACCCAGAAACCGTCCGCGCCGTCGCCAAGCAGATCGCTGCGGCCGTTTCCGAGGTGGAAGTCGCGATTGTCGTCGGCGGCGGTAACTTCTTCCGTGGTGCCGAGCTCTCCCAGAGCGGCATGGACCGGTCCCGCGCCGACTACATGGGCATGCTCGGAACGGTCATGAACTGCCTGGCCCTGCAGGACTTCCTGGAACAGGCCGGCGTCGAGACCCGCGTCCAGAGCGCCATCACCATGGGGCAGGTGGCCGAGGCCTACATTCCGCGGCGCGCCATCCGCCACATGGAAAAAGGCCGCGTGGTGATCTTCGGTGCCGGTGCCGGCCTGCCCTACTTCTCCACCGACACCGTCGCTGCCCAGCGCGCCCTCGAGGTCCACGCCGACGTGGTGCTGATGGCCAAGAGCGGTGTGGACGGCGTGTACACCGCCGACCCCAAGAAGGATCCCACCGCCGAAAAGCTCGAGAACCTCAGCTACGACGACGCCCTGCGCCGCGACATCCGCGTCATGGACCAGACCGCCATGACCATGTGCAAGGACAACAAGCTCTCCATGGTGGTGTTCGGCATGGAAGGCGAAGGCAACGTCACCCGGGCGATCCTCGGCGAGAAGCTCGGTACGCTCGTCACCCCCTAGCAGCGGCTAGGATACTTCTAGGACCCTCCGCCCCGCGTGGCGGACTTTTACTGTGTGCACCAACCGCGTGCGCTGCCCTGGTGAAACGGGGCGGACTATTTCTGAGGAGAAACCGTGATCGAAGAAACCTTGCTCGAAGCCGGCGAGAAGATGGACAAGGCGGTCGAGGTAGCCAAGGAGGACTTCGCGTCGATCCGTACCGGTCGCGCCAACCCGGCCCTCTACAGCAAGGTGATCGTGGAGTACTACGGCACGCCGACGCCGCTGCAGCAGCTGGCATCCTTCGCCGTGCCGGACGCCCGTACCATCCTGATCACCCCTTACGACAAGACCGCCCTGCGCGACATCGAGAAGGCCCTCAGCGACTCCGAGGTGGGCGCCAACCCGTCCAACGACGGCAACGTGATCCGCGTGGTCATCCCCGAGCTGACCCAGGAACGCCGCAAGGAATACGTCAAGATCGTCAAGGGCAAGGGTGAGGACGCCAAGGTCTCCATCCGCAGCATCCGCCGCAAGGCCAAGGACTCCCTGGACAAGCTCGTGAAGGACGGCGAAGCCGGCGAAGACGAAGGCGCCCGCGGCGAAAAGGAACTCGACGCCCTGACCAAGGCCCACGTGGAGAGCATCGACGAGCTGCTCAAGCGCAAGGAAGCCGAGCTCCTCGAGGTCTGATGAGCCAGGCTGAGCCCGCGCCCGTGCACAGAACCACCCGAGCCAGGCGGAAAAGCGGCAACCCGACGCCGAAGGCGGGCCGGAACCTTCCGGCGGCCATCGGCGTCGGGCTTTTCCTGTTGGTGGTGGTCCTCGGCGGGCTCCTTTTCCTGCCGTTGGGCTTCGTGCTGGTCACCACCGCGTTCGCGGTTCTGGGAGTCTGGGAAATCTTCCGGGCGATGGACGCCAACGGCGGCACGCTGCTGCCGATCATTCCGGTCATGACCGGCACGGTGGCCATGCCCCTTGCCGCCTACTTCGGCGGTCTGGAGAGCCTGCTGTTCGCCTTCCTGCTCAGCTGCGGGGCGGTGCTGCTGTGGCGCTCCCTCGAGAGCGCCGCCGGGGCGCCCCGCAGCATTTTCGCCGGTGTCTTCACCCTCGCGTGGGTGCCGTTCCTGATCAGCTTCGCGATCGTTCCGCTGCACTCCACCGCAGGAGCGACGACGGCGGGCCCCTGGCCGGGCGGACAGATTCCGGCGGGTGCGTGGCAGATCGCCGTCATGCTGCTCCTGGTGGTCTCCAACGATACCTTCGGCTACCTGGTGGGCGCCCTGTTCGGCAGGCATCCGATGGCGCCGAAAATCAGCCCGAAGAAGAGCTGGGAAGGCTTCGCAGGATCAGTGGCCGGCGCCATGGTGATCGGCGTCCTGGCCAGCATCTTCCTGCTCGACCGGCCCTGGTGGGTGGGCGTTGTGCTGGCCGTCGGCATGGTCGCCGCCGCCACCGCAGGGGACCTCGCCGAGTCGATGGTCAAGCGTGAACTCGGCGTCAAGGACATGAGCAGCATCCTGCCCGGGCACGGCGGCGTCATGGACCGGCTCGATTCGATCGTTTTCGCCGCGCCGGCGGCCTTTATTCTTTTCGCGTTGCTGAGCGGCGCATGACAACACCATCCGGAGGGATAACAGTGGCAGTTGACGTTCGTCGGCAGATTCCCGCCGCCTTTGAGCGCGTGGAACGCACCAAGTATGGCTACAACGCCAAGCAGGTGGACCAGTTCTTCCAGCGGGCACGGGTGTCCTTCGAAAGCCCGGCCCATGCCGAGGTGAAGACGGGCAGCAGCGACGTGCGCTCCGTGTCTTTCGACCCGGTAAAGGGCGGCTACGATGCCGCAGTGGTGGACGCCGCCCTGGACCGGCTCGAGGACGCTTTTGCGCGCCGCGAACGCGACGAACTCATCGAAGCCGAAGGCGAGGAAGGCTGGCTGCGCCAGATCGGCAAGCTCTCCGGCGTGCTGCGCGCCAGGCTGCACCGCCCGGCGGGCCAGCGCTTCCGTCGCCCCGAGAAGAAGCGCGTCCGCAGCTACGATGTTGCCGACGTCGACGCCTTGTGTGATCAGCTGATCGGCTACCTGGAACAGGACCAGCCGTTGAGCGTGGACAGCGTCCGCCGGGCCGCGTTCCGTGCGGCCAAGGGGCCAGCCGGCTACGACGAGGCACAGGTCGATGCCTTCCTGGACCGCGTGGTCGAGCTCATGGCCGCGATCGACTGACGGCCCAAGCCCTCAGCCGGGGGCCTGCTATCCCTCTGCCTGCTCTTCGGGCGGCGTCGGAGAGAGTGGAGCGAAACCCTGCCACGCGGCGGTGTACCTCCGGTAGCCGCGCACCAGGGAGCCGATGACGAAGGCTAGCCCGCACAGCGCCGCGAGCGGCACCGCCAGCCAGACCGGGATGCCGGGCAGCACGAACAGTGTGCCGGACAGCAGCGCGATCAGGGCCGCGTTCACTGCGATGATGAAAGTCATGCTGCTTCCGGCTAAGTGGCCGCCCTGGCTCCGGGTTCCGAAGAAGTAATAGGTCTTCCGGGAACCGGGTTGGTCGTCATGGCTGCCGGCCATGAGATACGGGGCGAGGCCGGGATCCAGATCCACGTAAGCGGCGCGGAGCCGGTTCATCGCGATCACGTACATCAGGTCCTCCATGCCCACGTACATCACGCGGACCTGGGTAAGCAGGCCGATCCCGAGGTCGAGGAAGAGCACAATGATGCCGAACATCACGAAGGTGTCGGAGAATTTCGTGGCCTGGCCAACAAGGGCTGCACTGAGCAGGCTGGCCGAGGTGAAGGTCAGGAACATACTGATCCGGGTCAGCACCTCGCCCTGCGTGGTGCTCCGGGACGCGAGCAGGCTCCAGTGCTCGGTGGCGAGGAGTTGGGCGCGGACCGCGGCCGGGGCGGCCGCCACGGGTAGCTCCGGGCCGCCGTCGGGGAGTGTGCCGTCGGGGAGTGTGTTGTCCATACCGGACATGCGGCCATTGTCCACCTTCCGGCAGCCCGGCGCGATACCTTCAGCGTTCGCTGGCGAGCGGCCGTTCCGGCACGTGCAGGCGGGTCATCAACCGGGCCACCGTTCCGGGAATGCGCTGCTTGGTGGCCAGTGAAACCAGCACCATCACGGTGAAGGCGGCAGGCACGGTCCAGGCCGCCGGCTGCGCCAGCCAGCCCGGCGCCGCCGCACCGCCGAGCAGTGTCCCGGCGACCATCGCGCCGCCGCACAGCACCGCACCGGTGAGCATCCCGGCGATGGCCCCGGCGTCGCTCAGCCCGCGCCACCAGATGCCCAGGAGCAGCACCGGGCAGATGGTGGATGCCGTGAACGCGAACACCAGCCCCACGCTTCCGGCCAGTCCCAGCGAATCCGTCACCAGGGCGAATGCCAGGGGGACGACGGCGGCCAGCAGCGCCCCGATCCGGAAGCCGCGGACGCTGCCGCCCAGCAGGTCCTGGCTGATGACGCCGGCGAGTGAAACCACCAGCCCGGACGTGGTGGAGAGGAACGCAGCGAAGGCGCCTGCGACCACCAGCGCCGAGAGGATGTCGCCGGCCGTCCCGCCCACCAGCTCGCCCGGCAGCAGCAGCACGAGCGCGTCGGAGCGGCCGTCGCGGGCCAGGCCGGGTGCGTACATCCGGCCGAGGAGCCCGGCCGCGGTGGGAAAAAGATAGAAGACGGAGAGCAACCCCAGCACGATCAGGGTGGTCCGGCGGGCCGAGCGGCCGTCCGGATTCGTGTAGAAACGCACCAGCACGTGGGGCAGTCCGAGCGTGCCGAAGAGCAGCGCGACCAGGAGGGAGATCGTCTGGTAGGCCCCGGCGGCGGGCAGGCCGGTGGGGTTGACGGCCTCCGGGGCCGGCACGGCCGCGCCACCGCCTTGGTGCAGCAGTACGAAGATCACCGGAACGGCGAGGGCGGTGAGCTTGAGCCAGTACTGGAACGCCTGGACGAAGGTGATCGACCGCATGCCGCCCGCTGCGACGCTGAGGTAGACCACCAGGACCACGGCCACGGCGCCCACCCAGGACGGCAGCCCGGTGCTGATCCGGATGGTGAGCCCGGCGCCGTGAAGCTGCGGCACGATGTACAGCCAGCCGACGGCGACCACCACCAGGCTGGTCACCCGCCGCACCGCCGTGGAATCCAGCCGGGCTTCGGTGAAATCCGGGATCGTATACGCCCCGGAGCGGCGCAGGGGAGCGGCCACGAACAGCAGCAGCATCAGGTAGCCGGCGGTGTAGCCCACCGGGAACCACAAGGCGTCCGTGCCGGAGAGCAGGATCAGCCCGGCGACGCCGAGGAAGCTTGCGGCGGAGAGGTATTCGCCGCCGATCGCCGAGGCGTTCCACCACGGCCGGACGGTCCGGGAGGCGACATAAAAATCCCCTGTGGTGCGCGAGATCCGCAGGCCGTAGAAGCCGACGGCCGCCGTCGCGACCGCCACCAGCAGGAACGCCGCGAGCCCGACCGGGGGATTCACTGCTCGTCCACCAATTCGCGGTAACGGGCCTCGTTCCGGGCCGCGGAGCGGTTGTAGAGCCAGGCCGCCAGGCCGATCACCGGATAGAGCCCTGTACCCAGCAGCAACCAGTTCAAGGGAATGCCGAGGAGGCGCAGGCCAGCCAGGTCCGGCACCATGGCGACCATCAGCCCGCAGGCGGCGAGGACCAAGAGGAAGCCGGCCGCCACCACGACCGCCAGGCGCAGCTGGGAGCGGATCAGCGAACGGACGTACAGCCGCCCGACGTCGGAATCCAGCGCGGCATCGCGGCCTTGGGAACCGCCGGGCGGAAGGCTGGCCGGACGGCGTCCAGCCGATTGCGGCGCGGTGACCCGGACCCTGGTCATCCCTGCGGCCGTATCCGGGTGGTTCCGAGCTTGTCGCGCACGGAGGGCAGGTGCCTGCGGCTGATCGGCAGTTCGGCCCGGGCCACGGTGACGGAGGGGTGCGCGGCGCCGAGTTTGAGGTGCTCCACGTGGTTGAGGGAGATCAGGTACGAACGGTGGATGCGGATGAACCCCGCCTCGGCCCACTGCTGCTCGAGGTCGCTCAACGGTACCCGGATCAGGTAGCTGGCCTCGGCCGTGTGGAGCCGGGCGTAGTCGCCTTGGGCCTGGACGTAGCTGACGTCGTCGCGGCGGATCATCCGGGTGGTGCCGCCCTGGTCCACGGTGATCATCTCGGGGGCTGGGCTGCCGTCGCGGATCAGTTCGCTGACCCGGCCCAGGGAGCGGGCGAGCCTTTCGGCGCGCACCGGTTTGAGCAGGTAGTCGACGGCGGCGAGTTCGAAGGCCTCCAGCGCGCAGTCTTCGTCCGCGGTGACGAAGACGACGGCGGGCGGGACGGGGATCCGCGAGATGGCCCGGGCGATGTCCAGCCCCGAGAGCGCCGGCATGTGGATGTCGAGGAAGGCGACGTCGACGGACTCGTTCGCCAGGACCCGCAGGGCTTCCGAACCGGAGGATGCGCGGTGGATGGCGCCCACCCGCTCATCCCGGCCCAGCAGGAAGGCGAGTTCTTCGACGGCGGGCAGCTCGTCGTCGGCGACGAGGACGTTGATCATGACAGCAGCTTAACCTCCGCTGTCAGTGCTCAGGCATCGTGCCCGGGCTGGGACTTCGGCACCCGGAGGGTGATCAGGGTGCCTTCGCCGGGCGCGGTCTCGACGACCAGCCCGTGGTCGTCGCCATACACCTGCCGCAGCCGGGCATCGACGTTGCGCAGGCCGACGTGCTCGCCGTCGGCATGGCCGGCCAGGACGGACCGGAGGTGCTCCGGGTCCATCCCCACGCCGTCGTCCTCCACCGTGACTTCGGCGTCCGCGCCGGAATCGTAGGCACGGATGGTGATGTGGCCCGGGCCTTCCTTGGCCTCGAGGCCGTGGCGCACCGCGTTCTCCACCAGCGGCTGCAGGCTCAGGAAGGGGATCACGGTGCTCAGGACCTCGGGGGCGATCTGCAGGCTGACCTGCACGCGGTCGCCGAAGCGGGCCCGTTCGAGGAGCAGGTAGCGGTCGATGCTGCGCAGTTCCTCGGCCAGCGTGGTGAAATCCCCGTGCCGCCGGAAGGAGTAGCGCGTGAAGTCGGCGAACTCGACCACCAGTTCGCGCGCCCTGGCCGGGTCCGTGTTGATGAACGACGCAATGGCGTTGAGCGAGTTGTAGATGAAATGCGGGCTGATCTGTGCCCGCAGGGCCCGGACTTCGGCCTCCATCAGGAGGGTGCGGGAGGCGTCCAGTTCGGCCAGTTCCACCTGGGTGGCAACCCAGCCCGCCAGCTCGCCGGTGGCCCGGACCAGCCCTGCGCCCGAGTGCGGTGCGAAGGCGGCGACACAGCCGGCCACCCGGTTGTCCGTCCGGATCGGCGCGATGACGGCCTTCAGCGAGGGCGACGCCGCGAGCACGGCAGTGCGCCCGTCGGCGAGCACCGGGGCCGCCAGCGCCATCAGCTGCGGTTTCAGTTCTTCGGCGATGCCGTCCCAGGCCAGCACCGTGTCCAGGTCCGTGATGGCGAGGGCATCGCAGCCGAGCAACACGCGCAGCTGCTTGCTGGCCTTGGCCGCGCCCGCCGGCTGCAGCCCGGTCCGCAGGTGCGCGCCCGCGCGGGACGCAGCGTGCAGGGTCTGGTAGGTGGCCCGCTCGGCGTCCGTGCCGAGGTCCCTGAAGGACCGGACCACCATCAGGCCGACGCCGACGGCGGCCGCCGCCGCGAGCACGATGACGGCGATCGCTGCGGCGGTGAAGAGCGGGGAATCGGGCATGGAGCAAGAGTAGCGAACCGCTGTGGAATGGCCCCGCGGGGTGCCGTTCACCGCACCGACAGGCCCGCTGGGCGACGCCGGGGCGCGCATGTCTTTCACGCCGCGCAGCCTCCATTGAATAGTGATTCCAATCACACGGCATCCGAGGATGGAGGCCGCTGTGGACACTTCAACCAGGAGGAAACGATGGGTAATGAGGCCCAGCCGGCGGACGCAACGCAGTCCGTGGATTTCCAGCAAGTGCAGCAATCAGAACAATTCCGCGAACTGCGCAGGCGGCACCGCAGTTTCGTCTTCCCGATGGCCGTGGCGTTCCTGCTCTGGTACTTCGGCTATGTGCTCCTGGCCGACTACGCCGTGGGGTTCATGTCCATCAAGCTGTGGGGCAACATCAATGTGGGCCTGGTGCTCGGGCTGCTCCAGTTCGCCACCACCTTCGGCATCACCGCCTGGTACGTGAGCTACTCCAACCGCAAACTGGACCCCATCGCCGCTGACATCCGCGGCGAAATCGAAGGGCACGGGTTCGAAAGCCGCGGCCAGGCTGCCGGCGCCGTGCGGGCCGCAAGCGCCGGCGAGGCAGCCAAGGGGGCGCAGCGATGAGCGGCATGGCCTTCAGCGGCGCGGTGCCGATGGTCAACGTCGGCGCGCTCAAGGACACCACCCTGCTGAACATGGGCATCTTCGCCCTGTTCGTGCTGGTCACCATGGTGATCGTGTTCCGCGCCAGCCGGAACAACAAGACGGCGGCGGACTACTACGCCGCCGGCAGGTCCTTCACCGGTTCCCAGAACGGCACGGCGATCGCGGGCGACTACCTGTCGGCGGCATCGTTCCTCGGCATCACCGGCGCGATCGCCATCAACGGCTACGACGGCTTCCTCTACTCCATCGGCTTCCTCGTCGCGTGGCTCGTGGCACTGCTCCTGGTGGCCGAACTGCTGCGCAACACCGGCAAGTTCACCATGGCCGACGTGCTCTCCTTCCGGCTGCGCCAGCGCCCGGTCCGGATCGCCGCGGCCCTGTCCACCCTCGCCGTCTGCTTCTTCTACCTGCTCGCCCAGATGGCCGGCGCCGGCAGCCTGATCTCCCTGCTGCTGGGCATCAGCGACTGGGGCGGACAGGCGCTGGTGATCGTCGTCGTCGGCGCCCTCATGATCATGTACGTGCTGATCGGTGGCATGAAAGGCACCACCTGGGTGCAGATCATCAAGGCCGTGCTCCTGATCTGCGGCGCCGCCGTCATGACCCTCTGGGTGCTGTCCATCTATGGCTTCAACCTCTCCAACCTGCTCGGTTCGGCCGCCGAAGCCGCCAACAACCCGAACGTCCTGAATCCGGGCCTGCAGTACGGCAAGAGTGAAACGTCCAAGCTGGACTTCATGTCCCTCGGCCTGGCCCTGGTCCTCGGCACCGCAGCCCTGCCGCACGTTCTGATGCGCTTCTACACGGTCCCGACGGCCAAGGAAGCCCGCAAGTCCGTGGTCTGGTCCATCTGGCTGATCGGCCTGTTCTACCTCTTCACCTTGGTGCTCGGCTACGGCGCCGCCGCACTCGTCGGCGCCGACACCATCAAGGCTGCTCCCGGCGGCGTCAACTCCGCCGCACCGCTGCTGGCCTTCCACCTCGGCGGCCCGCTGCTCCTGGGCTTCATTTCCGCCGTCGCCTTCGCCACGATCCTGGCCGTGGTGGCCGGGCTGACGATCACCGCGGCGGCCTCCTTCGCCCACGACATCTACGCGAACGTCATCGCCAAGGGCAAGGCCGACGCCGGAACCGAGGTGAAGGTGGCACGGCGGACAGTGGTGGTCATCGGTATCCTCGCCATCCTGGGCGGCATCTTCGCCAACGGGCAGAACGTCGCCTTCCTCGTGGCCCTCGCCTTCGCGGTGGCGGCCTCGGCCAACCTCCCCACGATCGTCTACTCGCTGTTCTGGCGGAAGTTCACCACCCAGGGCGCGGTGTGGAGCATGTACGGCGGCCTCGCCTCGGCCATCGTCCTGATCGCCCTCTCGCCGGTGGTCTCCGGGGCCAAGACCTCAATGATCCAGGGCGCGAACTTCGCGGTCTTCCCGCTGAGCAACCCGGGCATCGTGTCCATCCCGCTCGCCTTCTTCCTGGGCTGGCTGGGCACCGTGCTCGACAAACGCGGCGAGGATCCGGCCAAGCAGGCGGAGATGGAAGTCCGCTCGCTCACCGGTGTCGGGGCCGAGAAGGCCGTGGAGCACTAGGAGCCCGAAGCCTCCCGTGGAACAGTGAAGCCTTCCTGCAGTCGATTGCAGGAAGGCTTCGCTGTGTGTTCGGAAGCGGCGCCTAGCTCCGGGGCCTGATCCGGATGGCGTCCATCTTTCCCTCGTTGCCCACGAATCCGTACTTGATCTCGATCGTGCGGCCGCTGCAGTCCAGCGTGCCGGTGATCTCGGAGTGGTTGACGCCGTTCGTGGATTGCACGTTGACCGAGTTGTAGCTGGACTTGCAGGAATCGCTGAGCTCGAGCCCGTTGATGCCGCGGATGAAGGTGGCCTTGGGCAGGTCATCCTTCAGCGAGTCGGTCAGGAAGCGGTCGTAGGCCTCGTCGGTTTGGCCCTTGAGCAGCAGGTTGGTGAATTCCTCGGCCTGGCTCTTGACCTTGCCGGTGGCGTTGAACACCAGGTTGACCAACAGCACGACGCCGACCACCGCCAGGATCACTACGGCACCGACGACGCCAAGCACGATCCACAGCACCTTGCGGCTCTTCCGTACGGGGGCGGCGGGCTGGCCGAACGCCTGGCCGTAGTGGCCGCCGTCGTACGGTGGTTGGGCGTACGGTGGCTGGGAATACGGCGCCTGGCCGTATGGTGCTTGGCCGTATTCCGGCTGGCCCTGCTGTCCGTAGGGCGGCTGGCCCGGCTGGCCGTATTGCGGCTGGGTTCCGTACGCCGGCGACCCGTACTGCGGAGTTCCGTACTGCGGCGCGCCATACTGCGGCCCGCCATACTGCGGCTCAGGGGCCGGTACCTGGCCTTCCTGCCCGGCCTGTCCGTCCTGCCCGACGTGCGGGGGAGCGGGCGGCGGCGGGGGAACGGGCCGGGAGGTCCAGTCGGGCTTGTGGGGATCCTGGTTGTGCGGATCCTGGGGAGTGCTCACGATGGGTTCGCCTTTCCGGCCGCCTGCGCCGCCAATGCATGGAACGCGTGCCTGGAACCGCGGGCCGGCCCCAAGACGTCCCCTTGAATCAAATCGCATGTTCCGGTGGCGGAGCAAGTAACGGGGGTCCCTTCTGACGCCACGGCGCCCGGCCATGCGTCGAAGGACCTTCGTCAGGCGCCGCTCTTCTTGAGGAGCGGCTGCATCCGGTACGGGATCATCTCCTGCATTGCGAGGGCGGTGTCCGTCCGCTCCACGCCGTCGCAGCCAAGGATCTTTCCGTTGATGCGGAAGAGGTCCTCGGCGTCCAGGGCCACCACCCGCAGGAGCAGGTCCGCGGAACCGGTAAGGCCGTAGCCCTCGAGGATCTCCGGTATCTCGGCCAGCTCAACAGCCAACTGGCCGAGTTTCTGCTGCTGCACGTGCACGGAAATGAAGGCCAGCAGCGGGTAGCCCAAGGCTGCCGGGTTGATCCGTCGTTCGAAGGACAGGAAGGCGTGTTTCTTCTCGAGCTGCGCCATCCGTGCCTGGACCGTATTCCTGGACAAGCCGAGTTTCTGCGCCAAGGCCACCACTGTGCCCCGCGGATCCTTCGCCATGGCCGAAAGCAGCCGGGTATCCGTGCCATCCAAAGCTTGCATAGTGCGCAACATTAGCACGGTGAACAGCCGCGTGGCAGGGCATAATGCTCAGAATCCGTGGCGGTGGTTGTACCCAATGAGCATTGTGAGTAGGGTCACAGTTATCCGGGCGAAGAGGCCCGGGGAGCTGCGGCTTGCGGGGCCAAAAGTCCTTGCGGCAACGGCGCAGAACGAGCCGAAAGGTGCGAGCAACCGTGTTGACCGACGACGCCGGCCGGGGAGCCAACCAGGCACCGGAACCCGCGAACAGTGTGCAGAATCCACGCCGAACCGGGGGAGACCTGGTCCAGTTGCTGACCCCCTCCGGGGAGCGCATCAGCCATCCGGAATTCGACCTCTGGATCAGCGATGTCAGCGACGAGCAACTGTGCTCTCTCTACGAGGACATGGCGGTCATCCGCCGGATCGACGCCGAGGCCACGGCCCTCCAGCGCCAGGGGGAGCTGGCACTGTGGCCCCCGATGCTCGGCCAGGAGGCAACCCAGATCGGCTCGGGCCGCGCCCTCCGCAGCGATGACTTCGTCTTCCCCACCTACCGCGACAACGGCGTGGCATACTGCCGCGGCGTCGCCGTTCCCGATCTGGTGCGCGCTTGGCGCGGCAACGCTTTGTTCGGCTGGGATCCGTACCGCTACAACATCGCTACGCAGCAGATCATGATCGGCTCGCAGTCCCTGCATGCCACCGGCTACGCCATGGGCATCCAGGATGACGGCGCCGATTCGGTGGCGGTGGCCTACTTCGGTGACGGCGCCACGAGCGAAGGCGACGTCAACGAGGCCATGGTCTTCGCCGCGAGCTTCCAGGCCCCCGTGGTGTTCATCTGCCAGAACAACCACTGGGCCATCTCCGAACCGGTTCTGGTGCAGTCCCATGTGCAGCTCGCCGACCGCGCCTCGGGCTTCGGCATTCCCTCGATGCGCGTGGACGGCAACGACGTGCTCGCCGTGCTGTCCGCCACCCGGATCGCCCTGGACCGTGCCAGGAAGGGCGGCGGTCCCACGTTCATCGAGGCGCTCACCTACCGCATGGGGCCGCACACGACGGCGGACGACCCCACCCGCTACCGCGACCCCAACGAACTCGAAGACTGGGCCGCGAAGGACCCCATCGCCCGGCTCAAGGCGCTGCTGGACCGCAAGGGACTGCTGAGCGAAGACCTCGAGTCCCGGGTCAAGGGCAAGTCCGACGCCGTCGCCGCGGAACTCCGGAGCGGCACCATCAACATGCCCGAGCCCGAACCGCTGGACGTCTTCAAGCACGTCTACAGCGAAGAGAACTCCTGGATCGAGCGGCAGAAGGACCACTACACCCGCTACCTCGAAAGCTTCAGCGGATCCGCACAGGAAGGTGCCCGCTGATGAGCCAGCTGACATTCGCCCGCGCCATCAACGCCGGGCTCCGCAAGGCCCTCGACAACGACCCCAAGGTGGTCCTGATGGGCGAGGACATCGGCAAGCTCGGCGGCGTCTTCCGCGTCACCGACGGGCTGCAGAAGGACTTCGGCACCCACCGGGTGGTGGACACCCCGCTGGCCGAATCCGGCATCATCGGCACCGCCGTCGGCCTGGCCTACCGCGGCTACCGGCCCGTGTGTGAAATCCAGTTCGACGGCTTCATCTACCCGGCCTTCGACCAGATCGTCAGCCAGGTGGCCAAGATGCACTACCGCACCCAGGGCACCGTGAAAATGCCGATCACCATCCGGGTCCCGTTCGGCGGCGGCATCGGTTCGCCCGAACACCACTCCGAATCCCCGGAGGCCTACTTCACCCACACTTCCGGGCTGCGGGTCGTCAGCGTGTCCAACCCGCAGGACGCGTACACGATGATCCAGCAGGCCATCGCCTCGGACGATCCCGTGCTCTACTTTGAGCCCAAGCGCCGCTACCACGACAAGGGTGAAGTGGACGAGGCCGCCGCGCTCGACCGTGCCCTGCCGATGGGCAGCGCGCGGGTGGCCGCCGGCGGCAGCGACGTCACACTGGTGGCCTACGGCCCCCTCGTGAAGACAGCGCTCGACGCCGCCCTGGCCGCCTCCGATGAGGGCGTCTCCATTGAGGTCATCGACCTCCGCTCGCTGGCGCCCGTCGACTACGGCACCGTTGAGGCATCCGTCCGGAAGACCGGCAGGCTGGTCATTACCCACGAGGCAGCGCAGTCCGGCGGGCTTGGCGCGGAGATCGCGGCCAGCATCACCGAACGCTGCTTCAACTACCTCGAAGCCGCCCCGGTGAGGGTCACGGGCTTCGATGTGCCCTACCCGTACTCCAAGCTCGAAATGCACCACCTGCCGGACCTGGACCGGATCCTGGACGGCGTGGACCGTGCCCTCGGCCGGCCGAACTCCCTGAGCGGACTGGAAGGATGAGCCCTGCCATGATCAAGGAATTCCGACTGCCGGATCTCGGCGAAGGCCTCACGGAGTCCGAAATCCTCAGCTGGAAGGTCGCGGTGGGGGACACCGTCGAACTGAACCAGGTGATCGCCGAGGTGGAGACTGCCAAGGCCGTGGTGGAACTGCCCTCGCCCTTTGCCGGGACGGTGGCTGCCCTCCATGAACAGCCGGGCAGCGTGGTCGAGGTCGGCAAGCCGATCGTTTCCTTCGAAGTGGACGACGCAGGGGCCGCGCTTTCCAGTGCGGACGCACCTGCCGGTGCCGCAGGGAACACCGGCGCTGCCGGCGATACCGGGGCTGACGCGCCGCCCGCGCCCGCAGCACCATCTGCCCCGACCGCGCCAAAACGCGAGGCCACCCTCGTCGGGTACGGCGCCGCCGTCGAACAGGGCGGGCACCCCACGCGCCGCCAGCGCAACCTCCCGGCGGCGCCTGCCGCTGCCGCGGTTCCCGCCGCGACGCCCGCAGCCGCCCCGCCGGCGGTTCCCGCCGCGCCGCCCGCAGCCGCCCCGCCGGCGGTTCGCGCCGCGCCGCCCACAGCCGCCGTCGTCGTGCAGGCCGAACGGCCGCGCTCCACACCGCCGGTGCGGAAACTGGCGCGGGACCTCGGCGTCGACCTGACGCAGCTCAGCGGAAGCGGAGCGGGCGGGCTGATCACGCGCGACGACGTTCAGCACTTCGCCGAAGGCGCTGCGGCCCCTGCCGCAGCCGGCGTTCCCGCTGCCGCCGGCCGCGAAACCCGCACCCCGATCAAGGGCGTCCGCAAGTACACCGCAGCCGCCATGGTGCAAAGCGCCTTCACCGCGCCGCACGTCACCGAGTTCCTCACCGTGGACGTCACCGCCGCCATGGAACTGCTGGAGAGGCTCAAGGCAAGCCGGACGTTCGCCGGCTACAAGCTGACTCCGCTCACGCTCGCGGCGAAGGCGGTGCTGATCGCCCTGAAGCGGAACCCGACGCTCAACTCGCGCTGGGACGAAGCGGCGCAGGAGATCGTCCAGTTCAACTACGTCAACCTGGGCATCGCCGCCGCGACGCCGCGCGGGCTGACCGTCCCGAACATCAAGGACGCCGACGCGATGGGGCTCCTGGAGCTGTCCGCGGCGCTCTCGGAGCTCACCGAAACCGCGCGCGCCGGGAAGACCACCCGCGCGGACCTGGCCGGCGGCACCATCTCGATCACCAACATCGGGGTGTTCGGCATCGACGCGGGCACGCCGATCCTTAACCCGGGAGAGGCCGCGATCGTGGCCCTCGGTGCGGTGCGGAAGGCCCCATGGGTCCACAACGACGAGCTCGCCGTCCGCCAGGTCATGTCACTGAGCCTGTCCTTCGACCACCGCCTGGTGGACGGAGAACAAGGCTCGCGCTTCCTGGCCGACGTGGGCGCGATCCTGTCGGACCCGGGAATGGTCCTGACCATGGTCTAAGCCGCAACACTGACGGCCCGCCGGCGACGGCGGGCCGTGGTGCGTTCAGTGCCTGTCCTGCGGGACCGGGCGCGTCCCCAGGAGCACCGCGATGCATGCGAGCACAGCCAGTACGGCGTAGCCGCACGTGACGGCGAACAGGGAGAGCCCGCGCACGAGCTGACCCGCCACGAGCGCGGGAACAGCCGATCCCGTGTAGGAGACGGCGTAGACCAGCGACAACAGGCCCGCCCGCTCGTGCAGGCTTGTGGGACCGAGCAGCGAGGCCATGCTGCCGTTCATCGCCAGGCCCGCCCCGAGCCCGCCGAGGACACCGCATCCGATGAACAGTGCGGCGGATCCGAGCGCCGTCGAGGCCGCCAAGCCCAGCACAGCCGAGGCGAAAAGTGCCATGCCCAGGCGTTGGGCGGAGGCCGACGTCGTCCGGCCGGAAAGGGGGCCGGCCAGCACCCCCGGAGCCATGTAGGACGCGAACACCGCCGCTGCCACGAGCGGAGCCCGCGAGCCCAGGTAGTCGACCGCCACGGACGGGCCGAACGCGTTGAAGAACCCGCCCACCGCCCAGGTCGAGACGAAAACGCACGCGGCCATCGGCAAGTAGGGCCGTGCCGCGGCGGGGACGCGCACCTCGGGCCGCAGGGAAGCGAGGGCCCCACGACGGCGGGTGACGGTTTCCGGTGCCAGGCCGACTCCCAGCGCGCACAGGCCCAGGGCGGCGGCGAAGGCAACATAGCTGGCCTGCCGTGGTGCCGGGGCGAACTGGACGAGCGCACCCGCGGCGAAAACACCGAAGGACAGGCCGACTGTGGCGGCGGTGGTGGTCACTGCCGCCACAAGCCATTTCGGCCGGGCCGGCGCGGTGTCCACGGCGAAGGCGGCGAGGGCGCTGGATGCGATGCCCGCGGCCACCCCCTGCAGGGCGCGCCCGGCGAACAATGGCCAGAAGCCGTCCACGGTGGTGAGCACCAGGCAGCCGGCGGCGGCAAGCAACAACGCCGCGATGGAGACCGGCTTGCGGCCGAAGTGGTTGGACAGGCGGCCCAGGAACAACAAGGCGGACACGGCGCACACAAAATACCCGGCCGCGACGAGGGACAGCTGGGTGTCCGTGATCCCGTTCTGGGCACGGTAACTGCCAAAAAGCGGTATGGCCGTGGACCCCGCCGCGAAGACCGTGACGAAGGACGCCGTGGCGGAGATGAAACCGGTTTTCGTCGATTTCCCTGCGGGAAGGGTGGTCTGCGCGGTCATGGGGATCCTTTCGGTTCCCTCCTAGCTTTCCCTGTCACCGGGCTTCGAGGAAGGTACTGCCAGTGCCACCCTTGATGAGCGCCCTTTGAACAGCTCAGCGGACCGTCAGCGCCGCCAAGGCCATCTGTTCCAGGAGGGGCCGCGCGGTCTTCGCCGCGATCCGGCGGCCGTGGCTGCGCACCGAGTGCGGGGTGGAGTTGATCAGGCCGAAGACGGCGTGCGCGCGGACGCGCAGTTCGGCGGTGTCGGTGTCCTTCCCGGCGGCGTCACGGTGCACCTCGCCCAGCACGCCCACCCAAAGCTCCACGTAGCTTCGCTGCAGGGCGCGCACTTCCGCGCTGTCGGCGTCGGACAGGCTGTCCAGGTCCCGGTCCTGCACCCGGATGACGTCCGGGTTGCTCAGGGCGAAGTCGACGTGGAACGCCACCAGGCCGCGCAGGGCCGCCGCGGGATCGGAGGCTGCGGAGGCGACCGCCCGGCCGCCGTCGAGCAGTCCCCGGCTCACGCTCAGCAGCAGTTCGGCAAGCACCGCCTGCTTCCCGGGGAAATGCCGGTAGACGGCAGGCCCGCTGACGCCCGCCGCCGCGCCGAGGTCCTCGAGGGAGACCCGGCTGAAGCCGTTCTCGGCGAAAAGGGCGGCGGCAGCTGTCAGCAGTGCTTTGCGCCGGGTTTCCTTCGCCTGGCTGCGCAGCGTGGGCGGCGCGGCGGCCGCGGGAGGAACGACGGCGTGACTCGCTGCCGGGGGTACCTCGTCCCGGTGCGGGGCGTCCTGGGTTGCGGCCACGGATCCTCCTTGTGCGGCGTGCTCCACCTGGGGAGTGGTGGACATCACAGTTAATAGAGACTAAGCTAAATTTCAGTTATTTGTCATTAACTGAAGCTGCCGTTGGCCGGGTGTCCGGCCGGGATGGGAAGCATGTCGATGGAGACACTCGTCAGCCGCGCTGACGCCAGGAATGCGGGCTTCGAAGCCAACGCGAGGGCCCAGCAATCCCTTGTGGAAGAGCTGAAGGAACGGCTCGCCGCAGCGGCTCTCGGCGGGCCTGAGAAATCGCGCCAGCGCCATGTGGCCCGCGGCAAGCTGCTGCCCCGGGACCGCGTCGGGCAACTGCTGGACGACGGCAGCCCCTTCCTGGAAATCGCGCCCCTGGCGGCCAACGGGATGTACAACGATGACTCGCCGGGCGCCGGAGTGATCGCCGGAATCGGCCTGGTCCACGGCCGCCAGGTGCTGGTCATCTCCAACGACGCCACGGTCAAGGGCGGAACCTACTACCCGATGACGGTCAAGAAGCACCTGCGGGCCCAGGAAATCGCGCTGGAGAACCGGCTGCCCTGCATCTACCTGGTGGACTCGGGCGGAGCGTTCCTGCCCCGCCAGGACGAGGTCTTTCCGGATAAGGAGCACTTCGGCCGGATCTTCTTCAACCAGGCACGGATGTCCGCGGCGAAAATCCCGCAGATCGCCGCCGTCATGGGTTCCTGCACCGCCGGCGGCGCATACGTTCCGGCCATGAGCGACGAGACAGTGATCGTGCGGAACCAAGGCACCATCTTCCTGGGCGGACCGCCGCTGGTGAAGGCCGCCATCGGCGAGATCGTCACCGCGGAGGAGCTCGGCGGCGGGGACGTGCACGCGAAGATCTCCGGCGTCAGCGACCACCTCGCCGAAAACGACGAGCACGCCCTGCAGATCGTCCGGGACATCGTGGCCACCCTGCCCCGGCCCCAGGAACCGGCGTGGGACGTCGCCGCCATGGAGGAACCGGCCGTCGATCCCGCAGGCCTCTACGGCGTGGTGCCAGTGGACGTCAACGAGTCCTACGACGTCCGCGAGGTCATCGCCCGCCTGGTGGACGGCTCACGCTTCCACGAATTCAAGAGGGAGTACGGCACCACCCTGGTCACCGGCTTCGCCCGGCTGCACGGCCACCCCGTGGGCATCGTGGCCAACAACGGGGTCCTGTTCAGTGAATCCGCCCTCAAAGGGGCGCACTTCATCGAACTCTGCGACCAGCGCGGCGTCCCGCTGGTGTTCCTGCAGAACCTCTCCGGCTTCATGGTCGGCAAGGACTACGAACACGGCGGCATCGCCAAGAACGGCGCCAAGATGGTCACCGCCGTCGCCACCGCCCGCGTGCCCAAGCTGACTGTGGTGATCGGCGGCTCCTTCGGGGCCGGCAACTACTCGATGTGCGGCCGCGCCTACGGCCCCCGTTTCCTCTGGATGTGGCCGGCCGCGCGGATCTCGGTGATGGGCGGCAACCAGGCCTCCTCGGTGCTCGCCACGGTCAAGCGGGAACAGTTCGAGGCTGCCGGCGAGGACTGGTCCGCGTCGGACGAAGAGGCCTTCAAGGCGCCCATCCGGCAGCAGTACGAGGAACAGGGCAGCCCGTACTATTCCACCGCCCGGCTGTGGGACGACGGCATCATCGACCCCGCGGACACCCGCCGCGTCCTGGGCCTTGCGCTCGACGTCGTCTCCCGCCAGACCCTGCCGGAAACCTCCTTCGGCCTGTTCAGGATGTGACGCGTGATGGCCAATCCTTTTGACACCGTCCTGGTCGCCAACCGCGGCGAAATCGCCTGCCGCGTCATCCGCACGCTCAAGGCCATGGGGATCCGTTCCGTGGCCGTCTACTCGGACGCCGACGCCGGAGCCCGCCACGTGCGCGAGGCGGACACTGCCGTCCGGATCGGGACGGCGAGCGCGGCCGACAGCTACCTGAATATCGACGCCATCATCGATGCCTGCCTGCAAAGCGGCGCCCAGGCCGTCCACCCCGGCTACGGCTTCCTGGCCGAAAACGCCGAGTTCGCCAGGGCCCTGGGTTCCCGCGGGATCATTTTCATCGGCCCGCCCACGGACGCGATTGAGCTCATGGGGGACAAGATCCGCTCCAAGAACCACGTGGCGGGATACGGCGTGCCCTGCGTTCCCGGCGTCGCCGAGCCCGGAATGGGCGACGGCGAACTGATCGCCGCGGCGCCCGCCGTCGGCTTCCCGCTGCTGATCAAGCCCTCGGCCGGCGGCGGCGGCAAAGGCATGCACGTCGTGGAAAGCGCCGAGGACATGCCGGCCGCGCTTGCCACCGCCCGCAGGGTCGCCGCCGCCGCGTTCGGCGACGACACCCTCTTCCTGGAACGGCTGGTCCGGACGCCCCGGCACATCGAGGTCCAGGTCCTCGCGGACAACGCCGGCAACGTCATCCATCTCGGCGAGCGCGAATGCTCCCTGCAGCGGCGCCACCAGAAGGTCATCGAAGAGGCCCCGTCGCCGCTGCTCGAATCCCTGCCCGACGGCGCCGCCATCCGCGCCCGCATCGGCGAAGCCGCCTGCCAGGCCGCCCGCTCGGTCCGGTACAGCGGCGCGGGAACCGTCGAGTTCCTTGTGTCCGACGAAGACCCCGGGCACTTCTACTTCATGGAAATGAACACCCGGCTCCAAGTGGAACACCCGGTGACGGAAATGGTCACTGGAATCGACCTCGTCGAATGGCAGGTGCGTATCGCCGCCGGCGAGGCCCTCACCGTGGCGCAGGCCGACGTCGTGCTGGACGGGCACGCCGTGGAGGCCCGCGTCTATGCCGAGGACCCGGCCCGGAACTTCCTGCCGTCGGTGGGCGAGGTGCTTGCGCTGGATGAAAGGATCGGTCTGGAGGACGGCGGCAGCGGGAAGGCCGCCGCGACCCGGGTGCGCATCGATTCCGCCATGCTTCCCGGCCTCGCAGTCACGGGCGACTACGACCCCATGCTCGCCAAGGTCATCGCCTGGGGGTCGGAGCGGGGCGCGGCCCTGGATGCCCTCGACCGCGCCCTGGGGAAATACACCCTGCTGGGCCTGCACACGAACGTCGAATACCTCCGCCTCCTGGTCAACGACCCCGACGTCCGCGCCGGCCGGCTCGACACCGGGCTCATCGAACGCAAGCTGCCGGGCATGCAGTTCCGCCAGGCAGGGGAGACCGAGCTGCTCGCCGCCGGGCTGCTGGCCGCCGCTACTGACCAGCCGCCGTCGGGCGCTTCACCCTGGCAAGCCGGCGACGGCTGGAGGCTCGGTGCCCCGGCTCCGCGCCGGATCCACCTCGGCCTCCCTGCCGGAACTTCCGAAACCGGCCTTGCCACCGTCTCGCTGCTGCGGCAGGACGAGGGCTACCAGGCGCAGCTCGACGGCGGCGCACCGCACAAGGTGGGCGGTGGCCCCGAACTTGTGCTCGACGGCGTTGCGCACCCTTACGTGTCGGCGCTGGAAGCCGCGGCTCCCGGCGGAGCAGCGCGCGGGCTCTGGCTCGGCGACGGCGGCTGGTCGTGCCGGCTCGAAGTCCTCGACCGGGAGACCCGGCTCCAGCGGGTCCTGGCAGCCATCCAGCGCGAAGAGGGCGCCGCCGATCCTGAGGTGCGCTCGCCGATGCCCGGCACCGTGGTTTCGGTCTCGGTGCACGACGGCGACGCGGTCGAGGCCGGGCAGCTGCTGCTGTCCGTCGAGGCGATGAAGATGGAACACCAGCTCACCGCCGCGCTCGCCGGCACCGTCCATCTGACGGCAGGCACCGGGGACCTCGTCAAGGCCGATCAGGTCCTCGCCACCATCCACCCGTACGAAGAACCCCACACCACCCCGAAAGGCGAGGAACTGCGCCATGGCCGGCTTTGATCTCAGCGAGGAATACCAGGACCTCAGCGATTCCGTCAGGGAATTCGCCGACGAAGTGGTAGCCCCGGTCTCCACGAAACACGACGAAGAACACAGCTTCCCCTATGAGGTAGTCAAACAGATGGGGGAGATGGGCCTCTTCGGCCTGCCCTTCCCCGAGGAATTCGGCGGCATGGGCGGGGACTACTTCGCCCTCTCGCTCGCCCTGGAGCAACTGGGCCGCGTGGACCAGTCCGTCGCCATCACCCTGGAGGCCGGGGTGTCCCTCGGCGCCATGCCGGTCTACCGCTTCGGCAACCAGGCACAGAAAGAGGAATGGCTGCCGCAGCTGGCCTCCGGACAGGCGCTGGCCGGCTTCGGGCTCACCGAACCGGAAGCGGGCTCGGACGCCGGCGGCACCAAGACCCACGCCCGGCTCGAGGACGGCGCAGCCGGTAAATTCTGGGTGGTCAACGGCAACAAGGAGTTCATCACCAACTCCGGCACGGACATCAGCCGGCTCGTCACGGTCACCGCCGTCACCGGCGAACAGCAGCGCAAGGACGGCAGCACCAAGAAGGAGATCTCCACCATCCTGGTGCCTACGTCCACGCCCGGTTTCAGGGCGGAGAAGGCCTACAACAAGGTGGGCTGGAACGCCTCGGACACCCACCCGCTGACCCTGGCCGACGTCCGGGTGCCCGAGGGGAACCTGCTGGGCGAACGCGGCCGCGGCTACGCGAACTTCCTCTCCATCCTGGACGAAGGCCGCATCGCCATCTCCGCCCTCGCCACCGGCGCCGCCCAGGGCTGCGTGGACTTGTCCGTGAAGTACGCCAAGGAACGCAGCGCGTTCGGCCACCACATCGGCAAGTACCAGGCCATCCAATTCAAGATCGCACGCATGCAGGCAAGGGCCCACACGGCCCGCCTCGCGTACTACGACGCGGCCGCCCGCATGCTCGCCGGCAAGCCGTTCAAGACCGAAGCGGCCATCGCTAAGATGGTCGCAGGCGAGGCAGCCATGGACAACGCGCGGGACGCCACCCAGGTGTTCGGCGGCTATGGCTTCATCAACGAATTCACGGTGGCGCGGCACTACCGCGACTCCAAGATCCTGGAAGTGGGGGAGGGCACCACGGAAGTCCAGTTGATGCTCATCGCCCGCGAACTGGGTCTCTAAGGGCTGATTCCCCAACCGCGAAGGAAGGATCACCGATGATCGACAAAGTTGTTGCCAGCGCCGCGGAAGCGGTGAAGGACATCCCGGACGGCGCCTCGCTCGCCGTCGGCGGTTTCGGCCTCTGCGGCATCCCCGTGGCGCTCATCGACGCGCTCCATCAACAGGGCACCAAGGACCTCGAGACCGTCAGCAACAACTGCGGTGTGGACGACTGGGGCCTCGGCATCCTCCTCAAGGACGGCCGCATCCGCCGCACCGTCAGCTCCTACGTGGGGGAGAACAAGGAATTCGCCCGCCAGTACCTCGCCGGCGAACTCGAGGTCGTGCTCACCCCGCAGGGCACCCTCGCCGAGAAGCTGCGCGCCGGCGGTGCCGGCATTCCGGCGTTCTACACGGCGGCCGGTGTGGGCACCCAGGTGTCCGAAGGCGGGCTCCCGCAGAAGTACGACGCCGGCGGGAACGTCGCGCTGGCCTCGTCACCGAAAGAGATCCGCACCTTCAACGGGGCCGACTACGTCCTCGAAGAGTCCCTGACCCCGGACTTCGGCCTGGTCCACGCATGGAAGGGCGACAAGCACGGCAACCTCGTCTTCCACGCCACTGCCATGAACTTCAACCCGCTGTGCGCCATGGCCGGCAGGATCACCATCGCCGAGGTCGAGGAACTCGTGGAACCCGGGGAACTGGACCCCGAACACATCCACGTCCCGGGCATCTTCGTCCAGCGGGTGGTCCTGGCCCTGAACGGGGAGAAGCGGATCGAGAAACGCACCGTCGCGCTGGCCTCGTCCGCAAGCAAAACGGAGGCAGGAGCATGAGCATCGAAAGCACCTCACCGGACGCGCCCCCGCGCCCCGAAGCGGTCCGCCACGGCTACCGGGAGGCCGCCGTCGCGCATTCCGCGGAGGACGCCGGTACCAAGGGCTGGACCCGCAACGAACTCGCCGCCCGCGTGGCGCAGGAACTCAGCAACGGCCAGTACGTCAACCTCGGGATCGGCATGCCCACGCTGATTCCGAACTACATCCCGGCCGGCGTGGAGGTGGTGCTGCACTCGGAGAACGGGATCCTGGGCGTCGGACCCTACCCGGCCGAGGACGCCGTGGACCCGGACCTCATCAACGCCGGCAAGGAAACCGTCACCGTCAACAAGGGGGCGGCCTTCTTCGACTCCGCCCAGTCCTTCGGCATGATCCGCGGCGGGCACGTGGACGTCGCCGTCCTAGGCGCCATGGAGGTGGCCCAGAACGGCGACCTCGCCAACTGGATGATTCCCGGCAAGATGGTCAAGGGCATGGGCGGCGCCATGGACCTGGTGTTCGGCGCCAAGAAGGTCATCGTGATGATGGAGCACGTGGACCGCAACGGCAACCCGAAGATCGTGGAGAACTGCTCGCTGCCGCTCACGGGCAAGGGCTGCGTGAACCGGATCATCACGGACCTGGCCGTGATCGACGTCGTGCACGAGGGCGGGAGCCCGCGGCTGGTGCTGCGGGAACTGGCCCCCAACGTCACGGTCGAGGATGTGGCGGCGGCCACCGGTGCCCAGGTCTTCGAAGAGGACCAGGAGCTCTCGGTTTGACGGACGAGCCTGCCGTTCCGGAACGCCCGGCGGACCAGTCTGCGGGGCCGCAACCGCCCGTCATCCTGCAGCGCGGGCTGTACTTCGAGGAGATCCAGGAAGGCGTGGTGTACGCGCACCGGCCCGGCCGCACCGTTACGGAAACCGACAATGTCCTCTTCACCACGCTGACCATGAACACCCAGGCCCTGCACCTGGATGCCGCCTGGAGCGCGGGTCAGCCCTTCGGCCAACGCCTGGTGAATTCGATGTTCACCCTGGCCACCGTGGTGGGGCAGTCCGTGCCGCAGCTGACGCAGGGCACCATCGTGGCGCAGCTGGGCCTGGGCGATGTCTCCTTTCCGCATCCCCTCTTCCACGGCGATACCCTGTACACCGAAACGGTGGTCACCGAAAAGCGTCTCTCGAGCTCACGGCCGGGCCAGGGAGTGGTGACCATGCGGCACACCGGCCGGAACCAGGACGGTGTGGTGGTGGCACTGGCCACCCGTTCCTGCCTGATGTGGACCAAGGAGGCTCACGAAACACATGCCAGCAGTTGATCCGGCACACGCGGCAGCCGATCTCTTCACCATGGGGCCGGCCCTGTTGTTCTGTCCCGCAGACCGTCCCGAGCGGTTCGGCAAAGCGGCCGAACGCAGCGATGCCGTCATCCTCGACCTCGAAGACGCCGTGGCGCCGGACGCGAAGCAGCGGGCACGCGGGGCGATCCTGGCGCTCGTGGCCGCCGAAGGGCAGGCAGCCGAACTGGATCCCAGCCGCACCATCGTGCGGGTCAACCCGGCCGGGAGCAGCGAATTCGCCAAGGACCTGCACAGCCTGGCACACACCCCGTACCGCACCGTGATGCTCGCCAAGGCCGAGTCCGCCGAGCAGCTCCGGGCACTGGCGGACTACCGGGTGATCGCGCTGTGCGAGACGGCCAAGGGAATCCTGAACGCCGCCGCGATTGCCGCCGAACCGAACGTCGTTGCCCTGATGTGGGGCGCCGAAGACCTGATCGCCTCCATGGGCGGCACCTCCAGCCGGAACAACGACGGCGGCTACCGGGCCGTGGCGGTGCACTCCCGTTCCACCGTGCTGCTCGCCGCCAAAGCGCACGGCAAGGAAGCGATCGACGCCGTCTACGTGGACATCCCCGACCTGGACGGCCTGGCCGCCGAAGCGGCCGACGCCGTCGCCAGCGGCTTCGGCGCGAAGGCCTGCATCCACCCCAACCAGGTGGCCGCCGTCCGCGGCGCCTACGCCCCCTCGGAGGAAGCGCTCAGCGAGGCCCGCGAACTGCTCGACGCCGCCGCAGCCGCCGGCACCGGCGTGTTCCAGCACAAGGGCAAGATGGTGGACGGGCCCATCCTCCGCCACGCCGAAGCCACCCTCCGCCGGGCAGGGCAGCACCACTAGCCGATTGCGCGAACTGGCAGCAGATGCCCTCTAAACCACGACTTGGGGGCATCTGCTGCCAGTTCGCGCTTCCCTAGTTGCGGGAACGGGGAAGCGACAGCGGCGGGATCGCCTCGTAGAGCTCCATCCGCACCCAGCGCTCGCCGTTTTCCCGGAACTCCGCCCGGCTCGCGAAGCGGTACAGGAAGGTGCGGGCACGCACCCAGCGCGGCCGTCCGCCGTCGAACGGGTCCCGCCGCAGCAGGCGCAGGGTGGCGGGGTCGGCGGCGAGCAGTTTGTGCAGGAACGCATAGAACCACGGCTCGTGGATCGTGCGCAGCGGCAGGAACCACATGAGCCAGTCCAGCCGCAGATGGTATGGCGCCCACTGCCGCGGCAGGCGGCGCAGCTCGCCGGGCTTGCCTTTGAAGCCGTACTCAAGCCAGCCCTCGGTGCCGTCGGGATCGGCGTCGAGCGTTCCTTCCACCACCACCTCCACCCGGTGCTTCGTGACCGTGCCAAACGCCCCGTAGGTGTTGACCAGTTGCCACCGGTTGAAGCTGGCGTTCATCAGCTGCCCGCTGGAGAGCAGGTTGCGCAGCGGCCGGTAGCTGAGCACCAGCAGCAGGAGCGTTACAGCGAGCACGACGGCGGTCCACCACGCCGGGGACTGCATGCCGGCCGCGGGGGAGCCGGAGGGGGCGGGGAGGCCGAAGACCGCCCGCAGCACCGGATCGCTGACCGCGCCGGCGGCCAGGACAATGGCGGACCAGTTGAGCCAGGCGAAGTTCCCGCTGGCCACGAGCCAGAGCTGGGTGAAGATGACGATCCCGGCCGCCACGGACGCCAGCGGCTGCGGCGCAAAGAGGAAGAACGGCACCACCAGCTGCGCGAAATGGTTTCCCACCACCTCCACGCGGTGCAGGGGCTTGGGCAGCAGGTGGGCCTGGCGGCTCAAGGGCCCAGGCATCGGCTGGGTTTCGTGGTGGTAGTACAGGGCGGTGAGGTCCCGCCATTCGCTGCCGCCGCGGATCTTGATCATGCCCGCGCCGAACTCCAGCCGGAACAGCAGCCACAGCAGCAGGAGCAGGATGGTCCGCGGCGGCGGGACCTGCTCGGAACCGAGGAACGCCACGGTGAAGCCGAGCTCCAAGAGGAGCATTTCCCAGCCGAAGCCGTAGAACGTCTGGCCCACGTTGACCACCGACATGTACAGCAGCCACAACGCAAGGAACACCAGCAGCGGAAGCCAGGGCGGCCCCAGCTGCGGCAGCCCGGCCACGAGCAGCAGGGCCAGCACCATGCCCGTCAGGCAGACGAGGCGCAGCAGCCGGTCCGAGTAGCGCCAACGGAACAGGCTGGGCCGCCCGTAATCCCGGGACCGCTCCACGTAGCGCGGAACGGGCAGCAGGCCGTGCTCGCCCAGGAGCGCCGGGAACTGGTTGAACGAAGACAGGAAGGCGATGAAGAAGAGCGCCGCGGTGCCGCGCTGCAGAACCTGCCGGGCAAATCCATAGTCCGGCGCCTCCAGGAACCACACCCAGTCCACGCCTCCAACGCTACGCCCGTGCAGAACCGGGTCAACCGGGTGCGGGATACTTGAACCATGAAGCCCCGCAAGATCGTCCTCCTCGGCTCCACCGGTTCCATCGGCACCCAGGCGATTGACGTCGTCGACGGCGCCCCGCACCTTTTCGAGGTGGTGGCACTGAGCGCTGGCGGCGGAAACCTCGCGCTGCTCGCGCAGCAGGCCGTCCACACCCGTGCCGCCGCCGTCGGCATCGCGTCGGGTGATCCGCGCGCGCTGCAGGAACTGATCGACGGCGCCGCGGCCACCGCCGGGCTTCGGAACTACCGGCCCGCCATCATCAGCGGCCCTGACGCGTCCACCAAAATCGCTGCCATCGAGGCCGACGTGGTCCTTAACGGCATCACCGGCTCCATCGGCCTGGCACCCACTTTGGCCGCCCTGAAGTCCGGCGCCACCCTGGCCCTGGCCAACAAGGAGTCCCTGATCGTCGGCGGCGCCCTGGTCAAGGCGGCGGCCGCCGAAGGGCAGATTGTCCCCGTGGATTCGGAGCACTCCGCGCTGGCCCAGTGCCTGCGCTCCGGCACGGCCACCGAGGTGGAGAAGCTGATCCTCACGGCTTCCGGCGGCCCGTTCCGCGGTCTCAACCGGGACCACCTCCGCGACGTCACCCCGGCCGAAGCCCTGGCCCACCCCACCTGGGACATGGGCCTCATGGTCACCACCAACTCTGCCACCCTCGTCAACAAGGGCCTCGAAGTGATCGAGGCGCACCTGCTCTTCGACGTTCCCCTGGACCGGATCGAAGTGGTGGTCCACCCGCAGTCCGTGGTGCATTCCATGGTGCAGTTCGTGGACGGCTCCATCATCGCCCAGGCGTCGCCGCCGGACATGCGCCTGCCGATCGCCCTGGGCCTCGGCTGGCCGGACCGGGTCCCCAACGCTGCAAAGGCCTGCGACTGGAGTCAGGCCACCAGCTGGACCTTCGAACCACTGGACACCGTGGCGTTCCCGGCCGTGGACCTCGCCAAGGACGCCGCGAAGCAGGGGAGCACCTTCCCGGCGGTCTTCAACGCCGCCAACGAGGAGGCCGTGGAGGCCTTCCACGCCGGGCGGATCCGCTTCACGGACATCGTGGACACCGTCGAGGCCGTCCTCAGCGAGCATTCAGGTTCCTCGGAGCTGACACTTGACTCCGTGCTGGAAGCTGAAGCCTGGGCACGCACACGCACCCACGATCGTTTAGCCACCAGCACGGTCTAACACGCACGAGCCACGTAGGAAGCAGCAGCACCAGGCATGAGCCCCGTCATTCTCTTCATCCTCGGAGTCGTCTTCGTCGCCCTCGGCGTTGCAGTCTCCATCGCGCTCCACGAGGTGGGGCACCTGCTTCCAGCCAAGCTGTTCAAGGTCCGCGTCACCAAATACATGATCGGCTTCGGCCCCACCATCTGGTCCCGGCGCAAGGGCGAAACCGAGTATGGCTTCAAGGCCCTGCCGCTGGGTGGCTACGTGGCGATGATCGGCATGTACCCGCCGAACAAGGAGGACGGCAGCGTGCGGCCCTCCAGCACTGGCATGTTCCAGACCCTGGCCAGCGAAGCCCGCTCGGCAGCGCACGAGGAAGTCGGCCCGGGCGACGAGAACCGGGTGTTTTACAGGCTGCCGGTCTGGAAGAAGATCATCATCATGCTCGGCGGTCCGGCCATGAACATGCTGATCGGCCTGGCCCTCACCGCGGTGCTGCTCATGGGCTTCGGCATGTCCACGCCCACCACCACCCTGGCGGACGTCTCCAAGTGCCAGGTCAAGGAAGGCGAGACGGTCGATCCGGATTCGGCGGCCTGCAAACCGACCCCCGCCGCACTAGCCGGGCTCAAACCGGGCGACACCATCCTCAGCTTCGACGGGAAGGACGCCGGCACCTGGGCGGAGCTGTCCACCAGGATCCGTGCTTCCGCGGGCCGCACCGTGGACATCACCGTCGAACGCGACGGCCGCACCGTGACCTCGCAGGTCACCCCAGTCCTGTCCTCCCGCCCGGTCATCGGCGACGACGGCCGGCCCGCCAAGGGCGCGGACGGCAAACAGTTGTACCAGGAGGTCGGCTTCCTCGGCATCGGTTCGCAGACCGCCCTGGTACCCCAGCCGGCGTCGAGCGTCCTGCCCATGGCGGGGGAGAACATCAAGCAGATCTCCGGCGTCATCCTCAACCTCCCGGCCCGCGTGGCCGGCGTGGCGCAGGCCGCGTTCAGCTCCGAACCGCGGGACCCCAACGGCCCCATCAGCGTGGTGGGCGTCGGGCGCGTGGCGGGCGAAGTCGCGGCCATGGAGGAAGTCCCTATGCAGGCGCGGCTGGCCACCCTGGTGGGCCTGCTCGCCGGGCTGAATTTCGCCCTGGCCGTGTTCAACCTGATTCCCCTGCTGCCGCTGGACGGCGGCCACATCGCCGGTGCGCTCTACGAAGGCGTGCGGCGCCGGATCGCGAAGCTGTTCGGCAAACCGGACCCGGGTGCCTTCGACATCGCCAAGCTGCTGCCGCTGACCTATGTGGTGGCTGCGCTGCTGATGGCGATGGGCGCCCTGCTGATCTACGCGGACATCGTCAAACCGGTGAATCTCTTTGGCTGAGTTTTGCAGCGTTCCAAGGTCCCTGCGTGCCGAATGCCATGGGCCCGAGTCCGCTCCCGCGCGGCCTTGGCGATAGGGTAGCGGTATGACTGTTTTCGCTGTTGAGTACGTTTACGACGCCGAGTCCGCCGCAGTGCGCGACGAACACCGCCCGGCGCACCGCGCCTGGGCCGCCGAACTTGCCGAGCAGGGAACCGTGCTGGCCTCCGGCCCCTACGCCGACGGCTCCGGTGCCCTGATCCTGGTCAACGCCGCCGATGAAAACGAACTGAACGCCATCCTCAAGCAGGATCCCTACGCCGTGGTCAAGGGCCTGGCCGGAATCCGCACCAGCGCCTGGAACCCCGTGATCGGCCTGCTCGCCGAGCACGCGTCCTAGCGAACTCTCCTCCCGCCCCACCTCAACCCAAGGAGTCCACGTGACCTCGGTCAGCCTGGGAATGCCGTCAGCCCCGCCACCCGTCCTTGCGCCGCGCCGCAAGACGCGCCAGATCAAGGTGGGCTCCGTGGGCGTTGGCTCCGATTCACCCATCAGCGTGCAGTCGATGACCACCACGCCCACTACGGACATCAACGCCACCCTGCAGCAGATTGCCGAACTCACGGCGGCCGGCTGCGACATCGTGCGCGTCGCCTGCCCCTCGGCCGATGATGCCGAGGCGCTGCCGATCATCGCCCGCAAGTCGCACATCCCGGTGATCGCGGACATCCACTTCCAACCGAAGTACGTCTTCGCGGCCATCGAGGCAGGCTGTGCCGCGGTGCGCGTGAACCCGGGCAACATCCGCAAGTTCGATGACCAGGTGAAGGAAATCGCGCGGGCCGCCAAGGACCACGGAACCTCCATCCGGATCGGCGTCAACGCCGGCTCCCTGGAACCGGGCATCCTGAAGAAGTACGGCAAGGCCACCCCCGAGGCGCTGGTCGAGTCCGCCGTCTGGGAGGCCTCACTGTTCGAGGAACACGGTTTCCACGACTTCAAGATCTCCGTCAAGCACAACGACCCCGTGGTCATGGTGGCTGCCTACGAGATGCTCGCCGAAAAGGGCGACTGGCCGCTTCACCTCGGCGTCACCGAGGCGGGCCCGGCCTTCCAGGGCACCATCAAGTCCGCCACCGCCTTCGGTGCCCTGCTCTCCAAGGGCATCGGCGACACCATCCGGGTGTCCCTGTCCGCCCCGCCGGTGGAGGAAATCAAGGTCGGCAACCAGATCCTGCAGTCCCTGAACCTGCGCCCGCGCAAGCTGGAAATCGTCTCCTGCCCGTCCTGCGGACGCGCCCAGGTGGACGTCTACACCCTCGCCGAACAGGTCACCGCGGGCTTGGAGGGAATGGAAGTTCCGCTCCGCGTGGCCGTGATGGGCTGCGTCGTGAACGGTCCGGGCGAGGCACGCGAAGCCGACCTCGGGGTTGCGTCCGGCAACGGCAAGGGCCAGATCTTTGTGAAGGGTGAGGTCATCAAGACTGTTCCCGAGAGCGAAATTGTTGAGACACTGATCGAAGAGGCCATGCGTATCGCTGAAGAGATGGGGGAGGCCGATGGCGAAGATGCTGTCAAGGGTAGCCCCGTGGTTAGCGTCTCGTAACGAGACTGCACCGGACGGGTTGACCGTCCGGGTCCTGGAGGGTGCTGATACGGCGCAGCTGCGAGCGCTTGCACTGGAAGACCCGGTGGCGAATGTATTCATTCTGTCCCAACTGGGTTCGCACGGGAGTGCCTCGCCGACAGTGGCGGGCGCCCGGATTTTCGGCGTGTTCGACGGCGGCACCCTCCTGGGTGCCTGCTGGGCCGGGGCGAACCTGGTCCCGGTCCAGCTCGATCCCGGGCTGGCCCCGTACATCGCTGAAGCGGTGCACAAGGCCGGCCGCCGCTACGCGTCGATCTTCGGCCCCGCCGGCACCGTGCTCGCGCTCCACAAAGCCCTGGAACCGCACGGACACCTGGCCCACGAGGTGCGCGCCGACCAGCCCCTGATGGCGATCAGCGGGGACCCGGCCGTTCCTGCGGATCCCCGCCTCGGCTTCGGCGATATGGCGGACTTCGATCTGATCTTGCCCGCCTGCGCCGCGATGTTCGAAGAGGAAGTGGGATATTCGCCGTTCCTTGGCGGAGAGGACTTCTACAGCAGGCGGGTGGCCGGATTGATCCGGCAGGGACACTCGCTGGTGCACATTGAGGGCGGCCGGGTGCTCTTCAAAGCCGAGCTTGGTGCGGTGACTCCGGAAGTGAGCCAGGTGCAGGGCGTGTGGCTCAATCCCGAGATCCGCGGCCAGGGCCTGAGTGCCGGTTACATGGCCGCCGTCGTGCTCCTGGCTCGGACGCTCGCACCGGTCACCAGCCTCTACGTGAACCATTACAACCTGCGCGCGCGGGCAAGTTATGAACGGGTGGGATTCCAGCAACTCGGAACGTTCGCTACTGTGCTGTACTGATACAGGGCGGCATTCGGGCCGACCTGCCCGTTCGCATCCTCTGGGGGGATCTTGTCCAACGCACGTCGTATTGTCCTGGCCGTTTCGGTCGCCGTGGCACTGTCGGTTTCCGCTTGTTCGGCCCCGGCGCCGGCACCTTCATCTGCGCCGGTCCAAAGCCAGACGCCCACTCCGACACCCACACCCACCGTCGCCTTCAAGAAGTACACGAACGCAGAGCTCGCGGAACTGTTCGAAAGTGTCGACGACGCACAGGGGTCGCCACTAGTCGCCCTGCCGCCAGCGCAGCTCGAGCAGGGAGTTGCCGCTGCCAAGAAGATGCTCTCGTCGATCAAGGTCACCCCGGCGGTGTGCGGCGGCGCCGCCCTGACGGGCGGCTTCGAGGCAACCCAGGGAGCGAGCATGGCGGTTGCCACCTCGAGGCCGTCCGGCAGCGCCTCAGCGGTCCAGACAGTGAGCCTCGTCTCCGGCGTGGATCAGGCGAAGCTCTCGGCCCTCTATGCCAAGGGCAAGGAACAGAGCAAGAAATGCGGGCACGTAGTCGTTGAGGTGGCGGGCCAGAGGGCGGAGTCTTCGGTCGTCGAGATCCCTGTTGTCACGACAACCCCGGGTTCCTTCGCCGTGAAGGCCACCAGCACCACGAGCATGGGCGTGATAACGCAGGTCATGGTGACGGCCATGAAGGGCGGCGTCGTGATTAACAGCATTTACGTCAGCGCCGGCAACGTCGCCTTGGAGACGAAGCAGGCCGCACAGACCCTCGACGACATCGCAGCCCAAATCAAGTAGTCGTTCCACCACCGACGTCCTTGCCCCGGACATCCCGTGCACCTTACGGACCTTCCAACGGCTCCGCGAGGTAGTGCCGGATGTTCGGGGCGATCAGTTTGACGAGGTCTTCCGGGTCCGCCGACGCCAGGGGCTCCAACCTGACCACGTACCGCACCAGCATCAGGCCCACCACCTGGGTGGCCACGAGATTCCCGCGCAGCGCGCGTTCCCCCGGGGTGCCCGGCAGCCCGGCCATGATGCGCTGCAGGATGGTGCGGGACACCAGCTCGCGGAGCATTGCCGTCTTGGCTTTGGAACCGATGGTGCCGCGCAGGAACGCCACCAGGCTGTGCTGTGCCGGGCTCTCCCACAGCCCGAGCACCGCCCGCACGATTTCCTCCGCGCGCTGGCCGGGATCGAGGGATTCAACGCCGGCAAGGACCTGCACCGGATCGGCCGGGAGGTCCACGCTGTGAACGAAAAGCTCATCCTTGCCTTTGAAAAAATGGTGCACCAGGGCCGGATCCACCCCGGCCTCGCGGGCTACCTGACGCAGGCTGGTGCCGTCGAAACCGTGCTCGGCGAAGAGCCTGCGCGCCGCCGCCAGGATGAGTTCGCGCGAATCGTTCCCTCCGCTGCGGCGGCCCCGGCGGGACGCCGGCACGGAGCCGTGCGGTGCTGCCGCGGACGGGTGCAGCGACGGAAGCCCGCTCATCGGCTCTGCCGCCGGAGGGTCAGCGAGGCCAGCACGAGCACCCCGACGACGATGATCCCGATGACCGTCGCGTCATCCCACATGAGCCGGGTAGCCTCGGTGTTGGACGCAATCTCCTTCAACGCATCCACTGAAAACGTCAGCGGCAGCACGTTGGAGATGTTCTCCAGCACATCGTTCATCCGCTCGCGCGCCACGAACAGGCCGCAGAGCAGGATCTGCGGAACCACCACCACGGGCATGAACTGCACGGCCTGGAACTCGGTCCGGGCGAACGCCGAGCAGAGCAGGCCCAGCGCGACCCCCAGCACCGCGTTGATGACTGCGATCATCACCACATATCCCGGGCTGCCCTTGATGTCCAGGTTGAAGATCCAGTACGCCACCGCCGTCGCCACGAGCGACTGCAGCGCCGCCATGATCGAGAACGCGATCGCGTAGCCGAACAGCAGGTCCGCCTTGTGGATCGGCGTCGTCAGCAGACGCTCGAGGGTGCCGGACGTCCGTTCGCGCAGCATGGTGATCGACGTGACCAGGAACATCACCACGAACGGGAAGATCGCCAGCATCATCAGGCCCACACGGTCGAAGGTGCGCGGCACCCCCGGCGGCAGGGTCTCGTTCTCGTAGAGGTAGTACACGGCGGTCAGCAGCAGCGCGGGCACCACCAGGATCAGCGCAATGCTGCGCCGGTCATGCCGGAGCTGATCGAGGACCCGCCGGCTCGTCGCCAGCATCATGCGGGGATTCATCACGCCACCTGGCTTTCGTTGCGGTTCCGGCGGGAGGGCGCGTTCTCCGCCTCCCGGATCAGGTGCAGGAACGCCTGTTCGAGGTCGGCGCTGTGCCCGCGTTCACCGAGCTCGGCCGGAGTGAGGCTGGCCATCAGCAGGCCTTCGCGCAACAGCAGCAGCGAGGAACAGTGCGAGGCTTCCTCCATCACGTGGCTGGAGACCAGCAGCGTGGTTCCCGCGGCGGCCATCGTGGCGAAGCGTTCCCACAGTTCCGCGCGGAGCACGGGATCCAGGCCCACGGTCGGTTCGTCCAGGACCAGCAGGCTGGGGCGCGCCACCAGGGCGCAGGCCAGGGACACGCGGCTTAACTGCCCGCCGGAGAGGTCGAGGGTCCGCTGCCGGGCGAAGTCCTCGAGCCCGACGGCGGCGATCGCCTCCGCGGTGTCCGCCGTCGTCGCGCCGTGCATCGCCCCGAAGTAGCGGACGTTCGCTTCGACGCTCAGGTCCGGATAGACGCTGGGGGACTGGGTGACATAGCCGACCTCGTGCCGCAAGGCGGCGGAGCCGGCCGGCTTGCCGAGAACGGTCACCGTTCCGGATGAGAGCCGCTGCGCCCCGACGATGGCTCGCATGAGGGTCGTCTTGCCGCTGCCGGAGGGGCCGAGCAGGCCGGTGATCCGGCCGGCATCGATGGTGAAATCCAGGCCGCGCAGGATCTTGGTCCGGCCGCGGTTGACGTGCAGGCCGCTGGCTTGGACGGCCGGGGCAACGGCCGCGGGTTCTGCTGTATGCCGGTTCATTGCAACCTCCAGGAGTGAATTCATCACCTGATGAATTCAAGGTAGACCGGCCGCCTGGCACCGTCAATGGATTGCGCACGGCGCCTGCTGCGGCAGCGGGTGGCGCCTGCTGCGGCAACGCGCGGCAAAGACGCAGGCGGCCAGCCGGTAGATTAGTAGACAGTAGTTTTTGCCATCCCTTGCCACAGAAACGGATTTGCCCGTGGTCGTTCGCCTCTCCCAGCTGTTCCTGCGCACCTTGCGTGAAGATCCCGTCGACGCCGAGGTCGCCAGCCACAAGCTGCTGGTACGCGCGGGCTACATCCGCCGCGCGGCCCCCGGCATCTACACCTGGCTGCCGCTGGGCCTGAGCGTGCTGCGCAAGGTGGAACGGATCATCCGCGAGGAAATGACCGCGATCGGCGCCCAGGAAGTCCACTTCCCGGCCCTGCTGCCCAAGGAACCCTACGAGGCCACCAACCGCTGGACCGAATACGGCGAGGGCATCTTCCGGCTCAAGGACCGCAAGCAGGCCGACTACCTGCTCGCCCCCACCCACGAGGAAGTTTTCACCCTCCTGGTCAAGGACCTGTACTCCTCGTACAAGGACCTGCCCCTGAGCATCTACCAGATCCAGAACAAGTACCGCGACGAGGCCCGTCCGCGCGCCGGCCTCCTCCGCGGCCGCGAGTTCATCATGAAGGACTCCTACTCCTTCGACGTGGACGACGCCGGCCTGGACGCCAGCTACGCCGCGCACCGCGCCGCCTACCTGAAGATCTTCGAACGCCTGGGCCTTGACGTTGTCCCCGTCACCGCCACGGCCGGCGCCATGGGCGGGTCCAAGAGCGAGGAATTCCTGCACCCCACCGAGATCGGCGAGGACACCTTCGTGCGCTCCGCCGGCGGCTACGCGGCCAACGTCGAGGCCGTCACCACGGTGGCCCCCGAAGCCATCGACTTCAGCAACGCTCCCGCGGCCCGCGTCCTGGACACCCCGGACACCCCGACGATTGAAACCCTCGTGGCCGCATCGAACGAGCTCGCCCCCCGCAGCGAGGCCGACGGCGGCGCATGGACTGCAGCGGACACCCTGAAGAACGTCGTGCTCGCCGTGACCCTGCCCACCGGTGAGCGCCAGCTCGTCGTCATCGGCGTTCCCGGCGACCGCGCCGTGGACCTCAAGCGCCTCGAGGCCAACATCGGCGCCTTCCTGCCGGTGGCCGGCGAGCTCGGCCTGGAAGCGGCCAACGAAGAGGACCTCAAGAAGCAGCCGCTCATCGTCAAGGGATACCTCGGCCCCGGCCTCACGCTGGACGAACCCCTGCTGGGCAGCGAAAGCTCCACGAAGCTCCTGTACCTCGTTGATCCGCGCGTTGTCAGTGGCACCGCCTGGATCACCGGAGCCAACCAGGCGGGCAAGCACGTTTACGGCCTCGTCGCCGGTCGGGACTTCGGCTGGGACGGCGTCATCGAAGCCACCGAGGTGCGCGAAGGCGACCTGGCCCCAGACGGCAGCGGTCCGCTGGAGCTGGCCCGCGGCATCGAGATGGGCCACATCTTCCAGCTCGGCCGCAAGTACGCCGAAGCCCTGGACCTGAAGGTCCTGGACCAGAACGGCAAGCAGGTCGTGGTGACCATGGGCTCCTACGGCGTCGGCGTCACCCGCGCCGTGGCCGCCCTGGCCGAGTCCAACAACGACGACCGAGGCCTCGTCTGGCCGCGCTCCGTGGCACCCGCGGACGTCCACGTCGTCGCCGTCGGACGCGGCGAGGAGATCTTCGCCGCCGCAGAGAAGCTGTCCGCCGAACTCGAGGCCGCCGGCCTCGAGGTCATCTACGACGACCGGCCGAAGGTTTCCCCCGGCGTGAAGTTCGGCGACGCCGAGCTGCTGGGCGTGCCCACCATCCTTGCCGTCGGCAAGGGCCTGGCGAGCGGCGTGGTGGAGATCAAGGACCGCCGCAGCGGCGAGGCCGAGGACGTCGCCGTCGAAAAGGCCGTGGACTACGTGGTCAACGCCGTCCGCCAGAAGTGATTTCCGGCTTCGAATCGATCGAGGCCGCCACGCTCGTCATGATCGTGGTGGCCGGTTTCGCCGCCGGATGGGTTGACGCCGTGGTGGGCGGCGGGGGACTGATCCAGCTCCCCGCCCTCCTCCTGGTCCCGGGCATCACCCCGGTCCAGGCGCTGGCCACCAACAAGATGGGCTCCATCTTCGGCACCGCTACGAGCGCCGCCACCTACTACCGCAGGGTCGGCCCCGACCTGAAGACGGCCGTGCCGATGGCGGTGATTGCCCTCGCCGGAAGCTTCGGCGGGGCGCTGCTCGCGGCCAACCTGCCTGCCTCGGTGTTCAAGCCGATCATCGTGGTTGCACTGGTCGTCGTCGCGCTCTTCACCGCGCTGCGGCCCAACGCGGGCGAGCTCACCGCCCTCCGGCACAATGGCCACCGGCACTACGTGGTGGCGTGCCTGATCGGCGCGGTGATCGGTTTCTACGACGGGCTGATCGGCCCCGGCACCGGCTCCTTCCTGGTGATCGCCCTCGTCTCCGCGATGGGCTACGCCTTCCTCGAAGCCAGTGCCAAGGCCAAGATCGTCAACATGGCCACCAACGCCGGCGCACTGCTGTTCTTCCTGCCGCACGGCTCCCTGCTCTGGGGCGTCGGCCTGCTCCTGGGCGCGGCCAACATGGCCGGTGGCTACCTGGGCGCCCGGACCGCGGTGAAGAAGGGCAGCAAGTTCGTCCGCGTGGTCTTCCTGCTGGTGGTCGCCGCCCTGATCGTCAAGCTCAGCATCGACGTCTGGCAGGACCTGGCCTAGGCGCCAGAGCGGCGGCTAGCGGGCTCCGGCGTTCGCGGTGCGCTCGACGGCCGCAAGGATGGCCGCGCCGAGCTCGGCCGGGCGGGTGAACTGCGGCCAGTGGCCGGTGGGCAGGTCCACGTACTCCACGTCCTTCATGCGGGCGAGCTCGGCCGTGAAGGGCGAACCCGCCGCCATCCATTCGTGGAGCATGGCGGAGGGGAATTCACAGGCGATGACCGTCGCAGGGACGTTGTACCGCCGCTCATCCTGCAGGTGCTGCTTGTCGCAGGCGACGCCTTTGGGCTGGGGGATGGCACGGCTCCGGAACATCTCGCGGAGCCCTGCGTCCAGGTCCACCAGATCGGCGTCGTCGAACATGTCCCACGGCGGCAGCGGGATGTCGTCCCCTTCGGTGGGCAGTTCGTCGTTGATGACGCCGCCCTCCCCGAGCGGTCCGCTGTCCACGTAGATCGCCCGGGCCACCCGGTCCGGACGGGCATCGAGCACGCCGTGGATGATCGCGCCGCCGCCCGAATGGCCTACCAGCACTACCGGACCGTCCGCCATGTCCACCACGGCGGTCACCGCATCGATGTGGTCGCGCAGGCCGATTCCGGCCCGCGGGGCGTCAACAGACTCAAGGCCTGGCAAGGTCAGCGGCGTGACCCGGTGGCCGGCGTCGACGAGCGGCGGGGTCACCTCCGACCAGGACGAGGCATCCAACCAGAACCCGGGAACAAGGATGATTTCCATGGTCCGTACCCTACGGCGGGGCACTGACAAGAAGCCATGTTTTCCCGCAGCCCACAGGCGTAGCATGCTCCCATGTGGGCCGATTCCGGTGAGTATGAGCGGGTTCTCGGGCGCGCGGCGGAGCACGCCCGGGCATGGCTGGAAGGGTTGCCGGCACGCCAAGTCAGGCCCTTGGTGACGGCGGAACAGATCAGTTCGGCGTTCGGCGGGCCGTTGCCGGCGGAGGGCATGGACCCGGAAAAACTCATCGACTTCCTCGCGCTCAACGCCGAACCGGGGCTCATGGCCATGCAGTCCGGCCGCTTCTTCGGCTGGGTGATCGGCGGAACCCTGCCCTCTGCGATGGCCGCTGACTGGCTTGTCTCCGCCTGGGACCAGAACACGGGACTGCGCTTTGCCACGCCCGCGACGGCGGGGATAGAACACGCAGCGGGCCAGTGGCTGCTGGAGCTTCTGGGCCTGCCGGAAGGGGCCGACGTCGGCTTCACCACCGGGGCGAGCATGGCCAACTTCACCGCCCTCGCTGCGGCCCGCTGGCGCCAGCTGGAGGCGGCCGGCTGGGATGTGAACGCCCAAGGCCTCAACGGTGCCCCGGCGCTGCGGGTCCTGGCCGGGGCCGAACGCCACGAGAGCCTGGACATGGCGCTGCGTTTCCTCGGGCTTGGCGCACCGGAAGTGGTGCCCGCGGATGACCAGGGCAGGATCGAGGCCCCGGCGCTGCGCCGCGCGTTGGAGGCAGGCAGCGGTCCCGCGATCGTGTGCCTGCAGGCGGGGAACCTCCATTCCGGCGCTTTCGATCCGTTCACCGAGGCCATCGCCGCCGCGAAGGACCATGGTGCGTGGGTCCACGTGGACGGTGCCTTCGGACTCTGGGCGGCTGCCGTGCCTGAATTGAGGGAACTGTGGGACGGGGTGGCGCTGGCCGATTCATGGGGGACCGACGCCCACAAGACCCTGAATGCCCCGTACGACGCCGGGATCGTGGTGGTGCGCGACGTCGCTGCCTTGCGCCCCGCCATCGGCATGCACGCCGAGTACCTGCCGCAGGACAGCCACGGGCCCGGGGACCCGATGGAAAAGTCACCGGAGCTGTCCCGACGGGCCCGCGGGGTTCCGGTCTGGGCCGCGTTGCGTGCCCTGGGGGCCGACGGCGTCCGCGCCCTGGTTGCCGGACGTGCCGCGTGCGCTGCGGAACTGGCGGCCCGGCTCGCCGGCGTGCCCGGCGTCGAGGTGCTCAACGACGTCGTCTACACCCAGCTGTCCCTGGCCTTCGGAGACGACGCCCGGACGCGGGCCGTGACCGACTACATCATGGCGGACGGCAGGGTGTGGATGTCCGGTTCCCGCTGGCACGGCAGGGACATCCTCAGGGTTTCGGTCAGCAACTGGTCCACCGACAGCAGCGACCTGGACACCGCCGTCGAGACCATCAAGGACGCGCTGGCCGCGACGGCGTAGCTCCTGCGGCTAACCCAGGGCGGCGCCGCCCGGTGCCGGGAGTTCGTGGGCGGCGGGCAGGCCGTCCAAGGTCCGCCCCGCCAAGGTGCTGGCAACCCACAGGGAGCGGGCCAGATCGCCGTCGTGTCCGGGCTTCGCGGCGTACCACAGCGCGTTTTCCACTTCCCGGGTGAGGCTCCATTGCCGGGCAATCTCGGGGTCGAGTCCTGCCGCGTTGCTGAAATCGTTGCAGCGCTCAAGCAACGCCAGTTCGGGGGAGGACTGCGGCAGCTCGGCGATCCGGTTCCACAGCACGGGAGCCACGCCGAACTCGGCCTCGCCGATCACCGGCTGCGGATCGATCGCACGGTAACTGCCGACGTCGGGAAGGTCACTGGATCCCGGAAGGGGAATGATGTTCATGAAATGGAGGTCGGCGTGCACCAGGACGTCCTTGCCGGTCCGCCGGCCCACGGCGCCGCGGGTCTGGCACACCTCGAGGGCCGCTTCCAGGAGCCAACGCGGGAACGGCCGGCCCAGCTGTTCCCAGTCGGCAGGAAGTTCGTCGCTCCAGCGCTCGGCCTTTGCCGCGGCATGCTCGAATTCGTCCCAGCCCGGGCCGTCGCCGGCGTCGATGCTGAGTTGGCGCACCACCATTCCCCAGGCGTCGCGGGCGTGGTCCAGCGCGGCGTCCTGGAGCCAGCTGTCGGCGTCGAGCCGTTCCAGGAGCATGGAGCAGGTGTCCTGGTCCGCTTCGAGCAGGCGCACCGCGCCACGCCCGTCCCACAAGGTGAGCGCATGGCATTCAGGCAGGGCCTCGGGGTGGGGGAACGCGACCTTGAGCACAGCGGCCTGCCCGTCCCGCAGCACGGGCACTACTATTCCGCCGTGGCCGTTCCAGGGTTCCGCGCCGGCGGGAAGGTCGACCGTGAGCCGCCAGCGCTCCAGGCCAGCGGCGAGGTTGCCGGGAAGCGCAGCCAGCCACGCCAGGCCCTCCGCGGTTCGCGAATAGCGGGCCCGCAGATCGGCCGGCACCGGAATAACGCTACTCATACCCGTCAGCCTATCCCCACCGCCTCCTTCGCCTATCTTGCCCGTTCGCCAATGGTGGCCGCTTTGGCGCGGCGATTCCGGCCGAAAATGGCGAATGGCATCCTGAGCGGTCTCTGACTTCTCCTCCCCGGCCACGCAAACCTGTGTATAAGCAAGTGAAGCCCGTTGCCGGCAACAAGACTCTTCTTCATGCGTACTGCAAAGCCCCTGCCAGAGAAGCTCCGTGGTGTTCCGTTTACGGTTAGCGCGGCTCATGAATTGGGCCTGACAAGGCGGCGCACCAGGGCCCTGGATCTCATGTCCCCCTGCCACGGAGTGCGCCAACCCGTTGGAACCGACAACATTCTGCTCGAACGCGTGAGGGCACTCAGCGCGGCCACCAAAGCGATCGCGTCCCACACAACGGCCGCCGGATTGTGGGGAATCCCGTTGCCGCTCACACTGCAGGACCATGCATTGATCCATCTCACCCGCCAGCCAGGTGCCCGTGCCGTCCGGCGGCGTGGGGTGGTTGGCCATGAACGCCGTTTACGACCCGACGAAATCACCCAGGGACGCCTGGTGGTATGTACCTCGGCACTGCGGACTTGGTTCGACTTGGCCTCGATTCTCGGCGATGAGGAGCTCGTGATCGCCGGAGACCACTTGCTGCGCCGCCGCGACCCGCTCACCTGCTTCGAAGAGCTCGATGCTTATCTGGAAACCAAGCAGGGCGCCTCCGGATACCGGAGCGCAATGCGGGCACGGAGCCTCATGCGCTCGGGAACAGATTCTCCGAAAGAGACGGAGGTGAGGCTCCTGCTCACCATGCATGGCCTTCCGGAGCCGGGAATCAACGTGCCGATCTTCGACGAAACCGGGGTCTGGGTGCAGGACCCGGATATGTCCTATCCGGAGTACAAGATCTCCATCCAGTACGACGGCGGCCATCACGCCACGCCTGCACAACGCCGCAGCGACATCAGGCGGGACGATGACGCGCTGGAACTTGGTTGGCGTGTGGTCCGGCTCACGCAGTTGGATCTGGAAATCCGCGATCCGCAGGGTGTGCCGCGCGCAGTAACGAGGGTTCGAAAAGCCCTCTTGGAACGCGGCTGGATTCCCCCGGGGTAGCTAATCCAGGCGACGGCTCGCCAATTTCGGCCGTTTTCGCGCGGGCGATTCCGGCCGAAAATGGCGAATCGTGGGGGCTGCAAGAAAGCCCCCGCCGCCCCTCAGATGATCCCGGTCGACCCCAGCAGGCTGCCCAGGCTGAAGGTCGCCGCCAACGCCAGGGCGCCGCCCACCACCACGCGCACGGCGGCGCGTGGCTTGGAACTGCCGCCGATCCAGGCGCCCAGCGCACCGGTCAGGGCCAGCGCCAGCAGCACGGAGACGAACGTCAAGGGCACGCGCAGGGCAGGCGGTGGCAGCAAGATCGAAAGCAAAGGGAGGATGGCGCCCAGGGTGAAGGCGACGGCGGACGCGAAGGCGGCGTGCCACGCGCTCACGATGCCGTCTTCGTCGATGTTCAGCTCGGCGGACAGATGGGCCGCGAGCGCATCGTGTGCCGTCAGTTCCTTCGCCACGGTCCACGCGGTGCCGGAACTCAGGCCCTTGGCTTCATAGATGGCGGCGAGCTCGGCCAGTTCCTCGTCGGGTTGTTCCGCGAGTTCGCGGCGTTCCTTTTCGATCAGGGCCTTCTGGCTGTCGCTCTGGCTGCTGACTGACACGTACTCGCCCAATGCCATGGACACGGCGCCGCCCAGCGCGCCCGCCGCGCCGGCCGCGAGGATCGCGCCGGTGTTGGTGGTGGCACCGGCTACGCCCACCACGATCGCGGCCACCGACACAATCCCGTCGTTGGCCCCGAGCACACCCGCGCGCAGCCAGTTCAGGCGCTGGGCGATGTCGTTGTCGTGCGGTTCGTGCTCGTGGCGCGTGGCCTTTTCAGTGGATGCCATGGATCCAGCCAAGCACCCTCCGGCGGCGGACGCCAGCGAAGCAAGGCTGGCCTACGTCTGCGGAGCCGCGGTGCTTACGGGCAAGGTGGGCAACTGGGCAGGATCGACGGGCAGGCCCGGCAGGGCCCCGGGCGGCGCGCCCCAGGAACCCGTCCGGCGGGCGCCGTCCAGCAGCCCGGCCATGGCCCATTGCCGGGTTTCGTTCTCGGAGAGTGCCACCAGTTCGCCATAGGCCGCGAGGGTAGCCGTCTCCTGTTCTCCGAGCGCCGCGGCCGCATGTGCCGCGAAGCCTGCCGGGAGCCGGTACCCTGCTTCGCGCGGCGGCGGTTCGGTGCAGTGCTGCCGGGCCAGGCCCTCCGCCTCGCGCAGCAGCTCCTGGTGGCGGGAGAGATCCGCGGCGGCCGTTTCCGAGGCGGATCCGTCGAGCCGGGCGAGGGCCACCTGATAGACGTACACGGCCTTCTGTTCGGCGCGGACGACGGCGGCCAATGCCTCGCCGGGTCCCGCCGCACCCGATGGTGAAACCGCAGTTGCTGCCGGCGTCGGGCCTCCGCTGTCATGGCAGGAGGACGAGGGGGCAGGGGAGGCGGCCGCCGTCGCAGCCAAGGAGGGGCCGGAGGGCGCGGGCAGTCCCCAGGCTGCGGCGAGCCGCACCGCCTCAAGGAGCTGGGCGGTTCCGACGGCGGCAAGCAGGCGGGCCGTGCCGCCGTCGCTGTTTCCGGCGTCGGCCAAACGCTGGGACGCGCTCCGGGATAGCCCGGCGAGGAAGCGGGTCTTGGTGATCGGCGCAGGGGCGGCGGACGTAGCGGACGCGGAGGCCGCGGGCGACGCCGGGGCGAGCAACGCCCGTGCCTGGGTTTCCAGGAGGGTCATCGTGGCAGCCGGGCTGCCGGCGTTGTCGGCGTCCGCCAGCAGGGCAAGGGTCTCCGCGTAGGCTGAGGCCTTCGCGGTGTCGGAAAACGACGGCTCGGGTGCGGGCCCCTCGTTGGGCGGCAGCAGCACCGCCCCGGTGCCTACGACGAGGACTGCGAGCAAAGACACAAGTGCGGGCTTCACCCAGCCGTGGGGCCCCTGTTTTCCCGCAGGGCGCTCCGGATTTTCCGCACTCTCGTCATTCACAACAGTCCATGGTGTCACGTGCGGGGGCCGTCGGCGGAACCGCGGTGCACCACCCCGCCCTGAAACTCGATACCCTAGTACTCACAACAACATCGAACGGGAGGCGGCTGGCCAGTGAGTCATTCGGAAGCCAGGACTTCAACAGACCAGGCTGGAGCGCAGGCGGCAGCCGCCAGCAACCCCGAAGAAAGCAGGCTCAAGGCGCTGCTCGAACCTGTGGTCCAGGCCAGCAGGCTGTACCTCGAGGACGTCACTGTCCAGGTGGCCGGTTCGCACCGCACGGTCCAGGTGGTCATTGACCTGCCGCAGGAGGAAACCGGCGGCGTCAGCCTCGACGTCATCGCCGAGGTGTCCCGGGCCCTGTCCGATGTGCTGGACAACGATCCCAACGACGACGGCCGGCCGTACGACCTCGAAGTCTCCTCGCCCGGGGTCTCCCGCCCATTGACCGAACCCCGCCATTGGCACCGCGCCCGTGGGCGGATGGTCAAGGTCAACGTCATCCAAGGCGAAAACCTCACCGGAAGGATCCAGTCCGTCGACGACGACGGCGTGACCCTGATCCCGGAGCTCGAGGTCAAGAAGGGGATGAAGCCCAAGCAGGGCGACCCCGTAAAGCTTCCCTTCGACAAGATCCGCAACGGAAAAGTCGAAATTGAATTCAGCCACCTCGACGAGGCCGGGCTGGCAGACGAGTACAACGGACCTTCCGAGGAGGCCTAATGGATATTGACATGAGTGCGCTGAGGCTCCTGGAGCGTGAGCGCGAAATCCCGCTGGACCTCCTGATCCCCACCATCGAGCAGGCGCTGCTGGTGGCCTACCACAAGACGCCGGGCGCCTACGAAAAGGCCCGCGCCGAACTGGACCGCAAGAGTGGCCACGTGACCATCTGGGCCACCGAGTTCAACGACGACGGCGAAGCCGTGGGTGAGTTCGAGGACACCCCGGACGGCTTCGGCCGGATCGCGGCCAGCACCGCACGCCAGATCATCCTGCAGCGCCTGCGCGACGTCGAGGACGACAACGTCCTGGGCGAGTTCAAGGGCCGCGAAGGCGAACTGGTGGCTGGCCTGATCCAGCAGGGGAACAACCCGCACATGATCCAGGTCAACCTCGGCACCGTCGAGGCCCTGCTGCCGCCGCCCGAGCAGGTCCCCGGCGAGAAGTACACCCACGGCAGCCGCCTGCGTGCCTACGTGGTGGACGTGCACCGCGGTGCCAAGGGCCCCTCGATCACCCTGTCCCGTTCGCACCCCGGCCTGGTCCGGAAGCTGTTCGAGCTGGAAGTGCCCGAGATCGCGGACCGCTCCGTTGAGATCGTGGCCCTGGCCCGCGAAGCCGGCCACCGGACCAAGATGGCCGTCAAGGCCAACGCTGCCGGCATCAACGCCAAGGGCGCATGCATCGGCGAAATGGGCTCCCGCGTGCGCGCCGTCATGACCGAACTGAATGACGAGAAGATCGACATCGTCGACTTCAGCGACGACCCGGCCACCTTCATCGCCAACTCGCTGTCGCCCTCGCGTGTGAATTCCGTCACCATCATCGACGAGTCCACCCGCTCCGCCCGTGTGGTGGTGCCGGACTACCAGCTGTCGCTGGCGATCGGCAAGGAAGGGCAGAATGCCCGCCTCGCCGCCAAGTTGACCGGCTGGCGCATCGATATCGTCTCCGACGCCGCGCAGGGCCAGGACAACTAGCGCGCCCGCGGCACCCCCAGGACGCCCGGCTTCGCCGTGCCCGGATTCGGTGGCCGGGCGCCGGGGGGACTAGACTGGATGGAGCCGGACTTGCGTCCGGTATCCGTTTTCCATGGCGCTGCATTGAATTGCGTTGATTTACGTTGCCCCGTTCTGCGGGGCGGCATGCCCTTCGGGGTGGTGCGGCGGCGGGAAGCAGGAACGAAGAAGGACGGGTTAGGACACTGAGGATGGTTGAACACCCAGTGGCCGCACCCCTCCCACCCGGGCACCAGCCCGAACGGACCTGCATCGGATGCCGGAAACGCGGAGCCCGGAACGAGCTGATCCGGCTTGTCGCCGAAGGCGGCGGGTCACCCGTCGTCCTGGTGGATGTACGACGCCGGATGGCTGGCCGGGGTGCGTGGCTGCACCCCAGCGGCAACTGCCTCCTGCTGGCAAGCAAACGGCGCGCCTTCGCCCGGGCCCTCGCGGGCGCAAGCGACACGGCCGCCGTCGAACGCTATCTCGCAGGCATGCCACCCACGAAGGCTCCGGCCGACGCGGAAAAACCGTCCAAACCTGAAAGCGGGTCAGAAAACTGATGGAAACCCGATGAGTTCCCAGCGATGAGTACGCAACGATGACAACTTTGTTGCGCTCTGCACAGGGCCTTTCAGCTGCGTCAGCGGCGGAGGCCCGCAGTAAGAAGTAGACGGTTCGTACCTGGCTCGGTGCGGACCGAGACAGGAGAAAAGTGGCCAAGTACCGCGTCCACGAGCTCGCGAAAGAGCTCGGAATCACCTCCAAGGAAGCAGTGACCAAACTGCAGGAACTGGGCGAATTCGTCCGTTCCGCTTCCTCCACGATCGAAGCTCCCGTTGTGCGGAAGCTTCGCAACGCCTACCCGGGTGCCGGTTCCGCCAAGGCGGACGCCCCGGCAGCACCTGCGGCCCCCGCCGCCCCGAAGGCTCCGGCGGCCTCGAACGCACCGGCAGCACCCGCTGCTTCGCGCCCCGGCCCGGTTCCCGGCCCGGCTGCACCCAAGGCTCCCGCTCCGGCGGCCCCTGCTGCTCCGGCTGCGTCCAACGCTGCGGCGAACCCCGTTTCGGCCAAGCCCGGTGCCCGTCCGGCACCGCGCAGCGAGGCTCCGGCCCCTGCACGTCCGGGCCAGGCTCCGCGTCCCGGTGGCCCCCGTCCGGGCAACAACCCCTTCGCGACGTCCCAGGGCATGCCCCGCGGCCGTGGCGACGGCGACCGTGCCCCGCGTCCGGGCAACAACCCCTTTGCAACCTCCCAGGGCATGCCGCGTCCCGGCGGCGCGCGCACTGAAGGCGAACGTCCCGGTGGACCGCGTCCCGCCGCAGCTGGCGCCGGCGGTCCCCGTCCGGCAGCCGGTGCAGGCGGACCCCGTCCCGGCGCTCCGCGTCCGGGTGCCCCGCGCCCCGGTGCACCGCGCCCGGGCGGCCCCCGCCCGACTCCGGGCATGATGCCCAACCGCACCGAACGTCCGGCTCCGGGTGGCGCAGGCCGTCCGGGCGGTGCCGGTCGTCCCGGCGGCCCCGGCCGTCCGGGCGGCGCTCCCGGCACCGGCGGCGGCGGAGCCCCGGCAGGCGGCGGCTTCGGCAAGGGCGGCCGCGGCCGCGGCGGCACCCAGGGTGCCTTCGGCAAGGGCGGCGCAGGCCGTGGCAAGCAGCGCAAGTCGAAGCGTGCAAAGCGCCAGGAACTGGAGCAGATGAGTGCTCCGTCCCTGGGCGGCGTTTCGGTGCCCCGCGGCGACGGCAGCACTGTTGTCCGCCTCCGCCGCGGTTCCTCCATCACGGACTTCGCCGACAAGATCGAGGCAAACCCCGCTGCACTGGTGACCGTGCTGTTCCACCTCGGTGAAATGGCCACCGCCACGCAGTCCCTCGACGAGGACACCTTCGCGCTGCTGGGCGAGGAACTGGGCTACAAGGTCCAGGTCGTCTCCCCGGAAGACGAAGAGCGCGAGCTGCTGGATTCCTTCGACATCGACCTCGACGCCGAACTGGAAGCCGAAGGCGACGACGTCCTCGAAGCACGTCCGCCGGTTGTCACCGTCATGGGCCACGTCGACCACGGTAAGACCCGCCTTCTGGATGCGATCCGGAAGACCAACGTGGTGGCAGGCGAACACGGCGGCATCACCCAGCACATCGGTGCCTACCAGATCAGCCATGAGCACGAAGGTGCCATGCGCGACATCACCTTCATCGACACCCCCGGTCACGAGGCGTTCACCGCCATGCGTGCCCGCGGTGCGAAGGTCACGGACATCGCCATCCTGGTGGTCGCTGCCGACGACGGCGTCATGCCGCAGACGGTCGAAGCGCTCAACCACGCCCAGGCTGCGAACGTGCCGATCGTCGTCGCCGTCAACAAGATGGACAAGGAAGGCGCCAACCCGGACAAGGTCAAGGGCCAGCTCACCGAGTACGGCCTGGTTCCCGAAGAATACGGCGGCGACACCATGTTCGTAGAGGTCTCTGCCCGCCAGAACGTCAACATCGACGAACTGATCGACGCCGTCCTCCTCACCGCGGATGCCGCTCTCGACCTGCGCGCCAACCCGGACAAGGACGCACGTGGTATCGCGATCGAAGCCAACCTGGACAAGGGCCGCGGTTCCGTTGCCACCGTCCTGGTGCAGTCCGGTACCCTGGCCGTCGGCGACACCATTGTTGCCGGCACCGCCCACGGCCGTGTCCGTGCCATGTTCGACGAGGACGGCAACGCCCTGGACATTGCACTGCCGTCCCGCCCGGTCCAGGTCCTCGGCCTGTCCAACGTGCCGCGCGCTGGTGACACCTTCCTGGTGACCCCGGACGAGCGTACGGCCCGCCAGATCGCCGAAAAGCGTGAAGCCGCCGACCGCAACGCTGCACTGGCCAAGCGCCGCAAGCGCATCAGCCTCGAAGACTTCGACAAGGCCGTTGCCGAAGGCAAGATCGACACCCTCAACCTCATCCTCAAGGGTGACGTGTCCGGTGCCGTGGAAGCCCTCGAAGACGCCCTGCTCAAGATCGATGTTGGAGACGAAGACGTGCAACTGCGCGTCATCCACCGCGGCGTGGGTGCCATCACGCAGAACGACGTCAACCTCGCCACCGTGGACAATGCCATCATCATCGGCTTCAACGTCAAGCCTGCTGAGCGCGTTGCCGAACTGGCTGACCGCGAAGGCGTGGACATGCGCTTCTACTCGGTCATCTACTCGGCGATCGACGACATCGAGCTCGCACTCAAGGGCATGCTCAAGCCGGAATACGAAGAATTCCAGCTGGGCACCGCCGAGGTCCGCGAAGTGTTCCGTTCCTCCAAGTTCGGAAACATCGCCGGTTCGATCGTCCGCTCGGGCATCATCCGCCGTAACACCAAGGCGCGCGTATCCCGCGACGGCAAGGTTATCGGCGAGAACCTCACGGTTGAGACGCTCAAGCGCTTCAAGGACGACGCCACCGAGGTCCGCACGGACTTCGAGTGTGGTATCGGCCTGGGGTCCTTCAACGACATCGCCGAAGGCGACATCATTGAGACCTTCGAGATGCGCGAGAAGCCGCGCGTCTAAGGCAAGTGTCGGCTGGGGTGCCTCCGAGTTTTGGGGGCGCCCCGCCCCTACGCCGGGCGGCCTGGGATCTGCGATCCCGGGCCGCCCGGCTCCGGTAGGCCCGATGCCACTCCCGGGCGCCCCCAAAACTCTCCGGCATCGTCATAAACTCACCTCAGGTGGGCGGCAGTTCACGGCAAGGTCCAGTGAAATAGCCGCCGTCGTACCCCAGATTTTCTTAGGAGTGGAAATGGCTGATCCGGCACGTGCTGCCAAGTTGGCGCAGCGGATTAAGGTTGTTGTTGCCGAGGCGTTGGGCCGGCGGGTCAAGGATCCGCGGGTGGAGGCCATCACCATCACCGACGCCCGGGTCACCAACGACCTCCAGCACGCCACCGTGTACTACACCGTCTTCGGTGATGACGCCGCCCACGCCGACGCCGCCAAGGCACTCGAGAAGGCCAAGGGCGTGCTGCGCCAGGAGGTCGGCCGCAACATCACCGTGCGCCTGACTCCCACCCTCGAGTTCGTCCCGGACATGGTGCCCGTCAACGCCTCCAACCTGGAGGAACTGCTGCGCACCGCCAAGCAGCGCGACGCCGAGGTGGCCGCCCTCGCCGCCGGTGCCACGCACGCCGGCGACGCCGACCCTTACAAGAGCGACACGCCCCGCGATGAAGACATCGACGAGGACGACTTCGACGAAGAGGACATCGACCTCCGCGCCGACGAGGACATCGACGAAGACGGCGGCCGCTGACGGCCCACCGTCACCGTAAAGCCGGACCCGCCCTGGAACGCCCCGGGGCAGGTCCGGCTTTTCTGCATCCGCAAGGCCCGCCTCATCCAAAAAAGCGGGGTGCTGGCTAAGATCGGACCATGACTGCGGACCCTGATCCCGGACGTTATCTGGAACACGCCATCCGGCTCGCCGTGCAGAACGTCGACGACGGCGGCGGGCCGTTCGGCGCCGTCGTGGTCACCGCCGACGGAATCATCCACGAAGGCAGCAACCGGGTCACCCGCGACAACGATCCCACCGCCCATGCGGAAGTGGTGGCCATCCGCCGCGCGGCCGCGGCCAGCGGCACCTTCGACCTCAGCGGCGCCGTCCTCTACGCCAGCTGCGAACCCTGCCCGCTGTGCCTGTCCGCCGCCCTGTGGGGCAGGATCGAGCGGGTCTACTTCGCCGCGGACCGGCACGGTGCCGCCCGAGCCGGCTTTGACGACGCCGTGTTCTACGAATACTTCGACGGCGGCCGCCCGGAGCTGCTGCCTGTCCAGCACGCAGAGGTCGACGGCGCCGAGGATCCTTTCGATGCTTGGCGCCAGAACGAACACCGCACTGAGTACTAGATATACTGGGAGGCGTGCTTTCTGGACTGGTGATTGTCGACAAACCGCAGGGATGGACCAGCCACGACGTGGTTGGACGGATGCGGAGGCTGGCCGGTACCCGGAAAGTCGGCCATGCCGGAACCCTTGATCCCATGGCCACCGGCGTCTTGGTCCTCGGCATCAACAAGGCCACCCGGCTCCTGAGCTTCATCGTCGGCACCACCAAGAGCTACTCCGCCACCATCCGCCTCGGCGAAGCCACCATCACTGATGACGCCGAAGGCGAAGTCACCGCCGTGCACAGCGCCGCGGCGGTCGATGAGGCAGGCATCAACGCGGGAATTGCGGCGCTGCGCGGCGACATCCAGCAGGTCCCCAGCAGCGTCAGCGCCATCAAGGTCAACGGCGAACGCTCCTACGCCCGTGTCCGCTCGGGCGAAGAAGTGAAGCTCGCCGCGCGGCCGGTCACCATCCACCGCTTCGACGTGCTGGACATCCGCAGGGTCGACGGCGGCCGCGTCGTCGACGTCGACGTCGAAGTCGACTGTTCCTCCGGGACGTACATCCGGGCCTTGGCGCGCGACCTCGGCGGGGCGCTCGGCGTCGGTGGCCATCTCACCGCTCTGCGCCGCACCAAGGTAGGCCCCTACACGCTGGAGCAGGCGCGCACGCTCGAGGAACTCGCGGAGGAACTGGACATCCTGGAGATGTCCCAGGCCGCCCGCGCCCTCATGCCCAGCCGCGAACTGAGCGAAGCCGAAAGCACCGAGATCTCCTACGGCCGCCGCATCGCTGCCGGCCCGGCCGCCGGAACCGCGGACGCGGCCACCGCCGACAACCCCGTAGCTGCCTTCGCCCCGTCCGGTGAGTTGGTGGCGCTGCTCGCCGACGCCGGCAGCCACGCCAAACCGGTCCTGGTCTTCGCACCCGGCAATGAGAAGCCTGGCAATGAAAAGCCCGGCAACGGGAAGCAGGGCAACGAAGAGGCGGCAGGCTGAGCGTGGACGGATACTTCTACGCGGTACTGGCCGTCGGCCTCATCTCCACCGTCACCTGCCTCGTGGCGGGCCTGATGAAGAAGGCCCCGAACGACATCACCATCCTCTCGGTGGCCGCCGTCGAACTTGTCCTGCTGGTCTACCTGGTGGGCTCCATCATCCGGGTGATCGCGGGGGAGCGGATCGCCGGGGAGGCCTGGGAGTTCTGGGGCTACCTCGCCACCGCCCTCATGCTTCCGCTGGGCGCCGTGTACTGGTCCATCCTGGAACGGACCCGCTGGAGCAACTTCGTCCTCGCCGCCGTCGGCGTCACCGCGTTGGTGATGGCCGCCCGCATGAACCAGATCTGGTACTGACATGAAAGAAGCACCGAAGGTGTCCACAGAGACCAAGTCCAAGAAGAAGCGGGCAGCGAACGGCCGGGATACCCGCAACACCGGCCCCGGGCGGCTGCTGATCGCCGTCTACGCGGTGTTCGCGATCTCGGCGACAGCCCGCGCCGGCTACCAGATCGCCACCAAGTTCGCCGACGCACCGCTGGCGCATCTGCTCTCGGCGTTCGCCGCCGTCGTGTACCTGGTGGCCACCGTGTCCCTCGCCAAGCCCGGCCGCACCTGGTTCAAGGTGTCCCTGGCCGCGGTGCTCGTGGAACTCGTCGGCGTGATCGTGGTGGGCGCCTTCAGCCTGTTCGACCCAGTGGCCTTCCCGCACGACACCGTCTGGTCCCTCTTCGGCCGCGGCTACGGCTTCGTGCCGCTGGTCCTGCCGGTCCTTGGCCTGCTGTGGCTGAACAAACGCCGGCCAGGCAGGGCGGACGCACCTAAAGCGGACGCACCTTCGGCGAACGCGCAGTAACCGAACGGGTACCCTTAGAGAGTTCCGGCGCCGGACCAGGCCGCCGGTGGTAGTGAGCAGCCAGTGATTGGCTGAACAGCAGCAAAAGGCGAGGTTGATGGTCCACATCTGGAACGATCCCAGCGAAGTCCCCGAAGACTTCGGCCCCAGTGTCGTTACCATCGGAAACTTTGACGGTGTCCACCGCGGGCACCAGGAGGTCCTCGCGCACCTCCTGAGCACCGCCGCCCAGCGCGGCAACCGCTCCGTCGTCGTCACCTTCGACCCCCACCCGGCCCAGGTCCACCGGCCCGAATCGGCGCCGGAACTGCTGATGGGCCTGCAGGACAAGCTGGACGCCCTGGCGGAAACCGGCGTCGACGCCGTCCTGGTCATGAAGTACAATCTGGACCTGGCCGGCCTGACCCCCGAGGAATTCGCCCGCGGCGTCCTCGTCGACGGGCTGCACGCCGCCCACGTCGTGGTGGGGCACGACCTGCGCTTCGGCGCGGGCAACTCCGGCGACGTGGTCACCATGCAGGAACTGGGCAAGGTCCTGGGCTTCGACGTCACCGTCGTCAACGAGTACGGCGCCGGCGGCGCCCCGCTGGAAGACGAAGACGGCAGCATGCACGACGGCGACACCGGCCGCCGCTGCTCCTCCACCTGGGTGCGCGAGGCACTTGCCGAGGGCGACGTCGCCACCGCCACCGCGGTGCTCGGGCGCCCGCACCGGATGCGCGGCGAAGTGGTGCACGGCGCCGCGCGCGGCCGCGCCCTGGGATTCCCCACCGCCAACCTGGCGCACGACGCCACCGGCTACGTTCCGGCCGACGGCATCTACGCCGGCTGGCTGGTCGACGCCGCCGGCACCCGCTGGCCCGCCGCGATCTCCGTCGGATCCAACCCGACCTTCGACGGCGTGAGCCGGCAGGTCGAGGCGCACGTGATCGACCGCCCGGAGGAAGCCGTGGAGGCTTTCGACCTGTACGGCCAGACCGTCGTCGTCGAATTCACCGCCCGGCTGCGCGGCATGGTCGCCTACCGCGGACCGGAAGCGCTCGTGGAGCAGATGCGCCTGGACGTCGTCCAGGCCCACGGCATCCTGCTTGGCAGCACCGCGAAATGAGGTCCGCCGAATGAGCATCGAGAAGAACACCCGCCAGCTCGAGGACGGGATCGTCCGGGATTTCAGCACCCGGATGAGCTATGGCTCGTACCTGCAGCTGCCTGTGCTGCTGAGCGCGCAGCAGCCGGTCAGCGACCCCGAGCACCACGATGAACTGCTGTTCATCATCCAGCACCAGACCACTGAACTGTGGCTCAAGCTGGTGCTCCACGAACTCCGCAGCGCCGCCGCCTGGCTGCGCAACGACGACCTCGGCGCCGCCCTCAAGGCGATCGCCCGGGTCAAGCACATCCAGAAGACCCTCACCGAGCAGTGGTCCGTCCTGGCCACGCTCACTCCTACGGAGTACTCCCAGTTCCGCGGCTTCCTGGGGAACTCCTCCGGCTTCCAATCCGCCCAGTACCGTGCGGTGGAGTTCGCCCTCGGCAACAAGAACGCCAAGATGCTCCCCGTGTTCGATGCCGAGCCGGAGTCCCGGGCCATGCTGGAGGAACTCCTGCACGCCCCGAGCGTCTACGACGAGTTCCTGGCCTACCTGCACCGCCAGGGCTTCGACGTCCCCGCCTCCGTGCTGGAACGCGACGTCACCCAGGCCCACGAATTCGCCCCCGAACTGGTGCCGCTGTTCAAGCACATCTACGAGAACGCGCAGGACAACTGGGGCGCCTACGAAGCCTGCGAGGAGCTCGTGGACCTCGAGGACAACTTCCAGCTGTGGCGCTTCCGCCACCTTCGGACCGTCCAGCGGACCATCGGCATGAAGACCGGAACCGGCGGCTCCAGCGGTGTTGCGTTCCTGCAGAAGGCCCTCGAACTGACGTTCTTCCCGGAGCTCTTCGCCGTGCGCACCGAAATCGGCCGCTGACCCGCCCCGTTCCGGATCCTCCCGCGTTTCGACAACTCCGGCGCCCTGCCGGTAAACTTGTCGATGGTTCGGCTGCAGTCCGTGGCGGCTGGACCTGTTGCGTGTGCGGCCACCGCCACCCAGCAACCCGGCAGTGAAGCGCTGACTCGGGACGCACGGCACAACTCTAGGAGTTCATGTGGCACTCGACGCCGCTGTAAAGCAGTCCATCATCAAGGAATACGCAACCTCCGAAGGCGACACCGGTTCGCCCGAGGTCCAGATTGCTGTCCTGACTCAGCGGATCAAGGATCTGACTGAGCACATGAAGGAGCACAAGCACGACTTCCACACCCAGCGCGGCCTGCTCGCCCTGGTCGGTCGTCGCAAGCGCATGCTGACCTACCTGAAGAACGTTGACATTGCCCGCTACCGTTCGCTCATCGAGCGTCTCGGCCTGCGCCGCTAGTTTGACTTCGGGCGGCCCGATCCCCAGGGAACGGGCCGCCCTCTTCACGCAATAACTACATTCAAGGAAATCAACCGCATCGCGCATTCGCGGTCCTCGGTAGTGATCCCCGGGAACGTCCGTCCAATCCGACGGCGGAGCCCGAGGGTCTCGATCGATGACCGGGTGTCGTACAGGCTCGGAACAGACCGGCCTGGGTTGATGCGGCGGACTTCCGCTATTCAAGAAACGGAGGTGACTCTCAATGGAGGGTCCCGAAATCCAGTTCTCCGAAGCCATCATCGACAACGGCCGTTTCGGCAAGCGTGTCATCCGCTTCGAAACCGGCCGCCTTGCCAAGCAGGCCGCCGGCGCCGCGATGGTCTACATCGACGACGACACTGCCCTGCTGTCCGCGACCACCGCCGGCAAGTCCCCGCGTGAAGGCTTCGACTTCTTCCCGCTGACCGTGGACGTCGAAGAGCGTATGTACGCCGCCGGCCGCATCCCGGGCTCGTTCTTCCGCCGCGAAGGCCGCCCGTCCACCGAAGCGATCCTGGCCTGCCGCCTCATGGACCGCCCGCTGCGCCCGGCCTTCGTCAAGGGCCTGCGCAACGAGGTCCAGATCGTCGTCACCGTCCTGGCGATCAACCCGGACGAGCTCTACGACGTGGTGGCCATCAACGCCTCCTCGATCTCCACCCAGCTCTCCGGCTTGCCGTTCTCCGGCCCGATCGGCGGCGTCCGCGTTGCCCTCATCGCCGACGAGCAGGGCAGCCAATGGGTTGCCTTCCCGAAGCACTCCCAGCTCGAGAACGCCGTGTTCGACATGGTGGTTGCCGGCCGCATCGCCGGTGACGACGTGGCGATCATGATGGTCGAAGCCGAGGCTACGGACAACTCCTGGAACCTCATCAAGGAACAGGGTGCCACCGCTCCCACCGAAGAGGTTGTTTCCGAGGGTCTTGAGGCTGCCAAGCCGTTCATCAAGGCCCTGTGCGAGGCCCAAGCCGACCTGGCTGCCCGCGCCGCCAAGCCCACGGTCGAGTTCCCGATCTTCCTGGACTACCAGGACGACGTTTACGCCGCCGTCAAGGCTGCCGCCGAGGACAAGCTCGCCGCCGTCTTCCAGATCGCCGACAAGCAGGAGCGCGACAACGCTTCCGACGAGCTCAAGGACGAGGTCCTCGGAGCCCTTGCCGGCGAGTTCGAAGGCCGCGAGAAGGAACTCTCCGCAGCGTTCCGCTCGGTCACCAAGCAGGTGGTGCGCCAGCGTATCCTCAAGGACCAGGTCCGCATCGACGGCCGTGGCCTGACGGACATCCGCCAGCTCACCGCCGAGGTCGAGGTCCTGCCCCGCGTGCACGGCTCGGCGATCTTCGAGCGCGGCGAAACCCAGATCATGGGCGTCACCACGCTGAACATGCTCAAGATGGAGCAGCAGATCGACTCCCTGTCGCCGGAGAAGACCAAGCGCTACATGCACAACTACAACTTCCCGCCGTACTCCACCGGCGAGACCGGCCGCGTCGGCTCCCCGAAGCGCCGCGAAATCGGCCACGGTGCACTCGCCGAGCGCGCCCTGGTTCCCGTGCTGCCGAGCCGCGAGGAATTCCCTTACGCCATCCGCCAGGTATCCGAGGCCCTCGGCTCCAACGGTTCGACGTCGATGGGTTCCGTCTGTGCCTCCACGCTGTCGCTGCTCAACGCCGGTGTGCCGCTGAAGGCTGCCGTTGCCGGCATCGCCATGGGCCTGGTCTCCGACGAGGTCGACGGCCAGACCCGCTACGCCGCCCTGACCGACATCCTGGGTGCCGAAGACGCCTTCGGTGACATGGACTTCAAGGTCGCCGGTACCTCCGAGTTCGTCACGGCCATCCAGCTGGACACCAAGCTCGACGGCATCCCGGCCTCGGTTCTGGCCGCCGCCCTGAAGCAGGCCCGCGAAGCCCGCCTGCACATCCTGGACGTCCTGAACGCCGCGATCGACACCCCGGACGAGCTCTCCGAATTCGCACCGCGCGTCATCGCCGTCAAGATCCCCGTGGACAAGATCGGCGAGGTCATCGGCCCCAAGGGCAAGATGATCAACCAGATCCAGGAAGACACCGGCGCCGACATCTCCATCGAGGACGACGGCACGGTCTACATCGGCGCCACCAACGGTCCGTCTGCCGAAGCAGCACGTTCCGCGATCAACGCCATCGCCAACCCGCAGGTCCCGGAAATCGGTGAGCGCTACCTGGGCACGGTCGTCAAGACCACCACCTTCGGCGCCTTCGTCTCCCTGACCCCGGGCAAGGACGGCCTGCTGCACATCTCCGAGCTGCGCAAGCTGGCCAACGGCAAGCGCGTGGACAACGTCGAAGACGTCGTCTCCGTCGGTCAGAAGGTCCAGGTGGAAATCACCAAGATCGATGACCGCGGCAAGCTCTCCCTCTCCCCGGTCGTGGCCGAGGAAGAAGGCGCAGCCGCCGAGGAAGCTCCCGCCGAGGAATCCGCCGAATAGGCACTCCCGGCACAGGCCGCGGGGCCGGTGGCACGTCCACCGGCCCCGCGGCCCATTTAACCCGGAAGCAAAACTCCGGACCCACGCGGAACCGGCCCCTGCCGCTGCTACCATGGCAGCCAGATCGGGCCCGCCCGCAAACCGAAAGGCTTTGATGACTGTCGTACCTCTCCCGCTCGAGCAGACGCTGCCCGGAGGCGAACTGATCCACGGCGCCGAAGGCGGCTCCGTCGTTCGGCGCTCGGTCCTGCCCGGCGGGGTGCGGGTACTCACCGAGGCGATGCCCGGGCAGCGTTCGGCCACGATCGGCTTCTGGGTCGGAGTCGGGTCCCGGGACGAGGCCGACGGGCAGCACGGCTCCACGCACTTCCTCGAACACCTGCTCTTCAAGGGCACCAAGCGGCGCACGGCCCTGGAGATCGCCTCGGCCTTCGACGAGGTGGGCGGCGAATCCAACGCCGCCACCGCCAAGGAAAGCACCTGCTACTTCGCCCGCGTCCTCGACACGGACCTGCCCATGGCCATCGACGTCATCGCGGACATGATCACCGGAGCGGTCCTGGACCCGGCCGAGCTGGAGCAGGAACGCGACGTCATCCTCGAGGAAATCGCCATGGACAGCGACGACCCCACGGACGTCGCCCACGAAAAGTTCGTTGCCGCCGTCCTCGGCGTGCATCCGCTGGGCCGGCCGATCGGCGGCACACCCGCAGCCATCAGGGGTGTCTCCCGTGACTCGGTCTGGGAACACTACCGCCGCTACTACCGGCCCGACGAGCTCGTCATCACCGCGGCCGGCGGCCTGGACCACGACGTCGTCTGCCGCCTCGTGACCGAGGCGCTGCGCGGCGCCGGCTGGGAACTGCGCGGGGGCGCCGCCCCCGTGGAGCGCCGCTCCACCGAACGGGCGTCCATCACCGGAACCGCAGGGCTGCACGTGGTCAAGCGCCCGGTGGAGCAGGCCAACATCATCATGGGCTGCCCCTCGCTGGTGGCCACGGACGAGCGCCGCTTCGTGATGAGCGTGCTGAACGCCGTGCTGGGCGGCGGCATGTCCTCGCGGCTGTTCCAGGAAATCCGGGAGAAGCGCGGCCTCGTCTACTCCACGTACTCCTTCGCTTCCTCCTACGCCGACGCCGGCTACTTCGGCATGTACGCCGGCTGCACGCCGTCGAAGGTCAAGCAGGTCCTGGAACTGCTCGGCGCCGAGCTGGACAAGCTTGCCGCCGACGGCATCACGGACGAGGAACTGAGCAAGGCCGTGGGCCAGCTCAGCGGCGGGATCGTCCTCGCCCTGGAAGACACCGGTTCGCGGATGTCGCGCCTGGGCCGCGCCGAACTGGTTTCCGGCGAGTTCCAGGACATTGACGAGACCCTGCGCCGGATCAAGGCCGTCACCGCCGTCGAGGTCCAGGAACTGGCCCGCGAACTGGCTGCATCACCGCGCACCATCACGGTGGTGGGACCCTTCGAGGAATCGGAGACCTTCGGCCTCTGAGCGCGTACCCGGGCCGTTTGAGCCGGCCGGGAACGGTGGACATGTCCGCCCGGCAGGCAGAAGATGGGGCCGGAGGCATCATGCGCGATCAGCGGCTCGTGTCCGCAGCGGAGTCCCTTGAGCCGTTCCTCGGCCGCTGGCGGGGGAGCGCGGAACTGGCCGCGTCGCCGACGGGACCCGCGCGCACGGTCGAGGCCGAAGTCGTCTTCACGAAGGCCGCCGGTGGCCACGCTGTCGTCCAGAGCTACCGGCACGTGGAGGCTGACGGTTCGCATTTCGAAGGCCACGGGGTGTTTACGGTGGACCCTGACCACGGCGACACCTTCTGGTACTACGTGGACAGCATCGGCAAGCCGCCTGAAGCCCCCGCCCGTGGCCACTGGCACGGCGGCACCCTCACCCTGGAACGGCACAGCCCGCGCGGCACCTCGCGCCACAGTTTCCGGATCGACGACGGCGAACTGGTCCACAGCGGCAGCCTCCGGAAGGGGACCGCGCCGGAGTTCACGCCTTTCCTGAGCGCCCGTTTCAGGCGGGCCTGAGGGCCACGGAGCTGAGGACGGCTATCCGCCGGCGAAAGGCGGCAGGACGTCCACGACGTCGTCGGTGCCCAGCGGCGCGGTGCGGTCGCGGACGGCCACTTCGTTGCGCAGGAAGCTGCTCCGGGCGATGATCCGTGCCAGCGGCGGCGTGCCAGCCGGGGGTGTGGGGCGTTCGACGGCGAGCAGTGTGGTGAGCAGTTCGGCCAGGGTGGTGCCTGCGGGCAGGTGGTGGTGTTCTTCGTCGGTGCCTGCCGCGGAGCGTGCGGCAGCGAAGTAGCGTACGAGCAAGGGTGTTCAGCCTCCGATGGCGCTCATGCTGCGGTCGGGTTGGACGAAGTCCGGGGCGCCGAGTCCGGTGTGGTCCATGCCGTGGGCTTTGGGTTTGGCCCACATGGCGTCTTGCCAGCGGGTGGCGAGTTCGTCGTCGTTTGCGCCGTGGCGGAGGAGGCCGAGGAGGTCGAATTCCTCATGGGAGAACAGGCAGCTCATGATTTTGCCTTCGGCGGTGATGCGGGTCCGCTTGCAGTCGGCGCAGAACGGTTCAGTCACGGAGGCGATGATTCCCACGGTGCCCAGCACGGGGCCGGCGGCGTCAGCGGAGCTGGCCGTGTCGGCGGGGGCGTTTTGCCGGCGTCGTACTTCGAAGCGTTCGGCGGGTGCGCCGTCGCGTTCGCGGGGGTCGGGGCCGAGGACGAAGTCGTGGGAGAGGAGTTCGCGGATTTCGGCGGCGGTGATCATGTTGCGGCGGGTCCAGCCGTGGTCGGCGTCCAGGGGCATTTGTTCGATGAAGCGTAGTTCGTAGCCGCGGTCCAGGGCCCAGGCGAGCAGGCCGGGGGCTTCGGTGTCGTTGATTCCGCGCATGAGTACGGCGTTGAGTTTCACGGGTCCGAGTCCGGCGTCCCAGGCGGCTTCGACGCCGGCGAGGACTTTGTCGAGGAAGGGCCGGCGGGTCAGTTGGGCGAAGGTTTCCTCGTGGAGGGAATCGAGGGAGACGTTGATCCGGCTCAGGCCTGCGGCTTTGAGGGCGGCTGCTTTTTTGTCCAGGCCGACGCCGTTGGTGGTCATGGAGATGGGCAGGTCCGGGTGTTCGGTGCGCAGGGCGGCGATGATGTCCACGAGGTCGGCCCGGACCAGTGGTTCGCCGCCGGTGAGGCGGAGTTCGCGTACGCCGAGCCGGTGCACGCCCACGCGCACGATCCGGATGATTTCCTCGGCGGTCATGACGGCTTGTTTGGAGAGCCATTCCAGGCCTTCGGCGGGCATGCAGTAGGTGCAGCGGAGATTGCATTTGTCTGTCAGGGACAGGCGCATGTCCGTGGCCCGGCGTCCGTGGACGTCGAACAGGCCTGCGGGGACGCCTTCAGGGCGCGGCGGGGGAACGGCGCCATTGCCGGCATCCCCGTCCGCGCGCACCAGCGGCATACCGAGTCCAACACTCATGTTTTCAGGCTACGCCACCCGGGCCCGAAGCTCCCCACCGGAGGCTGTCGCATTTCGTCCGGATCGCCAAGGAAAGCCTAGTTCTTACGGAATGCCAACGGATCGCAGCGGGCGGCTCCCGAGCCGCCACGCGGACGGGCAGCAAACCTATGCTGGGAGGGTGAACACCGCTTCCGAGCAGCGGCCCAACGACCGCAGTCCTGCTGATCCGGGCAACCGCCGCATCCTCGTTGTCGAGGACGAGGCCACGCTGGCCGGCGTCGTCCGGGACTACCTGGTGCGGGCCGGTTTCCAGGTGCGGATCGCCGGTGACGGCTTCAGCGCCCTGGACCTCGCCTCCACCTGGCGCCCGGACCTCGTGCTTCTCGACCGGATGCTGCCCGGCCTGGACGGCGTGGAAGTCTGTCGCCGGCTGCGCCACACCATGGCCGTCCCCGTCATCATGGTCACCGCCCTGGGCACGGAGGACGACCGCATCCTCGGCCTGGAAACCGGCGCCGACGACTACGTCACCAAGCCCTTCTCACCGCGCGAACTCGTCCTCCGGGTGAAATCCGTGCTGCGCCGCAGCATCAAGGAGTCCACGCCCGAACCGCCGGTGGAAGCCGCCGGCTTCGTCCTGGATCCGGCAGCCCGCACCGTGCTGCACCACGGCAAACCCCTCGCCCTGACCTTGCGCGAGTTCGACCTGCTGGCCTTCATGCTCCGCCGGCCGAGGCAGGTCTTCAGCCGGGAGGAACTGATCAAGGCCGTCTGGGAGTGGGACTTCGGCGACCTCTCCACGGTCACGGTCCATGTGCGCCGCCTGCGCGAAAAGATCGAGGAGGACCCCACCGCCCCGCGTCTGCTGAAGACCGTGTGGGGCGTGGGCTACCGCTTAGACCCGCCGGCGTCCGACGGCGACGGGCAAGGGCCGGAGGGCGGCCGTGGAGAGCGCTGAGCTACTGACGATCCTGGCCTGGGTGCTGCTGTGGGCCCTCGCCATCGGCGCTGTGACGGTGGTGCTGCTGCGCTACCTCCGGCGCGCCTCCATCCTGCTCCAGGTCTGCCTGGTGGTGGTGGCCGCCGTCGCGGTGCTGGTGGCGGGGATGGTGAGCGCCTTCAACGCCATGTTCATTTCCGCCCGGGACCTGGAAGTCATGTGGTACATCCTCGCGGTGGCCTCCGCCGTCGCGCTCGGTATCGCCCTGATGCTCGGGGCCGGGGTGTCGCGCAACGCCGCGCGGCTCGTCACCGCCGCCCGGCAGCTCGGCACAGCGGACGGCACCGACGGCCGGTTGCTGGCCGGGCGGGGGCTCCCGGCGATGAACTCGGAACTGGCCCGGCTGGCCCGGGAACTCGAACAGAGCAGCGTCCGCCTCGAGGAATCCCGGCAGCGGGAGGCCGCCGTCGAGAACGCCCGCCGGGAACTGGTCTCCTGGATCTCCCACGACCTCCGCACGCCGCTGGCCGGCATGCGGGCCATGGCCGAAGCGCTCGAGGATGGCATGGCCACGGACCCTTCCGCCTACCACCGCAAGATGATCAGCCACAGCGAACAGATGGCGGCCATGGTCAACGACCTCCTGGAACTCTCCCGTATCCAGGCCGGAACCCTCCGGATGCGGGCCGAAGCGATCGACCTGTACGACCTCCTCAGCGATGCCATTGCCGACCTCGCGCCGTTGGCCGCCCGGCGCGGAATCACGCTCGACGGCGGCGGCGTGGCGCACTGCTTGGCCGTCGCCGACGGGCCCAGCCTGGGCCGGGCCGTACGAAACGTCCTGCACAACGCGGTGATCTACAGCCGGCCGGATAGCACGGTCCGGGTCGGTGCGCGAACGGTCGCGGTTCCCACCGCGACGCCGGAACTCGTCGTCACCGTCGATGACAGCTGCGGCGGGATCGCCGAGGACGACCTGGCCCATGTCTTCGAGACGGGCTGGCAGAAAGACCCCGCACGCGGCAGGAACGACGACGGCACCCCGCCGGGCGGCCCCCGCTTCAGCGGGGCCGGCGTCGGCCTGAGCATGGTTGCCGGGATCGTCAAGGCCCACGGCGGCTCAGCCTCCTTGGCCAACCACGGGGACGGCTGCCGCTTCGAACTGCGGCTGCCCGCGGCACCGGGAACAGTTTCGCCGGGGACCGCGGCACCCCAACCAACGGCACTGGAACCAACAGCATCAGAACCAACAGCGTCAGAACCAACAGCACAGCCACTACCAGGGAAGGGCACGCCATGAGCACGCTATCCCGCCCAACGAAGAGCATCACCGCGGCCCGCACCCGCTGGGCTGCAGCAGCCGGGATCGTCGCCGTGGGCGCCGGTGTCGCCCTCGGCGAACTGTTGGCCGCCCTGCTCAGCCCCGGACTCTCGCCCGTCACCGCCTTGGGCGGTGCGGTCATCGACGCCGTCCCGCCCGGGGTCAAGGATCTCGCCGTCACCTTGTTCGGCACCGCGGACAAAGCCGTGCTGATCGCCAGCATCGGCCTGGTGACCCTGGCATTGGCCGCCGTCGCCGGAATCCTGGAAGACCGCAGGCCGGGCACCGGGCTGCTCCTCGCCGGCCTGGCGGGAGCCGCGGGACTGGCCGCGGTGATGACCCGGGCACAGTCGGTCCAGCTCGCGGTGCTCGCACCCGTGGCCGGGGCAGCGCTGGCGATGTGGCTGCTGCGCCTGCTCGCCCGGCGGCTCTCCGCCTGGAATCCCGCCGGCGGCAAAGCCAAGGAACCCGCGCCCCTGGCCCGCCGAAGCTTCCTGCAACTCCTCGGACTCGGGGCTGCCGGTGCGGCCGCGGGCGGAATCGTGACGGCGGTGATCCGCCGCGCGGGAAGCCTCGCCGATTCCGCCCGCAGCGCGCTGTCCCTGCCATCACCGGCGACGCCGGCCCAGGCCATCCCCGCCGGTGCCTCGCTCGACGTTCCGGGAATTTCCTCCCTTGTGACCCCGAATCCGGAGTTCTACCGGATCGATACCGCCCTGATCGTGCCCGCCCTCAGCCCGGATACCTGGACGCTCAAGGTCACCGGACTCGTTGAACACCCGGTCGAACTAAGCTTCGCGGACCTCCTGGCCAAGCCGATGACAGCCCGCCACATCACCATCGCCTGCGTCTCCAACGAGGTGGGCGGGGACCTGATCGGCAACGCCCTGTGGCTCGGCTGGCCGGTCCGGGAACTCCTGGCCATGGCCGGTCCCAAGGAGGGGGCGGACATGGTGCTCTCCGTCAGCACCGACGGCTGGACCGCGGGCACGCCCCTCGAAGCCCTCACCGACGGCCGCGACGCGCTGCTCGCCGTCGGCATGAACGGTGAACCGCTGCCGCTCGAACATGGCTTCCCGGTGCGGATGATCGTCCCGGGCCTCTACGGCTACGTCTCGGCCACCAAATGGCTCACCGAACTCAGGGTCACCCGCTTCGCCGACGACCAGGGCTACTGGACGCCGCGCGGCTGGAGCGCCCGCGGACCCATCAAGACCCAGTCACGCATCGACGTCCCGCGGCAGGGAGCCAAGATGAAGGCCGGAATGGTGCAGTTCGGCGGCGTCGCGTGGGCCCAGCACCGTGGGATCAGCCGGGTGGAGCTGCGGGTGGACCGCGGCCCGTGGCAGCAGGCGGAGCTGGCGCCGGGAATCTCCAAGGACACCTGGGTGCAATGGCGGCGCGGCCTCGACCTCGGTCCCGGCGAGCACGAAATCCAGGTCAGGGCCACCGACTCCACGGGAACCCCGCAGCCCGAACAGCGGACACCCGTGGCCCCGGACGGCGCCACCGGCTACCACACGGTGTCGGTCACAGCCGGCTGAGACGGCGGGATGGATGCCCCGATCCCGTAGGCTGGCTGCACTACCCGCCCACCACCGGAGGTATCCCGTGCCCAGATCTGTCGCCGAGCACGCCGACGCCGTCCGCGGCCTCCTCGCCGGGCTGCCCGCAGCGAAGGGGAGCGAACGCCTTCCGCTTCTGGACGCGCTCGGCCGGGCGCTCGCCGTCGACGTCCTGGCGCCAGGGCACCTTCCGCCGTTCGCGAACTCCCAGATGGACGGCTATGCGGTCCGGTCCTTGGATTTCCCGCACGACGGCGGCAGCCCAGACGCCGGTACCGGAACCGGCCGCCTTGGTGCCGGCTGTGTGCGGCTGAAGGTCGTGGCCCCCATCCCTGCCGGCGTGGCGCCGCAGGAACTGCTCCCGGGCACCGCCGCCCCGATCATGACCGGCGCGATGATGCCCGCCGGGGCGGACGCGGTCGTGCCGATCGAGCAGGCGGTACCGGACAGCTTCCCCGTCCCGGGCGCGAACGCCGTCGTCGACCTTCCCCCGACGGCGGCCCGCAGCTTTGTCCGCGCGGCCGGCAGCGACATCGCCGCCGGAACGCTGGCGCTTCCCGCTGGAAGCAGCCTGGGCCCCGGGCAGCTGGGTCTGCTCGCCGCCCTCGGGCTCACCGAGGTGGAGGTCCGCCGTCCGCTGCATGTGCTCCTGGTGACGACGGGGGAGGAGGTGGTGGAACCGGGACAGGCACTGCCCCCGGGCAAGATCCACGACGCCAATGGGACCCTGCTTGAGGCTGCCATGCGCCAAGCCGGGCTGACGGTGACCCGGAGCGCTCTTTCCTCCGACGATCCCGCCGCGCTGCTCGGGTGCCTGCGCGGCCGGGACACCGGCACGGACCTCATTGTGACCACCGGCGGCGTCAGCAAGGGTGCCTATGAGGTGGTGCGGCAGGCCATGGCCGAACAGCCGGTGGAGTTCCTGTCCGTGGCGATGCAGCCGGGCGGACCGCAGGGCATCGGACTGTTCGACGGCGTCCCGTTCCTCGGCTTCCCCGGCAACCCGGTGAGCTGCCTGGTGTCCTTCGAAATGTTCCTGCGCCCGGCGCTCTCCGCCGTCCTCGGCGCCCCGGCACCGCGGCCAGCGCCGCGCGCCAGGCTGACCGAACGCCTCAGCTCGCCAGCCGGTAAACACCAGCTGCGCCGGGCCAGCCTGCTGCCGGACGGCACGGTCCGGCTGGAGGGCGGCCCCGGCTCGCACCTGGTCCATGCCCTCGCCAGCGCCAACGCCCTGGTCCACGTGCCGGCCGACGTCACGGAACTCGAAGCCGGCGCGGAAGTGGAAGTATGGATGTTGTGAGTGATTCCCAATACACCCCGGACACTGTCGGCGGCCTGACGCACCTTCGCCAGGACGGCACGGCCCAGATGGTGGACGTCTCCGGCAAAGCCGTGACCACCCGCGAAGCCACCGCCACCGCCACCGTCCGCAGCACCCCCGAGGTCCTGGCCCTGCTCGGCGCCGGCGAACTGCCCAAGGGCGATGCGCTCGCCGTGGCCCGGGTGGCCGGCATCATGGCCGCGAAGAAAACCCCAGAGCTCATCCCGCTGTGCCATCCGTTGCCGATCTCCAAGGTCACCGTGGATTTCGAACTCGGCCACGACTCGGTGCAGATCGAGGCGACCGTCAAGACCCGCGGCGTCACCGGCGTCGAAATGGAAGCCCTCACCGCGGCGTCCGTGGCGGCGCTCAGCGTCTACGACATGATCAAGGCCGTGGACAAGCACGCCGTCATCAGCGGCATCCAGGTCCTCGCGAAGAGCGGCGGCAAGAGCGGCGACTGGCGCCTCGACGGCGGCCCTGACGCCGGGGAGGCCACACCGTGAGCGGCTGCGAACCCGGCGCGCACGGCCCCCGGAAGGCCGGCGTCGTCATTGCCTCGACCCGCGCCGCCGCGGGCATTTACCGGGACGAAACGGGTCCGGTGATCGAGGACTGGCTCGCCGAGCACGGCTTCGAGACCTTCCCGGCCATGGTGGTGCCCGACGGCGAACCGGTGGGTGCCGCGATCCGCGCCCTCCTCAGCCAGGAGCCCGCCGTCATCATCACCAGCGGCGGCACCGGCCTCAGCCCCGACGACCGGACCCCCGACGTCACCCTGCCTCTTTTGGACCGGGAAATCCCGGGCATCATGGAAGGCATGCGCCGCGCCGGCGCCGCGAAGACCCCGCTCGCCATGCTGAGCCGCGGCCACGCCGGAACCGCGGGCCGCACCTTCATCGTGAACCTGCCCGGTTCCCCCAAGGGCGTCATGGACGGGCTCGCCGTCCTGGACCCCGTCCTCGGCCATCTATGCGATCAATTGGAAGGAAGCCATGGTCACTGAAAGCAGCTTCGAAGTGGTCCACGCCGTGCTCAGCGCCGAGCCGATTTCCGTGGACCAGGCCATCGCGGCCGTTGAGTCGGACACCGCCGGCGCCGTGGTGAGCTTCAGCGGCGTCGTCCGCAACCACGACGGCGGCAAGGCCGTGGACCGGCTCAGCTACAGCGCCCACCCCACGGCGCACCAGGTGCTGGCCGACGTCGTCGCCACCCTGGTCGCGGAGCATGCGGGGGAGGCTGGACAGCCCGTGCGGATCTGGGCCGCGCACCGGGTGGGCAAGCTGGAGATCGGCGACCCGGCACTGGTGTGCGCGGTGTCCGCCTCGCACCGCGGCCAGGCCTTCGCCATCTGCTCGGAACTGGTGGACCGGATCAAGGAACAGGTCCCCATCTGGAAGGAACAGTTCTTCAGCGACGGCACCGTCGAATGGGTCGGGGCCGGGGAATAGAGGAGGCCCGCATCGGGGAATAGAGCTGCGGAACAGCAGGCGGGTGCGCCCGTAACCGGTTCAAGTCCGTGCCCCGCCCGACGGTAGGGTTAACGCCATGACCGAACAACTTGCCGTCGCCGTGCTGGGCGCCTCCGGGCGCATGGGAGCCGAAGCCGTGAAGGCCGTGGACGCCGCCCCGGATATGAAGCTCGTGGCCGCCCTGGGCCGCAACGATTCCCTCGACACCCTGCTCGACGCCGGTGCCAAGTACATCGTGGACCTCACCGTCCCGGCAAGCACCGAAGCGAACGTCCGCTTCGCCGTCGAACACGGCATGCACGCCGTCGTCGGCACCACCGGCTGGGACGCCGGGCGCCTGGCCGCCCTGCGCGCTCTGCTGGCAGAGAACCCGGAGTCCGGCGTGCTCATCGCCCCGAACTTCGCCCTCGGCTCGGTCCTCGCCTCGGCGTTCGCTGCCAAGGCCTCCAGGTACTTCGAATCGGTGGAAATCATCGAACTGCACCACCCGGAGAAAGTGGACGCGCCCTCGGGCACCGCAGTGCGCACGGCCCAGTTGATCGCCGAAGCCCGCGAGCAGGCGGGCGTTCCGGCCAGCCCGGACGCCACCGAAACCTCGCTCGACGGTGCCCGCGGCTGCGACGTCGACGGCGTCCGCGTCCACAGCGTCCGGCTGCGCGGCCTGGTGGCCCACCAGGAGGTCCTGCTGGGCGGAGCGGGGGAGCAGCTGACCATCCGCCACGACTCCTACGACCGCGCCTCCTTCATGCCCGGAGTGCTCCTGGGCCTGCGCAACGTCGCGGGACACCCGGGCCTCACCGTGGGCCTGGACGGCTACCTGGACCTGGGCCTCTAGGCCATGGAAGCGTTCTGGTCCGTCCTCAAGAACAACCGCACCAAGATCTGGGTCGGCGCCATCACCCTCCTGCTGGTGTTGTACCTGGTGGTTTCCCTGCAGCGTTCCCTGCTGCTGCTCGGCGATTCCAACCTCGTGGCCAAGGGGATCGGCGCGGCATACCTGGTGCTGCCGATGGTCGGCGCCTGGGCGATGATCCGCGAACTCATGTTCGGCGCCCGCACCGAGCAGATGGCCAGGATCCTCGAGGCCGAAGGCGGCCTGCCGGAGGACCGGCTGCCCCGGACTCCGGGCGGCCGGATCGTGCGCGCTGCCGCGGACGCCGAATTCGAAAAGTACCGGGTGGAAACCGAAGCGGCGCCGGAAGACTGGCGCTCGTGGTTCCGCCTCGCCTGCGCCTATGACGCCGCGGGGGACCGCAAGCGTGCCCGCGCCTCGATGCGCGACGCTGTCCGGCTGTTCCGCGGCCGGCCCGTGGCCGGCGCCTGAACCGAGGACACACAAACCTTCCCAGCGCCGGCCGGCGCCCGGCGATCAGCCGAGGCGCCGCTTCCGGGCCTTTTTCCTGGCTTTCACGTACGCGGCCTGTGACTGTTTGGCGGTGTCCTGTTCCTGCCGCGCCAGTTGCTGGTAGATCTCCTTGCTTGCTGCGCTGAGATCCGGGGCGTCCGCGAATCCGGCCAGGAGCTCCCTCGCGATCACGGCATCCTGGTGCTGGCCGAGGACTTTCTGCAGGCGGTGGCCGGAGCGCTGGAGTTTCCGGGCGGCTTTTCCGTGGAGCGGAGCGACGGTTTCGGCGCCGTGGCGCAGCCTCTTGGCGTCCTTGCGGATTTTGTGCAGGGCCTTGTCTTGCCGCGGGCCGGCCGTGGCCTTCCTGGCTTTGCGTTCGGATTTCTCCAGCCGCGCGATGGCCTTGTTGATGAGCTTGGCGCTGGCCTTGCCCGCCTTGCGCTGCGCTTTGGTTTTCGCGGGCGGGTGGTCACCGAAGGCCTCCAAGGCATCCAGCAGCTGGAAGTACCGCGACGAATCCAGCGCCGCGAGCGCGCGGCGATATCCGCCGTCGTACCTGGCACCGAGTTCGTGTTCGATCTGCCCCCGGACGGGCCCGGACGACTGCTCTTCCGGCAGTTCACCGAGCTTGGCGAGGATCCGGGACCGCATCACCTCTGCGTCGCGGGGCCTGCCGAGGATTCCTGCGATCCAGCGCAGCTCGTCCTCAAGCCGGGCCGCAGCGTCCTTCTTGAACAGGGGCCGGTAGATGGCAAGGGCGGACCTCGTGCGGCGGACAGCCGAGCGCATGTGGTGCAGCGCCTCGGGCTCCTCGCGGCGGACCCCGGCGTCGTAGTCGAGGATTTCCGTGAGGCGGGCATCGAGGTAGGCCAGGACGACGTCCCGGACCGGCCCCTTCTTGCGCGGGTGGACGGGGCTTCGTTTCGTGCCGGCCGGCCAGGCGTCGCCGAGGGCACGGGCCACCTTGGAGCCGTGGCCGGCGGGCCGGGCGCCGGCGGCGTCAAACACCGGCCCGGCGGCCCGGAACAGCTCCGGCGTGGCGTGGAGGAGTTCGAGCTCCCATTCACGCCAGTGCGTGCCTTGTTCCCGTCCTTGGGTTTCCGGGCCCCTGAGCTGTGCCGCATGCACGTGGTCGTCGGAGAAGTCGGCGAGGTGCTCCCCGCCGGGCCCGTACAGCCGGGTGGTGGTCCGCCGCGTGGTCAGCCGGGCCGTGGGCGAAAGTTCCCTGCCGCGGGTGAAGGCAGCAAGCCGTTCAAGCAGGCGCGGCGGAACCTCGTCGGGCCGGCCCAGGGGCGCGTGGATTTCCTGGCGGTCATCCGGGCCCAGCGGCAGTTTCAGGTGCCAGCCGTCGTCGGGCCCTCCCGTCCGGCGCCGCAGCGTGATGGCCCGCCTGGCCAGTTCCATGTCCGGAGTGTCAAAGTAGACAGCCTCCAGGAGCATTTCGGCCGGGTCACCGGTGTGTTCGACGCCGGGAATGTCGAGGAAGCGCGGTGCCCGCGAGGTGGGTCCGGGCTCGTATTTGCGCTCTGATTCGGTGCTTTCCGCAGAGACCATGGTTCAGGCGACAGGGCGTGCCGGGGCGTCGAAGGCCGCGGCGAGGACGGCATCGGCGACGTCGTCGCGCAGGTAGTAGGCCCGGTTTTCCCGGGGTTCGAGGCTGCCATGGACCACGTAATAGCCGCGGCCTTCACCCGGGCCGCCGGCCGCACGGTCGAGGGCCTCGACGGCGGCCGGGTCGAGTTGCTGCTCCCGCCCGAGCTGGCGCAGCCGGTCCAGTTCCTCGGGGCGCAGCGCGCTGATCAGCGCGGGGATGTTCGTCATGGCGCACGTCCTTAGCCGGCACCTGAGGGGGTGGTGTCGCATGTCCGCCGGGCCGTCGGTGCCTTTGCCCGGCCCGGCACACCCCGATTGTAGGACCGGCCGCTCCCGCCGAGAAGGGCCCGGCCCGGTATGACGGCGACGGCTCCGGCAGCCGGAGCCGACGTTCAGGCGGGCGTGGCGCCGGAACCTTGTATTCGAATATATGTTCGAATAGTATGGCCCGCATGAAAGATCCCATGCTGGACGGCCCCACGAGATCAGACGGCCCCGCGAGGGCGGACGGCCCCGCGAGGGCGGACGGCCCCGCGAGGGCGGACGGCCCCATGAAGGCCATGAGCCCCGGGGTGGTCGATTTCCTCTTCAGGCAGCTGGTCAACGGCGACCCACCCGAGGACGTGCAATGGCAGCGTGAGGGGACCGTCCTTGCCGAGGAACCTCCAGGCGCAGAACTTGCCCGCCGCCTGTCGGAAGCGGACCTGGATGCCCTCACGCCCACGGAACTCTTCGACTACGTCCGCGCCGCCCAGCGCCTTGGCGCCTGGGCCGACAAACTGCGGGAGGCCGCCGTCGAACGGTATTGCGCGGGGCGGTTCTGACTCGGGAGGCGAATTTGACGGAGGACACCTCGCCCCCATTCCCGTAACGCGCGGCTGACAGGGTAACGTTTTTCGTATGTCTGACTCCCGCGCGAATGTTCCTGCCCTCGGTACCCTGCTGACCGCAATGGTCACCCCCTTCACCAAAGATGGTGATGTCGATTACAAGCAGGCGGCGGAACTGGCGAGCAAGCTGGTCGACGACGGCTGCGACGGCCTCGTCGTCACCGGAACCACAGGCGAAACCTCCACCCTCACCGACGAGGAAAACCTCGGCATGTTCCGTGCCGTCAAGGACGCCGTGGGCGGCCGCGCGGCCATCATCGCCGGCACCGGCACCAACGACACCGCCCACTCCGTGCACCTCTCGCAGGAAGCGGCGAAGCTCGGCATCGACGGGCTCCTCCTCGTCACCCCGTACTACAACAAGCCCAGCCAGGCAGGCATCCGCGCCCACTTCGAGACCGTTGCCTCGGCCACGGACGTCCCGGTGATGCTCTACGACATTCCCGGACGTTCCTCGGTGCAGATCGCCCCGGACACCATGATCCGGCTGGCCGAACACCCCAACATCGTGGCTGTGAAGGACGCCAAGGCCGACTTCGCCGCAGCCACCCGCGTCATGTCCCGGACCGACCTGGCCTTCTACTCCGGCGACGACGGACTGACCCTCGAATGGATGGCCCTGGGCGCCGTCGGCCTGGTGGGAGTCACCACGCACGTCGCCACCCGCCGCTTCCGTGAACTGGTGGACGCCGTCAACGCCAACGACCTCGGCACCGCGCGCAAGATCAATTTCGAGCTGGAGCCGGTCATCCGTGCCACGATGACCCGCGTCCAGGGCGCCGTCGCCGCCAAGCAGATTCTTAAATGGCAGGGAGTCCTGCCGAACTCGTATGTCCGTTTGCCCCTCGTGGAGCCGGACGCCGACGAGATCAACACCATCCGCGAGGACTTGGCGGAAGCCGGAATGGACTTCACCGTCTAGGAAGATTCCGCCGGAAAGTAGCGCACTATGACCCAAACCGCCCTTCCCGGACTTGCCACTCCACCCAAGCTCAAGGAGGGAACGCTCCGGATTGTGCCCCTTGGCGGCCTGGGTGAAATCGGCCGCAACATGGCCGTTTTTGAAATCGATGGGAAGATCCTCATCGTCGACTGCGGCGTCCTCTTCCCCGAAGAGACCCAGCCGGGCGTGGACCTGATCCTGCCGGACTTCAGCTACATCGAAGACCGGCTGGACGACGTCGTCGCCATCGTCCTGACCCACGGGCACGAGGACCACATCGGTGCCGTGCCGTACCTGCTGCGCCTGAAGCCGGACCTGCCCCTGGTGGGTTCGCAGCTGACCTTGGCGCTGGTTGAGGCCAAGCTGCAGGAACACCGGATCAAGCCGTACACCCTCACCGTCACCGAAGGCCAGATCGAACAGTTCGGCCCCTTCGAATGCGAATTCGTCGCGGTCAACCACTCCATTCCGGACGCCCTCGCCGTGTTCATCCGCACGGCAGGCGGCAACGTGCTGCACACGGGCGACTTCAAGATGGACCAGCTGCCGCTGGACGGCCGGATCACGGACCTGCGCCACTTCGCCCGGCTGGGCGAAGAGGGCGTGGACCTTTTCCTGGCCGACTCCACCAACGCCGACGTTCCGGGGTTCACCACCGCGGAAAAGGAAATCGGCCCCACCCTGGACAGGCTGTTCAGCCAGGCGAAGAAGCGCATCATCGTGGCTTCCTTCTCCTCGCACGTGCACCGCGTGCAGCAGGTACTGGACGCCGCCGCCAAGCACAGCCGGAACGTGGCCTTCGTGGGCCGCTCCATGGTCCGCAACATGGCCATCGCCGCCAAACTGGGCTACCTGGATGTTCCGCCGGGGATCCTGGTCGACCTGAAGAACATCGACGAGCTGCCGGACCACCGAGTGGTCCTGATGTCCACCGGCTCCCAGGGGGAGCCCATGGCCGCGCTGTCCCGCATGGCCAACGGCGACCACCGGGTGGTCGTTGGAACCGGCGACACCGTCATCCTGGCGTCGAGCCTCATCCCCGGCAACGAGAACGCGGTGTTCCGGATCATCAACGGCCTGCTCAAGCTCGGCGCCGAGGTCATCCATAAGGGCAACGCCAAGGTGCACGTCTCCGGGCACGCCGCCGCCGGTGAACTGCTTTACTGCTACAACATCCTCAAGCCGCTCAACGCGATGCCGGTGCACGGCGAAACCCGGCACCTGATCGCCAACGGCCGGATCGCCGAGGACGCCGGTGTGCCTTCGGAGAACGTCATCCTCGCGGACAACGGCACCGTGATCGACCTGAAGGACCACAAAGCCCGTGTGTCCGGCCAGGTGGAAGTCGGCTTCGTCTACGTCGATGGCTCCAGTGTCGGCGAGATCACCGACGCCGACCTCAAGGACCGCAGGATCCTCGGCGACGAAGGGTTCATCTCAGTCATCACCGTCATCAACCGCACCACCGGCAAGATCGTCTCCGGCCCGGAGATCCACGCCCGCGGCGTGGCAGAGGACGACGCCGTGTTCGACGAGATCGTCCCCAAGATCAACGCCGCCCTCGAAGAAGCCGTTGTCAACCACCCCGACCACACCAACTACCAGCTGCAGCAGGTGGTACGCCGCGTGATCGGCACCTGGGTGAACCGCAGGCTCCGCCGCCGCCCGATGATCATCCCGGTGGTCCTCGAGGCGTAGCCCACACGCACCCCGGCCCTAGAGGGCCCGAAAAGCCGGACGGCCCGGAATCCGCAGGATTCCGGGCCGTTTGCGGTAGCGTGGCCAGTATGGCGACTCGTACTTCCTCCGCGCCAAAAGGCAGCTCCACCAGTAAGTCCGGCGGATCCAGCCGGGCCGCGGCCACCACAAAATCCAGCAGGAGCGCCGGCCCGGCTTCCCGCAGCAGCGCCCGGAGCAGCACCCGCGCCAAGGCAAACGCCGAGCCGCAGCAGCCCTGGATCGTCAGGGTCCTCGCCGGTGCCTGGCAGGGGATCGGCCACCTCGTCGGCGCGGGAGTGCGCCGCATCGGCCACGACGTCAGCGACCTCGACCCCGCGGACCGCCGGGACGGCGCCGCGCTGTTCAATCTCGTGCTCGGCATCTTCATCGCCACCTTCACCTGGTGGGGCATGCGCGGCTGGCTGCCGGACCTCGTTTACAGCGTCGTCAACGGCACGTTCGGCTGGATGTCCCTCCTGCTGCCGCTCATGCTCTTCGTCTGTGCCTTCCGGCTGTTCCGGCAGCCCTGGGACGGCCGCGGCAACAACCGGGTGGGCATCGGCTTCCTCATCATGACGTTCGCCGGGACCGGCCTGGCACACATCATCGGCGGTCAGCCCACGGTGGCGGACGGTTTCGACGGGCTGCGCCACGCGGGCGGCATGCTTGGCTTCCTGGCGGCCGCGCCGCTGGCGGCCATCCACGCTGCCGTCCCCGTCCTCGTGTACTCCGCCCTGGCCTTCACCTCCCTGCTCATCGTCACGGCGACGCCGTTCGGAGCCATCCCGCAGCGGATCCGGGCAGCCTACGAACACCTCATGGGCGTGGACCTCATGGAAGACGGCGACCACGGCGACCCGCACGACCGCAGCTACCTGTACGAGAACGACCGCTCTGCCCCGAAGAAGAAAAAGCGCATGCGCCTCTTCGGAAAGGACGAGGACGCCGAGCCGGGACTGGGCGGCTATGTGGGGGACGAGGCCTTCGAACACGCAATCGTCGACGGCGAAGACGGCGCCGGAAGCAACGGCGCCGCCCCGAAGGCACCCTCGGTGCCGCCGGGAGTCCGGCGTCCCACCCAGGCCGAGATCGCCGTCGAGAAGATCAAAGCCGCCCAAGGACTCGGGAACAGTGGACCCGGCAGCGGCGGACCGGCGAACGGCGAGAGCCCCACCGAGGCGATTCCCGTCGTCGCGCCCGCCATCAAGGTTCCCTCGACGCCGGTCGGCCCCCCTCCACCGCCCACGCCGATCCCGCAGCGCACCGAACAGCTTTCCTTGGCGGGGGACGTTACCTACACGCTTCCGGCGTCGGACAACCTCACTCCGGGTTCCGTGCCGAAGGAACGGACCGAGGCGAACGACGCCGTCGTGGCCGCCTTGACGGACACCTTGCAGCAGTTCAACGTCGACGCCACCGTCACCGGCTTCAGCCGCGGCCCCACCGTGACCCGGTACGAAATCGAACTCGCTCCCGGCACCAAAGTGGAGCGCGTCACGGCCCTGTCCAAGAACATCTCCTATGCCGTGGCCAGCTCCGACGTCCGCATCCTCAGCCCCATCCCTGGCAAGTCCGCCATCGGCATCGAAATCCCCAACACGGACCGCGAAACCGTATCCCTGGGCGACGTCCTGCGCAGCCAGAACGCCCGCCGCACCGACCACCCGATGGTCATGGGCGTGGGCAAGGACGTCGAGGGCGGCTACGTCGTGGCGAACCTTGCCAAGATGCCCCACTTGCTGGTGGCCGGTGCCACCGGAGCCGGTAAGTCCTCCTTCGTGAACTCGATGATCACCTCGATACTCATGCGTGCCACGCCGGACGAGGTCCGCATGGTCATGGTGGACCCCAAGCGCGTGGAACTCACCGCCTACGAAGGTGTGCCGCACCTCATCACGCCCATCATCACGAATCCGAAGAAGGCCGCCGAGGCCCTGCAGTGGGTGGTCCGTGAGATGGACGCCCGCTACGACGACCTGGCCAACTACGGCTACAAGCACATTGACGATTTCAACAAGGCCGTCCGGGCAGGCAAGGTGGTCCCGCCGCCGGATTCCAAGCGCGTCATCAAGCCGTACCCGTACCTGCTGGTGATCGTTGACGAGCTCGCTGACCTCATGATGGTGGCCCCGCGCGACGTCGAGGATTCGATCGTGCGCATCACCCAGCTGGCCCGTGCTGCCGGCATCCACCTGGTGCTGGCCACGCAGCGGCCGTCGGTTGACGTGGTGACTGGCCTCATCAAGGCCAACGTGCCCTCCCGCATGGCGTTCGCCACGTCTTCCGTCACCGACTCCCGCGTGGTCCTGGACCAGCCGGGCGCCGAAAAGCTCATCGGCCAGGGCGACGCCCTGTTCCTGCCGATGGGTGCATCGAAGGCCATGCGTGTGCAGGGTGCCTGGGTCTCCGAATCCGAGATCCACAAGGTCGTCGAACACGTCAAGGGCCAGCTCCAGGCCGTGTACCGTGACGACGTCGCCGCCGAGGCGCCGAAGAAGCAGATCGACGACGACATCGGGGACGACCTCGAAGTGCTGCTGCAGGCTACCGAGCTCGTGGTCACTACGCAGTTCGGTTCCACCTCCATGCTGCAGCGCAAGCTGCGTGTGGGCTTCGCCAAGGCCGGCCGGCTCATGGACCTGCTCGAGTCCCGCGGCGTCGTGGGGCCGTCCGAAGGGTCCAAGGCCCGTGACGTCCTCGTCAAGCCCGACGACCTCGCCCCGGTGCTCGCCGCCATGAAGGGCGGCGAAGCGCCTGCCGTCCCGGACGCCCACACCGCGGCCCTGAGCGACAACGCGAACGCGAACATCGCCGTCGGCGGCTATGCCGAAGACCTCGTGGCTGCTGACCTGGACAACCGCACCCAGGCCATCGACTACTACGACGGTGCCGACGGGGGAGAGGACGACGACGGCGGCGAGGACGCCTGGTCGCTCACCGGACGGTAACGGGGCGGCACGGTAACGGGGACCGGCCGCTGAGCCCGCGCCCGGTTCCGGACGGTAGCCTAGAGGCGTGACTACATCCGAAGGCAGCCAAGCCGGTTCCGGCTCCGAGATCTGGAACCTGCCCAACATCCTGACGATGCTGCGCATCGCCCTCGTCCCCTTCTTTATCTGGTTCCTGCTGGCCGACAACGGCGAGTACGGCGCGTGGCGCTGGGCCGCCGTCGTTGCCTTCGCCGCGGCGATCTACACCGACAAGCTCGACGGCGACATCGCCCGCAGCCGGAACCTGATCACCAACTTCGGCAAGATCGCCGACCCGATCGCGGACAAGCTGCTCATCGGTTCCGCGCTGGTGCTCCTCTCCGCGTTGGGGGAGCTGCCTTGGTGGATCACCGTCGTCATCCTGGTCCGGGAATGGGGCATCACCGCGCTGCGCTTCTTCGTGATCCGCTACGGCGTCATGCCGGCATCGCGCGGCGGAAAGCTCAAGACCGTCGTGCAGACCGTGGCCATCTTCCTGTTCATCGTGCCGCTGGCGTCGATCGCCCCTTGGCTGTACTGGGTGGCGTTCGCCGTGATGCTCGCGGCCCTCGCGATCACTGTCTGGACCGGCGTCGAGTACGTCTTCCAGGCACTCAAGCTGCGGGCTGCGGGACGGCGCGTATGAGCCGCCCGGCGGCGGAGACGGCTGCCGACGTCGTCGCCCTGGCGATCGAGCGGGGCGTCACGGTGGCGACGGCGGAATCCCTCACTGCGGGCATGGTCGCCGCGATCCTGGCCAACACTCCCGGGGCGTCCGGGATGCTGCAGGGCGGCGTGGTGGCCTACCAGAACTCGGTGAAAGCCAGCGTGCTCGGGGTGCCAGTGGCGTTGCTCGCCGAGGCCGGTTCGGTGGACGCCGAGGTTGCCCGTGCCATGGCCGAGGGTGCCCGCAACGCCTGCGGCGCCGACGTCGGCGTGTCCACGACGGGAGTGGCTGGACCTGATGCCCACGACGGGAAAGACGTGGGCACCGTCTTCATCGCCGTCGCGTCGGGGCGGGGCAGTGAAGCATTCGGTTACGCCTTCTCCGGCAGCCGCGCCGAGATCCGCGAGCAGGCAACTGTCGCCGCCCTGGAGGGCGTGCTGGATCTCTTGCGCGACACCGAGTTACCACAGGTAAAGTAAGCGGGAACAAAAACGACAGCCCGATAGTTGTTACATTGTGTCGCTCCGGAAGAGCCGGGGCGCCTAGGATGTAAGACAAGCGGGACACCCTCCAAAAGGTGTCCCGGACCGAAGAGGGAGCAAGGCGATACAGATGGTTAAGCAGCCCGTATCCGTAAACGGCGTTGTCCGCTGGAGGGATGTGGGCCTGGCCGAATCGGCACCGCGCGAACAGAAGGAGCGCAAGATGGTTGTACTGCGTCACGAGATCGGTGATGTTCTGCGCGACGTCCGCCAGCGCCAGGGCCGTACCCTCCGCGAGGTTTCGCACAGCGCCCGCGTATCCCTCGGCTACCTTAGCGAGGTGGAACGGGGTCAGAAGGAAGCGTCCTCCGAACTGCTGTCCTCGATCTGCACGGCACTGGACGTCCCGCTGTCCAGCATGCTCCGCGAAGTCAGCGACCGCGTAGCCGTTGCCGAAGGCGTGTCCGTTCCGGACACCGTTCCTCAGGAATTTGCGCAGCGCTACGGACGCGACCTTGACCGCGAACTCAGCGCGGAACTCGGCGGGGACTTCAACCCGGGCGTGCTCTCGGCAGCACGCTGAGCACCACGGCAGCAAAGCCACATCACCTAGACAACAAAGGAGGAGGCTCCGGCAACAGCGCCGGAGCCTCCTCCTTTTGTGTGTGACTCGGGCCTGGCGCCGGGTTCAGGCCTGGTCTTTGCCGATTCCTTCGCCATAGGCGGTGTTGAGCCGCTCCATGTACTCGGCCAGGGTCCGGATCTCGTCGAGGGGCCATTCGCCCAACCGCTCGCGGAACACTTGCCGCCGAGCGTCCTGGACCTGGTGCATCTTCTCTTCGCCCTTGGGCGTCAGGCGGATGGACTGGGCGCGCCCGTCCTGCGGGTCCGCCTCCTTGTAGACCATGCCGATGCTTTCGAGGAAGGCGATCTGGCGGCTCACCGAGGGCTTGCCGACGCCGATGCAGGAAGCCAGTTCGGTCAGGCGCATCGGCCCTTCCTTGCGGATGATCGACAGCAGCCCGTAGGCGGCCGGTTCCATGTCCGGATGCACCTGGCGCGAAAGCTGATGGGAGAGCGAACGGGCCCGGCGCCAGAAGATGCTCAGCTGGTGTTCCACCTGCTGGAGGGCGTTGTCCACGCCGTCTCCATTGCCCGGTGCCGGTGCATCCTCGGGGATATTGCTCATGACAACCATTCTAGAGTCCGGCCACGTGAGAGACTCTATTGGTGCGGATCAGTGACTTTTGGCGACTCATGGAGGACGAGTTCGGGAGCGGCTATGCCCGGGTCCTGGCGGGCTCGCTGGTGCTTGCCGGGGTGGGCGGGCGCACGGCCGACCAGGCGCTGGCCGCCGGGGTCGAGCCGCGCAAGGTGTGGCTCGCGGTCTGCGATGTCCAGGACGTCCCCGAGGACCGCCGCCTGGGGCGGGACATCAAGATCAAAGACGGCGCGTCTCCGCAGTTCTGAACCGGCTGCGATTCCGGCCCCCGTCGTGCTCCGGTGCAGTCCTGGCCGGGCCGTGGACGGGCCTCGATGGCGTGACACGCTCGGCACGCCTGTTCGAATATCTGTTCGGATGGGACTATGCTCCTTTCAGAGGAAAATTGATTCTGACGGACCTCCGCCTGTATCCGTGACCAGTCCGATTCCGCGTGGTTTATCCACATAGCGCATGTTGCCCGCAAAAAATGTCAGCGGCCGGCATTAGCGTCGGAAAGGACAGGAAAGCGGCCCCTCAGGCCAGTCCACAGCGAGAAAGCTCAGAGGTGTGAACCATGGCGGCAAACCCGGATCGTGAGAAGGCGCTCGAAGCAGCGCTTGCCCAGATCGACAAGCAATTCGGCAAGGGCTCCATCATGCGCCTGGGTGATGACACCCGTGCGCCCATCGAAGTGATCCCCACCGGATCCATTGCCTTGGACGTCGCCCTGGGCATCGGCGGCCTGCCGCGCGGACGTGTCGTTGAAATCTACGGTCCGGAATCTTCGGGTAAGACCACCGTGGCGCTGCACGCTGTGGCCAATGCACAGCGCAACGGCGGCATCGCGGCCTTCATCGACGCCGAACACGCCCTGGACCCGGACTACGCGGCCAAGCTCGGCGTCGACACTGATGCCCTGCTCGTGTCCCAGCCGGACACTGGTGAGCAGGCCCTGGAAATCATGGACATGCTGGTGGGCTCGGGCTCCCTGGACATCGTCGTCATCGACTCCGTGGCGGCCCTTGTTCCACGCGCCGAAATCGAAGGCGAAATGGGTGACTCCCACGTGGGCCTGCAGGCCCGGCTCATGAGCCAGGCACTGCGTAAGATCACCGGCCGCCTGAGCCAGACCAAGACCACTGCCATCTTCATCAACCAGCTGCGCGAAAAGATCGGTGTGTTCTTCGGCTCCCCGGAGACCACCACGGGTGGTAAGGCCCTGAAGTTCTACGCCTCCGTGCGCATCGACGTCCGCCGCATCCAGACGCTCAAGGAAGGCTCGGACTCGGTCGGAAACCGCACCAAGGCCAAGATCGTCAAGAACAAGATGGCCCCGCCCTTCAAGGTCGCCGAGTTCGACATCATCTACGGCCAGGGCATTTCTCGCGAAGGGGGAATCATCGACATGGGCGTCGAGCACGGCATCATCAAGAAGTCCGGCTCCTGGTTCACCTATGACGGCGACCAGCTCGGCCAGGGCATGGAGAACTCGCGCCGCTTCCTGCGCGACAACCCCGAGCTCGCCCAGGAACTGGAACGCCTCATCAAGGAGAAGCTGGGCGTCGGCGTCAAGCCCGCCGACGGCGAAGACACTCCGAAGCTGAAGGCCGTTGACGGTTAGGCGGCAGCGCAGGTCCTCTCCGGCCGGGGAACCTTCTGCGGATTCCCCGGTCAGGGAAGACGCCGAGGCCGATCCCCAGGCCGTCGCCCGAGCGATCGTCCTGCGGCAATTGACCAACTCGCCCAAGAGTCGCCAGCAGCTGGCCCGGAAACTTGCCGAACGCAGCGTGTCCGAGGACGTGGCCGAGGCGGTGCTTGACCGCTTCGAAGAGGTCCGGCTCATCGACGACTCAGAGTTTGCAGAGATGTGGGTCCGGAGCCGCTCCCAGACCAGGAAACTGGCCAGGGGGGCTCTCCGCCGCGAACTAGCGGACAAGGGCATCGACTCCGACACCGCCGAAAAAGCCCTCGGGCAGCTCAGCGACGACGACGAGCAGCAGGCTGCGCGGGAACTCGTCGCACGCAAACTCCGGGCGGGCGTTGACCTTGGTAACCGGGAAGAGCGGGACAAGCACACCCGGCGGCTTGCCGCCATGCTGGCCAGGAAGGGCTACCAGCCCTCGCTGGCCTTCCGGATCGTCGGGGAAGTGCTCGACGAAGCCGGTACCCTTAACGAGTGAGTTTTACCGCTTCTCCCGCAGCCCCTTCCTCCGCAGCTGAGCCCGGACTCGTGCCCGGCGTCGCTGCCCAGGCCCCCGGCCAGCCCGCAGCCGCCGACGAGGCCGGCCGCCAGCGCACCTACCAGGTGCGCACCTTCGGCTGCCAGATGAACGTCCACGACTCCGAGCGCATGGCCGGCCTGCTCGAGGACGCCGGTTACGTGCCCGCCGACGGCGGCCTGGCCGACGTCGTGGTCTTCAACACCTGTGCCGTGCGGGAGAACGCGGACAACAAGCTTTACGGCAACCTCGGCGAACTGAAGCAGGTCAAGGCCGCGAACCCGGGAATGCAGATTGCGGTCGGCGGCTGCCTCGCCCAGAAGGACCGGGAAACCATCGTCAGCAAGGCCCCGTGGGTGGATGCAGTGTTCGGCACCCACAATGTCGGCGCCCTTCCCGCGCTGCTGGACCGGGCCCGCCACAACAACGAGGCACAGCTGGAAATCCTCGAATCCCTGGACGTGTTCCCGTCCACCCTGCCCACCAAGCGCGACTCCGTCTACTCCGGCTGGGTGTCGATCTCCGTGGGCTGCAACAACACCTGCACCTTCTGCATCGTGCCGTCCCTGCGCGGCAAGGAGAAGGACCGCCGGCCGGGGGAAATCCTCGCCGAAATCCAGGCCCTCGTGGACGACGGGGCCGTCGAAGTGACGCTCCTTGGCCAGAACGTCAACTCTTACGGCGTGGAATTCGGCGATCGCCTTGCCTTCTCCAAGCTGCTCCGGGCCTGCGGTGAGATCGAAGGACTGGAACGCGTGCGCTTTACCAGCCCGCACCCGGCGGCCTTCACCGACGACGTCATCGACGCCATGGCCGAAACGCCCAATGTGATGCCGCAGCTGCACATGCCCCTGCAGTCGGGCTCCGACAAAGTCCTCAAGGACATGCGCCGCTCGTACCGCTCCTCCAAATTCCTGGGCATCCTCGACAAGGTCCGCGAACGGATCCCGCACGCCGCCATCACCACGGACATCATCGTCGGCTTCCCCGGTGAGACTGAGGAGGACTTCCAGGCCACCCTCGACGTCGTCGAAAAGTCCCGCTTCTCCTCTGCTTTCACTTTCCAGTACTCCAAGCGCCCCGGCACCCCGGCCGCCGAGCTGCCCGAGCAGCTTCCCAAGGCCGTCGTCCAGGAACGCTATGACCGGCTCATCGCGCTCCAGGACCGGATCGCCGCCGAAGAGAACGCCAAGCAGCTTGGGCGCCGGGTGGAACTCCTCGTCACCGCCCAGGCGGGACGCAAGGCAGGGGAAACCCACCGCCTGTCCGGCCGCGCCGCCGACCAGCGCCTCGTGCACTTCTCCGTCCCCGAGGGCGCCGAAACGCCGCGCCCCGGCGACTTCGTCACCGTCACCATCACCGAAGCCGCGGCCTTCCACCTGCTCGCCGACCCCGCGCGCACGGATGACTACAGCCTGCGCCGCTCCCGGGCCGGCGATGCCTGGGACCGCTCGCAGGCCGATTCCTGCGGCGCCCCCGCGCCGGGCGCCACGGGCGCGGACGGCAAGGCCTCGGTTTCGCTGGGCATGCCGTCGCTGCCGCTGCGCCGCAGTTGAGCAAGCAGCAGTTGAGCAAGGTGAAGGGTGGCCTGATTCCGCCGGTGATCGCCGTCGTCGGGCCCACCGGCTCCGGGAAATCCGACCTCGGCGTCCAATTGGCGCTGGCGCTCGACGGCGAGGTCATCAACGCCGACGCCATGCAGTTCTACCGCGGCATGGACATCGGAACCGCGAAGATCACGCCCGCCGAACGCCGTGGCGTGCCCCACCACCTCCTCGACACCATGGACGTCACCGAGGAAGCGAGTGTCTCGGCGTTCCAGCAGGACTGCCGCGCGATCATCGATGACATCCACGGACGCGGCAAACGCGCCATCCTGGTCGGCGGCTCGGGTTTGTACGTCCGGGCGGCCTTGGATGTGCTCGAATTCCCGGGAACCGATCCGGCCGTCCGCAAGGAGCTCGAGGACGAAGCCGCCGGGAACGGGCTGTCGGTCCTGATGGAGCGCCTGCGCGCCGTCGATCCTGTGTCCGCCGGACGGCTCGGCGATGCCCGCCGCATCATCCGGGCCCTCGAAGTGCACCGGCTCACCGGCCGCCCCTTCAGTTCCTTCATGCCCGTGCGGGAGTACGTCCGCCCCGCCGTGCAGATCGGGCTCGACGTCGACCGCGAACTCCTGCGCGAACGCCTGGCTGTGCGGGTGCACCGGATGGTCGACGCCGGACTGCTGGAGGAGGTCCGCACGCTCGACGGCGCCGGCCTGCGCCGTGGCAAGACCGCCTCGCGCGCGCTCGGCTACGCGCAGTTCCTCCGGGTGCTCGACGGCGGGTCGGACACCGCGACGGCGGCCGAGGAGACCATCGTGGCCACGCGCCAGTTCGCCCGCCGCCAGCTCACCTGGTTCCGCGCCGATCCCCGGATCACCTGGCTCGACTGGCAGGACCCCGATCTCATCGCCAAGGCCGCGGTGTTGTGCTGACTTTGCGGTGTTGTGCTGAGGGAACTGTGCTGACGGCACCCCGCTGATTTAAGCCCCACGGCCGCCCGCAGGTAGCCTTGATCCATGGACGAAAGCCTCACCAACACCCTTGGCCTCAACGGACTGCCTTTTTCGAAAGGCCACGGCACCGGCAACGATTTCGTCCTGATCGCCGACCCGGAAGACCAGCACCTGATCACCCCGGAACAGGTTGCCGCACTCTGCAACCGCCACCTCGGCATTGGCGGCGACGGACTCATCCGCGCCGTCCCTTCCCGCTTCCTGCCCGAAGGCCGTGACATCCTTGCAGACGAGCCCGCCGCGGAATGGTTCATGGACTACCGCAACGGCGACGGCTCGCTCTCCGAAATGTGCGGCAACGGTGTCCGCGTCTTCGTGCACTTCCTCATTGACCAGGGCCTCGTGACCCTCGGTGCCGGCGAATCGCTGCCCATCGGAACCCGGGGCGGGGTCAAACGGATCTCCCGCACCGCCGAGGGATACGCCGTGGATATGGGCCCGTGGGAGTTCATCTTCCCTGAGGACGCCCGGGACAAGGCCATGGACTCCCTGGTCCACGCTGACGGCCTCGAAGTCGCCCGGCCCGCGCTCTCGGTCAGCATGGGCAACCCGCACACGGTGGTGGCCCTGGCCGAACTGTCGGAGCTGGAAGCCACCGAGCTCTACAAGGCGCCCCAGGTTGACCCTGTCCCGCCACACGGCACCAATGTCGAATTCGTCGTACCGGCCGAGCCGCTGGTCCATGACGGCACCGGGACCATCACCATGCGCGTCCACGAACGCGGCGTTGGCGAGACCCAGTCCTGCGGCACCGGCGCCTGCGCAGCCGCCGTCGCGATCCGGCACTGGGCCGGCGACGGCGCACCGGACAGCTGGAAGGTCAACGTCCCCGGCGGCGTCGTCGAAGTGCGCTTCTTCCCCGGCGCGGGCGGGCGCGAACACGTAGAGCTCAGCGGCCCCGCGGTGATCGTGGCTAGCGGCTCGCTTTCCTGACCCGAAGGATCCGGAACGACTTGGCGGTGCTTTCCCGGGTCACGGTGAAGGTCGCGTCCAGTTCCTCGGCCAGCCAGCGCTGAAGGGAATCCGAACCCAGGTTCTTCTGCACCACCAGCCAGGCCTCTCCGCCCGGAGCCAGCCGCGGCAGCCACTTCAGCAGCAGCGCATGCAGCTCGGCCTTGCCGATGCGGATCGGCGGGTTCGACCAGATGGTATCGAAACTCACTGAAGGGTCGACGTCGTCGGGCAGGCTCGCGGTGACATTCCCCAGCCCCAGCGCGGCGGCGTTCTCGTTGGTGAGCGTGATGCAGCGGTCGTTGACGTCGACCGCGTAAACCTGCGCCTCGGGCGCCATAAGCGCCATGGTCAGTGCGATCGGACCCCAGCCGCAGCCGATGTCCAGCAGCTTTCCCTGTGCCGCCGGTGCCGGTACTTCGTCCAGCAGGATCACGGTTCCCTTGTCGATGCCGTCCGGGCTGAAAATGCCGGGGGAGGTGTGGAGCCTGCGGGTGGCGCCGGCCAGTTCCACCGTGAGGGGCTTGCGGGGGAAGGGCCCGGCGGGGGCGTTGAAATAGTGAGCAGACTCCATAGCTTGCCAGAGTAGTTGGCGGCGCCAGCCAAGGGAAACCACGGGGAGCTGGCTGTGCCAGTCGAGGCCACGAATGATTGACAACGCCTGATAGAGTTGTGTGCATGTTCTTGATCTTTGAGTAATTCAGCCCCTGCGATGCAGGCCTGCCGGTGCATTCTCCACAGGAGATCCCGCCAGTGCCTTTCCGCCTTGGCATGATCCCGGTAACCGATCCGCTGCAGCGGTGTCCCGTTGAGGACGCCCGCGCCGGCTGCCGGAAGCTCAACAGATCGATCCACCACCGCCGTCCGTCTCGGGTTCCGCCGCAGCCGTACGTCGCGAGTGGACTTCCTGTCTGGTCCTGCGAAGGCGTCAGCCCAGCGCGAAGCGCGCGCCATCAGACATCAAACGGCATTATTCTGGATATGCCGAACCTCTAAGGAGACCATGACCACGCAGCAGAACACCGGAGCCGATTCCGACGCCCAGGACATGAGTCCTGAACAAATCCAGGCTGTCATCGACCGGATTCTCTCCAAGGATGTGCCGGCGCCGGCGCGGGACGACGATTCCCGCGGCGTGTTCGGCAAGGCCCAGGCGATTTCCGCCCTGGATGAAGAACACAGCATGTACGACGGCGAACAGGAAGACCTGGCCGAACGCCGCGCCCTGCGCCGCACGGCAGGCCTGTCCACCGAACTCGAAGACGTCACCGAAGTCGAATACCGGCAGTTGCGCCTTGAGCGGGTCGTCCTGGCCGGGCTCTGGAGCGAGGGGACCCTCGCCGACGCCGAGAACTCCCTCCGTGAGCTCGCGGCACTGGCCGAGACCGCCGGTTCCGAGGTACTGGACGGTATCGTTCAGCGCCGCGGCAAGCCTGACCCCGGCACCTACCTCGGTTCCGGCAAGGCGCTGGAACTGAGGGACATCGTTATGTCCACCGGGGCGGACACCGTGGTCGTGGACACCGAGCTGGCGCCGTCCCAGCGTCGCGGCCTGGAAGACATCGTCAAGGTCAAGGTGGTGGACCGCACCACTCTGATCCTGGACATCTTCGCCCAGCACGCCAAGAGCCGTGAAGGCAAGGCCCAGGTGGAGCTGGCCCAGCTCGAATACCTCCTGCCGCGCCTGCGTGGTTGGGGTGAATCGATGTCCCGCCAGGCCGGTGGCCAGGTGGGCGGCGCAGGAGCCGGCATGGGTTCCCGCGGTCCCGGTGAAACCAAGATCGAACTCGACCGCCGGCGCATCCGTACCCGGATGGCCAAGCTGCGGCGGGAGATCGCGGCCATGAAACCGGCACGGGAGACCAAGCGGGCCAACCGCCGTCGCAATGCCGTCCCCGCGGTCGCGATCGCCGGCTACACGAACGCCGGCAAGTCCTCACTGCTCAACCGCCTCACCAACGCCGGCGTCCTTGTCGAGAACGCCCTGTTCGCCACGCTCGATCCGACGGTCCGCAAGGCACAGACCCCTGACGGGATCGGCTACACGCTGGCCGACACGGTCGGCTTCGTGCGCTCCCTGCCCACCCAGTTGGTGGAGGCTTTCCGCTCCACCCTCGAGGAAGTGGCCGACGCCGACCTGATCCTGCACGTCGTGGATGTCTCCCATCCCGATCCCGAAGGCCAGATTGCCGCGGTGCGGACCGTGCTCGCCGAGGTCGATGCCCGCAAGATTCCGGAAATCATCGTGCTGAACAAGGTGGACGCGGCCGATCCTTTCGTCGTCGAACGGCTGAAGCAGAAGGAGCCGCGGCACGCCGTCGTCTCCACCCGCACCGGCCAGGGCATCGCCGAACTGCTGGAATCCATCAGTGCGTCCATCCCGCGGCCCGGCGTCCGGCTGGAGGCACTGATTCCGTACAACCGCGGCGAACTGATCAACAAGCTGCACAACTCCGACGCCGAAATCCTCAGCCTGGAGCATGAGGAAGGCGGCACCCGTGTGGTTGCCATGGTGCACGAAAACCTGGCAGCAGAACTGGGCGAGTTTGCCGTCAATGGCTGAACAGGAAACAGCAGTCACCGGAGGGTCCAGGGCGGAACGCACCGCCCTGGACCTCCTGGACAAGGCCGTGGCAGGGATGGGCGGGCAGAACCGCACCGGCCAGCACACCATGGCCCTCCACGTTGCCCGGGCGATCGAAAACAATGAGCACCTCCTGGTCCAGGCAGGCACAGGAACGGGCAAGTCCCTTGCGTACCTGGTCCCGCTGATCGCCCACGCGATGGACAGCAACAAGCCCACCCTCGTTTCCACGGCGACGCTCGCACTGCAGAGCCAGATCGTGGGCCGCGACCTGCCCAGGCTCCTCGGAACCCTCAACCCTTTGCTGGATCGACCGGTGGAAGTGGCGCTGGTCAAGGGCCGGGCGAACTACCTGTGCCTCCACAAGCTGGAGGGCGGCTTCCCCAGCGAAGAACCCGCCGAGGGCCAGCTGTTTTCCCTCGGCGAAGACACCAGCGTCCCGCACGTGGCGGCCGCGATCGGCGGCAACGCGTCGCAGCTGGGCAAGGAGGTGCTGCGCCTGCGCGAATGGGCGGAGACCACCGCCACGGGCGACCGCGACGAACTCATGCCGGGCGTGACGGACCGTGCGTGGCGGCAGGTCTCGGTCACCTCCATGGAATGCCTCGGTTCGCAGAAGTGCCCCATGGCTGAGGAATGCTTCAGCGAACTCGCCCGGCAGCGGGCCGCGGAAGCCGACGTCGTGGTCACCAACCACGCGATGCTTGCCGTCAGCGCCTTCGAAGGGCTGGCCGTGCTGCCGGAATACGACGTCGTGGTGGTGGACGAAGCCCACGAACTCCAGGACCGCGTCACCGGTGCCGTCTCCGGGCAGCTGTCCGTGACGATGGTCCACGCCGCCGCCTCCAGTGCCCGCAAGCACACCGCCATCACCGTGGACGCACTCAACGCTGCCGCGGACAGGCTCGAAGTGGCCCTGGCCGGCGCACCCTCCGGGCTGCTGCCGAACGGCCTCAACGACGAACAGCTCGACTGCATCGACCAACTCCGGGAAGCCTGCCGGGCTGCGCTCTCTGACTCGAAGGGGGATTCCTCCAACGCGGTCGACGGCGGCCGGCAGCTTGCGCGCTCACGCCTCCTGCTGATCCTGGAACTGTGCGAGCGGCTGCTCGCCGCCCGCGAAAACCGCGAGGTGGTGTGGCTCTCTCGCACGAGCACCTTCGACCCGCAGCAAGGGTATTCGGCGCCGGACGAGGGCGCCCCCGCCCTGGTCAACATCGCCCCGCTGAGCGTCGCCGGACGGCTGCGCGAAGGCCTGTTCGCCGACCACACGGTGGTCCTGACCTCCGCCACACTCGCGATTGGTGCGGCATTCGAGCCGGCGGCCGGCGGCCTCGGCTTGATGGGGGACGGTGCCCCCAGCTGGACCGGCGTCGATGTCGGCTCGCCCTTCGACTACCCGAAGCAGGGGATGCTGTACGTGGCGGCGCATTTGCCCAAGCCCGGACGCGGAACCTCACCCGAGGCCCTCGACGAACTGGAACGGCTCCTCCGCGCTTCGAAGGGCGGAGCCTTGTGCCTGTTTTCGTCCCGCCGTGCGGCCGAGGAAGCGGCCGAGCAGATGCGCTCCAGGCTGGACCTCTCCATCCTCTGCCAGGGCGAGTCCACCATGGCGGCCCTTGTGAAGCAGTTCGCCGACGAAAAGGACACTTGCCTCTTCGGAACGATGTCGCTCTGGCAGGGCGTGGACGTTCCAGGCGGTTCCTGCCGGCTTGTGGTGATCGACAGGATTCCGTTCCCGCGGCCCGATGATCCGCTGATGACAGCCCGCTCGCGTGCCGTGGCGCAGTCCGGCGGCAACGGCTTCATGGCGGTGTCGGCCACCCACGCGGCGATCCGACTCGCCCAGGGTGCCGGCCGCTTGATCCGTACCACCGGGGACAAAGGTGTGGTGGCAGTCCTGGACTCCAGGCTTTCGACCGAACGCTACGGCGGATTCCTGCGCGCGGCGCTGCCGCCGTTCTGGGCTACGACCGACCGCACGGTGGTCAGCGGCGCGCTTGAACGGCTGAGCGCAGGCTAGGGGGCCTCTGCCGCCAGGGGGTCCTGTTTCCGGGGGTCCCGCTTCCGGTGTCTCCCTGCTAGAGGGAGCGCAGGACCGAAACGACCTTGCCCATGATCACTGCGTGGTCGCCGAGGATGGGTTCGTACTGGGTGTTCTGCGGGAGCAGCCAGGTGTGGCCGTCCCGCTGGCGGAACGTCTTGACCGTGGCTTCGTCGTCGAGCAGGGCCGCCACGATGTCGCCGTTGACGGCGTCGTTCTGGCGGCGCACCACCACCCAGTCGCCGTCGCAGATTGCGGCGTCGATCATGGAATCACCGGCCACCTTGAGCATGAACAATTCACCGTGGCCCACCAGCTGCCGGGGCAGGGGAAGCACGTCCTCCACTGTCTGGTCCGCGAGGATCGGGCCGCCGGCGGCAATGCGGCCCACGAGCGGAACCAAGGCGGTGTCGCTGGCGCTGGCGAGCTCGGTTACGGCAAGGCCCCCCGTGCTCCGCATCGACGCAGGAGCCTCGACGCCGGGAATCTCGGCGCGACCGTCGAGGGTCAGCGGCATAAGGACTTCCATGGCACGCGGACGTTTTGGATCGCGCCGCAGGTAGCCGAGCTTCTCCAGCTGGGACAGCTGATGCGTGACACTCGAGAGGCTCGCGAGCCCCACCGTATCGCCTATCTCGCGCATGGACGGCGGGTAGCCGTTGTCGTTCACGGAACGCTGGATGGTCTCCAGGATCTTCTTCTGGCGGACGGTCAGGCCCTTTGCAGCCTTGGGCAGTTGCTGGCTCCGCGGGGTGGCTCCGTTGCCGTTGGCTCGTGCTGCCATGTGCCGCGTCCTTCCGTTCTGCCCGGGCCGCCGGCCGGGACGGGGCCCTAAAAATGTCAGACCCTCCTGATGCACTGTTCCCGTGCCTGTTCCTTCCTCAAACGTAGGGCAGGCGCAGGGCTTTATCAAACATTTGTTCTAGCGAGTCTCGACACCATTCGTTGATAAGTGCTAAAAATGTCGTAGCAAGGTTCGAACATGTGTTCTAGTCAGCAGTTCGGCAGGCCCTTCGATTCGAACATCGATTTCGAACGCCGGGGAGCCGGGTGTTGATGGAAGACAGAATTGGCAGCCATGCGCCGGGCGGGTCCGGGTGCAGGCATTTCACCAGGAGGGCTCAGCTCATGTCCGGCATCACCATCACCCGCGAATTTCCCCAGGCTGTCCCCGGCCGCCTCCGCCTGACCCGTCGTGGCCGCATCGTGTTCTTCGGCATTCCGGCGATGCTCCTGCTTGCCGCGCTGCTGAGCTTCGTCGGGTTCCTGAACTCGCCAGCCAAGGCGGCGGACGACGGAACCGTGCTGCGCACCACCCCCACAGTCGCCGTGACCGTGCAGGCAGGCCAGTCCCTGTGGGGGATCGCCGGGGCTGCCGCTCCATTGCGCGATCCGCGCGATGTCATCGTGGAAATCATCCAGCTGAACAACCTGGAAGGCGGCCGCATCGTCCCCGGCCAGCAGCTGTTCGTCCCTGCTGCCTGATCCAGTCCGGATGCCGGCCCGCAGTCGCAGCCGCCCGTCGCCGGCCGGCCGCAGCTGTCACAGTTTCATGGCACCAGCGCTTGCACCTTAAACTGTCATGGTGAGTGAGCAGCTAGAGCGACTTGACCGACTTCCCCTCCGGAACAACCTGCGTGGTCTGAGCCCGTACGGTGCCCCGCAGCTGGACGTCCCGATCCTGCTCAACGTCAACGAAAACACCCATGGCGTTCCCTCGGATGTCCAGGCTGCGATCACCGAGGCCGTCGCCAAGGCTGCCACGGGACTGAACCGCTACCCGGACCGCGAATTCACGGAGCTCCGGGAAGCGCTGGCCGAATACCTCGGCCACGGCCTCACCCCGGAGAACATCTGGGCGGCCAATGGCTCCAACGAGGTCCTCCAGCAGATCCTCCAGGCCTTCGGCGGTCCCGGGCGCACCGCACTGGGCTTCCCTCCCACGTATTCGATGTACCCCCTGCTCGCCAGCGGAACCGACACCGCCTACATCACCGGCGTCCGCGCCGACGATTACGGGCTGGACGCCGCGTCGGCCGCCGCGCAGGTCCGGGAGCTGCAGCCAAACATCGTGTTCCTCTGCTCACCGAACAACCCCACCGGCACAGGCCTCGGCCTTGACGTCGTCGAGGCCGTCTACGAAGCCGGCGAGGCAAGCCAGGCGATCGTCATTGTCGATGAGGCGTACCACGAGTTCGCCCATGACAACACGCCCAGCGCCCTGACCCTGCTGCCCGGCCGCGAACGCCTCATCGTCTCGCGCACCATGAGCAAGGCCTTTGCCCTCGCGGGCGCCCGCGTCGGCTACCTGGCAGCGGCGCCGGAGGTCACGGACGCCATCCGCCTGGTCCGCCTGCCGTACCACCTCTCCGCCGTCACCCAGGCCACCGCCCTCGCGGCCCTCCGCCACCGCGAGGCGCTCATGGCCGACGTCGAGGACATCAAGGTCCAGCGCGACCGCATCGTCGACGGGCTGGTCCGCCTCGGACTGAAGCCAGCATCCTCCGACTCGAACTACGTCTTCTTCGGCGGCCTCGAGAATCCGCACGCCATCTGGCAGGGCCTGCTCGACGCCGGCGTGCTGATCCGCGACGTCGGCATTCCTGGCCACCTGCGCGTGACCGCGGGCACCGAAGCCGAAACCACGGCCTTCCTCGAGGCCCTCGAAGCCCTGCTTGACGGCCAGGCTCCGGCCCGGGCCTAGACTTTAAGCTGATCCATACCTCCCTTCTAAGGACAATTCAATGAGCGAAAACGGCGCCACCACGGCAGCCGCCCGGACCGCACGCATGGAACGCGCCACCAGCGAGTCCTCGGTCTTCGTCGAAATCAACCTCGACGGCACCGGCGTCTCGGACATCAGCACCTCCGTGCCGTTCTACGACCACATGCTGACCGCGCTCTGCAAGCATTCGCTCATTGACATGACCGTCAAGGCCACGGGCGACACCCACATCGACGCCCACCACACGGTGGAAGACGTAGCCATCACCTTCGGCGAGGTCCTGCGCACCGCCCTCGGAAACAAAGCCGGAATCCGCCGCTTCGGCGAAGCCACCGTGCCCCTCGACGAGGCCCTCGCGCACGCCGTCGTCGATGTCTCCGGACGCCCGTACCTGGTGCACGGCGGCGAGCCCGCAGGCCAGGAATACCACCTCATCGGCGGGCACTTCACCGGTTCACTGACCCGCCATGTCTTCGAGGCGATCACCCTGCACGCCGGCATCTGCCTGCACATGAACGTGCTGGCCGGCCGGGACCCGCACCACATTGTCGAAGCCCAGTTCAAGGCCTTTGCCCGCGCCCTCCGCGCCGCCGTGGAATCCGATCCCCGCGTGGAGGGCATCCCGTCCACCAAGGGAGCCCTGTGAGCAAGCAGATCCTCAAGGACGGCGCCGTCGTAGACCCCGACGCCGCCGGCCGCATCGTTTCTCCTGACGGCAAACCCACCGTCACCGTCCTGGACTACGGGTCCGGCAACGTGCGCTCCGCGGTGCGCGCACTGGAGCGTGCCGGCGCCCAGGTGACCCTCAGCGCCAAGCCCGAAGACGTCCTGAACGCGGACGGCCTGCTGGTCCCCGGCGTCGGCGCCTTCGAAACCGTCATGCGCGAACTGAAGGCCGTCGACGCCATCCGGATGATCGGACGCAGGGTGGCCGGCGGCCGCCCCGTGCTCGCCATTTGCGTGGGCCTGCAGGTCCTTTTCGAAGCCGGCGTCGAACACGGCACTGAATCCGAGGGCATGGGGGAGTGGCCCGGCAAGGTCGAACTGCTGCCCGCGCCGGTCGTCCCGCACATGGGCTGGAACACCGTGAAGGTGCCCGAAGGCTCCAAGCTGTTCGCCGGCGTCGAGGACGAACGCTTCTACTTCGTGCACTCCTACGGGGTGCAGAAGTGGGAGTTCGACGTCGCGCAGCCGCGGATGGCCCCGCCGATGGTCACCTGGTCCGAACATGGCGCGCCCTTCATCGCCGCCGTGGAGAACGGGCCGCTCTGCGCCACCCAGTTCCACCCGGAGAAGTCCGGAGACGCCGGGGCGCGCCTGCTGCGCAACTGGGTCGAGGGCCTGCGCCCCAAACCTGCTGCGGCCGGCGCTCCGGAAGCCACCGCCTGATATGTGGTCTATCGTCCTGATGGGCCTGGCCGGGCTGCTGATCGGTGGCGGGATTTCCTTCCACCAGCAGAAGCGGCCCCGCTGGGTTTCCATTGCCTTCTACGTGCTGGCAGCCATGTCGCTGCTGGCCGCCTACCTTCTGACCCTGCCGGGCAAGTGACGCCCGCAACCGTGCCCAACCCCGAGGATTCCCATGGCCACCGCCCCTGAACTGCCCGTCCTTGAACTGCTTCCCGCCGTCGACATCGTGGACGGCCAGGCCGTCCGCCTCCTGCAGGGCGAAGCCGGTTCCGAAACCAGCTACGGCACCCCGCTCGAAGCAGCCCTGAACTGGCAGAACGACGGCGCCGAATGGGTGCACATGGTGGACCTCGACGCCGCCTTCGGACGCGGAAACAACGCCGACCTCATCAGCGAGGTCGTCTCCCAGCTGGATGTCAAGGTTGAGCTCTCCGGCGGGCTCCGCGACGACGAGTCGCTCGAGCGCGCCCTCGGGCTCGGCGTCGCCCGCGTCAACCTCGGCACCGCCGCCCTCGAAAACCCGGAGTGGACCCGCCGCGCCATCGAGCGCTTCGGCGACAAGATCGCCGTCGGCCTCGACGTCCGCGGCACCACCCTGGCCGGCCGCGGCTGGACGAAGGAAGGCGGGGACCTCTGGGAGGTGCTGGCCCGCCTCGAAGACGCCGGCTGCGCGCGCTACGTCGTCACCGACGTGACCAAGGACGGCACGCTGCAGGGTCCCAACGTCGAACTGCTCAAGCAGATGGTCGAAAAGACCGGCAAGCCTGTCGTTGCTTCCGGCGGCATCTCCAGCCTGGAGGACCTGCGTGTCCTCCGCGAGCTGGTTCCTGTTGGCGTCGAGGGCGCGATCGTGGGCAAGGCCCTTTACGCGGGTGCCTTCACGCTTCCGGAAGCCCTGGACGTAGCCGGCCGCCGCTGATGCGCGGACAGCACGAACCGGCCCAGCACGAACCGGCCCAGCACGAACCGGGGTACGACGCACCTGAACCCGGTGCGGCCGAAAGCGCTGCGCCCCGGCGCGAGCTTCCGGGCCACATCGCCGCGGCACTGGCCGGTGCCGGGGGAGCCGCCGACTCGGCGGGAACGCCGTGGGCGGGCCGTGACCTGAGCGGGGACGCCGCGAAGATCCACAACTTCGAGGACGACGACGGCAGCGCCGACGCCGGGTACCTCGCCGCCGTCGAAGCGCTCCGGGAGGGCCGCGGCGGCGAAGCGGAGGTCGTCAGGGCCCTGGCCACCGCGCGGGTCTTCGTGCCCGTCATGGCGACGCTGGCCGAAGAAGCCGACGGCGTCGACGGGCTGCACGCCGACAAGCAGGCCGACATGGCGCTGGTCACCCTGAAGGCCCCCGACGGCCGGACGGCGATGCCGGTGTTCACCTCCGCGGCGGCCCTGGAATCCTGGCATCCGGAAGCCCGGCCAGTGGCCGTCTACGCCGCCCGCGCGGCCCTCTCTGCGGTCTCCGAAGGCGCCCAGCTGCTGGTCCTGGATCCGGGGTCCGACGTCACCTTCGTGGTCCGCCGTCCGGCGGTGTGGGCATTGGCACAGCAGCGCGACTGGACGCCGTCGTACCTGGATGATCAACTGGAGTCTGCTCTCGCTTCCACGGCACGGGAATTCCCGGCGGTCCGCCGCCTGGAAACCCGCCAGGGCGCCGGAACGGCGTCCCGCACGGCCGCCGGGCAGACGGTGGCAGGCGGCGGTGCCGGCCCCGAACTGCAGGTGGTGCTCTTCCTTGCCGACGGCCTCGACGCCACCGGCCTGCAGGTCCTGCTGGGACGGCTGAACGAAGCGTGGGCACAGCTTGATGCCTTCGCCGAGAACGTCGACTCGCTCGAGGTCAAGCTGCAGCGCTTCGCGCAGGAGACTGCGCCTTAGTCACGGTTGCACGGGTCCACGGGCAGCCACCCGGGGAACAAAGAGGTTGTAGCTCGTGAATTTCGCTCTCTACAAGGAGACGCTGTCCATCCGTCCGGTCAGGCAGCTGCTGATCATCGGCCTGATCGCCCGCATCCCGCACTCGGCGGCCGGCGTGCTCCTGACGCTGCACATCGTGCTGACACTGAACGAGGGATACGCAGCGGCCGGCGCCGCCGCCGCCCTGATGACCATCGGCATCGCCATCGGCGCGCCTTGGCGGGGGCGCCGCGTGGACCGGGCCGGACTCCGCAAGGCCCTCATCCCTTCGGTCATCTCCGAAGCGCTCATCTGGGCGGTCGTTCCGCACGTCAGCTACCAGTGGGTGCTGCCCCTGGTGTTCGTAGGCGGGCTGTTCAGCCTGCCCATCTTCAGCGTCATCCGGCAGTCCCTCGGGGTGCTGGTCGAGGGTGAACAGCGCCGCTCGGCCTTTGCCCTCGACTCCATCTTCACCGAGTTGGTCTTCATGATCGGTCCGGCCGTGGGCGCCATCGCCGCGACGAGCGGCTACTCGGCCGTCGCCCTGACGGCGGTCGGCGCTTCGGCCTCGGTGGCGGGGCTGTTCCTGATCTGGTTCAACCCGCCCACCCGCACCGAGGACACCTGCACGGCGGAGGAGAGTGCTGCGCGTGCCGCGGACGATCTCACCGCGGCCGGTGCCGCGATCGTCGCCTCGGCGGCGCACGTGCAGGAAGCCGCCTCCGAGCTGGCGCCGGCCGGGTCCAGGCTGGCCCGGCTCCGCGGGCACGTGGTGCGGAACTTCGCCTGGCTCAGCGTCCCTGTCGCGGCGGTGTTCGTCGTCGCGGCCGGCTCCGGCATGGTGCTCAGCGGCACCGACGTCGGCATCGTGGCGATCCTGGAACGTTCCGGCCACCAGACCGAACTCGGCATCGTCTTCTTCTTCTGGTGCGCAGCCTCGGTGATCGGCGGCGTGGTCTACGGTGCGATGCACCGGCCCGTTTCGCCGCTGCTGCTCCTGCTCGGCATGGCCGCGCTGACCATCCCGATGGGCCTCGCCCGGGACACCTGGACCCTGGCCATCCTGTCCCTGCTGCCCGGCCTGCTGTGCGCGCCGGTGCTGTCCGCCGCATCCGAGAAGGTCGCCGACCTTGTCGGCGAGGAACGCAGGGGAGAGGCCATGGGCTGGTACGGCTCGGCCCTGACCGCCGGCGTCGCGCTCGGCGCTCCGCTGGCCGGCGTGTTCATCGACGGCGTCGGCTCCTGGGCGGGCTTCGTCTCGGTGGGCGTTGCCGGCGTCCTGCTCTGTCTCACGGGGCTGGTGCTGATGCGGATCCGCCGCGCGGCACGCGTCCGCTAGCAGCAATCTGCACACCAGACGACGACGGCGGCGCCCCCACCATGGGGACGCCGCCGTCGTCGTTGTGCTTGGCTTGCTTCGGGTTCAGTTCACCGGGCCGGTAAACTTTTCGCCCGGGCCCTTGCCCGGCTCGTCCGGGATCAAGGATGCTTCGCGGAAGGCGAGCTGAAGGGAACGCAGGCCGTCGCGCAAGGGGCCGGCGTGCTGCGAACCGATCTCCGGGGCTGCTGCCGTCACCAGTCCGGCCAGGGCGGTGATGAGCTTGCGGGCTTCATCCAGGTCCTTGAGGTCCTCGGCGTTGGGGTCGTCGGCCAGGCCCACCTTGACAGCGGCTGCGCTCATCAGGTGCACCGCTCCGGTGGTGATGACCTCAACGGCCGGAACCTCCGAAATATCGCGGATTTGCTGGGCCAGTCCGGCGTCGTCGCCTTCTTCGGTCCGGTCGGGTGAATTGCTGTCAGAAGTGCTCATGCTGGTAAGCTTGACACAGACCGACTGAGAGTCGCCATTTCGCCGTGGATCCACCGTGTGGAACGCAGCGCTCTGGCCAGTGAAGTCCGGCAGCTGCCACCCGATGTGCAGTTGACGGGCTGTTTCTGTAGACTTGACTTTCAGTTTGCAAGCGGAGTTCTCTCCCACCCGCGTCAGCCGTTTCCCTTCGGGGATGTTAAGTTGCCGGGTATCTGGTCGGACATTGTCCGGGACTGTTCCCGTTCAGTGCGTGCCTGTCGTTCCGGCAGGTCCCGATCTTCCGAGGCCTTCGATTGCGCCAGCAATTGGGGGCCTTCTCTTTTTGCCGGTGGAACACTAACCACAACCACAGGAGCTTTGACATTAGCGAGCCAAGAATCAATGAGCGTATCCGCGTCCCCGAGGTGCGGCTGGTCGGCCCTGCCGGCGAACAGGTAGGAATTGTCCGTATCGAGGATGCCCTGCGCCTGGCTGCCGAATCTGATCTGGATCTCGTTGAAGTTGCACCGCAGGCCAAGCCTCCGGTGTGCAAGCTGATGGACTTCGGCAAGTACAAGTACGAAGCCGCGGTCAAGGCCCGTGAGGCCCGCAAGAACCAGACCAACACGGTTCTGAAGGAAATCCGCTTCCGCCTGAAGATCGACACCCACGACTACGAAACGAAGCGCGGCCACGCCCTCCGCTTCCTGGGTGCCGGTGACAAGGTGAAAGCCATGATCCAGTTCCGCGGCCGTGAGCAGCAGCGCCCCGAAATGGGCATCCGGCTGCTGCAGCGCTTCGCGGAAGACGTCGCCGAAGTCGGTGTGGTTGAGTCCAGCCCCCGGATCGACGGCCGCAACATGGTCATGGTGATCGGTCCGCTGAAGAACAAGGCCGAGGCCAAGGCCGAAGCCCGCCGCGCCGCCCAGCGCGCCGAAGCCAAGGCCCAGAACGAGGCCAAGGCTGCGGCACGGATCGACACGTCGGGCAACGACGCTCCGCTGACGCAGACCCTCGGGGACCTGCTTCCGGCAGGACTCCTGAACCAGTCTGAGGAACAGGCGACGGAAACCCCCGTGGAGGAAACCGCCGTCGAGCAGGCCCCTGTCGAGCAGGCTCCTGTTGCAGAGGCTCCCGTTGAGGAAGCCCCGGCAGAAGAGGTGCCGGCCGAGGAAGTCCCGGCAGAAGAGGCTCCCGTTGAGGAAGCCCCCGCAGAGGAGGCTCCGGCCGAGGCGGAAGCACCCCAGCAGGTTGAGGAAGCTGCACCGGTTGAGGAAGCTCCGAAGCCTGCCGCCGCACCGAAGCCGGCAGCTGCTGCGGTTCCGAAGCCGATGGCAAAGCCTGCGGCTCCGAAGCCCGTCGCCCGTCCGGCGGCACCGAAGCCGGCCAAGCCGGCAGCGCGCAAGACCAACTAGTCACGCCGCAGGAAGCCACGCTTCCGCCCGGCACGCAAACAGCACGCCGGCCCCCCGGGGCCGGCTGCACCAAAGAACTGCAGACCCGTCTGCGGACACGTAAGGAGATCGGTTCCCATGCCGAAGATGAAGACCCACAGCGGTGCCAAGAAGCGCTTCAAGCTGACCGGTACCGGCAAGCTGAAGCGTCAGCAGGCCAACCGCCGCCACTACCTGGAGCACAAGTCCTCCGTCCTGACCCGTCGCCTCGCCGGCGACAAGATCGTCTTCAAGGGCGATGCCAAGGTCATCAAGAAGATGCTCGGCGTCTAAGTTCCACGTTTTCCGGTTGCTGCCATCCTGGCGGCACTGATTACACCACAAGCCTTCCCCGGCCGCCGCGAACAAGGCGGGCAACGGGGATAAGAATTCTGAAGGAGTACGCACGTGGCACGTGTGAAGCGGGCGGTAAACGCCCACAAGAAGCGTCGGGTCATCCTTGAACGGGCAAAGGGCTACCGCGGCCAGCGGTCCCGCCTGTACCGCAAGGCCAAAGAGCAGCTGCTGCACTCGTTTGTGTACAGCTACGGCGACCGCCGCAAGCGCAAGGGTGACTTCCGCCGCCTTTGGATCCAGCGCATCAACGCTGCATCGCGCGCCAACGGCCTGACCTACAACCGTCTGATCCAGGGCCTGAAGGCTGCTGAGGTTGAGGTTGACCGCCGCATGCTGGCCGAGCTGGCTGTGTCCGACGCCAACGCTTTCACCGCGCTGGTGAACGTGGCCAAGGCTGCCCTGCCCGCCGACACCTCCGCTCCGGCCGCCAAGGCCGAGGCTGCCCCGAAGGCTGCTGCCAAGGCTGCCGCCGCTCCGAAGGCTGCTGACAAGCCGGCCATCGAAGGTGCCGTCGCCGCCGTTGAGGGCGAAGGCGCTCCGGAAGGCTTCGAGATCAAGGGCAACGCCGAGTCCAAGAAGTACCACGTTCCGGGTTCCACCTGGTACGACGCCACCGCCGCCGAATACTGGTTCTCCACCGTTGAGGCTGCCAAGGCTGCCGGCTTCGAGCCGGCCGGCGGCGAAGCCCGCCAGCAGATCAAGAACTAGTCGCAACAGCCACTAAAGTTCTGTATATGAACGAAACCGGGCGCCCGCAAGATTTTCCGATGTCCAACCCCCGAGCCGATCGGGTCAGGGATGTCGCAAAGCTTGCAGGGCGCCCGGCCCGTTTAAAGCGCGGCCGCTTCCTCGCCGAAGGCCCGCAGGCCGTCCGCGAGGCACTCTCGCTGCACCGGGAACGCACCCTGGCGGGGGAACCCGGCGTCGTCCACGAGGTCTACGCAAGCGCTCCCTGCCTCGAGCGGCTCCCCGAACTGGCCGACCTGGCGCAGGGCCTGAACCTCCGGCTGGCCACGGACGAGGTCCTCGCCGCCATGGCCGACACCGTGAATCCCCAGGGGATCCTGGCGGTCTGCAGCTTCGTCGATGTCAGCCTGGAGTCGGTGCTCGACGCCGGTCCGCGCCTTGTGGCGGTCATGTGCCAGGTGCGGGACCCCGGAAACGCGGGGACCGTGCTGCGCGCGGCAGACGCTGCCGGCGCGGACGCGGTGGTGCTGACGGCGTCGAGCGTGGACATCTACAACCCCAAGGCCGTGCGCTCCACGGCCGGTTCGCTCTTCCACCTCCCGGTGGTCCTCGGCGCGGATATCGATGACCTCGTGGCGGCCTGTAAAGCCCGCGGCATCGGAGTGCTGGCCGCCGACGGCTACGGCACCGTGAACCTGGACAAACTGCAGGACGAGAACGCCGCACGCCGTCTGGGCGCCACGGACGTCGAGTCCGACTACGCCCTTGAAAACCCCACGGCCTGGCTCTTCGGCAACGAAGCGCAGGGCCTGTCCGATGCAGAACTCGCCCTCGCCGAACACCGGGTGGCGGTTCCGGTCTACGGCTCCGCGGAAAGCCTCAACCTCGGCACCGCGGCCACGGTCTGCCTCTACGCCAGCGCCCGCTCGCAGCAGGGAAGCTGAGCCGCACCGCAGCGGCCCGGATCGTGGTGCGCCAGCCGGCGGCCTGACGTCGCGTTGTGCACGCGGGACGTTCCTGCCGGTACGGTATTGCTTGCAGGGAAGGGGGCCGCGGGGTCCTGGCTGTTCCCCGCAATTCCCCGGATCCTGTGAAGAGGAGAAGCTTTCGTGGCTGCAAATGGCGGTACCAAGGCGATCGTGGCGGCACTGGCTGCCAACCTGACGATCGCCTTGTTGAAGTTCGTTGCATTCGTCCTGACGATGTCATCGTCCATGCTGGCGGAGGCGATCCACTCGGTGGCCGACTCCGGAAACCAGCTCCTGCTGCTCATCGGCGGCAAGCGGGCCAAGCGCGCAGCGAGCCCGGAACACCCCTTCGGCTATGGCCGCGAGCGGTACATCTACGCCTTCATCGTCTCGATCGTGCTCTTCAGCGTCGGCGGCCTGTTCGCCCTGTACGAGGCCTGGGAGAAGTTCCAGCACCCGCACGCCATCGAAGGCGACTTCTGGTGGGTCCCGCTGGCCGTCCTGGTCGGCGCTATCGTCGCCGAAGGCTTCTCCTTCCGCACGGCGATCATCGAGTCCAACCACATCCGCGGCAAGCAGAGCTGGACGAACTTCATCCGGAACGCCAAGCAGCCCGAACTGCCGGTCATCCTGCTCGAGGACTTCGGCGCCCTGCTCGGCCTGGTGTTCGCGCTCTTCGGAGTGGGCATGACGCTCCTCACCGGCAACGGCATCTGGGACGCCGCAGGCACCGGCATGATCGGCCTCCTGCTGGTGGCGATCGCCGTCGTCCTCGCGGTCGAAACGAAGTCGCTGCTGCTGGGCGAATCGGCCACGAAGGAAGACGTCGCCCGTATCACCGGAGCCATCGAGTCCGGCGGCACCCGCCTCATCCATCTCAAGACCATGCACCTCGGCCCCGAAGAGCTGCTGGTTGCCGCGAAGATCAGCGTCGGTGCCGCCGACACCGGCGAGGGCATCGCCCGTGCGATCGACGACGCCGAGAGCAGGATCCGCGCGGCGGTTCCGATCGCCAGGGTCATCTACCTCGAACCGGACATCGCCCGCGTCAACGCCTGAAGCCGCGTCAACGCCTGAAGCCGCGTCAACGCCTGACCCAGACGGCGAACCGACCGCATAGACAAAACGCCGGCCGTGCATGATGCACGGCCGGCGTTCTGTTGCACCGGACCGGGGCCAGCCGGTTCCCGCTCCGGGTCAGGCGGTCAGCGGACGCCGTCGCTCCAGCAAGCCGCTCAGCGCAGCGACGCCGAGGCCCAGCACGGCCAGGACGGCACCGACGAGGGCCGGCGCCACGTAGCCCCAACCCCAGGCGATCACCACACCGCCGAGGAAAGCGCCGAGGGCGTTGGCGACATTCAGTGCCGAGTGGTTCAGCGACGATGCCAACGAGGGCGCGTCGGGAGAGGCATCGAGCAGGCGGGTCTGCAGCGCCGGAACAAGCATCGACCCGGTTCCGCCGACCACGAAGACCATGACGAGGGCGGACCAGGCCCAGTGGGCTGCCACCGCGTAGACAACCAGGGCCAGGGCAATTGCCGGCAGCACGCGGTAGATCGTGCCCATGACGGACTTGTCCGCGATGCGGCCGCCCAGGATGTTGCCGGCCACCATGCCCAGGCCGTAGAGGGCCACCACGAGCGGGACCATGGCCTCGGGCATTCCGGCCACGAACGTCATGGTGTGTGCGATGTAGGTGTAAGTGGCGAAGAAGCCGCCGAAACCGATGATGCCGATCAGCAGGGCAAGCCAGACCTGGCCGCGCTTCAGGGCGCCGAGTTCGCGGCGGATGCTCGCACCCGGGTGGGCTGCCTCGAACGGGACGAACTTCCAGATCAGCGCCGTGGTCAGGGCTCCGATGACGCCGACCACCACGAAAAGCAGGCGCCAGCCGAAGTTCTGCCCCATCCAGGTGGCCGCGGGAACACCGATGACGTTGGCCACGGTCAGGCCGGCCATCACCATGGAGATGGCCCACCCCCTCTTGGTGGGAGCCACGAGGCTTGCCGCGATCACGGCGGCCACGCCGAAGAAAGCGCCGTGGGGGAGTCCGGAGGCGAAGCGGCTGAGCAGCATGGTGCCGTAGTCCGGGGCGATGAAGGAACTCAGGTTGGCCACACTGAGGAAAAGCATCAGACCCAGGGCAAGCTTCTTCCGCGGAAGCCGGGCACCGAGTGCAGCAAAGACGGGAGCGCCCACCACCACGCCGAGGGCGTAGGCGGAGATCAGGTTGCCGGCTTCCGGCGTGCTGATGCGCAGGCCGTGTTCGATTTCCTTGAGCAGGCCCATCATGGCGAATTCGGTGGTGCCGATGGCAAAGCCGCCCATGGCGAGGGCGAAGATGGCCAGGGCGAGGTGTCGGGTGCCGCGCTTTGGGGCGGCGGAGGGCGCTTTGGTTTGGGTCATGGTCCTGTTTCTGGCTGCGGGCCGGGCGTTCCGTCCGCTGGAGTCTGAGCGTGCGCGGAGGATAAATCAGATTTTCAAGTCTAGTGTTGTGTAACCGTGCCTGGCCCGCGTCTGTTCCCGCGGGAGCAGACTTCGGTGGGCCGCGCAGCCCGGGCGAACTAGGCTGGTGCGGTGACTTCACTCATCAGCGTCTCCGGTGCCGCCGTCGTCGACTCCCTGGAAAATCCCCGCCTCCTCCTGGTGGCGCGCCGCAGCGCGCCCCCGAAGTTCGCGGGAATGTGGGAGTTCCCCGGCGGCAAGGTGGAGGACGGCGAAAGCTTCGAGGACGCGTTGCACCGGGAACTGCGCGAAGAGCTCGGGGTCGGCGTCCGCTTGGGCTCGGAGATTCCGGCCCCCGACGAGGCCGGATGGCCTTTGAACGAGCGGGCCGTCATGCGGGTCTGGTTCGCTGAGTTGCTCGACGGCGAGCCGCGCCCCCTCGAAGACCACGACGAACTGCGCTGGGTTCCCTTGGAGGACGGCGTAGAGGCCCTGGGCCTGCCCTGGATACCGGCGGACTTCCCAATCGTGCGGGCCTTGCTGGATCAGGTGGCCGCCAAGGCCTGAACGGGGCGGCTGGAAAAGGGCGGCTGGAAAAGGACGGCTAGAAAAGGGTGGCCTGTTCCGTGGAGAATGCCTGCGGTTCCGGGTGTGCCTGCCGGGCATCAGCCATGCGGCTGTGATTACGGGCGTGGCGGTGGCTGAATCCGCTGCTTGCGGTGAATCCGTGGCGGGCCTTGAAATACCTGACCCGTCCGGCGAGCCACTCGCGGTATTCCTTCGGCGGGTAGGCGCCCTTCGAATAGAGCTGGAGGTACCGGTCAGTCAGTTCTGGATGGTTCGCAGCCAGCCATTGCATGAACCATTCCTTGGTCCCCGGCTTCAAGTAGAGTGCCCCGGCGGTCACCCCGGTGGCGCCCGCCGAGGACAATGCGCTGAAGAGTGCTTCAAGGGCGTCGTCGCTGTCGCTCAACCAGGGAAGGATCGGCATCGCCATGACGCCGCAGGGCAGCCCGGCGTCGCGGAGCCGGGCAATGAGCTTCAGCCGCGCACGGGGTGCCGGGGTGCCGGGCTCGACGGCGGCGGCCAGGGCCTCGTTCATCGTGGCCAGGGAGATGCCGAGGTCCACGGGAACCTGGCTGGCAGCGTGTTTGAGCAGCGGGATGTCCCGCGACAGCAGGGTCCCCTTGGTGAGGATTGAAAACGGCGTACCGGAATCAGCCAGCGCCCGGATGATTCCCGGCATGAGCTGATAGCGGCCTTCGGCGCGCTGGTACGGATCGGTGTTGGTGCCAAGAGCCACCTGGTGATGACCCCAGGATGGCCGGGCGAGTTCCTTGCGCAGGACCTCGGCGGCATTGATCTTGACCACTACCTGTGAATCGAAATCCCGGCCTGCGTCGAATTCCAGGTAGGTGTGGGTCTTGCGGGCAAAGCAGTACACACAGGCGTGGCTGCAGCCCCTGTAGGGGTTGATGGTCCATTCGAACGGCATGCGGGAACCGGCAGCCACCTTGTTGAGCACTGATTTTGCCGTGACCTCATGGAAGGTGACCCCGGAGAATTCGGGAGTAGAGACGGAACGCACAAGCCCGGCCAACGGAAGCAATGCCTCAGGAGCAGGGGCAGCCCTGGAAGCACTGCTTCCGCCGGCCTCTCCGTTGTCCAATCCGCGCAGCTCCGGTCCAGGGAGTTCCGGTTCGGGCATCGGTGAAAGTGCCTGTGCGTCCCATCTCATGGATCCATTCGAATATATGTTCGAATTTAAGTCAAGGAAGCCGTGCGCCCCCCGTGTGGGCCACGCCGCTAGGGTTCCCTGGGCGAGCGCAGCGAGCTCAGGGTGGCGGTGGGGACTAGCCTTGGTGACATGATCCTTCTGAGCGGTTTCGAGCCTTTCGGCGGCGATCCCACCAACCCGTCCTGGGGTGCGGTTCAGGCTGCGCGCGACATCCTCCGTGCGGAGGGGTTCGACGTCGAGGCCGTCGAGCTGCCGTGCGTCTTCGGGGAGTCTGTGCATGCGCTCCTCCTGGAAATCGCACGGCTGCGCCCGGAGCTGGTAATCAGTGCCGGACTGGCCGGCGGACGCGACAGGCTTTCCTTGGAGCGCGTGGCCATCAACTGCGACGACGCCCGGATCCCGGACAACGCAGGAAACCGCCCCGTCGACGAGGAAGTCGTCCCGGGAGGCCCGGCCGCCTATTTCAGCACCCTTCCCGTGAAAGCGGCGTTGCGCGCCCTGCAGATCGCGGGAGTGCGGGCAGAGGTTTCGCAGACCGCCGGAACGTACGTGTGCAACCACGTGTTCTACGGGCTCATGCACCACCTCGCCACGGACGTGTCCGGCACGCGCGGCGGTTTCATCCACGTACCGCGGGAGGCCACAGCGGGCACCGCGGGCGGCATGTCCCTGCAGGACATGGGCGAGGGGATCGCCGTCGTCGTCCGCGCGGCCCTGGCGACAGCGCAGGATCTGAAGGTCTCCGCGGGCGCCATCGACTAACGCCGGTCAGGGTGCCAGCAGCTCCCACGTCACCACGACGTTCGCCGATACCGCCACCGTCCCCGGCTCGATGGCGACCCCCTCCACGGCAAAGGTGCGGGCCATATCGCGCGCAGCCGGGACGGGCATCCCGTGCCCGGGGCGCTGCTCGATCGACAGCACCTGCCCCAGCCGGGAGGCGGCCAGGCCGGCGAAGCGCCGGGCCTTGACCTCCGCGTCATGCCAGGCCGCGTCCTGCGCCATCGCCGCCACCGCGGAAGCGTCCTTGAAGCCCTGCTCGATCCCGTTGATCCGCACGCTGTTGCCGCCCGCCGAAATCGCGGCGGAAATCGCCGCAGGCGCCAGCTGCGGCGGGCCCAGCCGGGCCACCAGATCCGTGGACGCCACATACCCGGTGACCTTCTGTCCCTGGTTCTCCACCCAGACCACGTCCGGCCGCAGGTTCAGTCCGCTCGTGCGGAGGTCGCCGTCGGCCACGCCTTGCCGGCGGAGCGCTTCGGTGACGTTGAGCGCGACGCCGGCAGCGTCGTCGTACGCGCGCGCTGCGGTGTCCTGGCGGACCTCGACGGCGAGGGTCAGGGTGAGCAGGTCCGGAACCGCTTCGGCGGTGCCGTCTCCCGTCACGGTGATGCTGCGGGTCATGTCTTGCCTCGATTCGTTGTGCCGCTCCGGTTTCCCGGGCCGGGACCTTGCCTGTCAGGGTAGCCGCCGGCGGCGAGTCCGGCGTGCCGTTCGAAGAAGTTGGCGGTGCCGGGATTGCCGGTGCGCAGCATTGACCATCCGGCGCACAGGAAATACAGGACGAGGAACGGCAGGCCCAGGCACCAGGCATACTGCGTGCTGTGCCGCTCCTCGTGGCCCAGCAGCACGGGATCCTGGCCGGCGCTCGCGGTCCCCGCCCGGTAGAGCACCACATTCCCGACCGTAAAGGCGGGAGCATGCGGCAGTCCCCAGCGGTAGCCGGCGGCGATGGTGAGCCCCCGTGGACCGGCGCTGCACCGGGCACCCGCAACCCGGGCGAGCAGCAGGCCCAGGGGAGTGGAGAGGTTCAGTGCGTTGGCGATCCGGCGGAGCCGTTGCCCGGGAGTCATGAGGCCATGCTAGCGCCGCCCCCTTGGCCGGGTCCGCAGGCAAAGCTACTCTGATCCTGCAAACACCAGGAACCCTTGGTGGTTGGATGATCGGGGGGAATTATGCGGCTGAAACGTGCCGTCGCCGCCATCGCTGTTCTGGTGGCCGTGCTCTTTGCGCTGACGGGTTGTTTCAAGGTCAACATGGCCATCAATGTCCACAGCGAGAAGAGCGTCGACTATGAAGTGGTTTACGCGCTCCAGAAGGACGTCCTGAAAGGCAAGTCCTTCGACGAATTCATGAAGTCGAACAACGGATCCGCGGACATGGCCATCCCCGAGGGGGCGAAGGTCGAGGATTTCGAAGACGCCAAGTACAAAGGGAAGCGGATCACCGCCGCCAACATCGACCCCGCCAAGATCGCCGAGGCCGAAAAGGACTCCACCAACAAGCTGACCTTGGTCAAGGACGGCGACTTCTACGTCCTGACCATGGGAAACCTTTCCAATGACTCCAGCGACCCGCAGGGCGCGCAGATCGCCAAGGCCATCTTCGATGAAGCCGTGCTGAAGGTGACCTTCCCGGGGAAGGTCGTGGAAGCCAGCGGAGCGAAGATTGACGGCAACACGGCCACGGTCGACTTCCTGGCCACCGATGCCAAGGAGATCAGGATCAAGGCCGAAAGCTCCGCGGGGTTCCCCATCCCGATGTGGGCACTGTGGGGCGGCATCGCCCTGATTGTCGTGATTGCCGGAGCGATCCTGCTGTTCGTGCTGCTGTCCCGCCGCAAGGCCCAGCCCGCCTCGGCAGGAGGACCACTGCCCGACGGCGGACCGGTGCTGCCAGGCGGACCGGTTCCCCCAGGCGGGCCGGTTCCCCCAGGCGGGCCGGTTCCCCCCGGCGGACCGGTGCCGTCGGGCGGCGGCGCGCCGGTGCCGGGCGCACCGCCGGCCGTGGCGCCGTCGTGGCCTGCGCCGTCGTGGCCCGCGCCCACTCCGGCCGCCCCACCGGCAGCCCCACCGCCTGCAGTCCAGCCGCCCCCGCCGCCCCTGCCGGGCCACCCGCCCGCGCAAGCGGATCCACCGCAACCGGGCCAGGACGGACCTGCCTGAATAGCGGACCGGTTGAATCCCGGTCGCGGCGTTCAACTAGACTGGGGGGTAATGCCTGCCGGATGATCCGGTGAGCATTGCCCTTTTGTCTTTGCCGCGCTGCGTGCCGGCCGAGAACACTTCCGACTCGTAGCTAAGAACAGTAGATGACTGACACTTTGCCGGGCGCCGCCATCCCGAACCCGCTGGATGAGGCCGCCATCACTGCCGCCGTCGAGGCCGCCGTCGCCGCCATTGCCGCCGCATCCTCGCTCGAAGAACTCAAGGCCGTCCGCCTGGCCCACACGGGGGAGAAGTCGCCCCTGAGCCTGGCCAACCGCGAAATCGGTGGCCTTGCCAAGGAGCACAAAGCCGCCGCCGGCAAGCTCATGGGCGCCTCCCGCGGCCGCGTCAACCAGGCCCTCACCGCCCGCACCGCGGAACTCGAAGCCGAGAACGACGCCCGCATACTGGTCGAAGAGACTGTGGACGTCACGGCCGCCCCGCGCCGCCGCCGCGCCGGTGCCCGGCACCCGCTGTCCACTCTGCAGGACCGTGTGGCGGACATCTTTGTGGGCATGGGTTGGGAGATCGCCGAAGGCCCCGAGGTCGAGTCCGAATGGTTCAACTTCGACGCCCTGAACTTCAAGCCGGACCACCCGGCCCGCGAAATGCAGGACACCTTTTTCGTGGAGCCGCCCGAAGCCCACCTGCTCATGCGTACGCACACCTCCCCGGTGCAGGTGCGTTCCATGCTGGAACGCGACGTTCCCATCTACGTGCTGTGCCCGGGCAAGGTGTTCCGCACCGACGAGCTCGACGCCACGCACACCCCGGTCTTCCACCAGTTCGAAGGCCTCGCCATCGACAAGAACCTGAGCATGGCGGACCTCCGCGGCACCTTGGAGCATTTCGCGCGCCAGATGTTCGGTGACGAAGCCCAGATCCGGCTGCGCCCGAACTACTTCCCGTTCACCGAACCGTCCGCCGAGCTGGACATCTGGCACCCCGGCGCCAAGGGCGGGCCCCGCTGGATCGAATGGGGCGGCTGCGGCATGGTCAACCCCAACGTGCTCCGCGCCGCCGGCATCGATCCGGAGGAGTATTCAGGTTTTGCCTTCGGCATGGGCATCGAGCGGACCCTCATGTTCCGCAACGAGGTCAGCGACATGCGCGACATGATCGAAGGCGATGTACGTTTCAGCGAGCACTTCGGGATGGAGATCTAACAGTGCGTATCCCCCTTTCCTGGCTGCGCGAGTTCGCGCAGGTACCGGCCGGCGCCTCGGCCGAAGACGTCATGACGGAGCTCGTCAAGGTCGGCTTTGAAGAAGAAGCCGTCCACCGGCCCACGGACGCCCTGCAGGGCCCGGTCGTCGTCGGACAGGTCCTGAGCCTGGTCAAGGAACCGCAGTCCAACGGCAAGACCATCAATTGGTGCCAGGTCCGCGTGGTCCCCGAGGGCCAGGAGCAGACCCTCACCGGCAAGGGCATCGACCCTTCCGGCGTGCAGGGCATCGTCTGCGGCGCCCACAACTTCGTGGAAGGCGACAAGGTGGTGGTCACCCTCCCCGGTGCCGTGCTGCCCGGCGACTTCCACATCTCCGCACGCAAGACCTACGGGCACCTGTCCGCGGGCATGATCGCCTCCGTCCGCGAACTCGGCATCGGCGAGGACCACGACGGCATCCTGGTGCTGTCCCGGATCGGCCTCGACCCCGAAATCGGCACCGACGCGATGGAACTGCTTGGCCTCTACGACCAGGCCGCCGAAATCAACGTCACCCCGGACCGCGGCTACGCCTTCTCCATCCGTGGCGTGGCCCGCGAATACGCCCACGCCACCGGCACCTCCTTCACGGACCCGGCCTCGCTGGTGAACGCCCCGGCTGAGCTCTCCGGCGGTTACGGCGTCAAGCTCAACGACGACGCACCCATCTACGGCAAGCCCGGCTGCGACCGCTTCGTCGCCCGCACCGTGCGCGGCGTGGACGCCACCCGCCCGACCCCGCAGTGGATGGTGTCCCGGCTCCGCCTGGCTGGCATCCGCTCCATCTCCCTGCCGGTGGACATCTCCAACTACGTCATGCTCGAGCTCGGCCAGCCGAACCACTGCTACGACCTGGACAAGCTCTCCGGCGACATCGTGGTGCGCCGCGCCGCCCCCGGCGAGAAGATCCTCACCCTGGACGGCAAGGAACGCGCGCTCGACGTCGAAGACCTGCTGATCACCGACGATTCCGGAGCGATCGGGATCGCCGGCGTCATGGGCGGGGCCAACACCGAAGTGTCCGACTCGACCACGAACATCCTGGTCGAGGCCGCCCACTTCGACGAGGTCTCCATCGCCCGCGCCCGCCGCCGCCACAAGCTGCCGTCCGAAGCCTCCAAGCGCTTCGAACGCGGCGTTGACTGGCAGCTTGCCGGGGTCGCCGCGCAGCGCGTGGTGGACCTGCTGGTGGACCTCGCAGGAGGCACCGCCGACGAGGCGGGCACCGACGTCGGAACCGCGCCGGAAACCGCCACGATCGAGCTTCCCGCAAGTTTCCCGGCCGAGCGCATCGGCATCGACTTCAGCGAGGAGCAGATCATCGGCTGCCTCGAAGACCTGGGTGCCGCCGTCGAGAAGATGGAGAACGGTTATCGGGTCACGGCACCGAGCTGGCGCCAGGACCTCGAGACCAAGGAAGACCTGTCCGAGGAAATCGCGCGCCTGGTGGGCTATGAGAACATCCCGGCCACCCTGCCCGTGGCCCCTCCCGGACGCGGGTTCACCCGTGCGCAGCAGCAGAAGCGCCGCGTGGTCCAGGCCCTGGCCGACGCCGGCCTCACCGAGGTGCTCTCGTACCCCTTCGTGTCCAAGGCCGCCAATGACACCTTCGGTGTGGCTGAGGAAGGCGCCGAACGCACCGCGATCAAGCTGGCCAACCCGATCAGCGAAGAGCACGGTTACCTGCGCACGTCCGTGCTGCTCGGACTGATCGAGGCCGCCCGCCGCAACCTGTCCCGCGGCTTCCGCGACCTCGCGCTGTACGAATCCGGCCTGGTGTTCCTGCCGGACGGCAAGCTCGGCACGGAGTCCATTCCGCCGCTGGGCTCCAAACCCGCGCCCGAGGTCCTGGATGGACTGTTCGACGGCGTCCCGGACCAGCCGCTGCACCTCGCCGCCCTGATGTGCGGCCACGATTCGCCCGCAGCCGCCGGGCACGCCCCGCGGCAGTGGGACTGGGCTGACGCCCTCGACGCCGCCCGCCTGGTGGGCGACGTGCTCGGCGTCGAGCTTGTGGTCAGCCAGGGCAGCCACCAGGCCTTCCACCCCGGTCGCGCCGCGCAACTTGCGCTGCGCTCGGGCGAAGTGGTGGGCTACGCCGGCGAACTGCACCCGAAGCTGCTCGCCGCCCACGACATGCCCGCCCGCTCGGTGGCCATGGAACTGGACGCGGACGCCATCTTCGAAGCCGCCGCCGACGTGATCGTCGCCAAGCACATCTCCGGATTCCCCGTCGCCACCCAGGACGTCGCCCTGGTGGTTCCTCAGGATGTGCCGGCGGATGCCGTCCTGGCCGCGCTCCGTGAAGGTGCCGGTGAACTGCTCGAGGACGTGGCACTGTTCGACGTGTACGTGGGCAAGGGCATCGAGGATGGAAAGAAGTCCCTCGCCTTCGGCCTGCGCTTCCGGGCGACGGACCGCACCCTCACCGCCGACGAAGCATCGGAGGCCCGCGAGGCCGCCGTCGCCGTCGCCGCAGAGCGCTTCGGAGCCGTGCAGCGCTGACCGCGCGCAGGACTGACCCGCCTTCGAAAGGACCCTTGGACCATCCGGCCCAAGGGTCTTTTCCATTTTCCAGCAACTGAAAGGGACCCATGAACAAGCAGAAAACCGGCCGGCTGCTCGCCGCCGCAGTACTCGCGGCTACCACCGGCGTCTGCGGAACCGCCGCCGCAGCGGAACCGGAACCGGCAGGAACCGCTGACCCAGGAACCGGCAGCGTCCAGCCCGTCCCGCACAGAGTGGACCCGGCGAGGACCTCCTGGCCGGCCGCGTCCCCGCTCGCCGACCACTACACCCTCCCTGCGCCGTTCAAACGAGGCGGTGCCTCGACGAAGTCGGTGATCGGTCCCGACGGCAGGACCCAGGTCACCAACACCACCTCGGCCCCCAGCAGCTCGATCGTGCAGATCGAATTCAACGCCGGCTCGATCTGCTCCGGCGCGCTGATCTCCGACGACACGGTGCTCACCGCCGGGCACTGCGTGCACCGGGGCGGCACGGGCTCGGCCAACGACTACTCCTGGGGAATCCGGGTGGTGCCGGGCCGCAACGGTTCGAGCGATCCCTACGGCAGCTGCGGGGCCACGGAACTCTACACGGACCAGCGCTGGATCGATTCGGCCAACACCAACGCGGACTGGGGAGTCATCAAACTCAACTGCACCGTGGGCAACGCCGCCGGCTGGCTGGGCTACAGCGGAACCACCGGCAGCCTGTACGGGTCGACGGTTACCGTGCGCGGCTACCCGGGCGATAAGCCGCGCGGCACCATGTGGACCATGACGGGCTCGGTGTCCTCCACCCAGGCGGAGAAGGTGTTCTATCAAATGGACACCTCCGGCGGCCAGAGCGGCGCTCCCGTCTACAACAGCTCCACCTCGATCGTGGCGGTCCACACCAACGGCGGTTCCACCAACTCCGGCACCAGGATCACCCCGGCGCTGGCCGGCTACCTCGACACTGTTAAGTAAGACGCTGTCATCAGGACGGCACGAGCGAAGGGCGGTGCGGAGATGGACGGACTGGCCCTGCGCCTGGAAGCGCTCGACGCCGTAGCGGCGCCTTCCGCCGTCATGGCTACGGTGTTGCGCAGCGCGGCCGGGGAGAGGGCGGCAGCTTACGTGCACGAGCGGGACAAGGCCGCCTTCCTCGCCGGTCGGGCGGCCCTGCAGCTGTTCGCCGCCCGCCTTCTGGACGTGGACCCCGCGCGGCTGGCGCCCCGCTACGACTGTCCGCAATGCGGGCCGGCCGCCGGCCACGGCCGGCCGTCGTTCCTTCTCGACGGCGGACCCGCACCGCTGCTGCTCAGCGCCTCGCGGTCGTCCGGCTGGGTGCTGCTTGCCGGCGTCGTGCACCCGCAACCGGACCTGGCGCTGGGAGTGGACCTGGAAGACAGCGGCAGGCTCTTAGCTTTCGGCGCAGCCGGTTTCGACGCCGTAGCGCTGGGCGGCCGCGAACAACGCTGGGTCCTGGGGCTCGCCGAACGGGAGCGGAACCGGGGCCGGGCACGGCTGTGGGCACGGAAGGAAGCGTGGCTGAAGCGCAGCGGCGAAGGCCTTCGCCGGGACCCGGCCACCGTGGATGTGCTGGACCTCCCGGGCCTGGCCGACCTCGCGTTGGACGGGACGGACCCCGGCGTCGAACTGGCGGCGACGGTGCCCGGAACCCTGATTGCAGCCGTCGCCCTCTGCTAGCTGGGCGCGGGACACGTCAGGGGAGCGGCGGCAGGGCCTTGATGTAGAGCCAGGGCTCCAGGACGGCGGCGCAGTCCAGGCCCGGCACGCAGCTGTCCGCGGTGGCCACGAACTGTTCGGTGGACACCGAACCGTGCTTGAAGTCCGCCGTCCAGCGGCGGAGCAGGCCGAAGAACGCCTCGTCGCCGCAGGCCGTCCGCACGGCGTGCAGGGCCAGGGCGCCGCGCTTGTAGACCCGGTCATCGAACATGAGCCTGGGACCGGGATCGCCCACCAGCAGGTCCTGGGCTTCGCCGGCGAGCTTTCGGTGCGCCGCCGCCGCCCGCTCAGCCAGGGGCATCACCCGGGCCTCCTCGGACCATATCCATTCGGCGTAGCAGGCGAAGCCTTCGTGCAGCCAGATGTCCTTCCAGCTGGACACCGTCAATGAGTTCCCGAACCACTGGTGCGACAGCTCATGGGCGATCAGCCGCTGCGATTCCCACTCCTGCCCCAGGTGGTTGCGGCCGAAGATCGAAAGCGTCTGGGCCTCCAACGGGATCTCCAGCTCGTCCTCGGTGACCACGGCCGTGTATTCCTGGAACGGGTAGGGGCCGAAACAGTCCACGAAGGTGCGCATCATGTGCCGCTGCCGGGCCAGGCCTTCACGGGCAATGGCCGCCATGAGCGGGGTGGCCGCGAGGTACTGCGGGACCGCGGCGGGCCGGGGCGCGGCGGCGTGGTGCAGCGTCTCCGCCTCGGGGGAGAGCGGGTGCAGCTCGTAGCGGCCGATCTGCACCGTGGCCAGGTACGTCGGCATCGGTTCGAGCTGCTCGTACACCCAGGTTTCGCGGCTGGACTTGCGGCTGCGGGAAATGAGGCGCCCGTTGCAGACCACCCGGTAGTTGTCGTCCGTGGTGACGCTGATCAGGTAGCTGGACTTGTGCCGCGGGTGGTCGTTGCAGGGGAACCAGGACGCGGCGCCGTTCGGCTGCCCGGCGACCAGCACGCCGTCGTCCAGTTCCTCCCAGCCGACCTCTCCCCACAGGCCCCGCCGCGGCCTCGGGTTGCCCTCGTAGCGAACCTCCACGGTGAAGGACTGCTGCGCCTTCAGCCGCTCCTTGGGGGTGATGACCAGGTGCTCACCCCGGGAGCCGAACTTGGGCGGCTTCTTCCCGTCCACCAGCACCTTGGCTGCTTTGAAGCCCACCAGGTCGAGCACGATCTGCTGGGTATCCCGCAAGGCGACGCAGCGCAGCAGCGCGCGTCCGTTGAGCCGGTTGCTGCCGAGGGCGTAGTCCAGGTCGAGCTCGTAGCGTTCCACCCGGAAGTCCAGGCTTCCGTGCTGCAGGGTGTAGCGGTCTGCCGCGGTCTCCGGGCTGGGGGCTGTCTCGTTACGGGTCATGGTGCTACGGTACCGGCCGCACGGCCCGCGCCTTACGGCCCCGCCCAGGGGCTGACGGGGTTGCCCATCCAGTAGCTCCCCGCCGGGACGGCCTCGCCGCGCATCACCAACGACGCCGGACCCACGGTTCCGCCTTTGCCGATGCTGGCCTGCGGGAGGATGACGCCGTGCGGGCCCATGGTGGCGCCGTCCGCGAGGACCACGGTATCGATCGCCATGATGCGGTCGTGGAACAGGTGCGTCTGCACCACGCAGCCGCGGTTCACGGTGGAACTCCGGCCGAGGCTCACCAGGTCGGCCTCGGGCAGCCAGTAGCTCTCGCACCAGGTGCCGCGGCCGATCGTCGCGCCGAGGCCGCGCAGCCACCACACCAGGGCGGGCGTGCCGGCGGCGGCGCGGGCGAACCAAGGGGCGCTGACCATTTCGATGAAGGTGTCCACCACCTCGTTGCGCCAGATGAACGGGCTCCACAGCGGATGTGCACCGGCTTTGATCCGGCCCACCAGCAGCCATTTCGCCACCACGGAACTGAGAGCGGCCGCGGCGCCGGCCAGCAGCATCACCACCCCGCCCAGGAGGGCGGCTACCCAGTAGGAGGTGCCGGACGCGATCCAGTCGAACGTCAGCATGATCCCGACGGCGACGCCCACCGTCAGCATGACCGGCAGCAGGCGGCAGAGTTCCCACAGACCGCGCCGGGTTTTCAGGGAAAGCGAGGGGTTGAAGGTGAGGCTCTTGTCGGCGTCGACCACGGTGCGGCGGAGCCGCACCGGAGGGCTGCCCAGCCATGAGGTGCCGGACTTCGCCTTGGCCGGGGTGGCGGACAGCACGGCCACGAGGGAGTTCTTGGGCACGCTGCGGCCGGCGGCGGTCATTCCCGAGTTGCCCAGGAAGGAGCGCTTGCCGATCTTGGCCGGGGCGATCTTGATCCAGCCGCCGCCAAGTTCATACGAGGCCACCATGGTGTCGTCGGCCAGGAACGCACCGTCCCCGATCGTCGTCATCTTCGGCAGGAGCAGCACCGTTGACGCTTCGACGTTCCGGCCCACCGTGGCCCCGAGCAGGCGAAGCCACAGCGGCGTGAACAGGCTGGCATAGATCGGGAAGAGCAAGTCGCGCGCCAGGTCCAGTACCCGTTCCGTGGCCCAGACCTGCCAGCCGGCGCGGCTGTGGACCCGGTAGTAGCCCTCCTTGAGGCCCAGGCCGAGCAGGCGCGTCACGGCCAGGATCAGCAACATGTTGCACAGGAACCAGGCCAGCGCCGCGAAGGGCACCGAAAACAGCAGTTCGGGCAGGGCCGCCTGCAGCGATGACTTGCCGCGGACGAAGGCCAGCACCACCAGGGCGCCAACGAACGCCGATGCGTAGGGGATCAGGGCAAGCAGGGCGGAGGCTCCGGCGAAGGCCGCGAACCAGGAGCGCCGGATGAAAAGAGAGATGGCCGGAGCTTCGGGCCATTCGTTCTTCGCCTTGCCGAGGCGTTCGGCCGGCGAACCTGCCACCAGGTGGCCGGCCTTGACCGTGCCGAGCACAGCGGATCCGGCTTCGACGCGCGCACCGGCGCCGATGCTGGTGCCGGGCATGAGCGTGCTCCGGGCGCCGACGGTGGCGCCGGGACCGATATGGATCTCGCCGATGTGCACCGAATCGCCGTCGATCCACCAGCCGGAGAGGTCCACCTCGGGTTCGATGTTGCTGCCGCTGCCCAGGGTCAGCAGGCCGGTGACCGGTGGAACCGAGTGCAGGTGCACGTTGTTGCCGATCTTCGCGCCCAGGGCCCGGGCGTAATAGGGGACCCAGGGGGCGCTTGCCAGGCTGACGGCGCCAGCCAGGTCCTGGACCTGCTCGGCCAGCCACAGGCGCAGGTGCACCTTTCCGGCGCGGGGGTAGCTGCCCGGCTTGAGCCCGCGCAGCAGAATCCGGGCCGCCCCGACGGCGATCGCCATCCGCCCCAGCGGGCTGACGAACACCAGCCAGGACGCCAGGATCCACCACCACGACACGACGGGTGCTGCCGTGAATCCCGCAAAGTCGGCCAGCAGCCGGTTGCCGGCCATCAGGTAGGTCAGCCAGCGCATGCCGGTGAGGATGTTCAGGACGATGCCCATCAGCGTCTGGAACAGCTGCGACTTCGGCGCGGTGGGACGCACCGGGCGGTCGACGGCGGGCGCCGGGGTGCCGCCGTCGGGCAGCGACTGGCGGGCCGCCTCGATGAGGGCGCCGACGCGCGGTGTCGCGTAGATTTCGGCCACCGTTATGGTGGGGTAGCGGACGCGCAGGGCCGAGACGAGCTGCGCCGCGGCGAGGGAGCCGCCGCCGTAGGCGAAGAAGTCCGCGTCCAGGGAGGTCACGGGGGAGCCGAGGACGGACTCCCACTGCTCCACGATCCAGGCCGCGTCTTCGGCGAGGTTCAGCGGTGCCTTGTCCGTATCGGCGGCCGCGGCGCCGGGCAGCGGCCAAGGGAGGGCGTGCCGGTCCACCTTGCCGCTGGTCTTGGTGGGCAGCGAATCCACCACCGCCAGGAGCGGAACGAGCGCGGCTGGCAGGCTCTCCGCCAGGAGGGCGCGGGCCTCGGCCAGGTCGATTCCTGCCGAGTCGGGCTCCACGGCTTCCGCGGGCGCGAGGTAACCCACCAGGATCTGGTTCCCGGCCGCTGTCGTGCGCACCGCGGCGGCAGCCCCCGCGATCCCCGGCAGTGCCTGGAGGGCGGCGTCGACTTCGCCGAGTTCGATCCGGCGGCCGCCCAGTTTTACCTGCTCGTCGGCGCGGCCCTGGAAGATGAGGCCTTCACGTTCGTAGCGCACCAGGTCGCCCGAACGGTACGCGCGGTCCCAGCCCAGCGACGGCATCGGCGCATACTTCTCGGCGTCCTTGGCCGGGTCCAGGTAGCGGGCCAGCCCGACTCCGCCGATGATCAGTTCGCCGGTTCCGCCCTCGGGCACCGGAACACCGGCAGAGTCGACGACGGCGAGGTCCCAGCCGTCCAGCGGCAGCCCGATCCGCACGGGGCCGGGTCCGCCGAGGGGAGCAGCGCAGGCTACGACGGTTGCTTCCGTGGGCCCGTAGGTGTTCCAGACCTCCCGGCCGTCCACGGCCAGGCGTTCGGCCAGCTCCGGCGGGCACGCCTCGCCGCCGAAGATCAACAGCCGGACGTTCTCCAGCGCTTCGGCCGGCCACAGGGCAGCCAGGGTGGGCACGGTGGACACCACCGAGATGCCGTGGTTGATCAGCCACGGGCCGAGGTCCATGCCGGAACGGACCAGGGCGCGCGGCGCGGGGACGAGGCAGGCGCCGTGCCGCCAGGCCAGCCACATTTCCTCGCAGGAGGCGTCGAAGGCCACCGAGAGGCCCGCGAGAACCCGGTCCTGCGTGCCGATCGGTTCCTCCTGCAGGAACAGCCGCGCCTCGGCGTCCACGAAGGCGGCCGAGGAACGGTGCTGCACGGCCACCCCCTTGGGGGTGCCGGTGGAACCGGAGGTGAAGATGATCCAGGAGTCGTCGTCCAGGCCGGGTTTCCGCGGTGCCGGGAAGGGTGCAGGGCGTTCGCCGAAGACCTCCACGGCCAGGCCGCCGGTCACGATGCCGTCAACCTTGGCTTCGCCGAAGACCAGCCGGGCCCGCTCGTCGGGGTCGTCCGCGTCCACCGGGACGTAGGCAGCGCCCACCAGCAGGATGCCGAGGATGGCCACGTAGAGTTCGTTGCGGCCCGAGGGGATCCGGACGCCGATCTTGTCGCCGGCGCCCAGGCCCCGGCGGTGCAAGGTCCGGCCGAAGGCACGGACCGACTTGAGGAGTTCGGCGTAGCTGAGTGATTTGCTGCCGTCGTCCAGCGCCGAGGCCTCGGGGAAGCGGCGGGCGGTGGCTTCGAGAATGTCCACCAGCGTGCGCTGCGGGGGTGCCGCGGCAGCGCCGGGAAGCTGCGGAAGGAAGGCGCCGCCCGTCATGGCCGGGTCGGGGGCCTCCGTGTATTGCTCCTGTGTCACTTCAAGATCTTTGCCTACGAAGATGAACAAACGGTGACACAATCCGTGTCCGTGTCACTGTGCCGTCACATGTGCCGGGCCCCCTCCGGGGGCCGTCGGGGCCCGCCGGGCCGCTGGAACTCAGGGAATCAGCAGCACCTTCCCGGTGGTCTTGCGGGCCTCGAGGTCGCGGTGTGCCTGGGCGGCCTCGGACAGCGGGTAGCGGCCGCCGATCCGGACCTTGAGCGTGCCCCTGGCGGCGGCGTCGAAGAGTTCGGCCGAGCGCCAGTGCCGTTCCTGCGCGTTCTGCAGGAAGTGGACCAACGTCGGGCGGGTGAGGGTGAGTGAGCCGCCGGCGTTCAGCCGTTGCGGGTCGAAGGGCGGAACGGGGCCGGACGCCGCACCGTAAAGGACAAGTGATCCGCGCAGGCGCAGGCTCTCCAAGGAGGCGTCGAAGGTGTCCTTGCCGACACCGTCGAAGACGGCGTGCACGCCTTCGCCGTCGGTCAGTTCGCGGACCTTCCGCTCGAAGCCGTCATAGCGGAGAACGACGTCGGCGCCCGCCTCCAGGGACAGCGCCTCCTTTTCGTCCGTGGACACCGTGGTGATGACCCGGGCGCCGCGGGCCTTGAGCAGCTGGGTCAGGATGAGGCCCACGCCGCCCGCGCCGGCGTGGGCGAGCACCGTCTGGCCCGGCTCTACCCGGAAGGAGTTGTTCATGAGGTAGTGGGCGGTCATGCCCTGCAGCGGCAGGGCGGCCGCGGTGAAGTCGTCGACGCCGTGCGGAACCGGCAGCGCCTTCTGCTCGTCGATCACGGTGTACCCGGCATAGCTCCGGGAGCCTTCCGCCGTGGCCACCCGGTCGCCGACGCTGAAGAGTTCAACGCCGTCGCCGACGGCCTCGACCGTTCCGGAGCATTCCGCGCCGGGCACGAAGGGGAAGGTCACCTTGTAGGCGCCGGTGCGCTGGTAGATCTCGCTGAAGTTGACGCCCGTGGCGGCGACTTTGACCAGGAGCTGGCCGGCCCCCGGAACGGGAACCTCCGCCTCACGGTATTCGAGTACGTCGGGTCCTCCGGGTTGCCGGGCAATGATGGCGTGCGTCATGGCTCTCCTTTGCTCCGGGCAGGTCTTTCCGCGCCCGGTCCACCTAACCCATCCTAGGGAGGCTGTCTGGGAACGCGCCCGCAAGATGTCGCAGGGCGTCCGACCGGGCGGCAAGGAAGCGGCTCGTGTGACCCCCGATCAGCGGCGCCCGTGCACGGAAGCGACGGGGCAGTCGAAGCCGCGTCCTGCCGAAAGGCCTACTTCGTTGAGGTAGCGGACCACGATGCCGTAGGACTCCAGGAGCGTGGTTTCCGTGTAGGGGATCGAGTGCGTTGCGCAATAGCTGCGGACGACCGCGGCGGCGCGGTGGAGCTGCGGGCGCGCCATGTCCGGGAAGAGGTGGTGTTCCACCTGCCGGTTGAGACCGCCCAGCAGGAAATCCATGAATCTGCCTCCGGAAATGTTCCGGGATGTCAGGACCTGCCGGCTGAGGAAGTCCACCCGGCTGTCCGCGGGCAGCACGGGCATGCCCTTGTGGTTCGGGGCGAAGGAGGCGCCCATGTAGAAGCCGTACACCACGATCTGCACGCCGAGGAAGGCGAAGGCCATGCCCAGGGGCAGGAAGGTGAAGGCAAGCACCGGAAGGGCGAGGAGGCGGGCCATGAGTATGGGCGCTTCCACCCAGCGGTGCCGGACCTTGTCGCGGCTCAGGACAAAGCGGATGGAGTCGAACTGCAGGCTTACTCCGAGGAGGCCAAGCAGCGGGAAGAAGAACCAGCCCTGTTTGCGGGTGAGGAAAGCCAACCGTCCCTGGCGGGCGGCCGCGGCCTCCGGGTGGAACACCAGGGCGTTGTTCCTGATGTCCGGGTCCTTCGAGATGACGTTGGGATGGTTGTGGTGGGCGCCGTGCTTGTGTTCCCACCAGGAGTAGCTGATCCCGGCGACACCGGTGGCAAGGAGCCTGGCGGACCAGTCGTTCGCCTTCCGGGACGCGAAGATCTGCTTGTGGCCGGCCTCGTGCGCCAGGAAACTCAGCTGGGTGCAGAAGACGCCGACGGCGGCGGCGATGAGGAGCTGGTACCAGGAGTCGCCCAAAAGGGCGAAACCCGCCCAGGTGGCGGCCATCAAGGCTGTGAGGGCCACGAAGAGCCAGACATAGAAAGAGCGGCGGCGTTCCAGGAGGCCGGCGGCGCGGACACTCTTGAGCAGCTCCGAATAGCTGTGGACCACGGGATTGGGTTGAATGGCGCGCGCTTTCGGGCGCTCAACGGTGGATGTGGGTGACATATGTGGTTGTGCCCCGTATCGATAACGGGCAACGCTGCAGCCGACGTTCGGACTGCACGGTCTGGATCACCCTTTGTTCAGGATACGCTCCGGGCGCAAGCTCGCGTCCGGTAGCCGGATTCAGGCATGCATAAATATCGGCAACCATGCATAGTTTTGCTGTACAGTGTTGCCATGACTATTTCTGTTGCCGTTTCCGGGGCCAGCGGTTACGCCGGCGGGGAAGTGCTGCGCATCCTTGCCGGCCACCCAAACGTCACCATCGGTGCCATCACGGCGCACAGCAACGCCGGTTCCAGACTAGGGGAGTTGCAGCCGCATCTCCATGGCCTGGCGAGCCGGATCCTCGAAGACACCTCGGTGGAAAACCTCTCCGGCCATGACGTCGTGTTCCTGGCCTTGCCGCACGGCGCCTCCGCGGAAATCGCGGCCCAGTTGCCCGAAGGCACCGTGGTGATCGACGCCGGAGCCGACCACCGCCTCGAGGATTCCGCAGCCTGGGAAAAGTTTTACGGCTCCGCCCACGCGGGCACCTGGCCCTACGGCCTCCCGGAGCTGCCCGGCCAGCGCGAGAAGCTCAAGGGCGCCAAGCGCATCGCCGTCCCGGGCTGCTACCCGACCTCGTCGCTGCTGGCCCTCACGCCCGGCTTCGCCGGCAAGCTCCTGCAGCCGGACGACGTCGTGATCGTTTCCGCCTCCGGTACCTCCGGCGCCGGCAAGGCGGCCAAGGTCAACCTCATCGGCTCCGAAGTGATGGGCTCCATGAGCCCCTACGGCGTGGGCGGCGGGCACCGCCACACCCCCGAAATCGAGCAGGGCCTGTCCAACGCGGCCGGCCAGCAGGTCACGGTGTCCTTCACGCCCACCCTCGCTCCGATGAGCCGCGGCATCCTCACTACGGCCACCGCGAAGGTGAGGCCGCAGGCAGGACGCAGTGTCACTGCCGCCGAGCTCCGCCAGGCCTGGACCGAGGCCTACGACGACGAGCCCTTCGTCCACCTGCTGCCGGAAGGCCAGTGGCCCTCCACCAAGTCGGTGCAAGGCTCCAACCACGCCGTCATGCAACTGGCCTTCGACGGCCACACCGGCCGCGTGATCGTCACCTGCGCCATCGACAACCTCACCAAGGGAACCGCCGGCGGAGCCGTGCAGTCCATGAACATCGCCCTCGGCCTGGATGAAAACGCCGGCCTGAACCTGCAAGGAGTCGCACCGTGACGATCACCGCACCCAAGGGATTCCGCGCCGCCGGCGTCAAGGCCGGCATCAAGGCCTCCGGCAACCCGGACCTGGCCCTCGTGGTCAACGACGGCCCGCTCAAGGCCGCCGCCGCCGTGTTCACCTCCAACCGCGTGGCCGCCGCCCCCGTGCACTGGTCGCGCCAGGTGGTATCCGACGGCCGCGTCGACGCCGTCGTCCTCAACTCCGGCGGAGCCAACGCCTGCACCGGCCCGCAGGGCTTCCAGAACACCCACGCCACCGCGGAAAAGGTCGCCGAACTACTCGGCATCTCGGCCTCCGACGTCGCGGTCTGCTCCACCGGCCTCATCGGCGAACAGCTGCCCATGGACAAGATCCTGCCCGGCGTCGAAGCCGCCGCCGCCGAACTGTCCGAGGATGGCGGATCCGCCGCCGCCACTGCGATCATGACCACGGACACCGTCGCCAAGGAGTCCGTGTTCACCGGCACCGATTCCGAAGGCCGCGAATTCACCATCGGCGGCATCGCCAAGGGCGCCGGCATGCTGGCCCCGGGCCTGGCCACCATGCTCGTGGTGCTCACCACTGACGCGCAGGTCCCCGCCGAACTGCTCGACGTCGTCCTGCGCGACGCCACGCGGGTCACCTTCGATCGCGCGGACTCCGACGGCTGCATGTCCACAAACGACACCGTGGTGCTGCTCGCTTCCGGCGCCTCCGACGCCGTCCCGTCCGCAGAGCAGCTGGGTGCCGGCCTCACCCAGGTGAGCGCGGACCTGGCCCGCAAGCTGATCGGCGACGCTGAGGGCGCCAGCCACGACATCGCCATCCGCACGTTCAATGCCGCCAGCGAACGCGACGCCGAAGTGGTCAGCCGCGCTGTGGCCCGCTCCAACCTCTTCAAGACTGCCATCTTCGGCAAGGATCCCAACTGGGGCCGCGTCCTGTCCGCGGTCGGCACCACGGACGCCGTCTTCGAAGCGGACCAGCTCAACGTGGCCATCAACGGCGTGCAGATCTGCCGCAATGGCGGCATCGGCGAAGACCGCAACCTGGTGGACCTCGAACCCCGCGAAGTGCTGGTCGAGATCGATCTGCAGGCCGGCGACGCTGAAGCCACCATCTGGACCAACGACCTCACGCACGAATACGTGCACGAGAACAGCGCCTACTCGAGCTAGACGGGATGACTATGACGGCCCACACCCGCGAGACCACGTCCATGGCCGCCGCCCAGGACAAGGCGGCGACCCTGATCGAGGCCTTGCCTTGGATCCAGCGCTTCGCCGGAACCACCATGGTCATCAAGTACGGCGGCAACGCCATGATCAACGAGGAGCTGCGCCGCGCCTTCGCCGAGGACATCGTGTTCCTCCACCACGTGGGCATCCACCCCGTGGTGGTGCACGGCGGCGGCCCGCAGATCAACTCCATGCTGGGCCGGCTCGGCATCGAATCCGAGTTCAAGGGCGGGCTGCGCGTCACCACACCCGAGGCCATGGACGTGGTCCGCATGGTCCTCACGGGCCAGGTGGGCCGCGAGTTGGTAGGCCTGATCAACTCGCACGGGCCCTATGCCGTCGGCATGTCCGGTGAAGACGGCGGCCTGCTGCGTGCCGTCCGCACCGGCACCGTGGTGGACGGCGAGGAAGTCGACCTCGGCCTGGTGGGCGAAGTCGTAGGCGTGGATCCCACGGGAATCCGGGACATCCTCGACGCCGGCCGCATCCCCGTGATCTCCACGGTCGCCCCGGAAATCACCGACAACGGCGACGCGGCCCTGCCGGGCGCAGCGTCCTGGCAAACTACCGGGCAAGTACTGAACGTCAACGCGGACACCGCCGCGGCCGCCGTCGCTTCCGCGCTGGGCGCTTCCAAGCTGGTGATCCTGACCGACGTCGAAGGCTTGTACGCCAACTGGCCGGACAAGTCTTCGCTGATTTCCTCGCTGACTGCCTCCGAACTGCGGGAGATGCTGCCCGGCCTGGAATCCGGCATGATCCCGAAGATGGCGGCCTGCCTGAAGGCGATCGACGACGGCGTGGGGCAGGCGCACATCGTGGACGGCCGCCTTCCCCACTCCATGCTGCTGGAAACCTTCACGACCGCGGGCATCGGAACGCAGGTCGTCCCCGACGAAGAAGAGAGCGCACAATGAGCCACCCCGACGCAGAGCTTGTCGAAAGCAATGAAACTGCCGCCAGCGAGATCGCCGGCCACGGCAGCGGCGCCGAATGGCTGGCCCGCTACTCATCCTCGCTCATGGGCGTCTTCGGCACCCCGCAGCGCGTCCTCGTGCGCGGCGCCGGGTGCCTCGTGTGGGATGCCGACGGCAAGGAATACCTGGACCTCCTGGGCGGCATCGCCGTCAACGCCATGGGCCACGCCCACCCTTTCGTCACCTCCGTGATCGCAAGCCAACTGGCCACCCTGGGCCACGTGTCCAACTTCTTCACCAGCCCTACCCAGATTGCGCTCGCCGAAAAGCTGCTGTCCCTCACTCAGGCGCCCGCCGGGTCCAAGGTGTTCTTCGCCAACTCCGGCACCGAAGCGAACGAGGCCGCCTTCAAGCTGGCCCGACGCAACGGTGACGGCAAGCGGAGCAAGATCGTCGCCCTCGAAGGGGCCTTCCACGGCCGCACCATGGGCGCCCTGGCACTCACGGCCAAGGAGGCCTACCGGACCCCGTTCGAGCCGCTGCCCGGCGGCGTGGTCCACATCCCGTTCGGCGACATCGACGCCCTGCGCGCCGCCGTCGACGACACCACCGCCGCGGTGTTCCTCGAACCCATCCAGGGCGAGGCCGGCGTCCGCCCGCTCAGCGCGGACTATCTGCACGCTGCCCGTGAAGCCACCACGGCCGCCGGCGCCCTGCTGATTCTCGACGAGGTGCAGACCGGCATCGGCCGCACCGGCAAGTGGCTGGCCAGCGAGGACGCCGGCATCGTGCCGGACGCCATCACCCTGGCGAAGGGCCTGGGCGGCGGCTTCCCGGTCGGTGCGCTCATCACCTTCGGCGAGGCGACGTCGTCGCTGCTGTCCGCCGGCCAGCACGGGACCACCTTCGGCGGCAACCCGGTGGCCACGGCCGCCGCGCTCGCCACCCTGCACGCGATCGAAAACCAGGGCGTCCTGGAGAACGTGCGCACCGTCGGCGCCTTCCTGCGGGAGGGCCTGGCCGCCGTCGACGGCGTCACCGAAGTCCGCGGCGAAGGCCTCCTGATCGGCTTCGACCTGGACGCCGACGTCGCGCCCGCCGTCGTGCAGGCCGGACTCGACGCCGGATTCATCGTCAACAGCCCCGGCCCGCGCACCATCCGCCTGGCACCGCCGCTCATCCTCAGCACCGAGCAGGCCGGCCGCTTCCTGGCGGCACTGCCCGACCTCATTCAGACCGCGAAGGAATCCCAGTGACCACCACCCGCCACTTCCTCAAGGACACGGACCTCAGCCCGGCCGAGCAGGCCGAGGTGCTGGAACTCGCCGCCCGCATGAAGGCCGCGCCGTACAGCGTCCAGCCCTACGCCGCCGAAGGCAACGGCCGCAAGACGGTCGCCGTCATCTTCGACAAGACCTCCACCCGCACGCGCGTTTCCTTCGCCACCGGCGTGGCGGACATGGGAGGCACCGCCCTCATCATCAACCCGGGCGAGGCCCAGATCGGCCACAAGGAATCCGTCGAGGACACCGCGAAAGTCCTGGAGCGCATGGTCTCCACCATCGTGTGGCGCACGGGCGCCCACGCCGGCCTTGTGGCCATGGCCGAAAACTCCAAGGTGCCGGTCATCAATGCGTTGTGCGACGACTACCACCCCTGCCAGCTGCTCGCGGACCTCCTGACGGTCAAGGAACACAAGGGCAAGCTGGCCGGCCTGACCATGGCGTACCTGGGGGATGCCGCCAACAACATGGCCAACTCCTACCTGCTGGCCGGCGTCACCGCGGGCATGCACGTGCGCATCAGCGGCCCCGAAGGCTACCTGCCCGCAGCGGACATCGTGACCGCGGCCGAGGCCCGTGCCACGGAAACCGGCGGCTCGGTGCTCATCACCACCGACGCAGCCGCGGCACTCAAGGGGGCCGACGTCGTCGCCACCGACACCTGGGTGTCCATGGGCCAGGAGGCCGAGAAGGAAGCCCGGATGCAGCTCTTCCGTGACTACTCCGTGGACGAGTCCGCCATGGCGCAGGCTGCACCGGACGCCGTCGTGCTGCACTGCCTGCCGGCCTACCGTGGCTACGAAATCTCCGCGGGCGTCATCGACGGGCCGCAGTCGATCGTCTGGGACGAGGCCGAGAACCGCCTGCACGCCCAGAAGGCGCTCATGGCGTGGCTGATGCACCGCTCCGGCCTGGCTTTCGTCAAGGGTCTCGCCCCTGTCGAAGGAACCGGCGAGAGCACGTTCTAGTGTCGATCAACCAGCCGACGCCGGGCAGCAGCCCGGCCACGAAGACCGCCCGGCAGGCGCGGATCACCGCGATCCTGCGCGGCGGGAGCGTCCGCTCGCAGGCCGAACTGGCCGCCCGCCTGGCGGACGACGGCGTGCAGGTCACCCAGGCCACCCTGTCCCGGGACCTCGTGGAAATCGGCGCCGTGCGCGTGCGCGGCAGCGAGGGCGTGCTGGTCTACGCGGTGCCCGGCGAGGGCGGGGACCGGGCGGCCACCAGCGGCGTCGGCCAGGAGATCCTGGACGCGAGGCTGGAGAAGCTCTGCGGCGAACTCCTGGTCACCGCCGAGGCCTCGGCCAACCTGGTGGTCCTCAGGACCCCGCCCGGTGCGGCCAATTTCCTGGCCCTGGCCATCGACCATTCCGTGATGCCCTCCATTCTGGGCACAATTGCCGGGGACGATACCGTGCTGCTCGTGGCCCGGGATCCCCAGGGCGGCGAGGCGCTTGCGGCCCGGTTCCTCGCGATGGCGGAGTCGAATCCCAACTAGCTCGCATTTAAGGTCGTTTTGAGCCCCCAAAACGGCCTCAACTGCGAGTCAGTTGGCGCGATATGTATAAATACGCATAACCATGTATAGTCATTCACAATCCAAATGATCTGTCCCAAAGGAGCACTTTCGTGACTGAGCGCATTGTTCTGGCCTACTCCGGTGGCCTCGATACGTCCGTAGCCATCGGCTGGATCGGTGAAGCCACCGGCGCCGAGGTCATCGCCGTCGCCGTTGACGTCGGACAGGGCGGCGAGTCGCTGGAGACCATCCGCCAGCGTGCCCTCGGCTGCGGTGCCGTCGAAGCCTACGTGGCCGACGCCCGCGACGAGTTCGCCAACGAATACGCCATGCCCACGCTGAAGGCCAACGCCCTCTACCAGGGCCACTACCCGCTGGTTTCCGCGATTTCCCGCCCGGTGATCGTCAAGCACCTGGTCAAGGCCGCCCGCGAATTCGGCGCCACCACGGTGGCCCACGGCTGCACCGGCAAGGGCAACGACCAGGTCCGCTTCGAGGTCGGCATCCAGACCCTGGGCCCGGACCTGAAGTGCATCGCCCCCGTCCGCGACCTCGCCCTCACCCGCGACAAGGCCATCGCCTTCGCCGAGGAAAAGGGTCTGCCGATCGAGACCACCAAGAAGAACCCGTACTCGATCGACCAGAACGTCTGGGGCCGCGCCGTCGAAACCGGCTACCTCGAGGACATCTGGAACGCGCCCACCAAGGACATCTACGACTACACCGCCACGCCGGAATTCCCGCCGGCCCCCGATGAGGTCACCATTTCCTTCGAAGCCGGCATCCCGGTGGCCATCGACGGCGTCAAGGTCACCCCGCTGCAGGCCATCCAGGAACTGAACCGCCGCGCCGGCGCCCAGGGCGTGGGCCGCATCGACGTCGTCGAGGACCGCCTGGTGGGCATCAAGTCCCGCGAAATCTACGAAGCCCCGGGTGCCATGGCGCTGATCACCGCGCACAAGCACCTCGAGGACGTCACGATCGAGCGCGAGCAGGCCCGCTTCAAGGCCACCGTCGGCCAGCGCTGGTCCGAGCTGGTCTACGACGGCCAGTGGTTCTCCCCGCTCAAGCGCTCCCTGGACGCCTTCATCGACGACACCCAGAAGTACGTCTCCGGCGACATCCGCATGGTGCTGCACGGTGGCCAGGCCATCGTGAACGGGCGCCGCTCGGACACCTCGCTGTACGACTTCGACCTCGCCACCTACGACACCGGCGACACCTTCGACCAGTCCATGGCCCGCGGCTTCATCGAGCTGTGGGGTATGTCCTCCAAGGTTGCCTCCGGCCGCGACCTGCGCGTCGAAGGCAAGTAATGACCTCGGCAACCAACGAAGGCGCACTGTGGGGCGGCCGCTTCGCCGGCGGTCCCGCGGACGCCCTCGCCGCGCTGAGCAAGTCCACCCACTTTGACTGGCGGCTGGCCCGCTATGACATCGCCGGCTCCAAGGCGCACGCCCGCGTGCTCCACAAGGCCGGGCTGCTGGACGACGCCGAACTCGAAGGCATGCTCAAGGCCCTGGACCAGCTGGATGAGGACGTCGCGTCCGGCGCGTACCTGCCGGCCGAGTCCGACGAGGACGTGCACGGCTCCCTGGAACGCGGCCTCATCGAGCGGGCCGGGACCCAGCTGGGCGGCAAGCTGCGCGCCGGCCGGTCCCGCAACGACCAGGTGGCCACCCTCGGCCGCATGTTCCTGCGGGACCACGCCCGGCTGATCGCCCGCGGCGTGCTGGACACCGTGGACGCGCTCGTGGAACAGGCCAAGGCCCACCACGGCGTGGCCATGCCCGGCCGCACCCACCTGCAGCACGCCCAGCCGGTCCTGCTGAGCCACCACCTGCTGGCCCACGCGTGGGCACTGCTGCGCGACGTGCAGCGTCTCCAGGACTGGGACAAGCGCGCGGGGGTTTCGCCGTACGGTTCCGGTGCGCTGGCCGGGTCCTCGCTGGGCCTGGACCCGGAGGCGGTCGCCGCGGACCTGGGCTTCTACTCCGCCGTGCACAACTCGATCGACGGCACCGCCTCCCGCGATGTCTTCGCCGAGTTCGCCTGGATTTGCTCCATGATCGGCGTGGACCTGTCCCGGATCTCCGAGGAAGTCATCCTCTGGGCCACCAAGGAGTTCTCCTTCGTCACGCTGCACGATTCGTACTCCACGGGGTCCTCGATCATGCCGCAGAAGAAGAACCCGGACGTCGCTGAGCTCGCCCGCGGCAAGGCGGGGCGCCTCATCGGCAACCTGTCCGGCCTGCTGGCAACGCTCAAGGGCCTGCCGCTGGCGTACAACCGCGACCTGCAGGAAGACAAGGAGCCGGTGTTCGACGCCGCCGACACCCTGGAGCTGCTGCTCCCGGCCGTGTCCGGCATGATCGCCACGCTGAAGTTCAACAGCGAACGGATGGAGTCCCTGGCTCCGCAGGGCTTCGCATTGGCCACGGACATTGCCGAATGGCTCGTCCGCCAAGGCGTGCCGTTCCGGGAGGCGCACGAGCTCTCCGGTGCAGCCGTCAAGCAGGCCGAAAGCCGCGACGTCGAGCTCTGGGACCTGACGGACGAGGAATACGCCGCCATCTCGGAGCACCTGACTCCCGAGGTCCGCACTGTCCTGTCGACCGAAGGTTCGCTCAACAGCCGCAACTCCCAGGGCGGCACGGCCCCGGCCGCCGTCGAACGGCAGCTGCAGGCCCTCGAGGCCGAGCTCCAGGGAGTCCGCGCCTACGCGGTCTGACCTCGCGCGAGTTGGCACTTCGCGGCAGTGTTTTTCGGAAACATTGCGGTGAAGTGCCAACTCGTTTGCGTTAAGGCGCCTTAACTCTTCCGATACCATGGCCGCATGACCGAGATCACACCTCAGGCACTCCTGGCGGAGCTCCACAAAGCAGCCGCCACCGCCGCCTCCGTCGTCGCCAAGCTGGACGACCCCGCCATTGCCGCCCCTTCCGAATTGCCCGGCTGGAGCCGTGGCCATGTGCTGGCCCACCTGGCCGGGATCGCCAACGCGATGGCCTGCCAGCTCGAGTATGCCGCCCGCGGCGAAACAATTGAGCTGTACGACGGCGGCTATGAGGGCAGGAACCGCGCCATCGAGCTGGCGGCCGGTCACGACGCCGCCCGGCACCGTGAGGGCGTGGACGCTGCCCTCGCACGGGTCCTGGCAGCCTTCGATGCCCTTGGTGAAGACTCTTCAGGTGAGACCGGCTGGTCCGCGCCCATCAGCTACCGCGACGGGACAGTGTTCGACGGCGGCCTGGCCCTCTGGCGCGAACTCACCATCCACACCGGCGACCTCGGCACCGGCTTCGGCCCGGAAACGTGGAGCCGGCCGTTCTGCGAACACCTCTTCCGTTTCCTCGAGGCGCGCGTGCCCGAGGGCATCAAGCTGGTCCTCCAGCCACTCGCGCTGCCGCAACTGACCCTCGGCTCCGGCGCCCGCTCCATCGCCGTGAACGGCATGATCACTGACATCGCGGCCTGGCTGGCCGGCCGCGCGCCTACGCTCGGGAGCCTGCGGGCATCCGAGGCTGCCGACGGCGTGGAGTTGCCGGAGCTGCTGCCGTGGCCGTCCGGCGCGCCGGTGGCAAAGTAGCGGCCTGGGCGGAAGTAGCGGCCCGCGGACCCGCAGCGGCCGCCCGCCACAAGTGCATCGTGGCATAGGAACGCCAGGGGCTCACGTTGCCGAAATCCGCGGGGAGACCGTCCGCGGCCGGCAAGGCTTTCAGCCCGTTCCGGACCGCGGCGTCGTTGGCCAGCAGCACGTCCGGTTCGCCAGGCACCCGCATCGCGACATACCCCACGGTCCAGGGTCCGACGCCGGGCAGCGGCAGGAGCTTCGCGGCCAGCGCCCGGTGGTCGTCGCCATAGCCGAAGTCCAGCTCCCCGGAAGCCATCGCCCGGGCCGCGGCGAGCACGGAGTCGATGCGTCGGCGCGGCCCGCGCAGCAGGTCCGCGCCGGCGTCGGCGATCTGCTCCGGGGTCGGGAACAAGCGGTCCAGCCCGTCGCCTTCCGGAAGGGCAGCGCCTTCCGGAAGCACCGCGCCTTCCGGAAGCGCCGCGCTTTCGGGCAACACGGTGCCCGCCGCCGCCAGGCCTGTCAGCGCTGTCCGGGCGGCCGCCACGGTAATTTGCTGGCCGATCATGGCCCGGATCAGCAATTCCTCGGGGTCCACCGCTCCCGGCAGCCGGATGCCGGGAACCGCCTGGACCGACGCGCCGAACCGCGGATCGCGGGCCAGTACTTCGTCCACCGCCACCGGATCGGCGTCGAGGTCGAACAGGCGGCGCACCCGGCTCAACAGGACGGGCAGGTCGTGCAGGTCGATGCTGCTCACGGAAAGCGTCAGCGCGCGGGACGACGGGCCGGAACCCGGGCTGCCGGTGTCCAACTCCACCCGGAAACGGGCGGCCGAACGCGGCAGCCGCAGTGTGCGCGCATAGCTGTGCAGGCCGCCGTCGAGCGCTTCGGCGCGTTCGACGCCCGGCACGGCGCGGACGGCCAGGAATGCGAAGATCCCGGGATCGAAGGGCTCGCGGAACGGCAGTTTCACCGTCAGCGCCGAGACGGCGGGAGCCTTCCCGGGGCCGGCCCGGTGCCCGGGGCCCCGTTCCGCAGTCCGGGCCGTGGCCCGCAAGGCTGTTGGCGTCAGCGCGAAGACCTCGCTGATGGTGTCGTTGAATTGCCGGACGCTGTTGAAGCCTGCGGCGAACGCGACGTCGGCGAGCAGCATGTCTGTGGACACCAGAAGGGTCCTGGCGGTCTGCGCCCGGCTGGCCCGTGCAAGGGAGAGCGGCCCGGCTCCGAGTTCCTCGCTGAGGATCCGGTTCAGCTGCCGGGCCGAGTAGCCCAGTTGCCTGGCCAGTCCTTCGACGCCGCTTCGGGACACCACGCCGTCGTTGATCAGCCGCATGGCCCGGCCCGCCACGTCGGAGCGCAGGTTCCACGCCGGCGTCCCGGGCACGGCTTCCGGCAGGCAGCGTTTGCACGCCCGGTAGCCGGCCTCATGCGCCGCGGCTGATGTTTCGAAGAAGGTCACGTTCGAGGCCTTGGGCGTGCGCGCCGGGCACGACGGCCTGCAGTAGATGCCCGTGGAACGCACGGCGGTGACGAACTGCCCGTCGAAGCGGGTGTCGCGCGCATCGATGGCGCGGTAGCGCTGCCAGAAGTCCATGGCTCCATGCTGCCAGCCCGCCGCCCTGCTTCCTAGCGGAAATCGGACACCAGCGCGAGGGCTCTGTTAGGGTCGGCACATGACCGGCCAGGACGTTCCCGGGATCAGGGAGATGCTGTCCGCGGACCCGCGCGACGTCGCTCCGTGGCTGCTCGGCGCCGTGCTCAGCCACCGCTCCGCCCAGGGCACGGTCTCGGTGCGCCTGAGCGAGGTTGAGGCGTACCTGGGACCGCACGATTCCCATCAGCCGGACCCCGGCTCGCATACCTTCCGCGGCAGGACTCCGCGGAATGCTCCCATGTTCGGCCCGGCCGGCCACCTCTACGTGTACTTCACCTACGGCATGCACTATTGCGCCAACATCGTCTGCGGACCCGACGGCGTTGCCTCCGCGCTGCTGCTGCGTGCAGGCGAGGTGGTCGAGGGACTTGAACTCGCCCGCGCCCGCCGTCCGGCATCCCGTTCGGACACGGACCTCGCCAGCGGTCCCGCCCGCCTGGCCACCGTGCTGGGGCTGACGACGGCGGACAGCGGCAACGATGCCCTGGCCGGGCCGTACGGGCTGCTGCTGCCCGCGACGCCGGTCCCACCGGAACTGCTAGCAAGCGGGCCTCGCGTTGGGGTCGCCGGCGACGGCGGAACACACCAATACCCCTGGCGTTTCTGGCTCGCCGGGGACCCGACCGTGTCGAAGTACAAGCCGGCCGTCCGCAAGGTCCGCAAACCAGCCCGCGGCAGCCCCGGGCCTGGTCCGGAGGAGGGGAACCCCTAGCCGGCCAGCACGCAGGAACCGGTAGCCGGTGCCGGCGGCTGCTGCGCCGGCTGCTCGAACGGCATCAGCCGGTCCAGCAGGGCGTCGCGGAGCGGCGGCCACTCGTGGCTGAGGATCGAATACACGTCGGTATCGCAGCGGCCGCCGTCGGGCGCGAAACGGTGCCCGCGCAGGGTGCCCTCGTAGCTGGCGCCAAGCCGCCGGATGGCCGCCGCGCTACGGGTGTTCCGGGCATCGCAACGGAATCCCACCCTGTGCACGCCCAGGACGTCGAACGCGTAGGACAGCAGCAGCTGCTTGGTTGCCGGGTTGACGTGGCTTCCCCAGAAGGGGCGCCCGTAGAACGTGCCGCCGATTTCCAGGCGTTGCTGGCGCGGGTCGTAGTCGCAGAGCGAGGTGGTGCCCAGCAGGGCACCCGTCCGTTGCTCCACCACGGCAAAGGCGATCACCGCGGGATCGGCGATGCGGGAGGCGAAAAGCGCCTCGAGCTCCTCGGAACTCAACGGTTGACTTGCCGCCATGCCGGACCACATTCCGGTGTCGACGAAATCGAAGAGGGCGCGGGCATGCGCGGGGGCGAGCGGAACCAGGCTGATTCCGTGCCGGCCAAGAGCCACATCGTGCTGCATTGCAGCATCTAAGCAGCAGTGGCGGTCGCCGGGAATGCAGCAGAGGTTATCGGCACATGAATTTCTCATGACACCCCGGCAGGGGGAGCGTTTCACACGCGTTGCACAAAAGCGCTGTAGAATGGACGGTCCGTCATTTCACATAGGGGAACGTTTCGATGCACGACGCTGATTTGCTCCACGAACGCGAGTACGTGGCCGGGCTCTACGCGCGGCTGGACGAGCTGCGCGAAGAAAAACGGAGCCAGCTCGCGCAGGTCCGCCGCGCCGGCGCGGTGGGCACCATGCAGAACGTGTCCGAACGCGACGCCTTCGCGGCCCTGTACGAGGACCGCCTGGCCCAGCTCGACGCCGTCGACGAACGCCTCGTCTTCGGCCGCCTGGACCTCGACTCCGGCGAAGCCCAGTACATCGGCCGCATCGGCCTCTCGACGGCGGACCTGCAGCGCCTCATGGTCGACTGGCGTGCCCCCGAAGCCGGCCACTTCTACCAGGCCACCGCGTTCGACCGGCAGGGCGTCCGCCGCCGCCGGCACCTGATTCTGCAGGGCCGCGACGTCAAAGCGATCGAGGACGATGTCCTGGATACCACCATGCTGGACGGCCGCGAATCCATGCAGGGGGAGGGCGCGCTGCTGGCGGCCCTGAACTCCAAGCGCACCGGGCGCATGTCGGATATCGTCGGAACCATCCAGGCCGAGCAGGACCGTATCATCCGCTCGGCCATGTCCGGCGCCCTGGTCGTCCAGGGCGGTCCAGGAACCGGCAAGACCGCCGTCGCGCTGCACCGCGCCGCCTACCTGCTCTACACGCACCGGGAACGGCTGAAGTCCGCCGGCGTGCTCCTGGTGGGCCCGTCGTCGTCCTTCATGCACTACATCGAGCGCGTGCTGCCCTCCCTGGGCGAGACCGGTGTCGTCATGACCAGCCTCGGCAAGCTCATGCCCGGCATCAGCGCCGTCCCGGAAGAGGACCCCGCCGTTGCCGCGCTCAAGGGCAGCCTGGACATGGCCGCCGTCGTCGCGAACGCCGTCGCGAACCGCCAGCGCACGCCCTCCGAGGACCGCATCCTCGAGGTCGATTCCCGCAAGCTCAAGCTCACGGTCAGGCAGGTCAAGCGTGCCCGCGAACGGGCCCGCGCCACCGGCAAGCCGCATAACGAGGCCCGCGTCACCTTCGTGAAGATCCTGCTCCGCGAACTCACCGAGCAGCTCACGGACATGGTGGAGGCGGCCAACCTCGGCAACAACGCCGACCGCGCCTACCTGGCCGAGGACGTGCGCACCGCCCGGGATGTCCGCATCGCGCTCAACCTGTGCTGGATGCCGATGACCCCGGAGAAGCTGATCTCCGAGCTCTTCAGCAAGCCCGCCATCCTGGAAGCCTGTACTCCGGACCTCACACCTGAACAGCGTGCCCTGCTGCTGCGCCCGGCCAACGCCCCCTGGACCGAGGCCGACGTCCCGCTCCTCGACGAGGCCGCCGAACTCCTCGGCGAGCTGGACGCCGCGGCCGGCCGCGGCCTGGCCCAGCAGGAGCAGGACCGCGCCCGCGACCTCGCGAACGCCAAGCAGACCCTGGCCAACATGGAAGCCATGGGCGTCAACGTGCTCATGACCGCCGAGGAACTGGCCGAACAGAACCAGGAACGCGAAACCCGCCTTACCGCCGCAGAACGCGCCGTCAGCGACCGCACCTGGGCCTTCGGGCACATCGTGGTGGATGAAGCGCAGGAACTTTCGCCCATGCAGTGGCGCCTGCTGGTCCGCCGCTGCCCGCTGAAGTCCTTCACGATCGTCGGCGACATCGCCCAGACGAGCGCCGCGGCCGGTGCCAATTCCTGGCACAGTGCCCTCGCGCCGTCGTTCGGTGACCGCTGGCAGCTGGAAGAGCTCACGGTCAACTACCGCACGCCTTCGCAGATCGCCGAAGCAGCTGTCCGGATGGCTAACCGTGCCGGCCTGGTCGTTTCGGCGCCCAAGGCCGTGCGGGAGGGCCGCTGGAATCCGCTCGTGGACCGCGTCGAGGCAGACGGGATCGTCAACCGCCTGCTCGAGGTGCTCCCCGAGGAACTGGACGTGCTCGACGGCGGCCTGCTCGCCGTGATTGCCGACGGCGCCCTGTTGCCCGCGGCAGCCACCGCCCTGCGCGGCGCCTACGGCCACCGCGTCGGAAGCGGGGCCGGCAGCTACGAACAGGACATCGTGGTGATTAGCCCGAAGGAAGCCAAGGGCCTGGAATTCGACGGCGTCGTGGTCCTGGAACCGGCCGACATGCTCAACCACGAGCACGGGAAAGTCGGCGACCTGTACGTCGCCATGACCCGTCCGACGCAGCGCCTGCGGCTCATCACCTCGGCGCCGCTGCCGGCCGGAATCGAACGCTAGCGCGCCGGCAACGGAGCGGACACCGGAACGGGGCGCCAATCCTGCTAACTTAGAAGCCGTGTCACACGTAAACAACCTCGAGTCCCAGCACAACGACCCGGGCTTCGCCAACATCTGGCAGGAGCTCAAATGGCGCGGCCTTGTCCACGTTTCCACCGATGAGGCGGAACTGGAAAAGCTGCTCGCCGGGGACCCGATCACCTATTACTGTGGCTTCGACCCGACCGCGCCGTCCCTGCACCTGGGCAACCTGGTGCAGCTCCTGGTCATGCGCCGCCTGCAGCTTGCGGGCCACAAGCCGCTCGGCCTTGTGGGCGGTTCCACCGGCCTGATCGGCGACCCGCGCCCGACGGCGGAACGCACCTTGAACACCAAGGACACCGTTGCCGAATGGGTCGGTTACCTGCAGGCCCAGGTCCGCCGCTTCCTCAGCTTCGAGGGCGACAACGCCGCCCGCATGGTCAACAACCTGGACTGGACCGCACCGCTGAGCGCCATCGACTTCCTGCGTGAAATCGGTAAGCACTTCCGCGTGGGCACCATGCTGCGCAAGGATGCCGTGGCCTCCCGCCTGAGCTCCGACGAGGGCATCAGCTACACCGAGTTCAGCTACCAGATCCTGCAGGGCATGGACTACTTGCAGCTCAACCGCGACTACGGCTGCGTGCTGCAGACCGGCGGCTCGGACCAGTGGGGCAACCTGACCAGCGGCACCGAGCTCATCCGCAAGGTGGACGGCAAGAGCGTGCACGCCCTGGGCACGCCGCTGATCACCAACGCCGACGGCACCAAGTTCGGCAAGAGCGAAGGCAACGCCATCTGGCTCGACGCCGCCATGTGCAGCCCGTACGCCTTCTACCAGTTCTGGTTGAACACGGCGGATGCCGACGTCGTCGACCGGCTTAAGGTCTTCACTTTCCTCAGCCGCGCCGAGATCGAGGACCTGGAGAAGTCCGTTGCGGAGCGCCCCTTCGCCCGCGAAGGCCAGCGGAAGCTCGCGTTCGAAGTCACCTCCCTGGTCCACGGTGTCGAAGCAACCGAAAAGGTCATTGCCGCGTCCGCCGCTGTCTTCGGCAATGGCGACCTCAGCGTCCTGGACGATGCAACCCTTGCCGCGGCCACCGCTGAGCTGCCGTCCGCAAGAGTCGGCGCCGCCGGCCTGGGCATCATCGACCTGCTTGTCGCTTCGGGCCTTTCCGACAGCAAATCCGCCGCCCGCCGCACGGTGGGGGAGGGCGGTGCCTATGTGAACAACACCAAGGTGACCGACCCCGACGCCGTCATCGCACGGGACGAGCTGCTCCACGGCCGCTACCTCCTGCTCCGCCGGGGCAAGAAGAACCTGGCCACGGTGGAAGTGAACGACTGATCGAACATCGCGCCGGCGCTGCCGGCAGCTGACTGCACGCCTTTCCGCAGCTGACTTGCGCAGCCGCGGGGAGGCGTGTAGTGTTTCTTGGGTTGCCGCCACTGAGGGGCAACCGCCTCCCACTGATTGTGAAAATCCGCCTCCGGCAAATGCCAGGAAATCGGATTATTTGCAGTCCCTTTGGGGGAATTTGATTTCACGAAAGTGAATTCGGGAAGAAATTCCCGGATTTGCAAAGTGAAATCGGATGAAATAAGATTGAAACATCGCAGCGAAGAAAACCGGAATGAACATTCCGAAGAGTATTCGAATTGCTTCTGTTGTTTGAGAACTCAATAGTGTGCCAAGTTTGTTGATACCGATTTTTTATGAATTGGTTATTTGCCGGGTTGCCCGCACCCCCGTGTGTGGTGGCCTGGTTTTTAGCTGGTTTCAAATTTTGC